>Ga0207933_1000464_pt1 | contig 39687 bp, 43 predicted proteins | sample NGESurdeep092012_4_FD_184488 | JGI IMG/M metagenome (GOLD analysis project Ga0207933, IMG submission 184488) | Arctic peat soil microbial communities from Barrow, Alaska - NGEE Surface sample F53-3 deep-092012 (SPAdes) | ecosystem: Environmental > Terrestrial > Soil > Wetlands > Peat ... | reverse complement strand
CGATCTGAACCGTCTCGGCGATCTCCGCCGATATGTCGTCACGGTTCGATTGCTGATGCGAACGCATCGCCAATTCGCCGAACCTGCGAAGCGCTTTCACCGCAGAGCTGGCGTGAATCGTTGCCATCGAACCGGCGTGTCCGGTGTTGAAGGAATCGAGCAGGGTGCGGGCTTCTTCGCCGCGCACCTCGCCGAGGATGATACGGTCGGGCCTCCACCGCAGCGCAGCCTTCAATAGGTCGTTGAAGCTCACCGCTCCGGTGTGCGATTCCGTCTGGCACTCCGAAGCCAATAGATTCGGCTTGCCGATACGCAGCTCCGACGTATCTTCGATCACGACGATGCGCTCCTCCTCGGGGATGTAATCGGCGAGAGCGTTTAACAAACTGGTCTTGCCCGCGCCCGTTCCGCCGCTAATCAGCATCGTCTTTCCGGCCTCGATATAGCCGCTCAGAGTTGCACCTACCTCTGGTGTCATGGCACCGGTCTGGATGAGGTCGGCGATGGTGAAGCGGGCTTTGGAGAACTTCCGAATGGTGACGGCGGGATTGGGCCGCACGACGGGCGGGAGGACCGCTGCAAGACGGCTACCGTCCGGCAGTTGGGCATTCAAGAGCGGGTGCGCCTCGTCGAATTTGCGGCTCAACTTGTTTGCAATCACCTCAAGGCCGGTGCGGAGCGCCTTCGCATCGAAGACGATCTCCGCGTGTTCCAACTTGCCCATGCGCTCGAACCACCATTGCCCGTTCGGATTGCCCATGATCTCGCTTACAGAGTCATCAAGCAGTAGCTCTTTGATGGGCTGCAGAAACGATATGAGAAGATCCAAGTCGTGGTTCATGTCGGCTCCTAGTCGAACGCCTGGTCAGCGCGGTAACGAACGATGGTGAGTCCAAGCGGATTGAAGGCGAGCGCATTGTTCTCGACGTGATCGGCGAAGACATACGTCACGCTGGCGGTCCAACGCTCCGTCTTAATCTCCGAATGGTCATTTGCGTTGGTGTAGACCTTCTCGAACTCAATCCGGGCGGAATAGGGAGACTGCCGGAGGTCGTCGAGTATGACGCTCTTGATGTTGATATCGACATACGGGAGCGTGCTGTCCTGCTGGAAGGTGGTAATCGTTTTGCTCAACTGTTCCTGCCGGATGACGGCCTGCTGGACATCCGAATTGAGGAAGTAGAGCGCCTGCGTCTGATCGCGCTCGATGGTATAGCGGTTGCGCTGGAAGTAGAGCGTCGCCCACCGCGAGAGGTAATACTTGTTCTCCGCCTCCTGCGGCTTGTAGTCGTAGTTGCGATAGTCGATGGCATCTGCGTGTCCCACGTCATTGATGCGGATGACGAGCGGTTTCATGCCGGCGAGAGCCTTCTGACTCTTGAAGGTGAGTACGCCCAGCATCACGCAGACGACACCCAGAACAAGGATCGTGATCTTCAGATAGGTATTCATCACGAGGGGGTCGCCGTACTGCTCCAGGTAGCGTTCGGCTGCGCGTGTAATCTCGGGGGATTTCGTCTCTTGAACTGGCATAGGGGATCTCCGTTTAGCGCATAATTCCTGCGGTAATGGCACCGGTGATTGCGCCCATGCCTGCATCGTGGCCGCTGCTGCTGCCAGAGAAGATGGAGGCGGTAATTGCCGGAATCTTGAGAATTAGGAAGATATTTACGAACACAAGCATAATGAGGAACGGTAGATTCTTGACCATGCTCAGGGGATCACTGAAGTTGGTCAGTGTTGCGTAGTAAGTGATAAACAGATGTCCCAGGACGCTCAGGGTGGCTGCCGCGATCACCTTATAGAAAGCAAAGCTCAGGTACGCTTTGAACCAGCCCCAGAAGAGAAAGTCAAGTTTCTCGATAACGAGGAATGGGATGAAGATTGGTCCCAGAATCCCAATGATCGTTCCGGCGAGTGCGCCGTAGGCGAGGATGACGGCGGCAACTGCGGTCAGCACCGAAAGCATCATTTGGGTGCCTAAATAGGCGATGATCAGATAGGGCGTATTGAAAAGCACCATACCGGGGCCGGACTTCGCCAAAGCTGCGTCAATCGACTGGAACATGGACTGAATGCCGTCCTGTCCAATCGTCTGCGCGAGGCTCGTGGTGCCTTGGCTGATGAAACCTTTGAGCGAGTAGCCGATGCCGGGAATGCTGCTGTCGTAATACTTCACGAACATATAGGCGAAGCTGAGGAGCATGAAGAAATTGAGGAACTTCGCCATATCGAAGCCGGGACCACCGCGTGAGGACGCAAGGGCCTCCTGTACGCCAAACCAAACCATCATGATTGTTGCCAGCGAAAGAACCATACGGAGCCCGATCGCATCGACGCTGGGTGACATCGTAGCCGTCAGCGTGTCGCACTGTTGCGTAATGAACGTGAGTATTTGGTTTCCCATAATCGCCCCGGCGGATCAGTAGCTGAGTGCTTTGGTAATACCTGTTGTGTTGGTCGAGACATGACTGTTGTAGTTCGTCTCGTATCCGTCGGCGGCTTGCATGGACAGCTTCAATGCGTCCTGCTGCTGCTTCTGCTGCACCATCTGCTGCAAGCTCTGGGCTTGTGTCATCTGGCTTGCTTCCTGTTGCGTGCGGAGCTGCAAAAGCATCGCTTGGTTAATGCGCTGCAACGTCGCAAGCTCAGTCTGTTGGGTTGGGTCGGTGGAGTGGCTGGCTGTCTCCAACGTCTTGATATCAGCCTCACGTTGCGGAGCATTGGCCCGCACCGTGCCGATCGTTTGCAAGCTGGTGGCGTTGATTGCGTCGGCCAAATCAACAGTTGCACCCTGCGCCGCAACGGCCTGTTGGCCTTGAGCATTCAGTGAGCTATAACCCGAGATTTGCCCGGTGCGCTGAATGCTTGCACCCTGGTTCGCCGCCGCTGCCCCATTGCCGTTTGTTGCGGCATTGGTCCAAGGAAGCGAGTTGCCATAGGTGTTCGCGGGATGCGCTACCGGTGTCCACGTCTGCTGCACCATATTGCTGTATGCGGTGTAGTAGCTCGACGGAGCCGTAGCCATGCGTTGTGCAAGGTTGTACGTCTCCATCACATTCTGCGTGGTCTTGATTGTCGTTGTGTAGAGTTGACTGCCTTGGATGAGCTGCTGCACCGCGTGAGCGGATTGTGTTGGGTCCAGCACGATCCCAGCACCAAACTGTCCGTGCGCGGGTATGGTGAGGATGGAAACGGCTAGCAGTGCTGTGGTTAAGAGTCCCTTCATGATGGTTCTCCTTGTCGGGTCTGTGGGTGGGCGAGCATGGATGGCGAGGAGCGGTTATGGGAAGCGTTAGCGGCTTGAGGCAGCAATATCCGCTTGAAGTTTAAGGATCTTCGCGCCGAGAGGCTTCATGTTGTCATCCTCGGCTTTGCATTTCGCCTGATTTTGTTGGAGCACGGTGGCGGGCGCGAGAATGCAGTCTTTTTGATACTGAGAGTTCAACGTATCGAACTGCGCGTTGAGTTCGACAAGCTGGTCTTGTTTGCTTTTGCATCCGGCGAGGGTGAGGGCGACGAAAGCGACGACAATAACTATGGCTTTACGCATGTTGGTCTCCTTAGAACGACTGAGCTATACGATGGTTTTCATAGGCTGGCAACAGCATGTCCTGCGTAAAATAAACTTTCACGCGATGTCCCTCCCGGATGGTGATCGTGGGCGGGATCTGAATGAACCTGTCGAGAATCGTCGTGGCCGATTGAGACACGCTGGACGCTGCACCGTTGGTAAAGGACTGTGGGCCGGAGCTGGTGAGATTCGAGCCGCCCTGGCTTATCTGCGCGGCACCGGCTATTACGCCTAGCACAATCGACGTTCCGAAGATTTGCAGGTAATGGTTGTTGACCTGGTCCTTCAACCCTTCTTCCCCTATCTGGTCGAGGCCGTGGAACTGGTCGAGGTCAACGCTGTACCCGTCCGGCATCAACAGGCGATGGAAAGCGACGGAGATTCGCCGCTGCTGGCCGAACCCGGCGGCGCCGATCTTGCGGGCCTCGCCCAGCACAATCGTTCCCTCGGGAATGAGGACGTGCTGGTGGTCGTGCGAGTAGACGGGATTCGATACGAGCACCTTCACCGGCCCTACAGCATCGCCGTCAAGTCGATTCATCAACACCGTATCGAGCGTGAGTCCTTCATAGATGACGTAGGGCTGTCCGGAGGCCGTGTCGATGTTGACCTCGGTCGGACGTTTATAGTCCGTTGCCGGGAACTGATCCCCAGAAGCCCTCGGGTCTCCCGCTGCGCGGGGAGCCGTCAACCCGGTCTGCTGGCCAGGTTGTAAAGCAGTGGCATAGGGGTTCTGCGCCGCCGAAGGCTGAGGAGGTGCATTCTGTGATGCTGGCGGCTCCGGCGAACTCGCATAAGCGATGTTCGACGAAAACCGGGCCGTATCCGCCCGCTCTTTTTCAGTGGCGGCAAGCTGCTCTCCGGCCTGCTGCGAGGGTGTTAGCTGGGGCTGGCCGTTCGCCTGGGTGCCGTTTGGCTGCCCATTAGGGGTGTAGGCACCCGCCGGCGACAGCGGACGCCCATCGGGGCCGAAACCCGACGCTGCTGCCTGCTGCGCTCCTGTACCGCCCGCCGCTGGGTTGCCGGTCGAAGCCGCCACCTGAGCGTCCTGCTGTGCCTTCAGCTTGTCAGCTCCAAGCTGGCGCTGCAGAGCATCCACATTGGTCGCGGTGTTGTCCTGAACGTATGGCTGTGGCCCCGTTGCTTTGGCCTTCTCAGCATCCGTAGGGGCCTTCTTCCGGGAGCTGATGACAGTCGCCAGGATGAGGAGCACTACCGCGCCGAGATAGAGAAACATCTTGAGGTTCTTCTGCAATACGCCTTTGGGCTGGGGCGTGTGGTCGGTGAGCTTCGGGTCTAGTGTTGCGGTGACAGTATCGGCCATGACGTTAGTCCTTTCTCGTGAAGTCCATCTTTTTCTTGCCCAGCTCGACGTATCCGTTGTCCATGACCTTCGAGATGATGTACGTCCCATCGCGCAAGTCGTAGTTGATGAGGTTCGGCTTGCCGTCCCGCATCTCGTACACGCTGAACTTCTCCGGCGCATTGGTCTTGATGTAGGTGAACTTGTCGTCGTGGTAGATCGACTGGATATCGAAGGGAGCCTCGTTCAACTTGAAGCTGTAGTCGAACTTGAGTGCCAGCGGGTAGGCGCTCTTGTATTCATCGACGGTTGCTCCGACGTGAGACTGAAGCGCCGATATCTGTTGATGGGCCTGCTCAAGCTGGGCGGCTGGAACGTATTGGGCTGGTCCATTCGCCGCGACGATATTGGAAGCATCCGCTGGCTGGATGATGACCTTGAGATCGGGGTCGCCGCCCGAAGCGGTGATGTCGGTCAAGGTGAAGCTGTAGATGTTGCCCTTATCCGTAATCAGATTGAGGTTGGAACTGATCCCCGGCTTGGCTGGATGAACGAAGCAGAAGTTTCCGACCACATCCACAATCCAGAAGTCCTTATCCCCGGTCGCGGCCTCCATAATCTTCTCGGTCGCTGGAACAACGATGAGCGTCGTGTACTTCACCTTCGCGCGGATCGGCACGATGTCCTGAGAGTGATAAGAGACATTGCGGGAGGCGGTCTGGGCGCAGACTGCCACGCTTCCCACAATGGCGAACACAAGTGCGATAGTTGTTGTCTTTAGGCTCTTCATGGGAACTCCTTAGTGGCGGGGTTGAAAGGGGTGAGTGGTGGCGAGTTGGCGGACGCCCTCGGCGATGCCATACTGAGCAAATGCTTCTCGTTTGAGCAGGTTGTCGCGGGCGTTGTTGGTAGCAATCCAGTACGAGACGGAATCGACGTTGAGCCGCACCTTCTTGCTCGATTGAGCTTTACGAATCAACATCTCACCGGGCGGGATGAGGTCGGAGATGATGTCAATTTCGGTGTCATTCAGATGAAACGCTTCGCGGTAGACTTGGGCGTTCATCTCCGGGTTGGCGAGGAAAATCTTGGTCGGGCAGCTCTCGGCGACAATCGCCAGCATTCCCGACTCCTCAAGCTCCTTGATGGATTGCGTGGCGAGGATCATTGCCGCGTTATGCTTGCGCCAGGTCTTTTGAGCGGCCACGATGTAGGCGCGGATGGTGTCGTTCTTGATAAAGAGCCACGCCTCGTCCATCAGGAAAGTCTTGAAGGTCGCCAATTTCTCAGGATTCGCAATCTCGTTGCTGGCCCGGTGTAGGACGTAAAACAGGAGAGGCTCCAATACTTCGGGAGCGTCACCCCAGCCAGCGAAGTTGAATGTCTGGAAGCTGGCGAAGCTGAGCGTGTCCTCCACGTTGTCGAAGAGAAAGCCGTACTGTCCCTCCTTGGTCCAGCGGTGCAACCGCTCCTTCAATTCGCCGATGATCTGGCTGAAAGTAGAGAGCGTCCGTTGCTCCGGCGCGACGACGTACATCCGCTCGATGGCCTCCCACAGCTTGCGCTCCTCTTTGAAGTCAAGCCGGTAACGCTTGTCGTTACCCTCGATCAGCACACGGAAGAACGAAAAGAGAAATTGCAGGTTCTCTTTCGTCTCCGGAAGACTGAACGGGTTGATGGTGAAGTCCCGGCTCTCCTGGCCGACGTTCAAATACGTCCCGCCGAAGATCTCGGTGAGCGACTGGAACGAGCCGCCGATGTCGAAGATGTACGTCTGGGGTCGATATTTCTGAGCGTTCGTGAGCAAGAAATTACATAGAAAACTTTTGCCGGAACCTGTCATGCCGAGGATGAGCGTGTGCGCCACCTCGCCGTTGTGCAGGTTGAGGTAGTAGGGCGTGGCGTTGTCCGTCTCTAGGACGGCCAGATACTCCGAACGAAGGTGCGGATTCGTCTTCTCGCCTGGGTGGATGGTGAACATAAACGACAGGTCGGCGTAGTTGGAATTGAGCAGGTACATCTTGCGAAGGTTCTGGGCGTAGTTGCCCGGAACAGTCGCAAACAAGGCATTGAGTTGGTTATAAGTCTCGGTGAAAAGCGCACCGTCGGCGTTTGTGAAGATGCCGGTAAACTCCCCCATCTCCCGATTGATCGTCTGGAGGTCAGTGCTGTACAGCACGACCGTAAGCGAGAAATCGCCGAGTGTCTGGCCGTCTCCGAGTGCTCGCAGGCACTCGCCAAGATTCTCGATGTCCGCCTGCTTCGACTCGTCAATGAGCACGTCACGCTGGTTCGTCTTCGCTGGGTCGCTCCCCATCTGCGACACGAAACCGGACTTGCTCATGTTGAAGTGGCGGCGGCGCTTGTCCACTTCCTTGCGGGCCTTCGCCATCGACAGCGGCGTCCACTCGGTGACGACGTAGAAGTTGCCTTCGATCTTGAAGAGCTGGTCCAGGACCAGGGGTCGCGTCTCCGCAATGGCCTCTTTCATCGTGAGGATGCGGACGAAGTGATCGCCAACGCGGAGGTGATCGCGCTCTGCCTCGATGTTGGAGTTCACTACCTGATAATCGAGATACTGCGTCGATTGCGGCTTGCCCGCGATACGCCAGTCATCGAAGTTGAGCAGCCTGCGAAAGAAGCTGAACTGCGCCTGCTGGCCCTGTACCTCGATGGGCATGAGGTCGGCTAGATGCCGAGTGAAATTCTGGACGCACTGCTCAAGCCTGACCATGTCAGTGTCGATCTGTTTGCGAAGCAAAACCTTCATGTTGTCGTTGGTGAACTGCGCTTTGAGTTCACGGATAGCGCCCTGGGGATCGCGCGGCATCCGTGCGAGGGCAGAGAGGACTCCGGTCTTCGACCGCGCACCCTCCAGCACGATCACGTAGAAGAGTTCTACCTCATACAGGCGGTCGCGCTTTGACTCGAAGTATTGCCGCCGCTGGTCAATCGCAGCGTCGATCAGTTCGTCGTCGTAGCGGGCAAACGGGATCTCTGGCCGGTTGGTCTTGAAGAGATACTGGTAGACGTGGAAGCCTTCACCGAAGGATTTGAGAGCGGATTCAAGTCTCTTCACCGCGTACTGCTGTTCGTCGTTGTCGAGGCTTTCATAGTCAACGCCAGTGACACTCAGCACCATGCCAAGGTCGCCGCTCTTGGTCAAGAATGCCGTCTCAGTCCAGAAACCGTAGAGGTTGATATGGGCGCTGAGGGCGTCGGCTTCCTTCCACGGCTTGATGACGCGAGAGAGATTCAGCATTACCGCACCTCTACATTCGGAACTGTCTGCTTGGCTGCGTCGTAGCGCAGCTTGAACTTCTCGGAACGTCCGAGGATCTTGAGGAAAGCCGGGTCGGAGTTCGTCACCCAATGGCCGAAGATGCAACCGCCGATGAACACCAGGACGGCACCGATGATCGAATTGAAGAGGTTGAACATGCCAACTGCGGACACCGCAATCATGAAGAAAAGCGTGCGCTCGATGCCCATATAGGTGAGGGGCTTATGCAGACTCTTGAAGACTTGATTGCGGCGCTTCTGAGTTGTTTCTGGCATAAACCCCTCGTGTAAAACATCGTTGTAGTGGGAATGAATTGGATAGCAAGGCATTCGCAACAGCCGGTGTTAGGAACCCCATAGCCATGTGAGAATGTTGGTCGCCATCACCGCTATTCCGGTGCCGGCCGCAACACCCGCGAGCGTCTTCTTCGCGCCGGGTTCTCCATGCGCGAACGTGTATCCGCCGATCACGATTGCGATCAGACTGGCGGCCTTGGCAATCGTTCCGGTGAACAGGGTTTGGATCGAGGTAAGGCCACTGTCGAACGGCGACCCACTATTCTGGGAATAAGCGGCAATTGGGAAGATCAATACGCATAGAAGCAGGGCTGCTCCGCGTATCAAATAGAGCTTTGTCCGCTCAATCGTTGCTGCTGGGATGATGATTCGAATACGTGTCATTAGCACCTCGAACGACCGGAACGGTCGCGATATGCCAAGACACTAGGCTGCGCTTTCACGCGCGTCCAATACATATATCCGATACCGAAATCAGCAAAAACAGAGTTTGCTATCGGAAAATCTGATACCTCATCGTCAGCCGAAAAGGGGGAGGTTCTTGTCCTCTTTCGGCGGCCGAACGGACTGAACTGGTTTGGCTGGTGGCAGCTTCGCTTGCAACCGGAACCTCCGTCGCAACTCCTTTACCAATTGCGGCAACGTCTTTTGTGATGATGATCTTCCCAAGATCAGCGCACTATCGACGGTCCAGGTCACGCCCGCGATGGGCCGCGTGATGAGTCCATCGTGCAGCAACGAACCTTCACGAATCAGTGCATAGCCGTATCTGGATTCCACCATCCACTGGAGGTCGTGCGGGGTTTTGTTCTTGCTGGCTACGTCACCCGTAATGCCAACCTCGCTCAACATCTCTATCAAACGGTCATGCGCTTCGGGATGTTGCTTGGGTTCCCGGAAGATCGTCAGCTTCGAGCCAAGGTCTGCCGGCGTTATCTCCTTCAGCTTCGACAAAGGATCGTCAGCTCTCATGCAGACGACAAGACGACTCTGAGTAAACGGATACGTCTTCAGCCCTGCTCCTGTTACCGGAAGCGTGAGCAGCGCAGCGTCGATCTCGCCTCTATCGAGCAGTGCCAGAAGCTCGACGTTGTCCCCGCTTTGCGACTTGATCTCGCATGAAGGGTAGAGCGACGTATGGATGGAGCAGACCATCTCAAAGAGAGAGTGGTCTACGAAGGAAGAGAAGCCGAGACGCATGGGTGCAAACGGCACTCCATGCGCAGTGCGCGTCGTAGCCAGTAAATCGTCACGGAGCTTGAGGAGTTGCTTGCTGCCAGCGATTAGTATCTCCGCGGCGGGAGTCACGCGAACCCCGCCCCTATGGCGCACCAATAAACAGGCCTGAGCGGCCTCCTCAAGGTGTTTCATCTGCCCACTAAGGCAGGGTTGCGATATGTACAAGAGCTCTGCGGCGCGGCTGATGTTGCCTGCTTCGGCAACTGCGATGAGGTTCTTGAGATGACGGAGTTCGATCAGGTCTGACATATAAACCGCACTTCTCCACTGGCGCAGGATGCGATTCGGAGAGCGGCTCACGACAACATACAAGACAGGCCCGAAGTCAACTTAATTGTGGGCGCATGTACCAATAAAGTCAACGCGGTAACGCTCCACAGGAGTCAAATCTGACCTGAAACCCTGCTATCGGAAAAGCTGATACCAACTCGTATTATGCCATCGGATATATGTATTGGACGGAAGCGGTTCGCGGCCCCATCCTTGAGACATCCTTCACTGGGTATCGCACCACTCGATACCGCAGGAAACCCCTGGAGTCCCGCCAATGGCAGAAATAAACGCAACCGAGCGAAAGAGACCTAGTCGTGCCATCATACCTGCGGATGAAAAGCTGCCGGTTGGAAGGAAGGAGGCCGCTGAAATGCTTTCCACTAGCCGAAGGGCCGTTGATGACCTTTTGGCGAATGAGCAACTCATCACGCGACCGAACCTTCAAGATGAAGTTAGTTTCCTACGTCTACCAGAATTGAAGTCGGTGACGGGTCTATCGAAGTCCAGCCTCTACGCATTGATCCGGGCGAACAGTTTTCCATCGCCGGTTCAACTCGGACCGCGAACGGTCGCTTGGGTAAGATCTGAAGTCAGACAATGGGCCGCCGAGCGCATATCCAAGTCACGATCCGCGTCCCCATACACCGGGGACCGACGGACACCACAACGCGCGCTTGGGGAGTCTTGGGCAACATCGAAGAAGTATGCTTAGGCCGCTAATTTCTGCCTGCCCTTAGCAAGCTGGGCATCCAGATAGTCGGCCCACCACTGCATCATTACTGTGCGCTGCTTCAAATACTTCGCGTGATTGTAGGCCGCAGACACCTTGTTCCGCTTCATGTGGGCAAGTTGCAAATCTACATGCTCATCGTCGAAGTCGTTCTCATTGAGGATCGTCGAAGCCAGTCCACGGAATCCGTGTCCCGTCATGCGGCCCTGATACCCAAGCCGGTAGAGCGCATACAGGAGCGTGTTGTTGCTCATGGGCTTCTCCTTGTCCAGTGCCCCTGGAAATACCAGCTTGCCGTTTCCGGTTAGCAACCTGAGCGCTCGAAGGACCTCGACGGCCTGGCGTGACAGAGGAACGATGTGAGGGGTCTTCATCTTCATACGTTCCTTTGGAATGTCCCATCGCGCCCTGTCCAAGTCGAACTCGGTCCATGGCGCTTCGATCAGCTCGCTGGTGCGAGGAAAACAGTAGGCCAGAAGCCTGAGCCCAAAGCGTGTGAGCGCGTCTCCGTTGTAGCCATCCATCTTCACGAGCAATTCGGGCAAATCCTTCTCGTCTACATGGGCAAAGTTTTCTGATTCGGTTGCCGCCAACACGTCTCGCGGCCTGAAGTCAGCCGCAGGGTTCCTGCTCGCAAGTTCCCGCGCGATTGCAAAGCGGAAAATCTGCCCAATGGACTGATGTGCCCTTTTGGCGACATCGCTCGCGCCTCGCGTCTCAATGGTAAGCATGATGTCCCGAATATGGGTCGTTAGGACGGCATCAATGGGCAAGTGCCCGATGACCGGGAAGACATCAGCCTCAAGCCGATTCATCAAGGTCTCTGCGTGCCTAGGCGACTTACCGATCGACCACCACGCCCACCACTTTCGGGCGACCTTCTCGAAGCTGCTGTCAGCCTCCCGCTGTACCGCTTTGACTTGCTGCTGCTTCGCTTCGGCCTCTGCTTTACGTTCGGACATCGGATTGGTGCCGGCAGCAAGTAGCTTCTTGGCAGCGAAGTGAAGGTCACGGGCATCCTTGGGGCCGACGTGTGGGTAGTCCCCAAAGGTCATGTTCTTTTCGGTGCCATCGAACCGATACCGCCAAAGCCAAAATTTTCCGCCCCACGGCTGGACGACGAGACACAGACCGCCGCTGTCGGCCAATTTGTACTTCTTCTCTCTGGGTTTCGCGTTCTCGATTTCCTTGATCGTTAGTGGCATGGGCAGGCTCTCCAAGGTGGGGATTTACTTTCCCCACACTTTCGCTAATCCTACCCCACATCTTTCCCCACAGATAGGGCGGGCTGTCTTCGCACCGGCTCGCACCTTCTCAGACGAGAATTCTTGGAGAATACCGAAGCATAATTCTCACAAACCATTCATTTGTATAGGCTTACGTTAGTTCAAAGAGGTGCAAGGAGGTGTCACAGAGGGCAAAGAAAAACGCGCGCCGGAGGCGCGCGTACAGGCTTTTGGTTGCCCCCCAGGGATTCGAACCCCGATTGGACGAGTCAGAGTCGTCAGTCCTACCATTGAACGAGAGGGCAACACAGAGTGAAAAGGCAGCTGCAGGCTCGGCGGGAGCCACAATCAGCCGCCTCAACGAGTGTACAGCCGCGCTACTCTTCGCGCAACACTTCGAGCGGTTTCTGTCCCAGGATGCGATGGCTCGCCAGCCACCCCGCGGCCACCGTCAACAGCGCCGTAACCGCCAGTGCGAACAGCGTAAGCCCGGCCTGAAAGCGATAGTCGATCTTGAGCACGTAGTGCAGGAACAACCGTGCGCTGACGTTCGCGAAAACCAGCCCGACCGTCGCGGCGATCAAACCGAGCACCGCAAACTCAATGGAAAAAATTGTCGCAATGCGCGGCCTCGTGGCCCCCAATGTCTTGAGTACGACGACCTCGCGGATGCGCCGAAAGCGCGTACCCGCAATCGCGCTTGCCAGGATCACGATGCCCGCGAAAACGCTGAACGCGGCGAGAAATTGAATCACGTACGTGATCTGCAAAATCGCCTGCCGCACCACTTCCACCGTAGCCGCGACGTTGATGACGGTAATCGTCGGATAATGCGCGTAGAGCACGCGCTGTAAAGCATTGGTCGCCGCGGGGTCGCAATGAACGCCGCCGTACCAGATCGCCGGAAAGTCCTTCAACACAGGCTCGGTCAGCACAAATTCGGCGCGCGAGAATGCGTGCTGGCTGTCCGTCGAGAACACCGCGGCGATGGTCGCCACGACTTGCTGGTCCTGAATCGTGAGCGTAATTTGCTGGCCGGGATGCACGCCGAGACGCAGCGCCTGGAACTGCCCGATAGCAACCAGCGGATGGCTCGCCAAGGCAGCGGATTCCTTGGCGCTCCACCATTTGCCTTCGACAACTTTGTCGCCGGGCGGCGGCTGGTCCGGCGTGGGGGCCCACGTCAGGCTGACGCCGCGCATCATCCCGCGAGCTGACCGCATGCCCTTCAATTCCGCGGGCGGCTTGCCGTTTACCTCGGTCAGCCGGCCGCCGATGACGGGAATGATTTCCGGCTGTCCATGCACGCTCGGCTGCTGCGACAGCAGCGCGCGAACACCGTCGACTTCCGTGCTCGCGATGTCCACCAGGAACATATTTGGAATGTTCTGTGCAATCGAAAAATGCAGTTGACGCACGACCGTCTGCTGCACAAAGTAGACGGTCATAATGAGCATGACGCCCAGTCCCAGCGCGGCCAGCAGCGCCGACGATGGGTTGCCGGGACGATAAAGATTCGCCAGTCCGTGACGCACCGATGACGGCAGATGCAGGCGAGTCCCGCGCAGAAAAACCTTGAGCAGGAACAGCGTCAGCGCGGACATGCCAAGCAGGATCAGCAGAATCGACGCCAGCACCAGCGAGAAAAATATTCCGCCCTTGGCCGAGCCCGCAACGCCCGCGGCGAGGAAGATGAGTCCGACAAGGATCAGTATCGTCGCACCAATCTGCGCAATGTTGTTCTGAAATTTGCGCACCATGCGCGCAAAGAACGGATCGTCGTTCGCCTCGACCGCGCGTCGCAGGATCAAGATCGGCCGAACGCCGCGGATGTCGAGCAGCGGCGGCAGCGTGAAGAGCAGTGTCGTTATCAGGCCCGCGCCGATGCCGACGGCAATAGAGCGCGGGTCGATGCGGAAGTCGGGCGTAATGTGCAGCAGCTTTGCCAGGAACAGCGGGAACGAAAGCTGCACGCCGATGCCGAGCAACACTCCGAGCACACCTCCGCCGAGCCCCAGCACCAGCGTTTGCAGCACGTAGATTTTCATCACCTGACCCGAACGCGCGCCCAGCGACTTCATGATCGCAATGCTGTCGAGCCGCTGCTGCAAGTGCGCGCGCATGGCCATCGCAACACCCACCGCGCCCAGCACCAGCGCGACCAGGGACATCAGCGAAAGCAGGCCGGTGGCCGCGTCCAGGCCGCCCGTAATCGCCGGGCTGGCTTCGCGATAGTCCGTGACTTGCGCCTCGGGCAGCAGCGTCTCAAGGCGCGTTTTTAGTGCGGCAACGGCGGCGTCGGAACTTGGTTGACCGGCCCTCGGTTGCGGCATTTTGAACAGATACCGCCGCATCGCGCGCGAGCCGAACCCGATCAGCCCGGCAGCTTTTAGGCCGTCGTTCGAGATGAGCACCCGCGGTCCCGCCGCGAAGTTCCCGCTCAGGCGGTCGGGCTCGTTGTTGACCACTGCGGCGATTCGATAGAGGCCGTTGCCGAGCTTGATCGAGTCACCAACCTTAAGGTGCAGGCGCACCAGCAGATCGTCCGCGACCGCAACGGTAGAAGGCGTCAACACCTGCGCAAGCGGCAGTGCCGGCGTCAAGTCCACCGTCCCGTAGAAGGGATATTTGCTGGGGTCGACCGCCTTGACAGAGACCAGCAACGGATCGAGCGTCGTGGGCGAAGAAGCCATCGAATTCAGTTCGGTGACCTGCGTCGAGTCGATGCCCTCAGCGGTAATTTTGTCGAGTCCGGCTTGCTCGGCGGGTGAAGGCTGCTGCGAAGTTCGCGCCGAAATATCGCCGGCCATAATGCTGCGAGCGCGCAACGTCAGCATCGAGCGGAACGATGCAGAAAATCCCCGCACGCCGGTCAACGCCGCGACTCCAATCGCAACCGACAGAATCACAAACGTAAATTTTCCGCGCGAGGAATGCAGTTCGCGAGTGGCGATTCGGGCAGCGGTGCCGTAGCTGAGCGCGGCCATCTTAGACGACCCGCTGCGACGCCGAAACCCGTGGCGTCAGTTCGTCGCTAACCACCAGCCCATCGCGCAGTGTAATACGCCGCGTAGCGTGCGCCGCCAGCGCCGGATCGTGCGTCACCAGCACCAACGTAGTTCCTTCTTTGCTGTTGAGCGAAAGCAGAAGCTGCAAAATGTGCTCGCCGTTCGCAGTATCGAGATTGCCCGTAGGCTCGTCCGCAAGCACAATCGGCGGCCGCAAAATAAACGCCCGAGCCAGCGCCACACGCTGCTGCTCGCCCCCCGAAAGCTGCACCGGATAGTGGTCCACGCGCTCGGCAAGCCCCACAGAATTAAGCAATTCGCGCGCCCGCGCAAGCCCGGCTTTCCGGTCGCCGGACTCATCGTTCAACTCATACGGCAGCAGCACATTTTCCAGCGCAGTCAGCGTCGGGATCAGCTGATAGCTCTGAAACACAAACCCAATCGTACGGCCGCGCAACTGTGCCAGCTTGTCTTCAGGCAGATAGCTGATCGCCACACCGTTCAGCCGCACATCACCCGACGTCGGATTATCGAGTCCCGCCAGCAACCCAAGCAGCGTCGACTTACCTGATCCCGACGCGCCCATAATCGCAACAAACTCGCCAGCCGCGACGCTGAAGTCGATACCCTTCAAAATGTCGACGGTAGTGCTGCCGGTGCGCAGGGATTTGCGCAATGCTTCAACGGAGATCATGGAAGAAGATGCGGTCGTGACTTCGTGCAAAGGTGGCCTCTGGGTAGAATCGAAGATGTGCAACGACTCGGTGTGCTTCTCATTCTAACGGTCATCCTGACTTACGCAGCCGGCGGAGGAAATGTTCCCCGTGTGTTCGCTACAGAATCGCCTGCGACGCAGCAGCCGGTCGCGGACAAACGCCCCGTTATCGTGTGCTTCGGAGACAGTTTGACTGCCGGTTATGGCGCCGATCGCAACCTGAGCTACCCGGCAGACTTGCAGCGAAGTCTCGACGCGAAAGGTTATAAGTATCGCGTTGTAAATCTGGGTGTAAGCGGGGAAACGACCAAGGACGGCCTCGCACGTGTCGCCGCGGTTTTGGCGTTGAAACCATATCTCGTCGTGGTCGAGTTCGGCGGAAACGACGGTCTGCGCGGGCTGCCCATCGGCGATACGGAAAAGAACCTCGACACCATTGTGAGCACTCTGAAAAAAGGTGGAACACGCGTCGTCATGGCCGGAATTACGCTGCCGCCCGACTACGGGCCGGACTACGTAGGACGTTTCAATGGCATCTATCCGGCAATCGCAAAAAAGAATGACGTGAAGCTGCTGCCATTTATCTATAAGGACGTCTACGGCGTGCCCGGATACATTCAGGACGATCAAACCCACGCGACCGCGAAGGGAAATGTGCAGGTCGCAAAGAACATCGAGGGCCTGATTACGCCGATCTTGAAGAAGTAGCAATAGGGCCCGTTTCGTTACAGGAGTTTAGGAACAAGATGGTCGATAAAGCCGATTTCAAGCAGAAATATGAACTGACTCCAGGGGACTTCGAGCGGCATCCGGCATGGGTCGGAGTGCATAACTATGACTACGGCCAGCCCTGGCATGAAGGGACCGATGAAGACACCTATCGGCCTTGGAATGACGCTCCGCGTTTCACTGGGAGGAGCGGTTTTTTGCTGCTGGCCGCGACGATCGAACTCGCCGACGGTAGTATGTTTCCGGGATGCATTGGTCGCGTGGCGGATAGCTGGGACGAACCGCTCCCGCCCAGAAAAATGAGGGATGGAAACTACACACCGGCGAAGCAGTGGAGCAAGCTCTATGGGGATACACCGTTGTCGATCCTGTTGATGCAGCATCCCCAAATTTTTATCGACGGACAGATGTTTCAGTTCCGGCTTGTGAGCCGCGGCCTGACGAAGCCTGAGCAGGTCAGGCGATTCTATGCGGCAGTCAACAAGAAGCCGGGTGAGGTATTTCCGGTTGGCTTCAGTGCGGAGCCAGCGCTGGCGGATGGGATCGTGTCGGGTCGCCTTGATGGCTTCTATAGCGGTGGGTTGAGAAAGCCGTTTGAGGTGACAACCGGCGAAGAGTTCCTGAATGAGGATGGTACGGTTTGTGCGACGGCCTAGCTCATGACCACGATCGGCTGGACGAGCGTTCCGGCGATGCGCCTGGTGATCGCCAGAAGATCGCGGGGGTTGGTGAAGACTTTGACGAGGGTAGCGGAGGAGAAGTCCGGTACGTTAACTTGCATTCCGTTGCGGACGCGCCCGGCGGTTTGTTCGTCGATGGTAACCGAAGGCATTTCCGGAAGCAGCAGGCGCGGGTGGGGGAGGCGGCCTTCGATCTGCGCGGGAGTCAGGATTTTTAGTTCGTCCACCGTCAACGATTGCGCCAGCGTAAACACTCCCGCCTGCGTCCGCCGCAACGACGACAGGTGTGCCCCGCAGCCCGCAAGCTGGCCGAGTTCATGCGCCACCGAACGCACGTATCCCCCCGCCGATACGCTCATCTCAAAGCCCGCCATATCTCCTTCGAGCGCCGCAAGAGCGAAGTTGTGGATCACGATCCGCGCAGGCTTGACCGGAACTTCTTTCCCCGCACGCGCCAGCTTATGCGCCGGCACTCCGTTGATTTTCTTCGCGGAAAACACCGGCGGCATCTGATCAAGCTCTCCGCGAAATCGCTTCGCAAAGTCACGCAGTTCTTCCAGCGACAGCGCAAGCGGCCGCGGCTTACCGGCAGGTTCGCCTTCAGCATCGAAGGTGTCCGTAGCAAAGCCGAACCGAATCGTCCCCGTGTAGTGTTTCTCCGCCTGGCCGAAAAATTGTGCCAGCCGCGTGTATTTTCCCAGCAGCAGCGGAAGAACGCCCGTAGCCATCGGGTCCAGTGTGCCAAGGTGCCCGACGGATTTCTCCCCCGTCGCCCGGCGCACAATCGACACCACGTCATGCGACGTAATCCCGGCAGGTTTATCGACAATCAGCAGACCGTTCATCTAGGTCGTACCGCCGTTGCGGCGGATCAGCGTCAGGAACTCATTGCGCGTCTGCAACTGCGTCTTGAACGCGCCCAGCATCGCGCTGGTCACGGTAGTCGAGTGCTGCTTCTGCACGCCGCGCATCATCATGCACAGGTGGCTGGCCTCGATCACAACACCCACTCCCTGCGGCTTGATAGCGTCATCGATGGCCTCGGCAATCTGCTGCGTCAGGCGCTCCTGCACCTGTAGCCGCCGCGCGAAAACGTCAACGATGCGCGGAATCTTGCTGATGCCGATCACCTTGCCCTGCGGTACGTACGCAACGTGCGCCTTGCCGAAAAACGGAATCAGATGATGCTCGCACTGCGAGTAAAACTCGATGTCCTTGACGATCACCATCTCGTCGTAGTCGACATCGAAGAGCGCACCGTGCAGCACGTCCTCGACCTTCTGTTTGTAGCCCTGCGTAAGAAAAGCCGCGGACTTTTCCATCCGCTCGGGCGTACGCGCCAGGCCGTCGCGTGCGGGATCTTCGCCCATGCGCTTCAACAGTTCCACGTAGATTTGTTGCGTGCTCGCGGCGTTCAGCGCGACATTTGAATTGAGGTCCTGCTGAGACATTCTGTTGCGGCCTTTCGATGGGTCGGTCTACTCTTCGTGGCTGAGCGGAGCGCCCTCGCCAAAATAGTCGAACGAGTTATTTCCGGTTTCTTCCACCCGGATGCGCTTGAGGTTGGCGTGCGGATACGGCTCGAAGATGCGCCACAGTTCGACGCATAAATTTTCGGTGCTGGGAACAACATCGCGAAAACATTCGAGCGTATTGAGATTCGCGTGATCGAAAACGTCGAGCAACTCGCGCTGCGCGAACCCGTCGAGGTCGCTCAGGTTAGTCACCATCCCGGTCGTCTCATCGATCGGCCCCGAAAACGTAACCTGCACCACATAATTGTGGCCGTGCCCGAAGGGGTTGTTGCACTTGCCGAAAACCTCGCGGTTGCGCTCCGGCGAAAGCGCATCGACATGCAGCCGATGCGACGCGGAAAAGTGATAGCGGCGATTGAGGTGCGCAACCGGCCTCATGCACCCTCTCCGTAATAATCGGCGAAGAGGTCGGGCATTTCGAACACGCGCACACGGTGCAGTTTGGCATTGGGAATCTTTCCGTCAAGACGCCGCCAGATCGCAATCGCGATGTTCTCGGTGGTCGGAATCGTCGTCGCAAACTCCGGCACTTCGTAGTTCAGATGGCGATGATCGTAGACCGAAACAACCTCGCGTTCGAGGATGTCCTTAAGCTGCTTCAGGTCGACCACAAAACCCGAGGTGGGATCGACGCTGCCCGCGACCGTGACCGCCAGCGTGTAGTTATGCCCGTGGCCCTGGCGGTTGGCGCACTTGCCGAAGACGCGAAAATTTTCGTCCTCGGTCCAGGCATCGTTCCAGTAGAAGTGCGCGGAGGAAAAATCGGCTTTGCGGGTGAGAAGAATCATAGGTGCTGTCTACAGGCTACTCCGTTGGCTCGAACTTCCGCTCCACACCATAAGATTCGCAACGGCCCAATTGGTTACACCGACGCTTACGATTTTTCTGCGCCGCCAAACTTACGTGCGGTAATCTCTTCCCTTCCACGCCACCTGGTGGAAGAGTTTGTGCTTCATCCAGCTCCGAATCAGTAGCGCAATAAACAGCGGCAGCCCGAACACCGACAATGCGCAATCGAGAAACGGAAAATGTGATCGCGCGACGCGGCTGTAGAACCGGAACAGTGTCCGCACCCACAGCAGCAGGATAACCGCCTGCTGCCACACCACCAGATACGGCAGCGCAAAAATCAGCAGCGGAAGCAGCAGCAGCACAACATCGAGCACCCGCCAGGCAGCCAGCGCAAGCGCATGAGGAAACAGCAGCGCAAGGTTCTTCGTCCACCCCTCGACCATGTCCCGAAAGCCGCGATACATGCGCGTAGACAGCGCATCCGGCGCATAGCGGAAACGAATCGCTCGCTTCGACCGCTTGATATGGAACGCCAGATCGACGTCTTCGAGCACCGACTTCCCCACCGCGCGATGTCCGCCCACCGCAAAATAGGCTTCGCGTTCGACCAGCAGAAATTGCCCATTCGCTGCCGCCAACCTTCGCTCGGGATCGTTCACCTCGGCCATCGGATACACCATCGCCAACTCTGAAAACACCAGCGGCATCAGCGTATGCTGCGCGACACCTCGCACAATCTGTCGCGGCGAATACGACAGCAGCGACGCATGATGCTTCTTCGCTTCATGCAGCGCGTGGACCATGCTCGACGGCTCGTGCAGCGTGTCCGCATCGGTAAACAGCAGCCACCGCCCGCGCGCCTTCTGCGCGGCAAACCAGCACGCATTCGACTTCCCCGAAAACACTTTCGTATCCAGCGGCGGAGCACTCAGCACAATCACGCCCGCATGTTCCGCTGCCGCCCGTTCGGCAATCGCCCGCGTGCCGTCGGACGAATCGTCATCCACAACCAGCAACTCCCAATCGCGCCCCACGGAAAACGCAACCGCATCATCCTGCGCCAGCAACGACGCCAGACAACCGCCCAGCACCGCCTCCTCATTCCGCGCCGGAACGATCACGGAAAGCTCAAAAATCGCAGCCTCGCGCCCCTCCGCAACACGCAAATCCGCCTCCGGTTCGACATCAAGTCCAAGCGGCGATAAGCGGCGAAGCGGCACAGGTTCGTATTATAGGAATGTATGCAGAAGCATGTTGTACTACGAGCAACCAAGTGGGCGGCGTTCGGCCTGGCGGCAGTCCTGCTGGCAGGCTGCGACCGCGGCAGCCATCCCCAGCAGCTCGGCCAGCCCGCGCCCGAATTCTCCATCAACGACGGCTCGCAGTCGGTCGACCTCGCCAAGCTCCGCGGCCGCGTCGTCGTCCTCAACTTCTGGGCCTCATGGTGCGAGCCCTGCGTCGAGGAGTTGCCCTCGCTCACCGCCCTCCAGCGCGACCTACCGCAGGTCCGGATCGTCACCGTCAGCATGGACCAGGACCCCGACGCCTACCGCCGCTTCCTGGTCCGCTACCACGTCGAGCTCTTCAGCGTCCTCGACGGCCCCGACGGCGCGAACGCCAAATTCAACACCTTCCGCCCTCCCGAAACCTACGTCATCGACAAATCCGGCATCATCCGCCGCAAGTTCATCGGCCCCCAGGACTGGACCAGCCCCGAGATCGTCAACTTCCTCAAAAAACTCTCCGCCTGATCCCGGTAACAGGGGATTTGCGCTACGGCGGGTATCGCACAAAGCTCGACCGCTCCCGCCCATCTAGCCCCCCACCTGGCAAAGACAAGGCCTCTTCGCATCGAACTTCCAACCCGGCCTCAAATACTGCATCGCCGCCGCATCATCCCTTGCCCCAAGCCCAACCTGCAAATAAAGCCGATGCGCCGCCTCCACCTGTTCCATATCCAGCTCGACGCCAAGCCCCGGAGCAGACGGCACCGTCAACATCCCACCCTCGATTCGCAGCGGCTCCCGCGTCAGCCGCTGCCCATCCTGCCATATCCAATGCGTATCGATCGCCGTCACCTTCCCCGGCGCTGCCGCGGCCACATGCGTAAACATCGCCAGCGAAACGTCGAAGTGGTTATTGGAGTGCGACCCCCACGTCATCCCGCGCTCCCGGCAAAACTCCGCGACCGCAATCGATCCCTGCATCGTCCAGAAGTGCGGATCGGCCAGCGGAATATCCACCGCATGAAGCTCGGCCGCATGGCGCAGCTGCCGCCAATCCGTCGCGACCATATTCGTCGCCGTCGGCATCCCGGTCGCCGCCCGAAACTCCGCCAGTATCTCCCGCCCCGAAAACCCGTTCTCGGCCCCACAAGGGTCCTCCGCATAAGCCAGCACATCCTGCCGCCCGCTGCACAATCGCACCGCCTCGTCCAGCGACCACGCGCCGTTCGGGTCCAGCGTAATCCGGGCCTCCGGAAACCGCTCGGCCAGCGCCGTCACAACCTCCATCTCCGCCGCCCCAGCCAGCACGCCACCCTTCAGCTTGAAGTCCCGAAACCCATACCGGGCCTCAGCAGCCTCGGCCAGCCGCACCACCGCATCCGCCGTCAGCGCCTCCTCATGCCGCAGCCGCAGCCACGCATCGTCGGCGCCATCTTCACCGGCATAGGGAAGATCGGTCTTCCTCCTGTCCCCCACAAAGAACAGGTACCCCAAAACCGCCACCCGACTCCGCTGCTGCCCCAGCAACGCAGCCACCGGAAGCCTCACAAATTGCCCCACCAGGTCCATCAGCGCGCACTCAATCGCCGTCACCGCATGGATCGTCGTCCTAAGGTCGAACGTCTGCACCCCCCGCCCGCCAGCGTCGCGGTCCCTAAACTTCTCCGACACCGCTTCCATAATCCGCCGCCACGCACCAATGGCCTCACCTTCCACCAGCTCACGACTCTCCTCCAGCACCCGCCGAATTCCCTCCCCTCCCGGCACTTCCCCCACGCCAACACGGCCCGCAGTGTCCGTAATCACCACCAAATTCCGTATGAAAAAAGGAGCATGCGCCCCACTCAAATTCAGCAGCATCGAATCCCGTCCGGCGACAGGAATCACACGCATCGAGCTCACCCGCGGAGCATCTTGCAATAAAGCAGCATCGATCATGCAGCCTCCGGCAGCGGCAACTCCACGCGCTTGATCTCGCCCACAATCGGCAGGAACGCAACGATCGCCATCAACGCCATCGCGGCAATAAATATCAGCACCCCATGAAACGATCCCGTCCACTTCAGAATGTAACCAATCGCAATCGGCGTTGAAATCCCCGCCAGGTTCCCAAACATGTTGAACAGCCCGCCGTTCAGCCCGATCAGCGGCTTCGGCGACGTGTCCGCGATCACCGTCCACCCCAGCGCGCCAAACCCCTTGCCGAAGAAAGCCAGCGACATTAGCACCATCACCACCCACTGCGCATTGACGTAGTTGCATCCAATCATCGTCACCGACAACAGCATCCCCAGCACGATCGGCGTCTTGCGCGCGAACGTCAGCGAGTGCCCATCCTTCAGTAGCCGGTCCGAAAACACTCCGCCAAGAATGCCGCCCACCGACCCGCACAGCGCCGGCACCGCGGCCATCAAGCCGACCGTCGTGATCGACATATGTCTCGCGCGACTCAGGTAAACCGGGAACCACGTAATAAAAAAATACGTCAGCGTCGTAATGCAGAACTGGCCAATATAAATTCCCACCAGCATCCGTTTGCTCAACAGCATCTTCACCACGCGCCAGGTCAACTTCGGCGCTTTCACTACCGAGCCCGCCGTCGGATCGATATTCGTCAACCCGCCGCCCTGCTCAATATGGTCGATCTCCCCCTGATTGATCCGCGGATGGGTCTTAACCCCATACACCACCTTGTCCCACACAAAACTCAACAGGATTCCCGCCACGCCCGCGAACCAGAAACACTGCTTCCACCCCCACCGATGCGCGATCCAGCCAAAGATCGGCAGGAACAAAACCAACGCAAAATATTGCGACGAGTTGAAAATAGCCGACGACCGCCCGCGCTCCGCCGTCGGAAACCAGCTGGCAACAATCCGCCCGTTCCCCGGAAACACCGGCGACTGCGCCAGCCCCGACAGCAGCCGCAAGCCAAAGATCGCGGTGAAGGCGGCCATCGCCGGAAGATACCCAGCCAAGCCCGCCAGCAACGCACACAGCGACCAGCCCACAATGCTCGCGCCATAGACTCGCTTCGATCCGTACCGGTCCAGCAGGCTTCCGGCCGGCAACTGCGCCAACACATACGCCCATCCGAAACCCGAGAACAACCACCCCAGTTGCACCGTGCTCAGGTGCAGGTCCTTCGACAACGGGTCGCCGATGATCGACAACATCGCGCGGTCGCCGTAGCTGAAGCAGCTCGCGACGAACAGCATCAGCACGATCGCGTACCGCACCCGCGTCGGCCGCCGGGCCACAGTCCCACCGATCAAGTGCGGTCCCCGATCAGCTTGCGCAGCTCCGCAAGTTCCGCCTCGCTCACATCCACCAGCGGCGACCGCACCGGCCCCGCCGGCCTTCCGATCGCCGTCATGCCGGCCTTCACAATCGACACAGCATATCCCCGCCGCCGGTTCCGGATCGCAATATACGGCAGCACAAAGTCCCGCAACCCGGCGTAGACCTCGGCATGATCGCGCCGCCGCACCGCCGCATAAAACTCCTGCGCAAACTTCGGCAGAAAGTTGAAGATCGCGGACGAGTAGGTCGTCACACCCATCTCCAGATACGGCAGCGCGAACGTCTCCGCTGTCGGCAGACCGCCGATATAGATCAGCCGGTCGCCGAGACGCGAATAAATACGAGTCATCAGCTCAATATCGCCAACGCCGTCCTTGAAGCCGATCAAATTCGGACACCGCTCGCACAGCCGCGCCAGCGTCACATCGTCCATGATCGCGTTGTCCCGGTTGTAAACAATCACGCCGACGCTCGTCGCCGCACACACCGCCGCCACATGCGCCGCCAGCCCTGCCGCCTCCGAGTTCACCAGATACGGCGGCAGCAGCAGGATCCCATCCGCCCCCGCATCTTCCGCCGCCCGCGCGAACTCCATCGCCATCGCCGTGCCATACCCGCACCCGGCCAGCACCGGCACCCGCCCCGCCGTCTCGCTTGCCGCAGCACCCACTACCGCGGAAAACTCGCGCAACGTCAGCGAGAAGAACTCCCCCGTCCCGCCGGCCGCAAACAACCCCGCGGGCTGATGTTCCAGAAGCCACGAAATGTGTTCGCGGTAAGGTGCTTCATCGAACGCAAGTTCCTTCGTGAAGTGCGTCACGGGAAACGAAAGCAGACCGTTGCCGATCTTTTTCGCCAACTCTGCTGGGCTGATTTCCGACATCCTTGCACCCTACTCCTCAAAGTCGATTCAACAAAATATAGCGCACGCCTGCGCTTCAACTGCTCTGCGGAAACTCGAGCGTGCGGCTTGCACGCTCCACCTTCACCGTCGTCACCGCCTGCCCGACATGCCGGGCCGTATGTTCGGCGCAATGAATCAGCAGCCCCCCAACGTTGGTCGGGAGACGCTTGCGGCCAATCGCGCGAGGCTCGTCAAAGCGCTTTGGCGGGATATCGCGGACACGCTGCTTCGCGGTGATGATGCCCTCGCGAAACTCCGTCAGCACCTCAACCGCCGTGCCTGGGTCAAGCTCGGTTTTGAGCGCGGCAAGCTGCTCGTCGTCCAGCCAGCGGTCCTCGGCATAGGTCAGCAGGCGATCGAGCGACCGCGCAATGTGGCGCAGATGGAAGGCCACCGGCGGCAGACCTGCGGGACGCGCAGACATCGCGGCGTCGGTCAGTTCGCCGCACCATTTGGTTACGTCTTCTTCCGCCAGTTCCAGCGCGTGGACGACCGCTCGCCGCAGCGGGTCAAGTTCCTCGTGTGTTCCTCTCATCCATGGTTCGGGCATTTCGCTCATTCGTTCCCTCCCTTTCCATCGGCAAAACCGCTGGACACTCAGGATAATCCCGCGGCTTCACAGCCCCTTCTTCGCGCGAAACTCGCGGACGACATCGCCGACGTCGCGGTGCTGCGTCTCGACGGCGAGGTTCATGGCCCGCATTTCGTCGGCGCTCACTTTACCGGCGAGCCGCTGCATGGCCACGCCAATCTGCGGCCACCGCTTCAGCGAATCCTCACGCACCAGCGGGACGGCCTCGTAGGGCGGAAAGTAGTGGCGATTATCCTCCAGCGCAACGAAGTCCAGCGCACGAATCGCCCCGTCGGTCGAGTTCCCTGCCACGATGTCGACCTGGTGCGCTGCTAGCGCTCGATAGAGCAGGCCGAGTTCCATGGTGCGCGGCGGCCCGACGAAGTTGAGGCCATAGGCCGCACTCAAGCCGCGCAGACCGTCGGGGCGCTCGGCAAACTCGTAGCCCACGCCGAGGCGCGAGATGGCGGGGGCGTGGGTTACGTCGGAGATGGTGCGGAGACCGAGGCCGCGGGCGTCGTCTCCGCGAACGACCATGGCGAAGGTGTCCTCGAAACCGAGGCCGGGGCCGACGCGGATCGCATACTTCTGCTCGTACAAGAGAGTGACGGTCTGGCGGACGCGCTCGGCGTCGCGGTCCATCGGCTGCTTCAGGATGGCCGTCAGCGCCGTTCCGGTGTACTCGACATAGGCATCGATGCGCCCGGAAACCATGGCCTGCTGGCAAAGGTAGCTGCCCGCAAGATAGAATCGCCGCTCCACCTTCCCCCCGCCAGCGGACTCGATCTCCTGCGCCAGAAGTTCGCCCAGGACGACCTGCTCGGTGAAGTTCTTCGCGCCCACCACGATGTGCGACGACCGGGGCGGCGCACAGGCCACCATAGACAACAGCAGGAGCGAAAGGAGGGTCGCGCCGCAGCTACTCACCTCCGCACCGCCAACCGCTTCTCAGCCAATCCGAGGGCGCCGTCGGCAGCCAATGCGAGCAGCGCCGCCGGAACCGCCCCGGCCAGCACCAGGCTGTTATCCACAGACGCGACGCCCCGGAAAATCAGCTCGCCAAGGCCACCGGCTCCGATCGCCGCGGCAATGGTCGCGACACCGACGCAGGTCACGGTCGCCGTCCGCAATCCCGCCAGAATAACGCTTGCCGCAATCGGTAGCTCCACTTTATAGAGCCGCTGCATACTGCTCATTCCAAGCGCATTGGAGACATCGATGAGCGCCGGATCGAGGCTTCGTATCCCCGCATACGTATTGCGCAGGATCGGCAGCAAGGCGTAGGCGATGAGGGCGACAATCGCCAATCTTGCCGCCCGCTCTCCGAGCCACGGAACCGGCAGCAGCAACCCAAAGAGGGCGAGGCTCGGAATGGTTTGCAGGATGTTCGCGACGGCCAGCACAGGGCGTGCGAGGCGCTCCTTGCGCGTCAGCAGGATGCCGAGCGGAATTCCAATCCCCGCAGCGAAGAGCATCGCGAAGCCGGTAAGCCACAGGTGCTCGAAGGTGAGGCGAGCGATCTCCGCCCCGTGTTGTCGCAGGAACTCGCTCATGCGGCACTACCCCGGTGAGTGGCGGCAACATACTTCCGGACGGCCTCATTGGAGGACTCGCGGACCTCCGCGGCGGCAAGATCGGCGACCACCCTGCCCGCTTCGAGCAGGACGACCCGGTCCGCAAGGTAGAGCGCTTCGTCCAGATCGTGCGTGACGATCAGCGTCGTCTTTCCGAGGCGCCGCAATAGCTCGCGGAGCATGGTTTGCATCTCCGCTCGCGTCAGTGGGTCGAGGGCGCCGAAGGGCTCGTCCATGAGCAGCACGCTGGGGTCGCCGGCCAGTGCCCGGGCAAGGCCGGCGCGCTGACGTTGTCCGCCGCTCAGCTGCCACGGAAAGCGCTGTGCAAAACCTTCCCCGAGGCCGACCAGCTCCAGCATCTGGTTTGCCCGATTCTCCATATCAGCACGCGACTTGCCAGATAACTCCAGCGACATCCACACATTCCGCTGAATCTTCATGTGCGGGAATAAGCCAGTCTCCTGGATGACGTAGCCTATGCCGCAGCGAAGCGCGATGGGATCGCCTGTGGAAATCTCGTTCCCACCCACCAGCACCTTCCCTGCGGTGGGAAGAACCAGAGCGTTCACCATGCGCAGCAGCGTCGTTTTGCCGGATCCGCTGCGACCCAGCAAGGCCGTCGTCGTTCCGGCCTCCACCGTCAGCGAAACGTCGGTTAAAAGCTGACGGCCACCCGGCAAGGTGAAGCTCACATTTGCGAACTCCACACCCTGGGTGGCCATCCGATCTCCGGCATAAGAACTTATCCTTCTACAGCGGCCTCGGGAGCGTTCTCCGCCCCGGTCCCCGCCGTCGCCTTTACGCGAACGACCGTGATCTTGTCGAAGCCTTCCTTGAACACTGGCGGCTTCAAGCGGTCGGCCATGGAACGCATGACTTCGTCCGTTACCTGGCGGTCTCGCTTGGAATTCCGCTCCAGGCAGACTTCAAGTGGCACATCAAAGAACACCGCCTGGACTTCGTAACCAAAGCTCTTGGCCATCTTGATCCATTGGCGGCGCTCGTGCGGCGAAAGGTTCGTAGCGTCGACGTAATTCCACGGCATCTTGGCAATAAGCCGAGCGCGCAGGAGGCTGCGCAGGGTGCTGAAAACGAGACCCTGGTAACGCTGGTCGGTGATGTCGTCGAAGAGGATGGTGCGCAGCATGTCGCTCGAAAGCGGCTGCACGCCGCGACGCTTGTACCACGTCGTCTTGCCTGATCCGGGCAGACCAATCGTCAGCACGACGTACCCGCGCGGAGACTTCGGCGAAACGGCGATCGGTGCCGCAGGCGGCTGGCCGAGCGACTCGGGCTGATGCTCGACGACGATCTTCTGCGGTTCGGGCGCGGCGACTTCCTCGCCCGGCTGTAAGCCGTGCATTTCAGCCGTCACATCCGGCTGCGGGACCGCTTGGGCAGGTTGATCGGCCGGTTCGGGAGGTTCGGTTTTCGCTGGCGCCTGCTCGGGATAGTCGGGGCGCAGGGGGGCGAGTTGGTTGGTAGGCAGTTCCTGCCCACTCTTGCCTGTGGACTCCGATTCGTTGGGTCCACGCTTGGAGCGTCTTCTCATGAGTTTTTCGCGCATCCAGTCGCGCATAGTTCGGTTTGTAACACACGCGCAACCGTGCCCGCAAACGAGTGCTTCTTTTGCCCCAAATTCGGTGCATCGGGCCGGACCGGTCTAGCTCGGTTTCGCCCACGTAAACATCTGCCCGAAGCGCGCCGACGACTCCGCCCGATACCCGATTTCCGGAAATATCCTGTCCAGGACCTCGTACGTCAGTTGCCCTTCGGCCAGTGGGTGGTAACTCTCGATCGCAAAGCTGATCGCGTTCTTCTTGAGGAACTCAGCCGCCCCTTGGATCACCGCAACCTCGGCGCCTTCAATGTCCATCTTGACGTAGGACGGCACGCTGCCGAACTCCGCGCATGCATCCGGCAGGGAGATTGCATCGATCTCGACCGAGTTTCCCCGCTCGGAGTAGAGCAGGTAGTCCTGGATGCCGGCCGACATCGTTCCATCGGCCTGAAAGACGACCTTGCCGGTCTTCCCGGCCAGCCCCTTTTTTACCGGGACCACATTGGTCAGACCGTGCATTTCGATGTTGCGCAGAAGGTAAGCGTAGTTGCTCTCGTCGGGCTCGAAGGCATAGACCTTCCCCGTCGGCCCCACAGCTTGCGACAGAAAGTAGCTTGTCGCCCCCGCGTGAGCGCCGACGTCCCATACGACGTCACCCGGGCCGGGCTGATACCAGGCGGTGTACGCCTCCATCGAGTCTTCTTCCGGCAGGCCTGGAAAGTGAAACGCGATCCCGCCGCGCCGGTATACATGCAGCCCCGGCACCGAGAAGTCCAGCACCGACCGGCCGTCGCGCTGCTTCGGCTCGATGCTCCTGAAGAAATCGTCGAAACACTCCATGGTGATCGGGACCTCAACAAAATGGTTCATCGGCAGGTCGATCTCCTGCTTGCCCCTGGTGATGGCAATGGCAGCGCCTGAAAATCGAACGCCGAAACCGTGCATCCGGCCATGGGCCTTCAGCATGAGGCGAAGGACGCTCGACTTCGGCCCCAGCTTCACGATCCGGCTTTTTACCGACTGAATGATGGGGGCATGGTTCAGGTTCACGAAAAACTCCATTGGCTGAGGCAATCATACGCAGATGGGTTTCGCGCGGAAATGCCCCATTCGGTGCGAAAATTTGCCCCCCACTTGCCAGAATGATAAATTTGCAACAGGCTGGTATTTACGCCTCCGGTTTTGGGACCTCCTGGCGTCTGCCGGTACTCGCGCGAATTCCCGCACCCTGAAGAAAAAGAGGATAGAGAGCACATGGCAGTTAAGGTAGGCATCAACGGTTTCGGCCGCATCGGCCGCAACGTCTTCCGTACCGCACTCGGCAACCCTGACATCGAATTCGTCGCCGTCAACGACCTCACGACCCCGGCCACCCTCGCCCATCTGCTGAAATACGACTCGATCCTCGGCAACCTGAAGAACGAAATTTCCGCCGGCGACGACCACATCATGGTCGACGGCAAGAAGATCACCGTATTCGCCGAGCGCGACCCGGCCAAGCTCGACTGGGCTTCCGTCGGCGCAGAGATCGTCGTTGAGTCCACCGGCTTCTTCACCGACGCGACCAAGGCGAAGGCGCACCTTGGCTCGACCGTCAAGAAGGTCATCATCTCCGCCCCGGCATCCAACGAAGACCTCACCGTCGTGCTCGGCGTCAACGAAGACAAGTACGACGCGGCCAAGCACAACGTCATTTCGAACGCCTCCTGCACGACGAACTGCCTGGCGCCGGTGGTCAAGGTCATCCACGACACGTTTACGATCCAGTCGGGCATCATGACCACGATCCACAGCTACACCAACGATCAGGTCATCCTCGACACGCCGCACAAGGACCTCCGCCGCGCCCGCGCCGCCGCCCTCTCGATGATCCCCAGCTCCACCGGCGCCGCCAAGGCCCTGAAGCTGGTCATCCCGGCAATGGACGGCAAGCTGGACGGCTTCGCCATCCGCGTCCCGACGCCGAATGTATCGGTCGTTGACCTCACCTTCGTTACGGAGAAGCCGATCACGGTCGCGAGCATCAACGGTGCTCTGAAGGCAGCTTCGGAAGGCCCGCTGAAGGGGATTCTTGGGTTTACGACGGAGGAGCTTGTGTCGTCGGACTTCAAGGGCAATCCGCTGTCGTCGATCGTCGATTCTCTGCTGACCAAAGTCGTCGGCGGGAATACCGGCAAGGTGATCAGCTGGTACGACAACGAGTGGGGCTATTCCAGCCGGGTTAAGGACTTGATTTTGTTCCTGGTGGAGAAGGGCCTGTAGTCAGCACACAACATCGCAGCGCGGCAGCAGCTTGCAATAAGCCGTAGCTTGAAATACCAAAGAGGGCATCCCGCAAAGGGTGCCTCTTTTTGCTGGGTGGCGGGTGGCCACATCTGCTCAAATCCCCTCCGAACTGGGTGCCCCCCTCCCCGGGGGGGTACTTTATGGTTCAAAATCTAGATAGGACAGGGCTTAGGGTTTTTGGGGTATACCCCTTGGCTGAGTCCCTCCGGCAAAATGCGAAAACCCAGCGGCTCGCTCACCGCAGAGGAACATGCTCGGGCATGACAACGTAACCGGTAACGAAGAAGTCATAGCGCACACGCATCTGTTCCAGCGAGCGCTCCAACAACTCCCGTACGGCCGGCGAACCCAGATGCTGCTGTCTACGGTAGCAACTGAAGGTCACGAAATGGAGTGGCCGGTCTGTTGATAGCTGACTCAATGGAATGGCATAGCGGCATCCTAAACCCTCCCCCACCTCTCAGAAGCGAGACATTGGGCACGCCGTTCCGGGGGAGTTCGGATTTGGGCCACCCGCCCCTAGGAAGTCCATCCTCTAGTCTGGGTTTGATACGTCCACGACCCAAGTGCTGCCATTCATCAGGGCAAATTGCATCTTTCCTTTGCACACGATCTGAGCATTCGGCAGGTCGTACCGGCAATCACGCCAAGGTGCGATATCTCTTAGATCGGGAAAACTATTCTCGGCAGCCAGCGTTTTCATTTGCGGGGTGAAAGCGTAATAGAGTTCGATGTCAGCGGTCGCGTGCGACCCATCACGCTTATATTCTCCGACTTTAACGTCCGTCGACTTTGCAAGAACCGCGCACTCGAACGTTTCCAACTGTGCACAGTCAGGCGAGACCGCGTGCTTCCCCACGGGGGTCAGTTGTACAGACCAGCATTTGCCATCCCAGGCCGATTTCTCATCGACCTGAACCCATCCGGCCTTTTCAGCGATGTGCGCGTCAGTCAGATCCTGGGAATTGGCATCGCACCGCACGTCCCCGACCGGGAAACCGTGGCCGATTTCAAGTGCTCTGTGAGCAAGGTCATACTTGGTGCGAATCGCATCGAGCGCGACGTGCGCGTTGAAATGTCCCTTGCATCCTGATACCAGCGATACAAGAACCAAGATCACGGATAACGAGACAGTCGATTTCAGTCGTTTCAAGAATCTCCTCCCAGTTAGATAACCGAAATTTACACCCTCTTGAATGGCACCCCACCGTCAGACTCGATGCTCACCTCGGACATCCGTACGAGATGAACGTGCCTCTGACTTTGGATGAGGGGCGCACGCGCAGTCCCGTAAAGCCGAGGCTACAAGCTCCCGCTGTGCCGTCCTGACCCATCATCAACGGTAAGTTGCTTCGGAAAAAATCCGGGTCCAAACCCTTCCCCGTGAGGACGAGCTCGGGGCCAACGGCTTCGACACTCGTCTGTGGGACCTGGGGATTACTGTTGAAACTCGCCGCGAGATTATTGGCAAACGCCTGTCGTTGCGAGAACAGCGCCTGAGCACGCTGGTCATGAGCGTGTTTCGATTCTTTGCAGACAGCGTACTCGGTAGCATCTCCAAAAGTGTCCGCATACAGCCGTATCGATTTAAAGCCTATATTGCACAGGCCCTCCAACCTTCGCGGATCGAAGGTTGTTGACATGAGGTAATCCCTCGCCGCGCGAGTTCCCAGATCGGGAGATTTGATGTTGAGCACCTGATCTGAATCCCGCGCGAGTCCGCCGTTGTCGAGTAGCCTGTTCAATTCCTGAACGTAGTTCCTGCGCTCAGTGGCGTGCATATCCGCGAGCGGATCTGATGCGACATTGCTTTGAGTCGATATCGCAGTGGCCTCCGTTCCCGGAGCTTGATCTCTCTTGCCGTGGTTTGGACCCGTCAGAAACAGTATCGCGAGCAATACAAAGAGACTAAGCAGGGCAAGCACCACTATGTACTTGAGCATTTTCATCAGGCCCCTCTGTCATTAGTCCAGTACGGGCTATTTTCACATACCCAGTACCGTCATCGCCAATGGAATCTCCTGGCGATCGGACGGTCTTTGCATTCACGCGGATACGGCGGGTGGCCCGCATCTCGATTCCGAGCGGGACCTGGGCACCCCGTTCCGGAGGGAGTTCGGATTTGGGCCACCCGTCTGGCAGTGCTCTGGTAGAGTTGCGCCTGGAGGCCGGAAAACGGCGCCTGAAAGACCCAAACAGCACTATGCCCTACCCAAGCCACCCACATCCAGTATGAAAGTCTGTTATTCTTAACCCTGTCACTAGCCAGTGACACTCGTGAGCAGGTTCGACTTATTTGTGCTGTTCCTTTTCGGAATAGCTACCAAGACAGAAACTCAGGAGTGTTGGCAATGATCCCCATAGAATTATTATTGATGTTTGTGCTTGTGTTAGTCGCTGTCATTCGACTTGGCATATACCTCGGCCGTCATTTGAAATGAACTTGCGGGACTAAATCATCAGCAGTCTGAATTGCGAGCGTAGAAATTTGGCCAGGGGGCAGTCTTGGCGGTCGTTCGGTCGGGCGAATCCGACCCCCTATGCGGTGGGACTTGATACCTCGGTTTATCGGGTGATGTCAGACGCCTACAATGAACAAGGGAGAGTACACATGAAGGTTGACATGCACATTGAGCGAGTAGGGTTGAAGCTTTTGGCCGTTGCCGGGCGCGAACTGGTATTTCAGAATGAAATCAGGCAACCGGGTCGCCGGTTCGAAATCAAAGCTTTCGCGCACATTGAAGTCGTAAATATCCCAGCGTCTAGCGCCGAGTCTGCGAAGGGGGTAGTGTCCACCACCGAGTTCACAAAGACCGCAATTATTGCAGCAGCCAATAGAGAGTTGAGTTCAAAAGGCTTCGATGTGGTTGATGCGGAGATGGCAACCCCGAAGAGTTGGGATGTTACGCTCATCGAACATAAGGGCGAACGGCGAACAATGGGTGCCAATATTAGCAATTTCTACACCGTACTGTAACGTCGTCTATGCTCTTGGCTAATATCGCGAAGTAAACCGCATCACGCCGGGGGGCAATCGGGGGGGGGCATCACGCCGGGGGGGGCAATCGGGGGACATGATACATATTACCCCGTCAAATTAGTTCCAGTTGTTCGGCCGCCGAGACATGCGGAAATAGTAGCAGGGAATAGGTATCGTGTCCCCCGATTACGATATCGATTCGATACGCCACAGTCTTAACTTGCGGAATGATACGGTACGCGCCCTTAACCGCCGTCCTCGCTGCGCGAAGGTTGCAGCTATGAGGAGCATGCGCTCCTCTGTTCTCATCCACTCCCGCAATTGACAAGTGTTAGGCTACGGGCTACAGTTGCTCAGATGAAGATACGAAACTTCGTGCATAAGGGCCTAAAGAAGCTCTACGCAGAAGACAGCGTGAAGGGCGTTCCCCCCGATACGGTGGACAAGCTCCGCAAGATGCTTGCCTTTCTTGACGATATGGACGATCCCGAAGAGCTGCGGACACTCCCCTCGTGGAAAGCTCATACTCTGACCGGAGATCGCAAAGGGACCTGGAGTCTGAGCGTCACGGGTAATCGGCGGTTGACGTTTCGTATCGAGATCGCCGATCGCGAAATCTGCGATGTGAATTTAGAGGATTACCACTAGCCAAACAGAAGGAGAGGACATCATGCCCATGAAGAACCCGCCCCATCCCGGAGATTTCATCCGCACTGAGATCATTGAAGCCGCAGGATTGACCGTCACGGCGGCGGCCGCAGCGTTGCGCGTGTCCCGGCCTACGTTGTCCAGCCTGCTCAACAGCAAGGCCGGCCTCTCCGGGGATATGGCGCTCCGCATCGAAAAAGCCTTCGGGGTGAAGATGGACACGCTGATGCGGATGCAGTCTTCGTATGACATTGCCGAGACCCGCAAACGTGAGAAGAAAATCCATGTGCAGCGCGTTCCTTTGCTGGCCGCCGCGCACTAGACTGAGCAGGCAAGAACTCACCGGAGGGGAGACGGATGCCGGGTGCCCCATGTCTCGCTTCTGAGCAAGGACCGGCTCCGGCCGGCAGAGTTGGAAAGCAACATGAAATCGCCATGTTGCTTAGGAGACATGGGTTCAGGGCTGGTCGCAATGCGTACCTGCCGATGGATGGATCAATGCCCATAAGAGTTCTCGATTGTCGGTCATCCAGAAACTATGGATTCAAGACTTACCCACTGCGATTCTGCGTCGGCGCTTGACAGGCGCGGTACAATGAATGGAGCAGCAGATTCAGTCTGGCCAGTCGCCGGACTTTTGGATTTAAGCGGCGAGGCCGGAAATGGAGGTACGGAGCTAAGTCGTTTCGATAAGACACTTTGCCCCCTTTTAGGGGGGAGGGGTGGTGCCGGGCGGCTGCCACTGCCGGGTGTCTCATATCCCGATTCTGAGATGTGGGCATTGCCCGAAGAGCGATCGCACCCCGGTATAATAAGCACAGACGATCCTATGGAAAAAACCATCCGCAAATTCACCAGCCACGAAGAGATGCGAGCGGAAACCTACCGCTACTGGCGCGGCCGGCCTGACGGAGAAGTCTTCGACGCCATCGCCGAGATGAGCGAGCAAGCCTGGAATGCCTGGTACAAGATGAAAGGCATCACACCGCATGTTGAAAGATCAGACCGATCTCTTACTCGCATTCAACACGGCCCGCGTTAGGTACCTGCTGATCGGCGGCTACGCCCTCGGTCGCTATACCGAGCCGCGAACGACTCGCGACTTGGAGGTGTTGGTAGATTTCGCAGATGTAGCGGCAGTGAAGGCGTCCAAACTGGCAAACGGCGAGACGTGAGTCTCAAACCCCCTCCAAATACTTAAACGGCCTGATGCCGCGACTCTTCCAGAAATAGGCCAGGATAATGACGCTGGCCACGGCCGCATACGCGCACCACAACGAGGTGAAGGCGTACCGCTTCACCGCCATCACCAGCAGCAGGATGAAGAGGTTCGCCACGCCGAACAACACCATCGCCTTCACTTTGGAAAAGAAGAGCGAGCCGCAGGTGGCGACCACGTACAGCGCTGCTACGTAGTCGTTGTTGGTGGCGGCGTTGATGTAGACAATGCTGTTCTGGAGGACCGAAATCTGGGTTGGAAACGCGGCCAGCGCCCACAGGATGTAGAGCGTCAGTCCTCCGCCAAGCACCACGAACGGCAGCATCGCTTTGCGGCGCGTTCCGGGAGGCTCAAACAGATAAACGCTGAACGGGACCAGCAACGGCAGCAATCCCTGCGCATACAGCATGAAGGCCGCGCCGGCATTGTGCGTCACCGCCGGAGACAGAATTCCGTCCAGGCCCAGCCAGACGAATCCTTCTGTGAACTGGTGTATCGCAAACAGCGTGGGCAGCGAGGCGAACAGCAACTCGCGGCGGTGTTTTACCTGCGCCAGCGTAATGACGCCCACCGTCCCCAACACTCCGCTGCCTACAAAGTTCGCCGTCGCCGAAAAGCACAAATCGCTCACCCTCTGAAGTCGTTTCTCCTCAGCATAAATTGATCTTCGCCGCGACCCGGCCACACTACCATCTACGTCCCCCTGGGGGCAGAACGGCATTCCTTTGGTCCGCGGCGTCCCTGACGGGCCTACCGCACCGTCACACTAAACCGCACCTTCAACTCTTTTTCAATCGCTTGACTCGTCACGGCGAGAAGCTGCGTGCGGACACAGTTTCAGTCGTCTCGCGACGTACAGCTTTCGTAATCGAAATAGGTATCAAAAGTTCCACCGAAGAGGTGACTTTTGATGCAAAATACGAGGATACCATTGCATGACGAGATAGCTGGTTGGGGTCTTTGGAGGGCCGATGAAGAAACGTACTGTTCTATTTGCCGCAATGATCGTTGGATTTGCAGCGACCGCCGTCTGCGCGCGCGCGATTACCCTGAAGGGTTCCAAGGTACGCGCGGCCTTGCTTTTTTCCAACGCATCGCCCGACGAGAACTTCTTCGCCGATCCCGACGGTAACTCCCTCGCCACCGTCGGCGCCGGTCAGGAATTCACGTATGACGATGGCATTGCCACCTATTCGGCCAACTTCAACGACACCGGCTTCACTATCCGCGTGAACTGCGATCCCAATAAAACTCTCAGGCAGTGCGACAACGAACCCGGATTTCTGATGTTCTTCAAAGACGATCTTTTCGTGAACGCCCAAGTCGACTATGTAGAGGGCGATCTGAACGCGGTCTTTTTTCCGTTCGATCCCTACAACCCGAATAACCCGAAAATCATCAGCATTATCGAGGTTGCTCCGACGCCATCCAAGAATTCGAAGCTGGTCTTCGACGTTACCGTGGCGCCGGAACCCAGCAGTATCGTCCTCTTCGGCACCGGTCTTCTTGGTTTCGCTGGAAGAGTACGACGCCTCGCCGCCGCATAGTTCCATGTCTCCTCCACATCGCAGTGCCGAGCGCCAGGCCCACCGGTCTGGCGCTTCTTTTCGCAACGAGCGAGAGATTCATTTACAACAGAGTCATGCCTGACCGTCAAAACATCCCCGGCACTTCCCCCTACGAGCCGATCATCGGCTTCTCGCGCGCGGTGCGCAACGGCAACGTGGTCCACGTCTCGGGCACGGGCCCTGTGGGCGCTGAGGAGCTTTCCGCGGCGGAGCAGACGCGCACGGTGCTCGCGTTGATCGAGAAGGCGCTGGCACAGGCGGGCGCGACGTTCGAGCAGGTCGTCCGCACCCGCATGTTCCTGGCCCGCGCCGAGGACTGGGAAGAGATCGGCCGCGCCCACGGCGAGGTCTTCGGCACGATTCGACCGGCCAGCACGATGGTGGTCGCCGCGCTGCTCAATCCGAACTGGCGGGTGGAGATTGAAGCTGAAGCCGTCCTGCCCTGACGACCGGGGCCGTTAGAACACGTCCAGATCGTTCGCCAATACCACTTTGCCCGTATATCCTGCGGCCTTGATCTCGTTGAGCACATCCTCTGGCGTGGACTTCCAGAACAGCACGTGGTCTAACACCAGCAGCTTCGGCTTCGCTGCTTCGGCTATTTTTGCCAACTCCATTGTCGATGTATGGAATCGCCGGTAATATTCCCGCTCGCTCTCCGGGTTCCGCAACAAGCCGGCTTCGCTGTAGACCTCGTGAATCAGGACATCGCACCCATGGCAATTCTTCGCGATCGCATCGGTAGGCGCGGTGTCGCCCGAGATCACAATGCTTTTCTCCGGCGTGTCGAAACGATATCCCCACGACTCGTCCCATGTGCCATGCTTCACTGGAAATGCCGTCACCGTCACGTTCTCGTCGCGGTACACCACGCCGGCTTTGATCTCATGCGGATGCACAACGTAGGCCTTCGGGTTTCCGTGCTCCAGCCCATGGAGCCGTATGTCGATGTCCTTTTTCCATGCCTGCCGGATTGCGGCCGTCATATCGTTGAGCCCCGCTGGCCCGTACACCTCCAACGCGCCGGGCCGCCCGATCACCGCCGGCGTCAGCATCACATCCGGATAGCCCAGCGTGTGGTCCGAATGCAGGTGCGTGATGAACACCACGCCGATCCTCTGCGGTGTGAGGCCCGCAACGCCGTTCCGGTCAGCCTGCGCCACGCGCCGGACGACTCCCGGGCCACAATCGATCAGGTAGGGCGTGCCGTGGACCACGATTGCGGTCGCGGGTCCGGAGCGGTCCGGGTCGGCATACGGCGTCCCCGTCCCCAGCATCACCACCTCGGTCTTTTTCTCGAACGCATGCGGCGCAGCAGCGACGGTCTGGGAGACTATTCCGCCAGCCCAACCTGCCACTGCCAACATCACTGCTAATTTCCGCGCTGGTTTTAACATCTGTCCATTCTCCATCAAACCTCGGGTAGGCTGAGGCATAATTCCTCATGCCACGAAAGTCCCTCGCCAAGCCCATCCTGATCGCAGGTCTCGTCGCCGGCGTACTCGACATCTCCGACGCGTTGCTCTTTTTCGGGCTGCATTCCCACGTTCCGCCGGTGCGCCTGCTGCAGGGAATTGCCGCCGGCCTGATCGGCAAGTCGTCTTTCAGCGACGGCCTGAGCACCGCCGCTCTGGGTCTGCTGATGCACTTCTGCATTGCGACATTCTGGGCGGCAGTGTTCGTCATCGCCGCGCGTTCCCTGCCCGTGCTGCGCCGCCATGCCGCGGCGAGCGGCGTAGTCTACGGCCTGATTGTGTACGCCATCATGAACTACCTCGTGCTGCCCCATACCCATACGAGGCCACTGCCCACCGCCGCCTCGATCACGGTCCTGAATGGCGTCTGCGCGATCGTTTTCTGCGTGGGCCTGCCTATCGCGCTGGTCAATCGACGGCGCGCCTGACGGCGATAAATGGTGCGTCTAACGACGACAAACAGTTCGCCTGACGACATACCGCAAAACCTGCGTTTGCACAATCCATGCCCGTGTCGGGTATGCTCAAACCAATGCCCAAGCTATCCATCCGCGACCTCGACCTGGCCAACAAGCGAGTCCTCATCCGCGTTGACTTCAACGTCCCGCTTTCCAAGGACGGCAAGATCACCGACGACACGCGCATCCGCGAGACGATTCCCACCATCGAGTACGCGCTGCGCCGCAAGGCCCGCGTGATCCTGATGGCGCATCTGGGGCGTCCCAACGGCAAGCGTGTCGAGGCGATGAGCCTGCGCGTCGTCGTGGCCCGCCTGCGCACGCTGCTGGACGACGTCCTCGACGACGACGAGAACGTGGCCTTCGCGCCCGATTGCGTCGGCCCCATCGCGCTCGAGATGTCCAACAACCTCGAAGCCGGCCAGACGCTGCTGCTGGAGAACCTGCGCTTCCACGCCGAAGAAGAAACCAACGACCCCGGCTTCGCGCAGCAGCTCGCCCTGCTCTGCGATATTTACGTCAACGACGCTG
>Ga0207933_1000462_pt1 | contig 39779 bp, 40 predicted proteins | sample NGESurdeep092012_4_FD_184488 | JGI IMG/M metagenome (GOLD analysis project Ga0207933, IMG submission 184488) | Arctic peat soil microbial communities from Barrow, Alaska - NGEE Surface sample F53-3 deep-092012 (SPAdes) | ecosystem: Environmental > Terrestrial > Soil > Wetlands > Peat ... | reverse complement strand
AGATGCCGACAGCGCCGCGCAATACCTCTCCGCTCCTGGCGTCACGTAACGCCCGCATCGAGTTCCAGTTCGGAGCTACGCCGTCCTCGGCGCCCGCCGTGCCGAGAGTGGCTTTCGCGGTGATCCGACCCATCCGTTCCGACGTCGCCTCCAACTCAAATAACGCACAGGCGGCGGCCGCCTCGTTTGGGTCCTGGATCGGCAAGATGAGACCGCGCGAAATGTATCCGGCGAGATCCGCATCGATAGCGTCTGTAATGCGCTGGGTGAAGAGCATTGGGAGCACTTGCTGGCTTCGGGCGAGGCGACCAAGACGCTCAATCTCGCTGCGACCAGCCCCCAGCATTACCCACGCCTCGTCGAGCATGAGGACTCCTGAGCGCATCGCGAGCGCCGAGGCCGACCCGAAGACCATCATGCGCACGAGCGCTAGCGCAATGCGCTGATTCAAGTTGACTTCCTCTTGCCCAGGAGCTGGGAGGTCGAGGTACGCGTCACCGACCTTTATATAGGTGATGCCCTGAGCGGCCCTCAGCCCCTGGCCACCGTTAGTACTTCCCACACACGCGCGGAACATTGGAGATGACGTCGCGAGGTCCATCACCGCCTCAACCATCGGCTTAGGAGCGATGCCGTCCTTAAGAGCGATCTGTAGGGCGACGCCAATACAGTCGGCGCCACGCTCGACGCCATACGCGATCGCCCGCTGCACCGGCATCTCGTAGTTCATCGCGCTGAGCCCCCACGGGTTAATGGTCATCAGCATTGACGCCGCCAACTCTGCTCCCGAGTTTTGAGACTTCGAGAAGCGCAATGGATCGAAGATCCCATCAGCGGTAAGAAGATCGTCCAGACTCGAGACGCGCCCTCCCGCCGCCTCAACGACTGCGGAGTGATCCGATCCCAGCTTCGGGTCGATGATGATGATCGGCGTGCGCTCGCCATAGACCGACGTGATGCGCGACAACTGGTCGGCCAGGTACAACATGGTCGCCGTCTTTCCCGAGCCGGACTGACCGGCACACACGAAGAAGGGCAAGGAGTCTTCGTCGGCCGCGGCCGTCGGCGAGACATACGCGGGTTGACGGTCATTCTCGGTGAAGCCCAGCATCGCTCCGTCACGGTCCCCCACCGCCGAGAGACCGGAGAGCCCGGAAGCTCCGATCGCGATCGTGGGCAGGTCGTTTAGATACGGATTGGCGCGTATCGGCGACGCGAGCCACGTTTCGGCCAACGCCTGATTCTGACGAGAGACCATCGTCGAGAGCGACAATGCCGATCCCGGCGCGAACTCACTCAGGTCGTAGCCGTTCAGTCCGACTTGACCCGAGACAGCGACCAACGTTGAGCAATCCATCAACGTTGCGGGCCCACCTGTCGCGTAGAAGCGCTCCAGGTCGTCGATTTCGGCCAGGAGCTCCTCCTGCTCGGCACGAGCCATCTTGTTCTGCTGGTATCGCTCGTTGATGTCGTCGGTGAACTTCTTCTTGCCTCGACGTAGTTCACTGCGCGTCACCGTCGACGGCTCGAGGCGAGCCCTCATCGAAATGCACACTGCACCTGAGTTGACGAGGTTGGCCGCCCATTGAGCGGTCACTGACGTGGCGTCGGGGTACCCAAAGTCGAACGAGCGAACGGTGGCGAAAGTAATCGTGTGATGGTTCGCCAGGTTCCACGATGCGCACGCGTCGTCGCCGTCACGTCCCACGAGGCGCGCAGCCGACTGCATTGACGACGTCGAGGAGAAGATGTGAACGTGGTCGTCGTGCACCAACATCGGCGTGTCGGGCCCACGTCCTTGGTTCCACCACGCGTTGGCCAAGGCGAAGTCCTGGTCGGTCATGGACAGAAGACCGGACCTTGCCATAACGGCACTCATCGCTGCGAAGTCCTGGTCGAAGTCCTCCAAAGGGACTGTGCCCGTCGTTAGGGTCTCCACGACCGAGTCGAAGGCGCTCCGTATCCCGCCCTCGCCAACTTGGTCCTTCAGTCGGACACCAACGAGCAATACGCGCCGCAACACTTGGGTGTTCGAGAAACCGCTGGCCAAGTAGCTCGCGAGCTGAGAATCGGGCGGAGGCAAGAAACTCGCCGGCACATTCACGAGGAGCAGATGGACCTCACGGTACGAGCCCTTTGACATCTTGCGACGGTTGACGCGAACGTGAGTCGTCGCAGCGATCTCTTCCAGAACGAGACGCAGGGGCTCGCCGGCCGCCAGCGCCTGCTCGGGTGAACGAGCGTCCGTCACCGGTGAGAGTGGCACTTTGGCAAAGAGCCACACCGAGTTGTCAGTACCGAGTACTCGCCCACCGGACTTCCGACCGAGCACTGCTGTTGGCCACCACGGATCGGTGTCGTCACGTTTCTTGTCGAATAGTCCCATCGTTCCTCTATGTCTCTTGGTGGGCTTCAGTGGCGACTAGTGATGCGCGTTTTGGTAGGGAACGAGGCTTGGCCCGGTGCCAGGAGGCCCCCAGGCGACCACGACAGGGGCAACGGTGTTGGCACGCTCGACCAGCAGGTCCATCGTCGTCGAGGGTCCATCGTTGAATCCCTGCGTCGCGGGATCAACCTTTTCGTGGTTCCACACGATGTCGAGATTCACTTCCACAATCTCCGCACTCGGGCTCACCGACTTTTTCTGGACCGGCGCGTTAGGTGCGACACGCGTGGCCGCCGCCACAACGGTGTCCTTGGCCGAGGAGACGCCCGTCAGCGGAAGGTAGGAGCCATCACTGTGGACGTCCCCCACCGCTAAGCGCAGGCGCGACGAACTTCCCGACACATACGCCGACAGCCAACCATTGATCGCCCCCTGTACCGGTCCTGAGACGGTGTCACTCGACGAGAGGCCCGACCACGGGCCTCCGCCATCCCATCCGCTCACCGTCCCCGTCGGCGGGACCACGATGAGACTCGGTCCGCCAAGCGCAACGGCACCGCCACCGGCCTTCAAGGCGACTTCGACAGTGGCGTCGTAGATCGTCTGCGAATTACCGCTTGGAACGGTCAAAGTGAATGAATCCAGTTCGGCGGTCCACGTTGAATCTCCATTAGACGGTCCCTTCGATGGAGCCACGTCCTTTGCGCCGTCCCACGAGAGAACGGTTGCATGAGGCAATGGTGAAGGCGTTTCCGCCAGCCACTGCTGTATTTCGAGTGTGGCAACCGTGCGACCGGGGCTGCTCGACGCCGAGCCTGAGTCATTGGTTATGGGAGGCGCGGCGTGGAAGCTCACCAAGATGACGAAGAAGGCCAACACCAGCACGAACGGCAACGTGACCGCGGAGAATCGAACGTATCGGCGAATGCGACGCTGCCTCTTAGCGATGAGGTCGGCCGCAGGAGTACCGACGCGCGGTACTAACTCGTCGCGGTAATCCCACACCAACGACGACGTCGAGGCGTTCCTCGTTGGACGACGATTCGTTGTCTGCTTGCGCTTGGTCTTACCATTCATCGTCGTCTCCGTGATCGATCACGAGGGGTTCAAAGGAGTCATCGTCGCTGACGACAATGGGAAGAGGGCGACGCACCGGACGGGTTTGCGCGGGAACGGCCACCGGAGACGAGACGGGTACATCGCGTCGCTCGCGTCGACGTCGAGCTGCGAAGTGAACCGAACTCTCCCCGTCCTCCATGAGAGATTCGATCACCTCGTCATTAGCCGTCTCTTCATTCGCGAGCGCAAGGCGCACCCACGCCTCGGGTGCGTTGATGAGTTCCTGCACACACGACGCGCAACGCACGTCGCCTTCACGTCCGACCCGTTCGCGACACGGTTGCCAGCAACGATGGCACTTACCAGGGCTGTGAAGTTGATCGTGCGGGTTCTTGCCACGTCGCCATGATTGGCAGCGCTTCATTTACTTGCCCAGTTCTCGAAGCAACGAGCGAAGGAGTCCGGACTTGGCCGCATCGTCGATGACTTGAGCGGCCTTCGCGAGGGCGAGACCGGCGTGCGCCGGCGAGGCGGGTGGCGAGGATGGGAGTAGTCCGCCGAGTTCGATGAGGACGCGCCAGGCAGTGCGGAAGGTTGTCTTGTTGTTGGTAGCAAGGACCGTCGCGAGAATTCCCGCTTCCATTGGATCGGCATCGGCGACTTCGAGCACTGACGAGAGGACTCCGCGCACTTCAGCCTCACCTTTCAGCGTGTCGACCACAAGATTGGTGATGTCCTCCGACGATGACGACGCAGCGACCGCGAGCAGTTCGCGCTTCGCGACGGTCATTGACGCCACGGACAGAGTCAGGCCAACCTGGTGGCGAAGCACCACGTCGCCGGGACGCTTGACGCGACGCTGAGACTTTGGTTTTCCAGTGGGGGCAGTCGCCTCGTCGTTCTCGGTGCGGTCAGAAGCAGGAGATTCGGGTGAAGTGATGGTCATGCTGTTCACCATGCGGCCACTTTCCGGCTTAGTCGGCTCCCTCAGACCGCTGGTGCCTTCCACTTGCCCGTCTTGGTAAAGAGGTTGCGGTATGCGGCGATCGCGCTGACCGGAGCCTCAGCGCCCTTGGGCGGATTCTGCAACAACGCGCGAGCGCCGGGGTAGCCCAAGTCAGCGCGATTGGCCTCAGCGCACGACACGATGACTTCAAACACCGACTCCCACGTTTTCTTGTCGGCCCTCATCTTGGCGATGGCAACCACGGCTGACATCAGAGCAAAGATGCGGTCAGGACGCTCGCTCCAATCGACGATGCTCGGGTCTTTGATGACATCTTCGGGGTCGTAGAGGTCAGATGATGCGAGCCACGCGGCGTACTCAAGAGCCACACCTTCACCGACAAGCCCCTTCATCACGAGGAGCATCGCCTCGTCATCGTCAGGCTGTAACTGTGAGAGAACGTTCGCGGCGTTGGTCCACGAGCGCGGGCTTGGCCAACCCCGACCAGCCTGCGTAGGGTCGGTCGGCACCGCCAAACGAAACTGTGGCGCTTGCTTCAAGAATCCAAGAACTGAGGACTTCGCGCGAATCGCGAACGACGCATCGCCATTATTCAACATTGAGTCGATGGAAGGAACCTCCATGTACTCAAAGTCGGTCACAAATCCGTCAACCCATGCGTCGCCATCGAACACCCAATCCAAGTGCAACATGCGATTGGCAACCGGCGCGGCCAAGTCCCAGCCATCGACAGCAATTTCGGGAGGGTTGGCGTCCGCGATGATGGCCACGGTGTCGGGCAACTGCGTTTCGCCAACGACGCGCTCTTGAAGCACGCGCAACATGACCCGCTGAACGCTCGGCGCTGACGTGGTGAGTTCACCAAGAAACAGGAGTGCCTTGTCGGCTTCGCGCAGACGACGCGCCCACGACAGTTCGGCATACGTTGTCTCGCCGTTAACTTCGACAGGAAGGCCCATGAAGTCGCTCGGCTCACGATTGGAACCAACGACGCTCTCGACGTGGTAGCCCCACGCTTTGCCCCAGGCGTTAATCGTGGCGGTCTTGCCGACGCCGGGCGCGCCCCACATAAGGAGAGGCACGTTGGCCCTGAGGGCCGCGACGGTGGCTCGGTTGAATGGAGTAGATGTGAAGTTGCTCATGGACTCGTCGTGCACCGAGCCAACGAATTCTGTCCCAGCTAGTTAATCAACCTCACTCGTGGCAATCCGGCTTGGATGTTAGTTATCGTTAGTGTCGCGCCCCGAAATGGAATTTCAAGTGAGACGGGGCAACTGGAGGAACGTTGCCGATAGAGGAGTTAGTTCGCTCGGGTACTGTTCGTCCAATCGTTCGGTGGGGCGATCCGGTCATGCACTCCCCCACACACGCCGTTGCAGATTTTGGGCAGGCGCTTCAGACATTGATTGCTGATATGTTCGCCACGAATCGCGCAGCGGACGGCGCCGGCCTCGCTGCTCCACAAGTGGGTGCCGATCTTGCGGTATTCGTTTTCGACTGTTTTGACGCTGATTGGGAACGTCGCATCGGTCTCGTGTGCAACCCGACAGTAACTTTTGCCGACCGAACACGGCGGCGCTTCGTTGACTTAGACGAAGGTTGCCTATCACTTCCTGGTGCTTACGCTTCAACGATCCGTCCTGACTTCGCGATCTGTCGGGGCCAAGATCAGTATGGAAACGACATTGAAGTCGTCGGTACCGGAACGCTTGCTCGTTGCCTTCAGCATGAAACCGACCACGTGAACGGTCTTGTGTTCGAAGATCGAATTCCCCGTCAACTGCGCAAATTGCTCCACTCACGGCATGAACAAAATGCTTGGCGTTATCCGGCGAGCTGGCCCACTTCGCCGTCTGAGTAGCTCAACATCACATGCGAATGAACCGCACCTCTTAGAAGCTCTCTGGGGCTTCGAAAATTGATTCCAAATCGGGAAGCCCGAGTTGCTGGTGTGCCCACGAGAGCCAGGTCGATTCGTTCCTGTACCAGTTCACCCAGTAGCCCGACTGTTGATCGAACGACCCATTCGACCCGCGCGCCATCAATGACTCTCGATACTGATGTTGGTATTGAAGATTCACGAAGCTCCACGCTTGCCCTTTCATCGTCTCGATTTCAATCGGGGCGGAGTTGGTTGAGAAAAGGGGCGGCGCTGAAAGTACAGCACCAGCCACGTGAGGGAAACCCCTCAGTTCATCCACGATCCTTCCGGCGATGATCTCGTGAACTTTCTCCGGCTTAACGCCCAACGTCGCGAGACCCCAAAACCGGCTTGACTCATTGAATCGCAGCCAGAGGGGTTCGACCCCGCGACCCTGTTCGGCCTTCTCGTGAACCTGAGCGGAGATTCGGCTCAGTTCGTCGGCATGTTGAATCTCGTATGAGTGCAACAGGCCGTTTTCGGGTGGGCCGGAAGTCACAACGAGTTCGCCGTGCGGTCCAAGGTCCACGAGAACATCAGAGTGACTTGCAACCGCTTCGGCGGCGGCGAGACGAAGGCGTGCGCTCAGGTCAGTCAAATTCACTTTGGTTACATCACCGACGAGATGACCCTTCGTCCACGCCCCAAACTCGTACGCGACTTGAAACAGAACGTCTTCGAGCCGGCGTCCGGCGCTCAGGTAACGGGTAGTTGTGGCGTCGAGGCGGAAACCCTTCACCTCCACGAACATCTCTTCATCACCTCGTTTCAACGAAACGTCGGTTGACCTCTGGCCATGAGTATCTGGCTCCAGGCTGACTTCCCAACCATCTCTCAGCGCGAATCCGGCAACCTCAAGTTGGACCATCGCGTGATCAAAATGACCCAGATCGTTCCTCAGATCACGCTGAAATTTTGACCATCCCTTGACCTTCTGAAGTAACTCGATCTGGGCACTGAAGGTGAGGATTCGACATGCGACATCGGCCGTCTTGTTGAAAATCCACTCCATCGAAAGAAGCTCATGCGGGGGTGACTGTTGGCACCGTTGAAGGTAGTCCGTCCCGAGCAGGCTGGCGATACGCGCAATGGACGCATCGACTTGAGATTTGCCGAGTGGAGTCACGCAGGTAGCGGAGTTCCAACCGTCGGTCCAATAGTCCCAGTCAATCACCCGAGGTTCCAGAGTCATTGCCCGATTATCGCAGGCGAGAGGCGACACTTGGTGGCGTAACCGAGAGCCCTAATGCGATCGCGGCAGCAATACGTGCATCACATGGCACATCGGGCAACTCATCGGAGTCGGCGCGGACACAGCCCGAAAGACAGACGCCGTAGCCTCCATCCGCGTGCTGGGAATAGATTCGCCGCAACGTCGTCCTGTCGAGGCGTTCGATCACTGGGTCGGCTTCCCAATGGGGAGTTCGGATGGCTTAGGCGCGTTCAGGGCTGGGCGCACGACCTCGCTGGTGGTCACGTCGATCACGTCGCCACGTAGCAGGTCGGGGTTGGCGTCGAACATCGCTTGGATTTCACGGCCCGCCTGCTTCATCGCTCTGCGTGCCAACGCATTGAAGTACTCGTCGTAGCGCGAGGCGAGGGCCGGATTGGCCTTGCACTCCTTGATCAGCACCTGGCGATACTGACCTATCAACTCGTTGATTTTGTCGAGGTTGGCGAGCATATCGACTACGTCAAGACCTGCTCCATCCATTTCCGCGCAGGCGTCGAGACTCTTCGTCATCGTGCGCAACTTGCGGTGCACAGCCAACTTCCTCGTCTTACTGAGTTTGGTTGCCTTGGCCATTAGTCCAGATCCAGCCAGCAGATGACTTTGGCGCCGTTAAGAAAGCGCGCGTCGTACTCACGAGCGGCTGCGACGGCTTCTAGTTTCGTGTCGACGCCGAATGCGACGTGCTCACCATTGAGTCGCCTCTCGCCGCCCATAAAGACGGCGGTGAAGGTCTTCTGCCCTGCATCGAAACGACGACGGTGGAAGTCGCTGTGGACCAAACGGATTAGCTCCGCATCGCTGATAAGTGCTTTGAAACTCATGCGCACGACGTGCCCCGAACGTCGAATTCCTGTCTCAGGAAGGGTCTCTGCGCGAGGTCAATTCACACATCCGTGAAAACTTTTGAGCCGCGTAACGCTCCTGATGAGAGCACCCGGAAATTGGCTCGATGAGTGACTTCTAGCGGCTGCTCCACACCGTATTTAGTGCGAAGGAAATGCGAAATCGGGAAAGTCCCGAAGCACTCGCCTCCTTCGTGAAGGAGTACAGCAATGAATGACAGCGAACACCGCAACAGCCTCGGGGAGGACTGCAATGGGTATTGCCCGGAGTTCAATGACGAGGCGAACACTCGCCGTCACTTGGAGTCCCGCCACGCGGGCTGCGGTTCGTGCGGAGGTACTCTCAAGTGCCTTTGTGAGGACCAGGACTAACCAGTCCATCACGCCGGTGCCGGGGTGCGTGCTGCACCCCGGCCTCTCGGCTGAAATGTCTTACGACTTAACGGTTGCCACCGTGATGATGTACTCAGACCAGTGCTTCGTCTCCGCGTTGTAAGTCCCACCGACCGTCACGATCACGATTCGATGGGCGCCGCATTTCGCGAAGAGTGAGGCTGGCAGCGCCTTGTCAGTCGACATCTTCGACACCTTCGTGACCACGAGCTTTACGACAGCTCCACTCTTCGACTTCGTGGTGAGGACTCCTCCTTTACGCGAGTTGCGCACTATGCCGAGAACGCTCGCTGCGGAGCCAGAGTTTTTCTCCAAGGTCATCTCGGTCCCGCACACCAAAACACGAGCATCCTTCGTGTCGATACTCAACTCTTCGCTACGCGACGGCGTCCCTGAGACATTCACCTGCACCGGCACGACGACCACTGGTGGAACTGGAGGACTGACGGGCGGCACCGGCGGAGTCGGAAAAGTCGGAGGCGTGGGAGGAGGTGTAGATCCACCACCGCCGCCGCCTCCACCGCCACTCGGAGCGGCAGCGAAGGTAACTGTCGTTGCCACGCTGGTCGCATCGAGGTAGTTGCTGTCGGCGGCTATCGCTGCCGTCACGAGACAGGTGCCACTATCACTGGCGCTGAGCGCGCCTGACGCGATGGCACAATCCGTCGCCGAGCCGTCCGTGACGGTGAAGGTCACAGCGCCGGTACCCGAGAATTCCCCCGCTGTGAGTACGAGTGACTGACCAGTTGTGCCAGCGATCGACGTGACGTCGATCGACTGGCTCGCGGGTCCGAGATTCACTGTCGCGGGCGAGCTCGTGGCCGAGGTGTACGTCGCATCCGCGGCGATGGAGGCCGTTACAACACAGGTGCCTGCGCTCGACGACGTCAACGTGCCAGCACTTACCGCACATCCGGTGGCCGTGCCGTCCGTAGCGCTGTAAGTGATTGCCCCGCTACCGGAGTAGCCATCAGATACGAGCGTCAGCGGCGTATCGAAGGTGCCAGACGGCGTCGTTACCGTGATGGTTTGGGCCGCAAGCCCGAGAGCGACAGGCGTTGCCGAGCTTTCAGCGGCGTTGTAATTCGCGTCTCCCGCGATGTGAGCAGTCACAGCACACGTCCCAGCGCCTCCGGCTGTGAGCACCCCGGAGGTGATCGAACACCCGGTCGCAGTGTCGTTCGTGACGGTGAAGGTGATTGCTCCAGCACCCTCATAACCACCAGCCGTGAGGGTTAGCCCAGTTTCGAACGACGTTCCCGAGGTTGATGTCACCGTGATCGACTGCGACGCCAGCGAGAGCATTACTTCCGTCGCTGAACTCTCCGCGGCGTTGTAGTTCGAGTCCGCGGCAATGTGGGCAGTGACAAGACACGTGCCCGCGCCGCTCGCAGTGAGGACGTTTGATGTAATCGAACATCCTGTCGCGGTTCCATTGCTAGCCGTGAAGGTCACTGATCCTGTGCCGGAAGTGCCTGCGGCCGTGAGGTCTAAACCAGCGACCCACGATGCTCCCGATGTGGATGTGACAGTGATGGCCTGTGCCGCGGGAGAGAACGTGACGGTCGTCGCTGAGCTGCTTGCCGCGCTATAGCCCGCATCCGCCGCGATGTGAGCGGTAACGAGACATGTGCCGGCGCCGCTCGTCGTGAGAACGTCGGAGGCGATCGAACACCCCGTCGCGGTTCCTTTGCTCACCGTGTAGGTAATGGCTCCAGAGCCCGAGTAACCCGATGAAGCCAGAGTTAGCGGAGTGTTGAAAGTGCCCGAAGTCGAAGCGACATCGATCGATTGGCTTGCGAGCCCGAGCGACACAGCGGTCGGCGAACTCGTGGCAGATGCGTATTGCGAATCGGCCGCGATGGAAGCGATCACGTCGCAGGTCCCGGTGCTCGTGGCGGTCAAGACGCCCGAAGTCACTGAACATCCGGTGGCGGTCCCATAATCGTCTGCGATCGCAAAAGTGATTGCACCCGAGCCGCTGTACCCACCCGCAGTCAACGTCAATGGTTGGTTGAACGTGCCCGAGGTGGACGTGACGTCAATCGATTGTGTGGCGAGAGCCTCAATGAAGATCTCGGCGGTCGTTCCGCCGTAGGGGACGGCGATAACGGTGCTGCCGTTTGTGGTCGCGCCGCCGCTAAGCACGGGGTTGGCCGAGCCGTACGTTCCGGCTATCCAGTTGATGCCGTCCGTGGACGTGTAGTAATCGCCACCGTCGTCGAACGCGATGAAGCCACCGTCAGCAGCAACTACTCCGCCGCCGTCGTAGGAACCTGGGAACGCGCCCGCGCTCCACGTCGTGCCGTTTGACGAATAGTCGTAGGTTGAGTCGTTCCAGTTGACCGCAACGAATTCGCCGTTCGCGTAGGCCACTTGCTCCCAGTCATCGGAACTTTGCAAAGTCGTTGCAGTCCAGTTGATCCCGTTGGCAGAGACGACGCCAGAGGCGCTGCCGTACGACACTCCAACGAACTCACCCTCGGCATAGATGACTGAAGACACACCGGCAACTGAAATAGTTGTTTGCGTCCAATTGATGCCATTTGTCGAGTACCAGGCGAGGCCCGTCCCATTGTCATCTCCCAAGGCGACGAATACGCCGTCGCCATACGTGATCGTGGAGAAGGGACCAGCACCCACGCCAAGGTTGGTCGCCGTCCAGGTGATGCCGTTGCTCGAGTAGTCGAATGTACTGCCGGACTGCGAGAGCGCAACAAATTCACCGTCACCGTAAGTGACCGAGTTCCATACGGTGGTCGATGTCATGGTGCTCGTAGACCACGTCACGCCACCGTTCGTTGAATAAGCATCAATGTTGGAACCGTCTGGGCTAGAACTGATGCCCAAGTTGACCGCGACGTATGTGCCGTTTCCATAGGCCACGTCAGTCCAGACATCGTTGCCTGGCATCGTGGAAGTGCTCCACGTGCCATTCGGAGTGGTTGCCGAAGCTGGTGCAGCGGCAAGAGCCGCGAAGGTTCCGAGGAGCAACGCGACTCCGAGGAATGATTTCGTGATTGAACTCAAAATGCGTCGTGATTCCGTGCGGTTTGACATACCAGTCCTTCGATTAGGGGATACGGCGCGGCCGATATAGAGCAGCGCTGCAATGAACCATGCGGCGAATCGCCGAATCTGCGGAAAGCCCCGTAACTCTTAGAGAAGTCGGCCAGCACCCGCATCGATTTCGTCGCCTACGAAGACCACCTGAAAACCATCAGATCCTTCTTGTCGTTGGAAGCAAACCGTGTGTGTTTCACTGGGAACTTGCCCTGTGAAGCCGAACTGAAGAGGGCCGATCTCCCCGAAGCGCATCCAGTCGGTTCCATCTTCCGTCGACTCGACGGTGATTAGATCGAAAGGCAGAGGCAAGCCGATGTCGTTCCACGGTTCGTATTCAGACGCGACTCGACCCATTGGATCGATATCTTCCTCTGAAGTGTCAAAGTCATCGACATACGGCGAGATGTTGCTCTGCGAGTCCGAGATCGCCTTAGCGATGTAGAACTCGAAGACGGCATCCGCACAATCGCCAAGCGCTCTTCCCAGCGACCTCATCGTGGGCGGGATCGGCACGTTAGGTGTGTCCCACGCCGTCAGGTACAGGTACTTGGCGGCTGCAAATGCGTCGTCGAGAAGCGCAATGTCGCGCTCACTCGGGAACGCGACGAATGGATCGCTGGCGTCACTAAAACTGGTCATGGTTCCTACGGAGTACCCCGAGCGGGGAAAACCTGTCTCACGCCAGAGCTGAAACGTGCCGACTAAAACAATCCGGCCTGATCCACCCTGGCGACTTTCGGCGCGCGCTTGTTGGTGACGTTCATCGCCAGCGAACCGAGATCCGGCATCTCGACACGGCGACCGTCGAGAAGCTCCTCAACGGTGATTAGTTGCAAGCGGGGATATCTCTTTTCCCACGAGCCTTCGTACAAACCTGCGTCAGCGGCTTCGACACGCATTGGCTTAGTGGGTGATTCCATTGAAATGAGGACGCCTATCGCGGCTTTCTCTCGGTCAACGACACCGCGTAGATCTCGGAGATGTGAAACCGTAACGTGGCCCGCCTTTACCGAGAAAATCACTTGCTTCGTTGCGGCACCTGCCTCGTCGTGGAACAGAAGGCGTCCATCGATTCCGTGATCCGCCCCTTTCTTTTGGTCTACGGGCCGTGCGCCGACAAGCCCCAGAGCCCACCATTGAAACTGGTAAGGATCAGAAGCGGCGAGATCTTTCGCGCCTTCGAGATCTGTTGGCTCGCCAATGACTTCAAACTTGGCCGTGTCGCCGTAGGCGGTGAGAAGACGGTTCTTGATGAGGTTCACCGCAAGGTGCGTGATGTCAATTCCGATCCAACGTCGCCCCATTCTTTGAGCCGCGTCAACTGCGGTACCGCAGCCGCAAAATGGGTCAAGAATCACGTCGCCTGGACTGGAACTGCTTTCAAGAATCCGTTCGAGTAGCGCGACCGGTTTTTGGGTTGGGTATCCGAGCCTTTCAGCGGCTCGGGCACCGATTGGCGGTATGTCTGTCCATACGTCCTGTGCCTCGGTGCCGTCCATGTCATCGATGTATTGCTTCAACGAGGGAACACCGTGCTCCTTTTGTGGCCATAGAACACGGCCTAGTTCGTCGAGTCGATCCAATGCGTCTTGGAGTGTCACAGGCGCGGGATCACCGAGAAGTGGTCGGAGGTATCCGGGTATGGCCCAGTGTCGTCCCGATGATGTTGGGTTGATTCCCCTCCACGGTTGGCCGGAGTCTCCATTGCGAGTTCCCGATCCCGTCAGGATCGTGGATCGGTAACGGCGTCCATCTTCGTCTGTGAAACGAAAGAAGTCGCGAACGTAACCCTCGGAGTATGGAACACGAGCAGGTTCGCAGCGATGCTCGGGGCTCGCTGCATAGAAGAGGATGGTGTCGTGCACGGGTCCGAATCTGTTCCCGCCACTGTGAGCGTGTGTCCTTTTCCAGATGATCTCGGAACGAAAGTTCTGCGGACCAAATATTGCATCCATCATCATCTTCAAGTAGTGGCTCGCTGCCGGATCGCAATGGAGGTAGATGGCGCCTGTCGGCTTCAGAGTTCGGCGCAGCTCAACGAGCCGAGGCGCCATCATCGATAGATAGGCCAGTGCATCGCTCGGACCAAGGAATGTCCGCATCGCCATCAACGCGTCCGCGACTCGACCTCCTTGCTCGACCGTGAGCTCGTAATCGCGCACCGCGGCTTCGTCCCAACGCCACGTATCGGTGAATACCTCGACCTGAGAAGCGGCTCTGGAGCCGTCCTGCTCAGCGAACAACACGTTGTAGTTCGCGTTGGAGTTGAAGGGAGGGTCCAAGTAAACGAGATCCACGGACTCATCAGGTAGGTACCGTTTGAGCACGTCAAGGTTGTCCCCGTAATAGAGACAGTTCCCATGTTGAGCCATCCCACGAGGCTAAAGCAATGGTTAGAGCCGCAGTGGGACCGGCTTGCACTTCAGAATTCCGGGCTGTGGACCTAAAGAAGGCGCCTTCAATCAGACCGGGTTGACGCCGCGCCACATCCCGTCGCTACCGTTGCAAACATGCCGAAGACACGTCGAAACGATGTCGGCCGTTGGGTTGCTGAGTGCTCGCACTGCCCCTGGGTTTCGAGCGACGATTACGCGTCCGAAGAGACGGCGAACGTGGTCAGCTCACACCACGAGCTCAGGCATGTCGACTCCGCATGACAGGGGAGTTCAGTCGCTGCGCGTACCGTTCAATCGCTTGGAGATGGTGTTCTCCCAGCGGTCACGAACCGCGACGTCGAGGTCAACGCCCAGACAGGATGAAAGGGCGTAGAGCGCGATCAAAGCGTCATCGAGCTTGTCCGAGACTGCGTCCCATTCGCTGGGGTGAGTGAAACTCATGGTGAGCGCGTACCCAATCTCGCCGAGCGCGCGGCTGGCTTCAAGAACCTTGCTCGCGACACAAATGCGACCGGAGTCTGAATGACGGAGGTCCTGTACGGGTGCAAATGAGGGATAGTTGTGAGCATCGATGCGGAATCCAATCCGCGTAGCGAAGATGTGGAGGGTGATAAAGAGGTCCCCTAACTCTTTCGGGATCTCTGCATTCCAGTCGGTGTCAGGTCGAACGCCCGACTGAGCCTTCGCGATCGCACGCGCGACCTCTCCAAGCTCTTCGACGCAAAACGTTGACTGCTCGAAGACTTGTAGTTGCCACTCGGACGTTCCGCACTCGGTGGGCGGACCAATGCAGTCAAATGTCCAAGCGGCGATCTGATCCTGGAGTGATTTGTTCGTTTCCATGACCTCTTTATGTAGCGAAGCCGGAATTAGCGAGCATTGCCCTAATTCAAGCGTCTGACGATTACATAGCCCGTCTATCGAGCACCATCGCGTAGTAGCCGCGTCCACCGTTGACGAATCGTCCAGCAATTACAAAGCCCCGCGAGTGGTACAGCGCGAACGCACCACCGTTCTCCATCTCGCACGCCAGAACTGGCAGTCCACCCTCTGAACGAATGGCACTAATCGCTTCATCAACGAGCGCTCCGCCGACGCCGCGGCGTCGATATTCGTTCGCGACGAAGATTCGTCCGAGAGAGACAGCGTCGGTCAAGTCGTTGAGCGCCTCCTTGATCGGCGACCACAACTTCCCCCATCCGACGTGGCCCACGGCGAGGTATTGATCGTCTACCGCAAAGAGGCGACGCTCATAGGCTCGCTCCTCTTTCAGTATCGACTCGATCTCTGGGTGCCATGCCGTTCGACCTATACAGGCACTGGCGTCGACGACTTCGTGTGCCCACGGTTTCACGGTCGCGGTCATCTGCCGGCCTCTCGGGCGAGCGTGTCCTCGGCGAGGATCTCGCCCCGACCGCTGATGAGTTCGAGCGTGCGCAACTTAGACAGTGCGTTGCCGAACGAGCTGCTCGTTTCGGAGTACCCGCTCAATCTCGCGACTTCTTCACGTGACAACGACGCGGGCCACGCGTCTATCGCTACGCCAAGAATGATGCGCTCGGCCTTTCCCAACTTGGAGTTCCAATGATTGAGCAATGCTCGCCCAGTCGGGAGTGGCTCGTATTGACCCGCGATTGCGTCAATCCCTTCGTCCGTTGCGCGAATCGGCTCGCCGCTTTTGTTGATGTAGCCGAGCGTGCGCAGCCTCGAAAGTGCATTACCGAACGAGGAGGACTTCGCTGAATAGCCACTGAGGGTCGCCACCTGAGAACGGGATCGGCCATCGGTGAACTGAGCGAGTACTGAGAGAATCGATCGTTCGGCTTTGCCCATCTGCGTGGGAGGATCGTTGTTCGGCTTCCCTACTCGCTCGGCCGTCGCAATCGACGGCGTCGGAGTCGAGATCAGGGCGCGCTTAAGAGCCTTTGGAGGTTTCGATTCGCGGTCGAGACGAACATCCAGCGCGTGCGAACCTACGACGCGCTTCACGTGACCGCTCAGAAGCACGCTTGCCGCTTCGAGACCCTTCTGCACTTCGGCGAGTAGATCATCGAGAAGGCCCTCGGGAATGAATGGAGTCGGTACTTCGATTCGTTCGGTCACGATCTGCAGCTCCGACATCGCTGCGGGCTTGGCAGCCAGTTGCTTCTCGAGCTCAGCGATGCGCTTCTGCAACGCCTTGGGGTCATTCGCCTCGGCTCGTTGAATCGCTTCGGCCATCTGATCCTTGACAGCGCTGAGGTCAACCGCCGCGAACTTGCTTGGTTCGACCCGCTTCTGTCCAGGCTTCGGCGTTGCCGATGAGTTGAAGGTGTGTCGCTCGCGGATCTGCACGCGATCAAAGAGTGACGGCTCTCCACCGGGCTCCCAGACCCACGCTTCCCCGAGTCCAAGACTGGAGAGCGAGCCCATCATGGCCTTGCGATGCTCATCGTCCGCATCTGACTTCAAGTAGTCCTCTATCGCACGTCGGTCATTAGGGCCGACCACTCGAAGCGCAATGAGGACGTCGATCTGTTCGAGCACGTTCTTGTTGACGACGGCGGCACGCTGCGAGATGAGCGTCGTTCCGAGTCCGCGAATGCCACCGCGGCGAACGATGGCCTCGAAAGCTCCGAGCAGGCGTTGATCGGTTTCGCGGGCCTCTCCTCGGCCGCCGCCTACCCGTTGCGGTGTGAACCGGTCGGCCTCGTCGACGAAGAGATGCATCGGGAAATCCATGTTGGGTTGGGCCTTACGGCGAAACAGTCGCTCGGCGAAGTCAGTGGCGAATTGGCGCTCGGCCGCTCCCGACTCGAAGAGCGAGAAGTCAATGACGTACCAACCGGGATGATCGAGAACAAGGTCAGCAATGAACTTGCCAGCCCCACGCTCTAACGGGAGGTCACCGTGTTGTCCGCCCAGAATGACGACGGGCAGTCCAGGTTTTTTGCCGTCGGCGCTCGACCGCAGGCCCCACCATGCACCTGTCGGGTCGAGAGCAACGAACGGGATCTTGGCCGCGACCATCTCCTCAGCGATGACCGAAGCTGAATATGTCTTCCCCTTTCTGCGTTGGGCGAGAATCGCCGCTGTCTTCGTGACGTAGTCATCCGTTAACGAAAGAGACTTGGAGATATTTAGGTTCGTCATCCGTTGCCGGCACCTTCGTGGAGTTCGCTCATCACTATGCGGCGACCTCCGAGTCCCCTATGAGACGCACGCGGAGTCTGGCGGTGCCATCGTCTTGGGGATTCGCGCTGGCGACGAGGTCCGGGAATCGCTTCAGCAACGTGCTCTTGGTCGAGTCAACTGAGGTCGTCTTGATGACGGTGACGTACTGGTCGATGTCTCCACTCAAGAGCGCATCGTGGATGGCGCCCCAATTTGTGTAGGACCGCTTACCTGAGTGGGAAGGTGCCTCAGTCGTATCCTTCCCCTTCGGGGTCTTCGGCCCACGAGGCTCTTTGACCGGGCTGTCCACCTTGTTGGTTCGTTTCTGACGGATAGGTGTGGCGCGTGGCGCCGCAGTGACTTCTGCAACCGTAGACAACGCGAGCGGACTCGCCGTCACCTCGATGAACGGCAAGACGCTTTCTCGCATCTCTTGTACCTTTGCAAGTTCGCGCTGCAATCTCTCTTCGCGTTTGGCGAGCGAGTCGGCCAGCAACGTTGCCAGCTCGCTGGTGCTTAATTCGTCAAGATTGATATCCGTCATTTCGTCACCCTTCCTTAGTGAACTGAGATCAGAACGTCTGCCACCTGAGGCGACCACACAAAGTCATCGTCTTTCAAGTTGCAGCACTCCCACTTGTACGCCCAGCGACGCTTACGGCCCTTGAGGAGCCATGCGGGATAGTCGATCTCATCGACCGCGTACCATCCCGGCTCACCGCAAAAGTCCGCATTGAGATACTCAGACGCGAAGGCCGCGAGTGACTCTGTGACAAGCAGTACTTCCTGCGGTTCGACCTCGGGTGCAGTTTCGACGTTGACGATGCGCGTCAGGTCGATTCCCACTTCGAGGTTGTCGACCAAGGCTTCTTCCATCTCGACCTGGGCGAGTTGCTGCGCGCGATCGCTCGGCAGTTCGCCCCGTTCGAGGAGCACGCCCCACGGTCGGTCACATTCCATACAGCAGATCAGAGTTGCCATCGCTTCTCCTATGAATCGAAATGAGAATCAGTTCAGATTCGTCGTACCCCGACCACTTGAAACGCGTCCCCTAAAGGGCTTCAGAGAAGACCGAGCCGTGTGGTACGTCCGCGTAGATAATCGCGGGCCCGCGCCACGCTCGGCATGAATTCACGACGTGCGCTCACCTTGGCTGGGCAACGGTGCGATTCGGTCGCGTACGCGCGCAGGCACTTGCCGCACTCACTTACCTCAACGCGTTCGGACTGTCCTCGAATCATCTGATTGAAGATCCGACCCGGAGCCTCGGACTGCGCCACACGCATAAAGGCGGCGATCGTCACCTTAAAACCGTAGAGCCGTGATCCGCCTTTGTTGGTCTCAGTAGACATGACCATCGTCCCAGTGACCTTTTCGTACGCCACACCGGAGATCCACGACGAGCTCACTGACTTGACCGGTACACCGAGCTGCGCAGCGCGCTGACGCCGGCGCTCGAGGATGTCCCCGACCTCGGCCAACGCGCGACTGGGTCGACGCGACTCGAGGACGCACTGGACCGACTCGGCGACGTAGGCCGACTGATCCGGCGTGAAGCCGAGGCCCTGCGTGGCCCATGAACCATCTTCACCTCGCGCGACGCGGACCCATCCGTCGAACTGCCCGCCGGGAAACTGCGCCGAGACCGGCACATCGAAGGTATCGCCACTGTCTTTACCGGGGACGTTCGCGAGAGAGAAGTCCTTAATGGCCGCCGCCGAGGGCATCCGGATGGCCACCTGGTCATTCGCGTACGCCATGCGGTGCGTGCGCCGATGACCAGCGATCGAGTTTCCTCCCGTGCGCTGCGGAGTCCAGTCATCGGGCATCTGGGCATAGCCACCCTCAGGGTGGTTGTACTCACCGGCAGCCATGTGTCGGTCCCACCACTCACGCCGATGCGCGGTGGAGTTTGGATCGACGAGTAGCGGTGCGGTCGCAGCGGGCACGTAACCCATGAGGCTGAGTGCCTCAATTCGCTCGCGGAGAAACTCGCGTGGGTCGACGCGGCTAAGCGGCGGCGTTGGCTGATCGTTGAAGAGGTCGACTTGCGCTTCTGGATTCACAGAGGCCGCGAACTGTCCCCCAGTTGCTTGACCCTTGGGCTGGCGTGATTGATCCTTGTCCATAACCCCATAGATGGGAGTTAAATCACACAACGGCCAAGTGCGGCTCAATTACCAGTATCGGCAATCAATGGCCAGACCTTGCCATCACCGTCGCGGGGCCCCAACCGTGGGTTTGCTTGGCGTGGCCGGTTCGAAGCGCTCCGGACCAGGTTTAAAGACTTGACAAGCATGAGATAATGGAAGTGCGAGGGGGTGTAGTTCAATCAGGCAGAACAGCCGCGTCAGACACGGTAGTTGAGGGTTCAAATCCCTTCGCCTCCACCCCTAGACGCAAAAAAGACACTCCCTAGGGAGTGTCTTTTTTGTTTCCGTAGTCAACCCTGTATCGGGCAGGCCGCGTCAGACAAGTCCATTGTACCTTGACCGCACGTCATGTGCCACATCATCTGCCACGTAATGTGCCAAATCGCGTGCGAAATAAGGCCTTTCGAAAGACCTCCGATCAGGCCTGCTAGTCGACCCTTCGGTAACGCCTGAGCTTAAAGAGGACGTCGGAGATCACAAAGTTCGTCGCCACCTTATCAAGGTCGCGAGTGGGAGCCGGTGGGTGAGTTACTCCTCGCTGCGGAATTTCTCACGATTAAACCACGCTGAGCTGATCTCGCTCAATCGGTATTTCTTCTCGACGTCCAATATCGTCGTGACTTCGCCTGACGTCATCACAAACTCACGCAAGGCAACCTCGGTCTGAACTTGGCTCGACATCTTGAATGTCTGGAGCCAGATCGCGTGCAGCCGCGTCACGTCACGCAGATTCTCCAACTCGATCAAGCCGATGCCGTAACGAATGCGATCGATGTATTGCTTGCGCGCCTTCCACTCCGTTTGGATGGCCGCGGTTTCTACGGGGTGCTTACGAATGAATCTCGACGTCAGCGCGGGCTGGCTCCTCTTCCACTGCTGGATCTCAGCCTCATAAGCGGTCACGTCTCGTCCGTACCTATCAGCGTTCTGGACGTTCGCCAATGCGGAGTCGTGCAGAATGCAGCGGGCCCAGTGGTCCACAATTTGTTCGACGTCGGAGTAGGAGGGCGGATACTGCCAGCTACCGCCGGCCATCTCAAGTCGACCTCCAAGTTGAACGGCCGGTTTCTGCTCGGGAGCAAAGCGAGACGCGTCGGACTCGAAGAAATGGTCGTCACCCAAGGTGGCGCGAAGCGACGCTTCCATACCTTCAAGGATTGCGGCTTCGTCGCTGGGCTTCTTTGCGTCGGAGACTTTCTTGGCATCCGCTGCGATGGCCTCTTCGCGCTTACGCGCCAACTCCTCAGCGGCTTTGCTGCCATCTAGCTCGGCCAACTCTGCTCCCAGATCCACACTCGGTTCCGAGATTACTTCCTTCCTTTGAGCGAAACGGCCCCCCGCCCTCGTACCGCGCGGTTGACGCGGCAGATTCGGTTTTTCGATGAATCTCTCTACCATTCGCTCGTCTCCTCTGTCGTTGCTGGCGCTTCGTCTTCCCCACTGTCTTCGCTCATCAGGTCCGTGACCAGTGCCCAATTCCAGAGACTGACAAATCGACTTTCGTCCGCATCTGTGATAACTCCTGCCTCAGCCAAGAACCGGAGGAAGATCGCCGTCCCAATGAGGTTGTCTCCGATGAGGTCGCGCGTATCGAACTCAACCACCCCCCGAGAGTCATATTGACTCCAGACGGCATCCACGAGCTCGTCACGACTTCTACCGAGGTACTCGCTCCACAGGTCTCTCGACGACCCTGCGGTCTGATCTCTGACCCAACCTCGAAACGCTTCCAAGACGCGCCGCGCAGATTGATTGCGTGGGTCGTTCATGTAATTGACGATTCTCTCGTCGTCCGATCCGATGGCGATCAGCAGTGCGATGGTCGGCAACTCGAGGACGTTGTCCACGAGAGCAAGATCGATGGGAAATCCCGCCGGCGAGATAAGACCGGTGAGGTCCTCGAATTCATCGTTGAGATCCACGGTTTCCGTACTCATTATTTGTCTCCAATCGGCAATGGCTCGCCACGCTTGAAAGCTTCAATGCGGCGCTGTTGAATGTCGAGTCTGCGGGCAGCTTCATCGTGAGCGTCTCGCTCGGCTTGGCTCATCTCGAAACGATGCTTCGCTGCGCGCTCGGCATCTTCCTGTTTGGCCGCGGCCTCGCTAGCTCGCATCGACTCTTCGTCGGCTGTCGCCTTCTTGTTGCGAACCTCTTCGTCTGCTTTGAAGGCGCGGTAGTCCTGAAGATTCTTTTGAGCCCGCAACGGTGCGTCCTTCATGTGGTTACGGAGCTTGTGGGCGCCGTAGACCAATCCGGCTCCCGCCGCGACCGGAGCACCGAATCCCAAGAGTCCTGCGGCGCCGACGCCGACCGCGCCGTACTTGAGTACTCTCGGCGCCTTCTTGACGGTTGCTTTCGCTCTGGCGCCCGCCGCGGCCGCGGTAAGAACGCTCCCCTTCAAGCGGTGAGTCTTCAAACCTTCTCCGTCGCTCTGGTTAAACCGCTCCCTCGAACGCGCCAGACTCTCCTTGACTCGAGCCCTGCGAGTCGAGACGGGCTCACCTCGGTCGGTCTTCGCCGTGCGAGGATGCAGCACACTGTTGCTCATCTGCTCGATGCGCTTCGTGCGTTCCGCGATCCGTTCTGCTCGAGCGTGCTGATTGGCCTGGTGCTGTTCGTCATCGCGAAGTTTCGGTCGCCGTGCCTTCGCAAACATCGAGCCGGCCCCAGTGGCTGCTCCTTCAACAACGGGACGAGCCCCCTCTGTGCCACCGGGTGACTTCGGGTCTACCGGCGTGGCCGTCGCTGAGCCGGGCTGTGCGGGTGTGGCGCCTGCTTTTGTAGCACTTCCGCCCATCGAATCTTTGCCTTGCGAAGGACCAGACTTCGTCTTCTGTCCACTCATCCGTCCGCGCGCAGCGCCGACAGCCTGACCACCGCGACGCTTCATGTGATCGAGCACATCGACACCCACAGCAGCCGAGCCGAAGCCGCCCATCGCACCGGCGAACGCCGCCGCCCCCTTCATCGAGAACGGGCTGGGAGCCTTCAGAACCTTGGTGATGAAGAGTCGAACGAGATAGAGGGCGGCGACCGGAGAGATCGTGATGAAGATCTGCGAGAATAGCGAACCGGCCCCTGTTGCCTGTGTCCCCATCGCGGCGAGGACTGCGGTGATGATTGCAACGAAACTCAAGATCAGTCCCGCGCACGTCGAAAACAAGATGAGGCCGAAGAGGTGCTTCACGTATGCGCTGAAGCGACCTTCCATCGTCGGCATCAATGCGAATATGAGCATCAACGGAAGCAAAATCATCAAGATGATGAGTGACAGTTTCGCGATGATAAGTGCAAGGGCGAGAACACCGAAGACAACCAAGATCACCGTCGAGCTCAAGAGGAAGAAGAACGCACTCGCTTCCGCTCCAGAGTTCTGAGTGCCGTGCAGGTTGCCAATGAAGTTCGCAATGCCGGTTCCCGCGGCGGATGAGTTCGTCGAGGTGGCGATCGCTGACGCCGAGTCGCCCCAGTTGAAGACTCCCATGTCCGGGTTGAGAATCTGCCCGGGCCACGGTGCAGCGCTCGGGCTTGCGAAAGGGCCGCTCGCATCTCCGTACTGCCCGCCGTTTGCAGGAGCGTTGGCTGACCAAAATGTCTGGCAGTCCGCGCCGTTGACGGTCGATGTTCCCGACGTCGTTGGAGAGGGCACCGTCGTGAAGGCCGCGGTGGTCAATTTGCCTGTGGAGATGTTCCACTCCGAGGGCGTGAATCCGCTGCCGCCCGATCCCGTTCCTGGGCTCTGGCAGGCGGCCCAGGCGACCATCGATTCGTCCTCTTGGTCGTTGGTGAGTGCGCCGTTCCACGCGAGCGCGGATGCTTGCGTCACACCGAAAGAGTTCAAATTCGAATCGCCCGACAGTGAGCCCGACGCCTTGGCAACGGCCAATTGAGAGGCGGGCTGAATGCCGGCGTTGTCCTCGAGTAAGTGGCAGTACATCAAGGGCGCATAGTTGTTCGATGCGCCGAACTGCTCGTCTTCATAGGTAGGAATCGCCGCTTGCTCCCAGAGAGAGTTCAAAGAGCTCGGCACGACGTATCCGTAACTTCCGGTTGCCGAGTACGCATTCTGGTATTCATCAACCAACTCTTGGCTGTACCAGTAGCAACTGAGCGGGTCGTTCTTTGCAATGGTCTGCTGGGATGAGCCACCGATCGTGGCGTTGGCGACGTTGGAAATCGCATTCGCAGGGCCGCTCGCGACATTCGAGATCGCGTTGTAACTGGTTTGGATGATCCACGCAGGGCTGAACGGTACGTCGTCGGTCGGGGTGGATGCCATTGCCGCACCGACGATCGTGAACAGGATCGCCACCACCACCATGAACTTGATGATCTGACGGAAGAAATTACCGCGGCCGCGTAGGGCGCGCCACGCCAGCGTGACGAGTGCCAAAACTGCCAAGACGCCAAGCAGCGGAGACGTCGTGATGCCGGTCCCGAGCTTTCCCGCGAACGTGTTCGCCATCTCACCAACAGTGTTCGCGAAGCAGAACTGACTGGCCCCTTCGGTCGCGGAGGCGGCGAGCTGCCATTCGGACGCACCGATCGAGGTCATGCCACCAACGAAGACCGACCTGTCGATCGAACTCGGCGCGTTCGAGATCCCACTCAGAAATCCTCCGGGCAAGCGCTCGTGCTCATCGCCTAGGGAACCTGACCAGCGGTTGATGGGCAGGTCGTTGTCCGCGGCCGTGGCGCTAGTCGCGGTCGTGCCACAGATGAGTCCGGTTTGCGTCCCTGTGCTGCTTGTCGGCGTTGTGCTCGCAGCGCCCGCCGGTCCCGATGAAAGAAGTAGCGCGAGGAGTGGGACGACGATAACGCCGAGTGCGCCAATGCGACGGTGTCGAACGTTTCTCATTGCCCTAGACCATGCGGCGATTCTGGCGTTTGCCTAGAACATCGCGTGGAAGATCGAAAGAAACCCACCAACGACGAGGGCCGCTACGACAACGATAAGTACCAAGGCTCCGCGATCGGCAACCCATTCCTCGATCTCGGCTCGCTCTGACTGGTATCCGTCGCGCTTGCGACCGACGAATCGGTCAAGCCGAGAGTTCTCCTCGGTCATTAGTGAATGTTGACGAGAACGTGCAAGACACCGATCGATGTAGAGCTACCACTGGTGTTGTGCAGCAAACTCCAGAACGCGTTGGCCGCGAAGTCGAACAGCGTGAGGATCGACGGCAAGACGATGTCGGGACCCGCGAGGATGCAGCCAACGAGAGCCGTCCAGATCAGCTTGGTGTGACTACCGCCGCCGCGGCGACGCTCCCAGAAGTACACGACGAGCGCGCCGATGACGAGCATCGTTCCGATCACGCCCAAGAACGTCACGAAACTGCCGAGTGGGCCAGAAAGGCTCGACCACGCCGTGCTCCATGATCCTGCAAGGTTGATGCTGGTTGCGTCTGCGAACATTATCGACTTCCTTTCTTTGCTGCGTTGCTTTTCACCATGCGGCGAGTTCTGGCGTCAGTCGACAAGATGGCCAGATCTCGAATACGACCGGCCCCACTGGGCACGGAACTGGCGACTATGTAACCGAATTGGTGTCGTAATGGCTCAATGGGACGTGAGCAAAGGAGAAATGTCCCTGAGACGGAGCGACGCACGTCAACAAAGCGTTGGTAGCGGCGAAGTTGCAGCCCGGAACGACTGCGTGACTCAATGAACCAAAAGGCCAATGCCTGAATAACGAGAATGCTCATCAACGCGTACGTGCCGAGGAAAGTCCACAGGATGACGGACGTGACGATGCCCGGAATTAGCGCGAAGCCGGCAATGGTGAGGCCCCGCACTGGCAAGTCGAAGCCTTGGATGACGACGCGACGATGTTGATTGACCGACCTTGTGAGCGGAGTCAGGGTGTAAACGTTCATGCACTCTCCGCCATAAAGGAGTCTCCGACCGTGACGAGTGAGTGCCGACGGAGTCGGTACATCGTGTTGGGCTTCACGCCTGTCTCCTCGTTGACGTCGGCGCTCACTACGTAGCGGATTCCGCTCTCGTCCTCGCCCGCGATGACCAACGTGCCTCCGACGCCAGTGCGCGCGACGCCTTCAACACCGACTATGGAGATCCCGCCGTCACCGGTAATAGCGATCCCTCGATCTCCCGCGACAGCGTGTCCTCGGTCTCCAGCGCGGGCGTAGCCGAGTTCGTCAGAAATGGAAGTGCCTTCATCACCAGAGATGGACCTTCCTCGTACGCCCGTCACCGAGTGACCGTGGTCGCTCGACACGGCGAGATGAGTTTGCGGGTGAATATTTCCAATCAAGTCGCTGTTCTCTTCCGGGTTAGACGGCACGACCCTCCACTCGACTAATTGCGACCTTCCACAGGTCGGCGGCGTAATCGGGAAAACGAATCAGGGTCTCGCAGGTAGCACGACGCTGCGCGTCATCGAGATCGCCGAACGGCGCGAAGAGAGACGAGGTCGTCTCGCCACTCGACATGTACTGCTCGGCGCAGGCCAGTGGCCCTCCCGCTTCCATGACTTCAGCTCGGGCTCGAATGGCGGCTCGCTTGCCAATAGGGGTATCGAGAGTAAGAGGTGCACCGGAGTGCTCAGCAATCGCATCCCACGCCAGCGCGCGGGCCTTCACCTGATGGCCATCGGACTTCAGTTGAGAAGCTCGGTCGCCGAATGAACCATCCTCAAAGTCACTGGTGTCGATTTCCGCGGCGCTGTTAGCGACTTGGAACGATGCGACCTCAACGTGATCAACAGGACGACTACCGCCCTCTTTCGCCCTGGTGACACTCCAGTCCAACCCGTGCGTCACGGGCGCTGGGATGTGGAAGTTCTCGCTGGGGCGCGAGTGGGCCGGGATCGACAAGCGGATCTCGCTGGAGAGGTCCTCGAGCTCTTTCGCGGACATTGCGCGAGCCAGGCGGTCTTCCCTTGAAGCCTTCTCCTGATCGAACAGGCGCATGGCCGCGAAGCGTTTGTGGTCTTTGCCTTCGAGCGCACGAATGATAGAGCGCTTGGCAATGAGTGAGGTAGGAATCGGACCGGCGTCGGGCGGGCGTGTGGTGTCGGCCACGGCGGCATTCGCCGCGACAAGGTATGCCAGGACCGCATCTTGGACTAAGTCGTCCCCATCCATGTAGCCGTTCAACTGCTTGTTCCCGAGTCCAAAGCGGCGGACATAGCTACCGGCGATGCGTCGAGTTTCCTCGGCGCCTTCGATCAGGTCGACAGTCGCTTCCGGGTTTTCGGAGCGAGCAAACTGCCCACCGACTGGTACTCCGCGCGGCTGACGTGCTCGCGATCCGGGAGTGGTGGACGTGTGCTGACGGCTGGAGGACTCCATGCACGCTTAGATGGGAGTTCATGCAGCCAACGGCCAAACATTCGGAATTATCTCGAAACGGCAGTCCTTGAAAGGATTTTGATTCGCTCAACCACCAATTCGGCCAGGATCTTCGACGACAGCACGCGCTCGTTGTAGCGCTTGTTGACCTGTTGAACGATCTCCCAGTCCCCGCCCATGAGGATCTCAAGGACTGATGATTTCCCGAAAAGGACGTCGGTCATCCGCTCGTCGATCGTGCCCTTCGCGATCAAGAGTTTGCAGAAGACCCACTCCGCCATCTGGCCAATGCGGTCCTGGCGATCCCCGGCCTGGATCATGTTGGCGGGGGTCCAGTCGATCTCAACGAAGAGAGACTTATACGAACGGGTGAGCGTGATGCCGACGCCGGCGGCAATGATCGATCCGATGAGCAGAGGCACTCGTCCGGCTTGGAACTCGTCCTCGATCACGGTTCGCTTCTTCGTCGAAACTGTGCCGTCGATGATCTTCGGCTCGAAGCCCTGCGCCTTCGCGGTTTCACTCATGGCCTCAATGACCGAGTGATGATGAGCCCAGACAATCAGTGGCTCTGGCCACGTACCATCTTCATTTTGAGGGTGCCGCGCGAAGTGTCGAGCGATGATGCGCGTCGCCGCAGGAACCTTCGCTAGTCCTGCCGCCTGACGAAGTCGCGAGGTGATGTCGCCGCGGCCAAATGACCAGTCGCCCACCTCATCACCATCGGGTGACTCTTTATCGTTCGATGGGAATCGACCATTCTCGGCTTGAAACTCGATCAGCCACTCGTCGATCGAGGCGTACACCTCGCTGAGGCTCTCCTCGTACATTTCGGTGTCGATATCGACCGTCTGGGGCTTCCACTGCTTTTTGCTGACCTTGGTTCGACGGACCCACACCTGCTCGTCGAGGATCTCGCGCAACTCACGGAGACGACTCTTGTTTGGCTTCCAGCCGTACATCGTCTTGCGCATAAAGCGAGCGCGGTAATCGGTGAATGACCCAAAGAGAGGTTCGAGCTTGCCCGAGATGTCGAGCTGTGCTGCGAGCTCAAGTGGTGTCGCCATAGCGGCCGTCCCGCTTGCCGGGATGGCTTTCGTGCAGTAGCGGCTGAGGCGGCGCAGGACGCGGGCTTGTTTGGAGGAGAATGTCCGCGAGTTGTGCGACTCGTCGTAGATGAGCACGGTTGGTTGCCACGACTCGAGCAACTGTTCGAGGTCGTACCGGTTCGCCACGAGTGACGAGCTCGTGATGACAACCCCTGTCTCGGGGAGATCAGGAACCTTGCCCGTGGGCTTAATGATGACAACCGACCCTCCGACTGCGTTCGGCAATCCGGATTTCATCGCAGAGCGGGCCCAGTGCTCCATTACGCCCGGAGGGCAGGTCACGAGCGTGCGCCGAGATTGGAAAAGTGCTGCCGTGCAGAGCGAAGTCGTCGTCTTGCCGAGACCTGGATCGTCGGCGAGGAAATTCTTACCGTGTGCAAGGTCCTGCGCGCCTTGGCTCTGCATCGCGTAGGGCTCGGTCGTCACGTTGTAGCCAAACCAGTCAGGCACTTCGTCGAGAGGTTCCGGCAGTGCTTCGAGTACTGGTGCAGGCTTGATGAAATCGCTCGGACGAGCGGGGGTGCCGTCGATGTTCGCCACTTTGATTCCCGCCTGTCGTAAAGACCCACGTGGAATATCTGCGACGTCGGGGACGATCCACCTCTTTACCTCTCCGTCCCAATGACTGCCGGGAAGTTCTTTGACCCAATCGATCATGGGAGCGCCGGTCTTTGGGTGCTTCGATCCGATAGGGAACTTGATGGCCACACTGACGAAGTCGTCGTCGCCGACGAGAAGCGTCCCGGTGCCGACCTGCGGCACCTCGTCGACAAAGAGCGTGGATTGGCTACCCATCGTTAGGTCCGTACCCCGATCCCGAAAATCCGGTCCCGGTTACTCCGACTCGGCGGGAACATGGACGAGAAACTTGCTGAAGTCAATACCCTTCGCACGTTCTTTGGGCGGCTCTGTATCCCCGGCTCCCCGCTCGTTAGCCAAACGGCTTTCGAGCCACGTCGTGGCTTCCGTTGGGTCCGAGATCTTCCGAGCAAAGCGGCGCAGCGATTCCATCAAGGTCTCTCGCGTCGGTGCGGGGTAGGCGATCTTGGACGACTTGATGAGTCGCGGATCGAGCACAGCGCACATGCCCGAGTCATTCACCGAGCGAATGAGGCGACCCGCAGCCTGTTCGAGCAAAAGGCTCGCATCGGCGACGTAGACCAACCGGTCCGCCGCCCAACGGTCGAGTTCGAGGCGCTCCTGGACCCGAGTCACCCGAGCATCGTCAACGGGATTTCCTGCTGACCTTGGGATTCGGTCAATGACCACAAGTGAGCATGTGGCTCCCGGAGCGTCCACGCCAGTCATCAGACTTCGCGTGCCGACGAGCACCGAACCTACGTCGGCGCGCCACTTGGTGACTATCTGCTTTGTCGTCCCAGCATCCCACTGCGAATGAACGGCGATCTCGGGGCGTGCGAGACGTAACGCGTCCGCGTAACGCTTGCCGGCCGCCGTCGTTGCAGAGAGCACCAACGCGGAGCCACCGTTGGCCGCCACCAGGCCGACGATCATTGTCGTTGCCCAGTCCACGTGGCGAGACGTATCAAAGCGACGACGCCCCTTATCGGTGACGCATACTTTGTCGAGATCGTCCCCCACCAACTTCGGGATGAAGAGCGCGGAATTCGCGAAAGCCACCTCGAATGGGCTGGCGTACTTCTTCAACCGCGCACTGACACCGAGTTCAATCACCATTGGCTGAGGAAGCGTCGCCGAGACAATAACAACCGAGAGCGGCATCACCTCCCCGGCTTCGTCCTTCATGGCGCCATACAGGTTGGCTCGCAGCAGCGGCGCCACGTCGACCGGAGAAAGTCGGAGCGCCGCACCCGTGATTCCTTCAAGTCCAGTGATCGGACGAAACGAACGGCCCTCGAGTTCGATCCAACGAGCGACATTGTGGGCGTCTCTTGCCATCGAGGAGATCGCATCGCGAAGGACAACTGCCTTTGACTGAGCGCGACGACGTGAACGAATCTCCCCGATGACGACCGACGCTTCCGGTTTCGGAATGAGACTCCGCGCTCCTTCGAGCCACATCAAGAGGTCTTCGGAGAGCTGACTTTCGAGAGCCTCGTCCTCTGGCTTCAGCGTCAACTCCTCCTTGCCGTTCAATCTCCTTGAGAGGTAGGTGTCGAGACGTCTCATAATGTCGAGACCGCTCGTTCGCAAGAACTTGGTCTTGCCAGGATTTCCTGAGTGGAGGTGCTCGACTGAGCGCAGGAGATCGAAGAGTCGACTCGCATTGACCGAGGTGCTGCCTTGCGAGCGAACCGTGTTCGCCAGGCCGTGCGATTCATCAATGACTAGGTTGGCGAACTCACCGAGTCTCTTGTTGCCGATGACCACGGCCGCGCCCATCGCCGTCTGAATCGCGAGCAACGCATGATTGGTGACAACGATGTCAGAGGTCGCCGCAGTCTCGCGCGCGATCGACGGGAGACACACTGCGCCGAAGGGACAATGATCCGCACCTGGACATTCGTCGGTGGTGATCGAGATCTTGTTCCATTGCTCATCGGTGGTGCCGATTGGAAAATCGGATCGATCCCCCGACTCACCGAAAAGGTGAGTGTTGATGGCGGCAACGACTACGTCACCTCCCGTCACGTACGCGTCTTTCTGGATAAGTGTCTTCACCCCATCGAGCGCTTCGAGCGGATCGCCACTCGGAACCTGCTGTGGTCGAGCGAGCAGCTCGTTCGATTGGTGATACGTCTCGGCGGCGCAGACGTAGTTGGACCAACCCTTGAGAAGCGAGAACGTTGGTCGAACTCCCTTGACGCGTTCGATGGCTTCGACCACAACCGGAAGGTCCTTCTCTACGAGTTGGCTTTGCAGGTTGAGCGACTCAGTCGCGATGACTGTCCGAGCCTTGCGGTCGGCCGCCATGAGGGCCGCGGGTATCGCATAAGCGAGCGACTTACCAACCCCTGTTGGGGCCTCGCCGGCGGCTTGGCCGCCAGCGATGAAGGCGTCGAGAACATCGTGCGCCAGTTTCAATTGACCTGGACGTGGCTCGGCTTCCTCGACACCGGTCGTAAGAACGACGGCCCGCGCCAGCGCGTTCTCCATAGATTCGTGAAGCAGTTCTTCCACGATCTTCTTATGGTTTGGACCCGCAATCAGTCCCGACTAAGCCACTCACACCTATGTGCCGGGCCTCATTCGGTCGAGGGTTACCATATGCCGGTGAGAGCATCTCGATTGGCTTCGATGGTGCTCTCGGCGACGTTAGTCTGCGGCGCGATGGCTGGCTTCGGAGGCGCCGCCATCGCGAGCGCGTCCTCGGCGCCTTCTCCCAAACTCGCGAAGTTCATACCCGCTGATTACCGGGTGACCAAGGTGAAGGATATGGACCTCGACGGTTCACGAGTTCCCGAGGAGGTTGTGACCGCTATTGGACCAGTGAGCTCGTCTGAACTCGCGCCATCGTTGGTGCTAGTGCTCGCCTGGGATTCTTACGTCAAGCGATGGACGTCGGTCTACGACACTTTGCATCAGCCGTCATGGCAGACGACAACGCAGATTGGGAAAGGACCGGGCCTTGTCGGCGGCAACGACGCCGGACCCGAGGTTCGCGCGATTTACGATCAGCGTGATGGGCGCGCCGATCTTCTGTATTGGCTCAACTCCATCGAGGGGAATTCAAGCTATCTCATCGTTGGTGTCGTCCACTTTCAAAACCAGATCGCAACGCAGACGCTTTCATTTAGTCAGGCGTTCGGTCATATCGAGCAAATGGATCAGCCGTCAAAGGCGACCATCGGCGCGGCCGTCATCGGGGACAAACCACACCAGTCAATCAAGGTCACCCTGCCGTGGCTAACTTCGGACGACTCCGAATCGCAAGGGGCGCGGATCTATTACCTCACCTTTGCCGCGCAACGCAAGGACGAGGGCTCATTTATACAGACCTACGACAACCAGTCCTATGCGGGAGTCGGTCTCAGCACTGACGTGAGCAGTCATCCGTCGACGGTTGAGTATGTCGATCCAAATTCTCCTTCAAACGGTGTTTTGAAGATCGGCGATGTTGTTGAAGGGGTCGTTGGTTCAACTCTCCGGTCCACAACGTATCTGCTTGGTCCGAAAGTGATCGAAGAGGTTGCGCTCGACCAACCCGGTCAGATTGTCAAACTCAGCATCATAAGAAACGGGCAGCCCATGACCGTGTCGCTAAAACTCGCGCAATGGCCGATCGACCAGCCATCCGATTTCGTCACTACATCGACTGGTACTTACTACTTGATGTGAGGCTCCTGATACTTCGCCTTGTTCGAGAGTTCGCGAACCATCCCGTTCTGATTCGGGAGATGAACGTGGAAGTGAGACAACGGATCAATGTTTGGCAAGTGCAATGAAGGCACCACGATCGAATGACTTGCCGGCGAAATGATGAGGGTGATGGCAAGCCAGATGAGCGCCACGCCCATCACTCCCCCGATGAGTGACTCTCGCGCCGAGCCCGTGTGGCCAACGACCGGAACTGCAATGCGGACTCGCTGCAAAGGATGAATCCCTGGCAGCCACAACCACGGGACCCCCTCGACCGTTAGAGAATCGCCAATCATGTGCCAGACGCACCCGCCAGCAGTCGCGAGGATCAACCAATCGAGTGATGGCGCACCCGCGCCAATCGTGTGAGTGTCAAGGTGGTGCGCCCAGTCACCAGAACCGAACGCAAGTGCCAGCGTGGCAAGGCCAACTTGCGGAGCGAATCGCAGCATCGTTGGCAACAACATCCGAAAGACCAGGAGAAAGCTCGCAGCGACCAGTATTGCTACGGCAAGTGGATTGAAAAATGCGACTCGAGTGAGGAGCATCACGATGGCTACAAAGAACAGACTGTGCGTCGCCTGGCGGTGGCCGCCCGCGAGCGATCTCGTCATCTCGGAGAAACTGCGACTGATAGGTCCGAGTTTGCGAGAGACCGTACTGCCGGGTTCATCAATGTCCGGAAGCAATGCGAACGCCGCGCTCGTGACGGTTCCGACGCCGAGTATCTGCCACGTTGGATCGTGCAGCACAATTGGCGCGACGATGAGAAACCCAAGTCCTCCCATGAGTGCGTGATCGCGGCCGAGCATGACAGAGACCATGCGGCGAATTGGATCGGAGGCGACCCAGAGCGAATTCACGTCGGAGAGCCGACTTGATAGACCTGCATCCTCCCACTGGCGGTTGGGCTGATCGTGAAAGACCGTCAGGCGTTAGGCGGATGCTCCTCGTCGAACTTTTTCCTCGCCGACTCGGCATCTTCGTACGCCTTCTGCAACTCAGCAACACGAGGTAGGGGCGCGCCAGAAGTTATCGGGTGATTCGGAAGCGGTTGAGTCGCCAAATACTCGTTATATGCGGCTAGATGGTGTCGGGAAGCAGCGTGAAGCTGCTTTCGTCGCTCTTCAATTTCGGACATTGCCAAATCCTTTCGTCTCACCGGCCGCATCATGGGACAACATAGACACTCAGCGTTCCGATGTCTTGAGCACCGCTGGCTTCAGTTACGTCAGCCGTGACCGTGACAATTCCGGTTGTCGAGAAATAAAGAGTGCAGTTCGCTGCACTCAGATAAGCGCCAAATCCGGGCCCATTGAATTCGTTGGGGATTAAAGACTCCATGTTGCAAGAAGTCACTGGAGCGCCATTGCTCAAGAAAGTCACTGTTCCCGTCGGAGCGGTCGTCGGATTGTTCGGGTCAGTCACCAGAGCGCTAACAGTCAGAGCATCACCGATTGGCCATCCGTCGGCGGTAGGGCTTAGTGCATCGACCGAAACGCTGTATTGCGGTACCCCAGGAATCGGTGTGACGTATACGCATTCCACATAACGAACCTCTTTGCCCTTGACCACATGGCGGGCGGTGCGCTTGACGTAGTTCAACTTGCATGACTTCGCTTTTCCAAGGGGATAATTCGGATGAGCGCCCGCACCGAACGCCGCGCTCCCTGAGATGGGCAAGGACAACAGCGTCGCAGTTAACGCAAGTCCTATTGCCACCGTCCTCATTTCTGCATGATATTGGGTCCACATCAAGGTGCGCAGCCAAAGTCAACAATCTCCGAATGGCGGCTTGAACGATGGGGCGGTCACTACGAGTTGATACCGGCCTTGCATCCAGACGTCCAGTCGCCCTCGTTGTAATTTCCATTTACCTGTGTCCAGAGCTGTCCGCAGGTGTAAGAAGCGTTCGATGCACCGAGGCTGATACCGCTATATGAAACACCCGCGTGAAACCCAGCCTTATATGAAGCGTTGTTTGTACCGTTGCCTCCCGAGTTGGCGCCGACAATGGCCAAGATGATGACTACGAGAATCGCGACAACAATCACCACTCCCTTTTGCGAATTACGTTTTGACCGCCGTGGCGAGTTTGCGGCCGCCTTAGAAGTTGGACCAGATGGCGCGCTGGCAGATGCGATCGCGGAAGGACTGTGTTGCGGGCATAACCAGCCGCTCCCGCTTTTGAACCAGCCAAGTGCGACCATCTCGTCGTATGTCGTCAAAACGTTTTCGGAACCGGGCGAAAAGCGAGTATCGCAACCTGGCTGGCAGCATCGCTGAAGTTCCATCATCGGAGCGTACCTTCAAGTGAAAGTCTTGAACGGGAATAGCCCGAACAAGTTTGGGCGCTGCATCGTCCCAAGCGCTAGTCTCCGTGGCACTAGTTCGATCAATATGGTTCGCCGATCATCATGCTCTCTACGTCGCATCCGGAAAGAGATTCCTATGAAGCTTTTCGCCAGATACGCGATTCTTGTGAGTCTCATTGCAACATCTGGGGTGGTCGCACTTCAGGGTCCTTCGAGCGCCACCCAGTCGTGGAGCTCATACTTCAGGATTTGCAAGCCGATCCTCATCAATCAATTCAGCCCTTCCCTTAGGCAGCTTTTTAGCGATACCAATAGGTTGAATCTTTCGGGAATGAATCGCGACATGAAATCGGTCTTGGTTTTTGCTGGCCGCGAAGCTAGCTGTGCGAACTCTCCCGACAAAACTCTCAACAGAGACGTCAATGCCCTCAGCACGATGGTGGCCGCCACAATGGTCGTCGGTCAAGAGTTTTTAAGCGGCAGCGCAAAAGTAACATCCTACGAAGCCGGACTCCGACAATTCAGTCCACTCTGGACCAAAATGGCCAACCAACTCGCGTCCGACCAGGCGAGTCACGGGTAGCTATAGAAGGGCCACATCAGGGGGTCTAGCTACGGATGATCTTGGCCTTTTGCGTTTCGAACTCGAAATCGGTCAGCACACCTCGATCGCGTAGAGCGGCGAGGCGCTCGAGTTCGTCGACCGCCGATTGGGCGGGCGCCGGCGTCGAAGCCCGTGAACGATTCGTTAGCAGCGAGCGAAGTTCGCTTGCGAAATCCTCGGCGTCAGACCTACCGACCCTCTCGACGACCACATTCGACTGCGCGCCCGTCGTCTTGATCGACGAATAGAAGGCTCCCTTCGACACCGCTACCCCGGTCACGGTGTCGAGAGGAACCGAAATCTTTTGGGAGAGAATCACACCAGCATGAATGAATTGAATTCGTCGGTCCGTCAGCGCGAGAATCCCCGACTGCTGAACTCCAGAGGTGCGGACATAACCCGCGGCCATTCGAAGCACCTTTTCGCCCGGTTCTAAATCCCCCACGAGGACTCCGATAGCTCGGCGGGCGGGCTTCTGAACCTTGGTTTTCATCCTGCGTAGGGCCTCAGCGGCGTCTGGTCGAAGTTCGTCGCTCATCCGCGAAACATTATCGACCTGCTAGCACCGCCGCTGGAATGCCGCAAAACGATGCCGCTACCCGAATATCTAGTTCGGCAACATCCGAGCGAGCACGCTTTGATCTCATCAACATGTATCGTCCACTTTGGTGACTTCAGCAGACGGATCTCAGTTCGTAGACACGAATCAGTTTGCGTCAATTGCTGACGCGCTGGAAGCCGTCCATCCTCGATCGATATACAACGACCTTGCTCCTCAATATTTCTCAAACGTTCCTGAGGAGCCTGGCATTCCACAACTTGTCCTTCAAGCAATGCTCGCTCGAATGAACGGATTACATCAGGGAATTCATCGGGAACTGGGCAACGACAATCCGTTCGGCGTTTGGCCGCTGATGCGCGCGTTTTTCGAACTTGAGGTGGCCATGCTTTACGTAAGTAGGCACCCCGCTTTGATCACTGCTTTCGCGACACACCACTCCGACAAAGGTGGCGACGATATCTCGCTCCCGAGTATGCAAAAAATGCTCCACAAAATCCGAGATGAGATCCCAACTGGCCGGGAAGCCTATCGACAGTTTTGTGACATGGCTCATACTGGATCGCTTGCAACTTGGAGCGCATTCAACGTGAAGTCGCGTGACCTCGACGGAACCTTGACGATCGAATGGAGTTCTCAGCCCAGATTCCGGGACGGTCAAGCACTCATTGCCGCGGCACAACTCAAGCAGCTCTCTGAATCGACGATTTCTGTTTTCAAAGATCTTGCTCGGCAGATACTCGGAGCGTCGCCGACGTCGAGTTGAAGATTTACGTTGATCCGCTCACCTTCTGATCTAGTGACAAACTGTCTCGATGTGCGGACGTGTCGCTCTCTATAGCCCTCCGGCCCGGTTGGCCGCATTCCTCGCCGCGGCCGAAGGCTTGAGTTTCGCGAACGACGATCGAGAGGCTTGGACCGAAGGCCACCCGAGTTGGAACGTAGCGCCGCAACGTCGCCTCTACGGAGCGAAAGAAGTCGACGGAGACCGCGTCCTCGAGCGATATCGGTGGGGCCTTGTGCCGAGTTGGGCGAAAGATCCCAAGATCGGCAACAAGCTCTTCAACGCGCGGGGCGAGACAGTTGCGGAGAAACCCTCGTTCCGGAGCGCCTTCACGAAGCGACCTTTGGTAATACCGGTGGACGCGTTCTACGAGTGGGACCACCGTCCGGGGAAGAACAAGCAGCCGAACCTCTTCACCCGAGTCGACGGGGATCCCCTGCTCCTTGCGGGTCTCTTCGAGTACTGGCGTGCCCCCGATGACAAAGAGTCAGAATTGACGGTGACGTGCACGATCATCACGACTGAACCGAACGACGACATGGACGAGATCCACAACCGGATGCCGGTCGTCCTGGAGCTCGACGACGTCGACGTGTGGCTCAACGTTGACGAGCACCCGCCGGATGGGAGGTCTCTCCTATTGCGTCCGGCTCCGAACGGAACCCTCACACATCATGGGGTTGGTTCGGACGTTGGCAACGTCAAGAATGATGGCGCGCATCTGATTGAGCCTTTTCCCGACTCGCTGTAGTCGTGACGACGTGGGTGAGGTCGGTCTGATTCCTAAAGAGAACGAATCAACCGTCTGACGCACCTGCATACGAAGTGCCGTATCCATCGTCGTACCCCACTTGAGTTCCGGAGTAGACAACTCTTATTGGCGTCGGCGGCGCCACTGCCAGGGGCCCAGAACCGCAACTCACAACAGTGTCAAAATAGTCCGTCGGTACGGCAGCGGTGCAGATCAGGCTGTCAGTTACGTCGTAAAAACTCACCGTTCCTGCGCCAGGCGAAAGTGCCTGCCCGTCGATGTTCAGATCCGCATCTTCAGTGGCGTAAACCTCGCCGCCAAGGGTCTCGTTGTAGGACAAGAAACTGTCATATTCGAGAGTCACGGGCTGGTCGTAAATCTGCGTCTCTGTCGTGGTTGTCGCTGGGGCGAGGGTCGTCGTCGTGGTTGTTGTCACAGTCGGCGCGATCGTGGTCGTGACCGGAGCCACGTAGACGCATTCAATGTATCGTCCGCGAACACTTTTCACTTCCCATTTCCCGTCCACATACGTTCGCTTTGACACGAGACCCGAGGTCGCCTTCTTGACGTAATGAGCCCGACACGACTTGGCGTCGCCCAACCGGTAGCTCGGATGCCCAGACGCGCCAGCCCCACTCGCTAAAACGACGAAAACGCTCGCAGCCGCGACGGTGGCGAGCGCGATGAGCCAACTTATCCGGGACCCCATGAGACGACCTTTGGCTTCGACCATTTACCGCAACCGTTCTGGAGGCGAGGAGCCACATCCACGCCAGATCCTAGTTCTGAGGTGCTGATTTCGACTTCAGACCGACGTCAGAGTCTCTGAACGCCTCAGTTAGCCGTCGCGACAACTCCCTTCAATGAACGTGTCAACTTTCCGCTTTCGCGCAGTCGTCGCCATTACGATCTGAATTCCATGACGAACACAGCAACGGATCGTGCACGTGCGAGTGCCTGGCAATCATGGGAGACGTGGTGCCGGCTCAACGGATTCGAGCCGTTCGGCGTCCGCACCGGACTCGCCGAATACTTGCTCTGGCTTGTCGATTCTTACGGAGGCGCGCTCAGTGCTGCGAGCGCCTACCAGGCGTATTGGGCCATCCGTTCGTCGTTCCTGAAGTCTGGCTGGCGAGACCCAGCCCGCGATCCGGCGGTGCTTGCCGCTCTTGCTGAGATTCGCCGCAACGAGGATCTAAAGAAGCCGCGGCAACTGCAACGGCACTTCACTCGAGAAGAGATCCAGCACCTCACCGCGTCGATTGACGAATCCTCCGTGCGGGGCGTAAGAGACCAGGCGCTGATCTGGCTCGGCTACGAAGGCGCTCTGCGGCCGAGTCGACTGACCATCCTTCGTTGGCGACACGTCGAGTTCGGTGAGTTCGATGCCACCATCAAGATCCTCTCCCGCCCTCCTAAAGCGAGCAGAACGATCACGCTGTACGAAGACGAAGAGCCGCTCGTCGCGATTCGCGCCTGGCACGGGCTCCGTCGGCGCCGACCTGAAGAACCGGTGTTCACGTCGATCCCTTGGTCGGACAAGCGGGTATCAAGCACTGCCCTGTCGACAGGAGACATCGGACGTATCGTCGCAAAACGATCGCTCGAGGCCGGTCTCGGACAAGCAAATGCGATGACGCTATCGCAGGCGAGGTAACTTCTCCGAGTGTTCCGGGCAACGATCGAACTCGTCTCTTGTAGTCCATCCTCGAGTTCTCGCCCAGACGCGCACCGCATCGACATGATCAAAGCCGCTCGGCGAGTATTTCGCCGGCGGACGGATGGTTCTCGTCGAGCACTCCTGGAAATCGCACGTGATCTCGTTGCTCCATACCGACACAGGCGAACGATAGCCCTGTCAGATCAGACGTTGACTCCAGATCCGTGAGGAAGCTCTATCACCTCTCCACTCACACTCTCGAATCGAACATTGGCTATACCGGTGCACGAGCCATTCACTAGCCATTCGTCCAGCCAAGAGATCAGACTTGGGAGGATTTCAGAGGACGTCGGCGAACGACCCACCTCCTTTGACCAGTAGATTTGGACTTTGAGGGACGGCCCTGAACTCTCACAAACGAATCCCAAGGTGCCGGGATCGAGACCCGGGCGGCCCACCCGTTTGACCAGGAGTTTTAACGTGATTCGGACTCCTAAAAAAGGAAGCAGGCCTCAAATAGGCCTCGAAATATTTGATCCGGTGCTCCTGCGAGAATCCATGATACGGACTCTCTGAGAGAAGTATCGGGGCGTTTGGTAGGTGAGACTGACGCCGGCAAAGACCTTGTGCCCGAACACCTTCGCTGCCTCAGTAAAAATGTCCGGGCGCTTAACGGAACGCGGAGCAAGTACTGATGGGGCTGACGCGAAGATAGTGAACCTTCAAGCAGCCGTCGGCTCTAGCGTCACTTCGTAGCCCAAGTTTCGAAGTTGGTCGAGAGCGCGCCTCTTCGCTTTTTCTGGGTTGCGCCTGGAGTAAAAGTCTCC
>Ga0207933_1000460_pt1 | contig 39871 bp, 35 predicted proteins | sample NGESurdeep092012_4_FD_184488 | JGI IMG/M metagenome (GOLD analysis project Ga0207933, IMG submission 184488) | Arctic peat soil microbial communities from Barrow, Alaska - NGEE Surface sample F53-3 deep-092012 (SPAdes) | ecosystem: Environmental > Terrestrial > Soil > Wetlands > Peat ... | reverse complement strand
CTTCGCCCGCCATGTCGACGTAAGACGGATTCGCCTCCAGACAGTAAATGAAGATGCTGGTATCGAGCGCGATCCGCCGGTGTCTTTTGAGCAGGGCACGCAGGGGAGTCAATCCCAACTGGCGCGCTCCCGATCGAGATGGTCTGCCGGGTACGCCGAGCCGGCCAGACCGCGCAGTGCCTTCGTCCAGGAACGAGGCCGGGGAAGGATAACGACAGTATTACCGCGCACGACGACCAGCAGTTTGTCGCCCGCGTGCACCCCGAGCGCCTCGCGCGCTTCCCGTGGAACGACGATCTGGTTCTTCGAAGATAGAGTCGCTTCGGCCATCGCTTTACATTATACGGCAAAGTAAAGCGGAAGGCGGATGCTACTTTACGCGCTATGCGGCCTCGCTAACCTCTATGGATAATCGCTTGCCGATCGCCCGAAAAGCCGCTTCCAGCCGATCGAGCTTTGAAGCGTGCTGAATATCGAGCAGCCTGTCAATCTGGCTGGGAGAACACTTCATACGCCTGGCCAGTTCGATTTTCCTGATCCCAGCGGCACGGAGCGCGGAATAAAGTTTGAACTTCGCCTCGCTCAACGCCGGGACGGGAACCATGCGCATGCCGCGTTTCGGATTTCCGGGGACAGGCAGGTCTTTCCACTGTTCCGTGTAAAAGGTTAGTGCCAACTCAAGCGCTTCCGATGCCATCTCCACCGCTTCTTCAAGCGTTTCGCCCTGTGTGACGGCTTCCGGAACGTCCGGAAATGTAACCACGTATCCGCCGGCCTCCTTGTCGGGAGTAAACTTCGCTGGATATTCCATCGTTTGCCTCATTCCCTCTATTACTCTGGCGTGGGGCAGGCAGGCTCCATTGTTTCCTGCCAGCGGCGCCTGCCCGGCAATTGCGCTGCCTTCAGTCGCTTGGAGGCACTCTCTGGGAGGCCCGTTTCAGCTTCGGGACGCCAGGGCGCGCGGTTTGCTTTCTGGGTCTGGCGCTGCGGCTCTCCAGTGGACGCGGCTTCTCAGATAGCGCAGCAAACAAGTTAAACTTTCCCGGAATGTTCTTGATGTCGCTAATTTCTCCCGTGGGGGCTGCTTCTATTCCGGATCGAACCCGTGCTTCCGTTGACTGGGAGATGAGTATCTGTCCCGACTGTGCGCGAGATTCGATTCGCGAGGCAAAATTCACGTGTGGGCCGAGGGCTGTAAACTGATCTCGGAAGTCGGTACCGACATTTCCAACGAGCGCTTCGCCAGTATGAATGCCGCAACCCAACCCTATCTCGATCTTTTGCGGTGTGTAAAGAGTCCATTGCTCCATCCACCGGCTCAATAAGGGAACAAACCTCAACCGCAAATCGAGGGCTGCCCGAACTGCTGCAATTGCATCGGTCTTCCCCTCGTCATCCTTCCCGTTAAGGACGCCAAAGAGCGCCATGACTCCATCTCCGATGAACTTGTCGAGTAGCCCTCCATGATCGAAGATTGTCCGTGCCGCAACATCGCAGTATTCTCGCAGAAAGCCCGCGATCAAGGTTGGATGAGCCTTGAGGATTTCGCAAAGGCGAGAGAATCCACGGATATCCCAGAAGCAGATAGTGATCGTCCGCTCCTTGATCGAAAGGATAGACGGGTTCCGCTCAATTGCGTCAAATACTCTCGGGTCGAAATAGCGGCGCAGAAAATTTACACGCTGTGACCATTCGCGATACCGTAGTGCCGCCTGCGTCTTTATGATAATTTCCCGAACGGCGGCTGTTCCTCGTATGTTCTTCTCAACAACGTCAAATGCCCCATAGTCGAATGCCGCATACCGATTCAAGCTCTTCTCCTTGGCCGTGAAGAGAATTGCCATGATCATCGGGTCCAGCTTTCGCGCCTCCTGAAGCATGTTCATCCCACTCTCCTCGGTTGTCATCACAAGGTCAGTTAGAACTACGTCAATCGGCTCTCCCTTGGCTAGCTGGGCCTCAATCGCAGCTTTGCCTTCTGCGTCACCTCCGGCTGTGAACAGTTCCCAATCCGAATTCGCATCGCCGAGGGCAAGCTCTAAGGCTGCCCGATTCTCGCTCTCGTCATCCACGATCAAGATTCGTGCCATCTTGTTCTTGCTCCTTTCTTTCCCTTACCGGCATTTCTTCAACCTTCAGAGGCCGAACTGCCCCCTGCGTTGGCACTCCCGCCGTTTCAACAGAGTGTGGCAAATATATCTCGAAGTCAGCTCCTTCCCCAGGTCGCCCGGATTCGAGGATTATCCCCCCATGGCCCTCGATGATCCGCCGAACGACTGCCAGACCAAGGCCGGTTCCGTGATGCCGGGTCGAGAAAAATGCGTCAAAGATCTTGATCTTGTTCTCCAGCGGCACGCCAGGGCCATTGTCCTTGAAGTGGATCAGCGTGTATTGCTTGCTCGTATCGAGCGATTGAGGCAAAGGTTGGGGCGCGGGCTGCGTGACGAACACCTGGATCTTTTTTTCTGGTTTATCCAGCCAGCGCAAAGAGTTGGACACTAGTTCATCAAAACACTCCGCCAGGCGATCAGGATCGCCCTCAATGCGCACTTCGGTTGGGCATTCAATTTCACACGCAACATTTTGATTGCGCGCTGCCGTACAAGCGTCTTCGAGGATTGGGCGGACAAGCATGGAAACGACTGAGATTTTTTGCGCACGCGCCAGTGATTTGAACTGATCGACAATGCCTTTCGCATTTTCCACCGATACCCGGATGCGGCTAATAATTTCAGAGGCTTCCTTCGCTCGGTTTTCAATAACTCGTTTTTGCAGGGGGTCCAGGTTCGTTTCGATAGCAAAAATGGGATTGCCGATCTTGTGAGCTGCGGAGAAAGATATGTCTTTCCAAACCGCGTCTCGCTCAGCCCGAACACGTCTGTTCTTTTCGCCTTCTAATTCCCCGATAACGATTGTCAGGCGATTAGTCAAGGCCACATTCTCACGGTACAGCTCTTCAGGAGTCTTACGAAATTTCGACCGGGAACGGCTCTCGTCAGAGAAGTACTTGTACCCAATCTGCGGAAATTGCTGAACGAGAGATGTCAGGTAATTTCGGTCCCAGACCCGAACGCGAATGCTGAAAGGAAATGGTCCGCCCTTTATCCTGCGTGACGCGCGCGTACGCATCAGCTCGAACTGTTCCGCTGAGGATTCCCCCCCGAGCAAGATCACGAGCAGCGTGACAGGCGCGTCTCCACCGGTCCGGGAGAGCAGTCGATCGAGCCGTTCTCCTCTAAATAGCCGGTGCAAGAAATAGTCAGGTTCCGACATGGCCATTTCCAACATCATTTCAGGAGGAGCGTTGCGGCCCATCGTGACGAACCAGAGTTCCCGATATTCGAATCCGTCTGGGTCTTTCTTTGGAAGTTCGGCGATAAGGTCAAACTCGCGAGATTCTTTATCCCAGTCGAGTCGCTGGTAACCCATCTGGGCGAGTAACTCGCGACAGAGGTTTTCGGCTTCGGAGCGGTCGAGCCGATCCCACTCAACGAAAAAAGGGGTCGCCAATCGGGACCTGGGAAAGACCGGCGCACGACCGGGAGAGTGCCTGTACTCACGAAGGAGCGAACCGAGTGTCCTCGCCAGCGCTAACAAGCCGGTCGAAGTCGATTCGTACTCAATCCATTCAAGTCCGCTGAGGATAGCGGAACCGGTCCTTGAGCTACCGCTCCTTCTCAAGCAAATGACACTCTTCTCCATCGCCCGAGCGAACCCGATCTCAAAGAAGACCGCGGAGTCGGCATCGGAGGTATCAGCAATCATGAGGTCCGCGCGGGCCATTTCGCCGAGCACCGCGCCCCGGACCGAAAGCTCGGGCGAAGGAAATTGTTCGTCGACGGAGGCGATGACGAAATCGGCGTCGTCGACGGCTCGCATGATTGCCGCCCGCAAATCCTCAAATTCCGGAGAATACGGAAGCGCAAGAAAGCACCGCGGTCTGGGACGGTCGTCGTCAGGCATCAGATTTCCATTTCTTTGGTTAGTGGAGATTTCTCAAGCATTGGGCGGCCCGGTTGCTCGACGTGCGTAACGATGCGCCGGGCGCCGCAGTTAAGGGACAAACGCACGTAAATGATGGTACTTCCTGCTATCGAGAGAGCGCAAGGAACCCTGCTACCCGCACGCCCCTACTTCACGACAAGATTAATCAACTTATCCGGTACCGCGACGATCTTCACAACGGTCTTGCCTGCCACCAGCGCCTGAATTTTCTCGTCATCCTTCGCCAGACCGGTCAGGCCATTCGCATCCGTTCCCGCCGGCACAACCAGACGCGCCCGCACTTTCCCGTTGATCTGAACCACAATCTCCACCTCCGATTCGCGCGCGAGATCGGGATCGAAATCCGGCCAGGGCTGTTTGAACACCGGCCTCGTGCCGCCCTGCTCCTCCCACAGCTCCTGCGTCAGGTAGGGTGCGAAGGGAGCCAGCATCAAAGTCAGAATCCGGATGCTCTGACCCATCGCCGCGGGAGAGATGCGCGATTCCTCCAGATACATCTCGTTCACCAGTTCCATAATGGCCGCGATCGAGGTGTTGAAATGCCAGCGGCTGTCGAAATCCTCCGTGATTTTCTTCAGCGTGCGATGCAGTTTGCGCAGGATCTTCGCATCGGCTGAACCGTCTCCGCCGGTTTCGGAAACAGGCAGATTGCGCGTGGCATAACGATACACGCGGGAGAGGAACCGGTAGATGCCTTCGACGCCCGCATCGATCCAGTCCACGTCCCTCTCGGGCGGCGCCGCGAACAGTGCAAACAGGCGCGCCGTATCCGCTCCATGCTTGTCCGCAACCTCATCCGCCGGGACCACATTACCCTTCGACTTCGACATCTTGGTCCCGTTGCGAATCACCATCCCCTGGGTGAAAAGCTTGCGCACCGGTTCGTCGCAGTCGGTCAAACCGAGATCCCGCATCACCTTCGTCCAGAAGCGCGAATAAATCAGATGCAGAATGGCGTGCTCCACGCCGCCGATGTACTGATCGATGGGGAACCAGTAATCGATCTTCTTCTTATCGAAAGGCGCGGACGAATTCTTCGAATCGCAGTAGCGATAGAAATACCAGCTCGAATCGACGAAAGTATCCATGGTGTCGGTCTCCCGCCGCGCCGGGCCTCCGCATTTCGGACACGTCACGTTGACAAATTCAGGCACTTCATCGAGTGGAGAGCGCCCCTTGCCCGTGATCCGGATCTGGCGCGGCAGCAGCACCGGCAACTGGTCGTCGGGCACCGGCACCACGCCGTCGAGCGGGCAATGAATAACCGGAATCGGCGTGCCCCAATAGCGCTGGCGCGAAACACCCCAGTCCTTGAGCCGGAAAGTAATCGCGGGTTTGCCGAAGCCTTCCCGCTCGGCGCGCGCCGCCATCTCGCTCCGGGCTTCTTCGCTCGTCATCCCCGTATACGGGCCGGAATTGGCGACGATGCCGTAATCGCCCGAAGCCTGAGTCATCGTGGCGGGGTCGGCCAACTCGCCGCCGACAGGTTGAATCACCGGCAGGATATCGATCCCGTACTTCCAGCAGAACTCGAAATCGCGCTGATCGTGCGCGGGCACCGCCATGATGGCGCCCGTGCCGTAGCCCATCAGCACGAAGTTCCCGACCCACACGGGCATTGCCGCGCCGTTGAACGGATTGATGGCGCGGAGGCCTGTATCGAAGCCTTCTTTCTCCACGTCGCCCGGGCCCTGCTGGGCGCGCGCATCCACCATCTTCTTCGCGGCAGCCTGCTGCTCGGAACCCAACTTCGTCGCCACGATCTCGTGCTCCGGCGCCAGAATCAGGCATGTCGCGCCGTAGATCGTATCGATGCGCGTCGTGAATACCCGCGCTTTTATCGGTGAAGAGCCGCCATAGCCTTCGATCCGGAAATCGACCTCCGCGCCTTCGCTGCGTCCGATCCAGTTGCGCTGCATGGTCAGGACGCGCTCCGGCCATCCGCCTTCCAGCTGCGCAATGTCTTTCAGCAATTCATCGGCATAGGCCGTGGTGCGCAGGAACCATTGTTCGAGCGCCCTCTGTTCCACCGGATTCGTTTCGTGACGCCAGCAACAGCCATCCACCACCTGTTCGTTCGCGAGCACGGTGGCGCAGAGCGAACACCAGTTCACCAGCGCCTGCTTCCGGTAGGCCAGCCCGCGCTCCATCATGCGCAAGAAGAACCACTGGTTCCAGCGGTAATATTCGGGGTCGCAGGTCGTGACTTCCCGGTCCCAGTCATAAGAGAACGCGAAGCGGCGGTGGGTGCGCTTCATCTTCTCGATGTTGGCCTCAGTCCACTCGCGCGGCGGACGCTTGTTCTGAATCGCCGCGTTTTCCGCCGGCAGCCCGAACGCATCCCAGCCCATCGGATGCAGCACGTTGTACCCGCGCATCCACATGTGGCGGGCGAGCGCGTCTCCGATCGAGTAGTTGCGCACATGCCCGATATGCAGGGCGCCGCTTGGATAGGGGAGCATCTCCAGCACGTAGTATTTGGGCCTGGCGGAGTTCTCCTCGGCCTTGTAAAGACCTTCGTCTTTCCAGCGCTCGTGCCATTTCAACTCGATCTGATTGTGGTCGTATGTCTTTTCGGGCATTTACGTTCTTTGAAACCAGTTTTGCAGAGTCTCTTTCAGGATGCGGAAGCTGGAGCTGGAGTTCCGGGCGGATACGCTGGCCTAATCCAGGCCTAATCCGGCCTAATCCACAAGCAGAACCATTTCGCCATAGGCGCCGAGCGCGCTGTCCGCGGTAAGCAGAATCAGATTCTCACTCGTGGCCTGGGCGATCAGCATGCGGTCGAAAGGATCGCGGTGATGCCATTCCAGCATAGCCACGGCCGGCGTGTGTTCGGCCCTTAAGGGCAGGTCTTCAAATGGCTCCGCGGCGAGTTTCTGAGCGAAGCCGGAAGGCACGCGAAGTTTGCCGACACTACTCTTGAGCCAGACTTCCCAGAGACTGACGGCGCTCACGAAGATCGTATTGCCGGGATCGGCGATTGACCGGCGGGCCCGTGCGGGAAGAAGCGGGCTGTTGGAAAGCCACCACAACAGCAGGTGCGTATCCAACAGTAGTTTCACTTGCCGGGCTCCCGCATGCCAAACGCTTCCGCTATGTCGTCCGGCAGCTCATCGAAATCGGGAGCGATCCAGATTTCCCCTTCCATCGAGCCGGGAACCCGCGTTTTCGCGGCGCCGCCGTAAGGCACGATCTTCGCAACCGGCTTACCGGCTTTGGACAGAATGACTTCATCACCCTGCTGGACCATGGCGATCAGCGCGGAAAGTTGAGCCTTCGCTTCGGAAATGTTGCGTACGACCATACTTCGATTATGGCACAGACCAGACCAGATCTAGTCTGTTTAGGATACCTAATCATTCCAGCTGCTGGAACATATGTCCCGGTGGCGAAACTGGCTCCCGATTTCCTCCAGCTTTCAACGATAACCGTTTCAGAGCGTCCACGTTCTTCCGGTCGTCGCCCTCTTCATCCACCGGCGTCTCCAGAATAAACGGCTTCGTGCTCAGCGCCGGATGCCGCAGTATCCGTCGGAAACCCTCTTCGCCGATCTGCCCTTCACCGATATTCGCGTGCCGGTCCAGATGCGAGTTCAGTGCCCCTTTGGAATCGTTCGCATGAATCACCCGCACCAGATCCAGATCCAGCACCCGCTCGGCTTCGCCAACGGTCTGCTCCAGCCCGGCCGCCTGCGCCACATCGTAACCCGAAGCCAGCAGGTGGCAGGTGTCGAGGCAATAAGCCAGCGGCAAATCCGTCTCGCGCGCCGCCAGATCCCGTATCGCCCTCAACTCCCCGAACTTCCGCCCGATCTGGCTTCCCGACCCGACCGTATTCTCCAGCAGCACCGTAAGCCCTGACGCACGGAATCCCTTCGCCGCCTCCGCCAGCCCAAGCACAAACGCAGCCAGCCCCTGCTCCAGCGCCTGGCCTTTATAATTCCCCGGATGGAGCACCAGATACTCGGCTCCGATGATTGCCGCGCGGTCGAGCTCCCCCCGAAACGCCACAATCGACTTTTCCCGGATCGCGGGATCGAGCGACGCCAGGTTCGTCAGATAATTGACATGGATCGCGAGCGGCGCAAGATCGAACTTCGCGCGCGCATCCCGGAAGCGTTTGACATCCGCCGGATCGGGCAATCCCGCACGCCACATGCGCGGGCTGGCTGAAAAAATCTGAAACGTGTTCGCGCCCAGCCGATTGGCCGTGAGCGCCGCATCTTCGAGCGATTTACCGCGCGACGTGTGGATTCCGATTCTCAGACCGTCATCGTAACAGGCCGCGCCGCTTCCCCTGCGCCTCCCGCGGCTCATCCTGCAGATGCGCCACCGCCTGGCCGATGGCGGCCAGCGCAACCGGCGACATGGTGCGATACCCCTTCGCGTTCGGGTGCAGCCCGTCGTCCGACAAGTCCGTTTTCATCCGGCCCGACGGGTCCACCATGGCGGAATAATAATCCACGTACATGTAGCCCTGGGTCAGGCAAAGGGTCTGCATCCAGCGGTTGATTGCCTGGATCGTCGCGGGCGGGCGGCCCTTTGTCATCTCGTACCGCGGATCGGCGTCTTTGTGGTAATCGCTCACCGGTGTAATCGAAGCCATCAGCACTTTGATTCCGTGGGCTTTCGCCAGGTCGGCCATCGTGGCCAGATTGTCTTCGATCTGACTCACCGCCACGCCGTTGGCAATATCGTTCGTGCCCGCCAGAATCAGCACGATTCCCGGCTTCAGCGCCACCACGTCCTGCCGGAAGCGGGCCAGCATCTGCGATGTTGTCTGCCCGCCGATCCCGCGATTCACGAAATCGCTGCCGGTGAAATATTCGTTCAATCGCCAGCCGTCCGTAATGGAATCGCCCAGAAACACCACGCGCGGAAGTTTGCCCGCAGGCAGCAGCTTCGAGTCCGCATCGGCATAACGCTTGATGTCGTTGGGGTCTGCATCGCGCTTCCGCGCGGCGACGTCCCGCAGTTGCAGCATCGTCCCGAAATACTGCTGCATGCGTCCGAGATCCTCGCGAAGCTCCGCGGCCTGGCGGTCCGCGGTGGCCGGAAACGTGTCCGGCCGAGGAATGGATTCGGCCAGTGCAAGGTACGCTCTAACCTGATTCAGGAACTGCCAGGTAAGCCCCGGGTTCCCGGGCGTTGTCTCCATGGCCGCAACCGTCGCCGCCGCGTTTTGTTTAACGGGCTCGCTCGCGCGCGTCAGCCCCGGAACCGCCACCGCGGTGGACTCCATCAACTGAACCGTGCGCGTGGCGAGTTCGCCGGCCTGCTTCGGGGTCGCGAGCGGCGCAGGCTGATCCGACAACACTCGGTCTGGCAACGCCTGCCCGAATAAGCCCGACGTCAGCAAAAGTGTCACGATTCCCGCTCTCACCACTTTTCGTCCTTCCGGAGTTTGAGCGTGATGGTGCCGATGGTGAATTGCAGACGCACCTCCAGCTGCACGGGCAACCGGAGGTTATCGTCGGTCAGCCAGATATGCAGATGACCCGCGCGCTTGTAAAGTACGTTATCGAACAGGAAAACTTCATAGCGAATGGTCTTGCGCATACCCATCGCCGTCTCGATCTCCTCGCGGCGCTGCGAGTCCACCTTCGCCTGCACGAATTTCTTGCCGTCGCTGATGGGAATCCTGACCGTATTGCCGGGCTCCAGGTGGAGCGTGCGCAGCACCATCAGACCGCCGAGAACGTCGTGGACGCAAGGCGGGATGTCCACTTCGTGAACGGTGGTGGAATTCTTGTTCAGGTCCCGCTCGACGTAATTGGCTCTTCTCGTCTGGGTGTCATACGTCACCCGCGTCTCTCTGTTCCGGCTGCCTTCATGAGCGGTGAGAAACGAATTCTCCGCGCACAGATTCTGGCTTAAATTCGTCGTGTAATCGTCATTGACGCGGAACAGCCGCGATACCAGGCCTGTCGATTCCAGGTGGAGCTTCAGCTGGTTTGCGGCCCATGTCAGTTTGGCCGTGCCGGCGGGAATCAGCCGCCACTCGATATCGTAATTGAGCGTTTCATGGCTCGGAATCGTGTCACCCGGCGCCGCCACCGGGTCCTGTTGACCGGTGGCTGGTGCGCTGGTGAACGGCGCCGCGGCGAGGAGCGTTGACAGGATGGCTGCGCGCCATCGCGTTCCGATCATTACGCCGTCAGTTTCTCACACCGGCAGAGGTTCACCCAGCCGGCCGTGCCAGAGCAGTGGTTGCCGGCCTTCGTTGGCGAGGGCTTTAACCTCAATGAAAATCGTGCGATGGAGCCGATGCCGCGGAAAACCCGAGCGGCTCTATCCGCCTGGCGCGGACGTGGATCACGTTATCCACATTTTGGATGGGTCCTTCGATTAACAGGCAGCGGTTGCTGACGATGGACAGCCGGTTGGCATCGAAGATATCGGCCATCACTACCGCGTTGGCTATGCCGGTTTCGTCTTCGAGAGTCAGAAACACGATGCCTTTGGCCGTCCCCGGCCGCTGGCGCACGATAACGTGTCCCGCAATCCGCACATGCTTACCGCTGCGGACCCCGGCAAGCATCGCTGCCGGAGTGACACCAAGCGCGTTCATTTCGGCACGGCGGTAGAACATGGGATGGCGTCCGATATTGACACCGGTCACGCCGTAGTCGGTATTGAGGCGCTCGTCAATCGTCATCGGCAGGAGCGGGGCCCGCGGGTCGTTCTCCGGTACCGCGGCCAATAGCGGCCCGGCGCCGCGCGCGGCCCGGCTTGATTTCCATAACGCGTCCCGGCGGTGCGCCGCGTTCAACGGATTGAGTGCGCCGGTCGCGGCGAGCCTGGACATTTCGTCCTTGCGCAGCTCAGGCACGCGCCGGGCAAGATCGTCGATATCGGCAAAGGGTGCGAGTTGCCTTTCCCGCAGGATGCCGGCTCCCGATTCCGCCCGCAGCCCCTTGACGTAACGCAGCCCCAGGCGGAGGTGCATGTTTTCGAGCGTGCAGTCCCACTCCGATTGCGCGATATCGATCGGCAACACGCGCAGGCCGTGGCGCTGTGCGTCCCTGATCAATACGGCCGGCGAGTAAAACCCCATCGGCTGGTTATTGAGCATCGCGCAACTGAAGGCGCCGGGAAAATGGACCTTCAGATAGGCGCTTGCATAGGCGAGCAGTGCAAAGGACGCCGCGTGCGATTCGGGAAATCCATACAGCGCGAAGGCGGTTATCGAGTCGACGATGGTGTCCTGCGTCTCGCCGGTAATGCCGTTCCTGGCCATGCCGTCGCGAAGGCGGCCTTCTATCGCCTTCATCCGGTCCCTGCTCCGTTTGAAGCCCATCGCGCGGCGCAGTTCTTCGGCCTCGCCGCCGGTGAAGTTCGCGGCCACCATCGCGATGCGCAACAGCTGTTCTTGAAATAACGGCACCCCGAGCGTCCGCTTCAGGACCGGTTCAAGAAGCGGGTGAATGCAATCGGGCGGTAGTTTGCCTTGTCGGCGCATCAGGTACGGATGCGCCATTTTGCCCGCAATCGGACCGGGCCGGATGATCGCCACCTGGACAACGAGGTCGTAAAATTTCTCCGGCATCATGCGCGGCAGGCTCGCCTGCTGGGCGCGGCTTTCGATCTGAAACATGCCGATGGTATCGGCCCGTTGCAACACCCTGTAAGTTTCGGGATCGTCGGGCGGAAGCCGGCCCAGATCTAATTCACGCTTGTAGTGGTTTCTAATGAGCACCAGCGTGTCTTCAAGGACCGCCATCATGCCGAGACCCAGCAAATCGACTTTGATAAGCCCTAGATCCGCGCAGTCCTCCTTGTCCCACTGGACGACGACGCGGCCGGGCATCGATGCCGGCTCCAGAGGCACGACGGAATCGAGCTGGCCCTGACAGACGATCATGCCGCCGCTGTGCTGGCCGAGGTGCCGGGGCATGTCCTCGATTCCCTCGACCAGTTCGAGAAATTTGCGCACGCGCGGATTATCAAGATCAAGTCCGGCTTCGTTGAACTGCTTGCCCGCCGTATCGCCGGGATCCTTCCAGCCCCACATCGGCGCGAGGCTCGACAGGCGCTCCAGGGTGCTGCTTTCAAATCCCAGTACCTTGCCGACTTCCCGCGCGGCGGAGCGGCCCCGGTACGTAATGACATTGGCCGTCATGGCCGCCCCGTGTTTGCCGTAGCGCGTGTACACATGCTGGATCACGCGCTCGCGCTTTTCACCGGAAGGTAAGTCGAGATCGATGTCCGGCCATTCGCCGCGTTCTTCCGAGAGGAAACGCTCGAACAGCAGTTCCATGCCGATGGGGTCCACGGCGGTGATGCCGAGCGAATAGCAGACCGCGCTGTTGGCGGCGGAACCTCTGCCCTGAACCAGAATCCCCTCGTCCCGGCAGAAATTCACAATGTCCCAGACGATGAGGAAATAGCCGGCAAGCTTGAGCTTGCCAATGACATCGAGTTCATGTTCAATCTGCGGGCGGGCGCGTTTGTAACCGCTCTGGTATCGGATGCGCGCCGACTCGCGCGTCCGGTCGCGCAGGAAGTCGATTTCAGATTGCCCGTGCGGGACGGGGCAGCGCGGAAATTCATAGCCAAGATCGGTGAGTTCGAAAGGCAACCGGGCGGAAACTTCCGACGTGTTGGCGATGGCATCCGGGTATCGCGCGAAGAGGCGCGCCATCTCGGCGGCGGATTTGAGGTAACGTTCGGCGTTTTGGGTCAGCAACTGCCCGGCGCTGGCAAGCGTGACTTTATGGCGCAGGCAGGTGAACACATCGAGAATTTCGCGCGCGGCGGGCCGGACATGCCAGACGCCGTTGGTCGCGACGAGCGGGATATGCATACTTCGCGCCAGCGCGATGACCGCCTGATTTCGCGCGTCTTCATCGCGGTCGCGGTGGCGCTGGATCTCGGCGTAGAGATTGCCCCGGCCGAAGATGCTCAGTAACCGGTCCAGGCACGCGCGCCCTTCGCCTTTACGGATCGCAAGGGCGAGCGGCCCGTCGCCGTCGCCCGTGAGGCAAATCAACCCTTCGGCAAATTCCGCGATCTCTTCGGGGGTTGCCGCCGCTTCCCCGCCGGGTTTGGGGTGTTTTTCCGTCCGTAATTTCGTTCGCGTGATCAGGCGGCAAAGGTTCCGATAGCCCTTGCGGCTTTTGACCAGGAGGGGGTAATAGCTGCCATCGGAGCAGCGCACTTCCGCGCCCGTGTGGCCCTGCAATCCCTGTTTCCGCATCGCCGCGAAAAAGCGGGGCGAGCCGTAGACGCCATCGCGATCGAGCAGCGCCATCGCGGGAATACCCAGCTCCGCCGCCGTCCCGGCATATTCTTCCGGCAGGGATGCGCCTTGCAGGAAACTGAAGGCGGAGCGGGCATGGAGTTCGATGTAAGGGATCAATCGTAATTCCCCTCTAAGTACCAGCGGCCCTTGCGCAGATCTTCACCGATGCGATAGAGCGCACCGCCGGTCACGGCAATATCCCACTCGGAGCGATCCCACGGGTCGCGCTTCCACCAGTCCCCGGAGGATCGCCAGGGCCCCGCGCAGGCAATGACTTTGCTCCTTAAGGCAGGGGCGGCGACATGCGCGGGTACCTCGCCCGAGAGACGAACCTGCGCGATTTGCGCGGGGCGATAGCGCCGGAGCGTGAGGACCTCGAACGGGCAGGGGGAAGTATCGGCCTTGTATGTGGCGGCGGAGAAGCGCGCCATGCGAAAACTATCGGGGCGATGGGTGTCCAGCAGCTCCGGCGTGCCGACATTCCCGGGTCCGAGCAAATTGCAAAGCCGCGAGAGCGTGACTTCGAGCCTGGCCGGTTCCGGGGATCGGGCAATGAAAAGGCCGTGCTGCTGAACCCGCGGCTTCACGGGATTAAGTTCGATGCGCAGTTTGATCACGGGCGCGCCGGGAGACCGCCCGCTCAATTCCAGTTGCAACAGCTTGAGCAGCGTCATGGCGTCCACCATCGGGAAAGGCAGGCGCAAAGTGCGGCAATGCGGAGGAGCGTTTTCGAGCGTGAGCGAAAGACGGATCTCGTCTGTCGCAAGCGCGCGCGCTGTCAGCCGGGCGCAGAGATTATTGAGGAGCCGGGCGAGCAGAAGCGACAAGGGCTCCAGCAGTTCAACCGGATCGTCCAGTTCGAGTTCTTCCTCGAAGAGCAGAGGGTCTTCGACGGGACGAAGCTGGCGCCCGGCGCGGCCTTGCGCGAGATGTTGCAGGCAGGTGCCTTCCGGCCCGAGCCTTGCCGCGACGCCGAGCGGGGGCAGCGCCGCGAGTTCACCCAGCGTGCGTATGCCCCATGCATCCAGTAAATCTGCCGTCTCCGGGGAGCCGGGCAGCAGATTCAAAGGAAGCCGGGCGAGAATCTCCGCTTCACGGCCGGGCGCAATGACCGTGGTGCCGCGAATGCCTCGCGCGGCAATGATAGCCGCATCCGGGTCCGCGGCTATCGCGATATCGACTGGCAGGCCCGCGCGGTTCTCGATGGCGCGGGCAATGGCATGGGTGTCGCCGATGAGTGCGCCGAGGCCCCGAACGTCGAAGAGCACCGTGTCGGATGAGGTCTCCTCTATGCGGGGAGAAAAGTGGCGGGCACACTCAACGAGGAGTGCCAGGTTGCCGGAGGCGTGCAGGCAGGCATACATCTAGTCATCTCCGGTAAAAGGGTTTGAGGGCGAAATGCGACTTCGCCCGGTTGCGCGGGCCGATGACGGCATCGGCCGCCAGACCGTGAAGCAGACCGTCCGATATCCGGAAACCGGCAGGATGGTTTTCGATCTGGAGCGTGCAACAGGAAGCGGCATATCTCTCCTCGCCGAGGATTATGAGCGCGATCGGCGTCTTTTCCACCGCATGGCGCAGGCGAAACCATGAGGCGAGCGAAATGCGCCGGGCCTCGCGCGGCGCGACACCTGCCAGATCGAGCGCCACGATGCCGAACCCGCCCGCCTGGATGACGAGATCGGTGGCCTTGAGGGCGCTTTCTACGTTGCCTCCACAGCGAATCCACAGCAGATGCGGCAGCAGCATCCCGGCATTCCGGGCGGAAAGGGGATCGAAGCTATTCCCGGCATCGATGAGCGCGCAGAACTCGGGCATACGAGTAGCGCACGCGAGCGCCGCATTCAGGATGCTCGTGCGGCCGGAAGATGGCGGCCCGCAAATCCCGGTGAGGGTTCCGCGCGGAATATTGATCTCAGGGATGCCCGTGGGCAACACTTCCGGTGGTGTTTTCTCCCGAATGGTGAGTTCAATGCCAAGCCTCTGGCCGAGGGAATCCTGAATTTTCTGCCGCAATGCCGCGCTCTGCATATTCGCCTTTTATTCGCCTGTAACCGTACTTTAGCAGATCCGGTTGCGGCTTGGGCGGCCCATAAGGGTTCAATCGGCAGGGTGCGAGGTCTGTACTTCACCCGGACGACTGCCTCGATGTACTCATCAGGCACGCCCGGCTGAAAAAGGCCGCTCATGCTGTTGACGAAGAGGAGTTAGAAAAGCTTTTCCTGCGTTGAGGTTATCTCGACATCTGGCCTGTTGAACGCGGAGGGATCAATCAGCGGGATATTCGGTTTTTTGCCGGCGAAGAGTTCTTCAATCGTCAGAATTTGAATCTTCGGGTACTTGCCGTATGGCGTCTCGTAGTAGCCGGTTTTGATCGCCTCGGTGTTCATGGGCTTCGTGGGGTGGGTCAACGTAATAAAGACACCGATCTTTGCCTTCTCACGATCAACGACATGAGCAAGGTCACGGATCATCGGAACCCCCACATTGTCGCCACCCTTGACCGAAACGATAGCCTTCTCCGTTGTTCTGCCGTCTGGCTTGAAATAGATGAAGCCGTCAATCCCGCTGTCCGCACCCTTTTTCCTGCCACCATACGGAATTGCATCGACGAGCGAAACTGCCCACCACTGAAATTGATATTTATCGTGAAGGCTAAGGGCACGGGCACCCCCAATATCTTTGGGCGTACCGTGAACATCGAAGACGATGCCTGGGAACGCATCCTTCAACCGGCGCTCGATGAGGGAGATTGCCAAGTGGGTAATGTCAATGCCCACCCAGTTACGGCGGAGTTTCTGCGCTGCATGAACCGCAGTGCCGCACCCGCAGAACGGGTCCAAAACCACGTCGCCCTCATTACTGGAAACAATGAGAATGCGTTCGAGCAGGGGGAGAGGCTTTTGGGTCGGGTAACCGAGCCTCTCTTTCGCCATCATATTGATCGGATCGATGTCGGTCCAAATATTCTGAAGTGGCAGACCGGGCATTTCATCCAGATAGCGCTTGTACTGGGGCACGTTGCCCGGCTTGTTTTGAACGATGCGGCCCTTCGCGATGAGCTGAGCCATCTTCTTTTCGCTATAACACCAGTATCGTGAAACACCCATGACTTCGTAGTATGGGTTCCCCTTACCGGCACCGCCCGGACCCGTGAGGTTATCGAGCCAAAACCGCCGGCCATCCGGGTCTCTGTAGCGATAGTATTTGTCGATATATGCCTGCTCGTATGGCATGAAAATCGTGTTGAACGTGAACGTCTCGCCCTTGCTGTAATACAGCAATACGTCGGCGACGTTGCCATATCCCTTGCGTCCCTGCTTCGAGTCACTGTGGGCGTGGCTCCGCTTCCAGGTAATCTCGCCGCGAAAATTTGTGGCGCCGAAAACACCGTCCAGCAGAATTTTCAGGTAGTGGCTGGCGGTGGTGTCGCAGTGGAGGTATAGGCTTCCAGATGATTTCAGCACACGGTGCAGTTGCAGAAACCGGATGGCCATCATGGTGAGATACGCCATCATGTCGTTTTCTTTCAGAAACGAACGGAGCGACCGCAGAAGCTCTGCACCCTCTGAATTGCCGCTCCTCATCACCTCATCGAAAGCTTGCTCCGCCGACGCGTTCCAGTGCCAGGTGTCGAGAAACGCCTCGATCTGCGCCTCGGATTGTTCCCCGGTCGGAGCCTTGAACAAGACGTTGTAGTTCGCCTTGCTGTTGAATGGCGGATCGAGGTAGACGAGATCAACGCTCTCATCCTTAAATTGCGCGCGCAGGATGTCGAGATTGTCGCCGTAATAGAGCGCGTTCAATTCAATATGAGGTGAGTTTAACAAAACATCCTGCGCCGACGCTGTATCCCATTCATACGGAAGGGATAACCGGCTCGGCTGGCAAGGCAACACGAACTTGCGCCCGAACTGCGGCTTTCGACCGTTAAGCTCATCTCTCCGTTATTTTTGGGGCCTTAAATCAACTACTTATGCGGTCTTCCGACAGCTTCTTCAGAATCCGTTTTTTGCTTCCCGGTGCTCCCCGATTTGCGCACTTCGGCGAAATACTGCTGCACATACGCTTGCAGCGCCACGGGAATTTCATCGCGCGTCACGTCCCCGTCGGTCTCCACATGGGCGGCTTTCGTATTCGAATAGTCTGTTTGCAGTTTCTGATTTCCCGACTGCACTTCAACCATCGTCTCGCCCGAGACCGTCGCGGCACGCTGACCGATAATTTCGCTGATCTTCCCCATCGCCTTCAACTGCGCCGCTTCCCGGATCGCCTTCGAGCCATCCTGGCTGCCGATCCCGCTGCCGCCCTGCCCCGGTTTGGTATCCGCCTTTGAGGTCAGCTTTCCCTGCGCCTGCTGGCCGCTTTGACCGTTCGCATCCGGCTGGCCGTCCTGCGCATCCGCCTGGCTCTGCCCCTTCTGTCGATCGCTCTTTGCCTGCTGTCCCTGCGAACCGTTCCGCGATTCATTCTTCGCCGATTGCCGGTTCTTCTCTCCTGGAGGATTATCGTCCTGGCCCGACTTCGAAAGAATACCCGACACGGCATCTTTCAAACGTGAAAGAATGCTTTGGCTGCCGGACTTGTCGCCCCCTTTGGAACCGGCCTTCGACCCGGCATCTCCCTTTTTGGAGTTCGATGCCTCGGACCCGTTCCGGTCCGTAGCGGCCTGGTCGCCATTGTCGATCGGATCGCCGGCGGGCCGGTCGCCTGGAGCGGCGCCTTCCTTCGATTGCCCGCTCTTTCCCGAACTCGCGCCTTTCTGATCGTTCCCACTCGATTCGGGTGGACTCTGAAGCGCCTGCTCGATGGCCTTGTCGAGGGGATCCGGACCGGCTGGCGGGGGTGCGTCCGGGTTCCGCGCCATACCCAGTTTCGAGAGCAGCGACTGGGCTTCCTGCATCCATGGCCTGCGCGATTTCAGTCCGTCCGCGGGCTGCTTCTTCGCATCGTGAATGGCCTGATCTTCCAGCAGGTACTGCGTGATTGGAGCGCGCAGGTCCAGCCCGTGGCCGAGACCGAAGCGCAGGCCGATCAGAGCCGACGCGAGGACACACAACGCCGCCATCGCATAAAGAGATCGTGGAACGAGGAATGGGGCCGCATGTTCGAGCCGCACGGTGCCCGCGGCTATCTCCGCCTGTTCGCGCTGCGACCGCCGGAATTCCGCCTGTTCCAGGGAAAACCCGGCCTGTTCACCGGAAAAATAGAGAGCGGTGGATAGCGTATCCCGCAGGCCCGCATTCCCGTCGAGCCGCACTGCCGTCTCGTACTTGCCGGGTGTGCGGCGGTAGACGCGGTTCGCGCCGATCGCGAGACCCACAATCGCGAACGCGCCGAGCGTCCACCACTCCATGTACCGGGTACCGACAATCAGCAGGAGCGCGAATCCGCCGGCGATGACGGCAGCCGCGAACGCAAGCTGCGCCAGCGTCTCGTTGAGAAGAAAGCGGCGCCGCGCGCGATGGATAAGATCCTCGACCATGTGTCCGGTGACTCAACTCGATTATGCACCTTAACTACCCCTGACTACCCGCTACGGGCTGAAACCGTTCCATAATCAATTGATGTCCTTCGGGATTCGTCCTCTCCGGGCACTGGTGCTTCTTGCCGCGCTCACTGGCAGCCGAGCGTTCGCCGAACCGCACTGGATCAAAGCACGGCTCGGGTCGTTTGAAGCCATCAGCGACGATGGACGGCGGTCCGCCACGCAGGCACTGAGCCAGTTCGAGCAGTTTAGTTTTGCCCTCGGGACGGCCATGGGGCAACCGGATCTCCGGCTCGATCCGCCGCTTCGCATCATCGTCTTCCGGAACGCGCGGGATCTCAGGGAGCAATGCCCTCCCGGCCTGATTACCGGGCGCGACCGGTTGATGGCTTGCACAACCTCCGAAGGTCAGTTGCCGCAGGATCTGTTGCGTGCCCTGACGCGCACATTGCTCGAAAGTAACTTTTCGAGGATGCCGGCGGGGATCGAAACCGCGATCGGGACGTTCTTCAGCACGGTGGAGTCGAGCGCCGTGCATGTGACGTGGGGAGCGCCTCCTCCCGAGGCCGAAAGGACGCGCGAATGGGCGCTGCTCCACCGCATTGTCACGCAACCGGATTACGCCGGGAAAGCGAAAATCTACCTGCACAACATCTCCGCCGGGATGGACGCGAACAGCGCCAGCCGCAACGCCTTTGGGGAAGATGGGCCGAAGTTTGAGGCCGAGGTGGATCGATACTACGCGGCGGGCGTCTTCAATACATCCGCGGCGCCCAATCGCGCCATCAATCCGGAGCGCGACTTCAGCACCACCGCTCTCACCTCCGATGAAGGCGAGTTGATGCGGGCAGACCTGCTTACGCCTGCCTCAGCCGCCATTTACGAGTCTCTGCTCCAGCGCGGCAAGCATATTGCCGAAGACAATGAAGGTCTCGCGGTTCTCGCCATACGGGCAAAAGATCCGGCAAAGGCGCGGAATTACATGGAGGCCGCGCGCAAAGCAGGCACCCGCAACTTTGTCGCCCTGACCGCGTACGCGGAACTGGAAACCGATCCCGCGAAGGCAATTGAAATTCTCAAAGAAGCGCTGGGCATCGACTCGAAATACGCCCTGGCGCACTGGGTTTTCGGGCAGAAATTATCCGATCCCGTTCGCCGCATGGCCGAATGGAAACAGGCTGCGAATCTGGCTCCGCGAAATTATGACTGGTGGGCTCAGTATGCCCAACTTTGCCTCGGTCAGAAACAGTATGCGGAAGCCGGACGCGCGTGGGTGGCGGCGGCCCAGGCCGCGCCCGATGTACAGTTGCGCGAGCAATACCTCAGCGCGCGCGGCCGGATTGAGCAGCAGCGCCTCGAAGCGGAAGACGTGGAACGGCGTAAAGACGCCGAAGCCAAAGCCAGAGAGATAGACGGATTAAAAGCCGAGGCACGCAGGGAACTGGCCGATCTTGAGGCGCACGCCAACACCCGTCCGCTCTCGCCGGAAGATGCCGCGGCAAAGACGGTCGACTGGTTTGACAACTCCGGTTCAGGGAAGATCACCGGCGTGCTGTTGCGGGTCGACTGCATCGGCAAACAGTTGCGGCTGAGCGTGAAAGATGACGAGGGCAAGACGCAAAAACTTCTGGTACCCGATCCGCAACAGTTCGAGATTGTGGGCGCGGACGGCTTGACCTGCGGCGCGCAGAAATCGCGGCGGGTAACCGTTTCCTATAAGCCCCAGGCGCAGCCGGTGAAGGGGGTTTCCGGCAAAAGTGCGGGCGCCGAGGCTACCGGTATCGAATTCCGGCAGTGACGGCCGTGTCTCAGCCGAGCATATCGAGCGCGGCCTGCAATTCGCTGCAGGTGTGCTCGTCTCCGTGCGCGCTGGTGACTTCGATTCCCTTCCGGTAGAGTCCTTTGGCTTCGTCTATGCGCCCGAGTTTCTGTAACGTCTGCCCGCCGTGAAAATATCCAGCCGCGTAGTTCGGATTGTGGTCGAGCAGCTGGACGAACTCATCGACGGCGTTCAACAGATCGCCGGAGTTGACGTATTCCATCGCGAGACCGAAACGGCTGAACGCGTCAGCCGGATTCTGTTCCACGAGCGTCCGCAGTATTTCGAAACGATTGCTTGCCATTTGCACTTGCTACTATAGCGTCGAAGCACAAGTCATGGCCTGTCCTCTGTTTCTGCCCGCATTGCCACCCGGCGACCTCCATGCCGGGGAATGCGCGGGCGCGGCCGGGCGCCCGATACCGATGGAGACCCTCCGCCGCTGTTGCAATATCGGTTATGCGCGCGGCGAATGTGAGCGTGCCGCCGGGCTGGACGCGGATGCCAACCGTTTCCTCGTCAAATCGGACAGCGGCGGCTCGATTGAAGTCGCCTGGTCCACTGAGCGCGACCACCATCCGGTTGCCGTAGGAATCCTGCATCTGACCCCCGGCGCCGCTGCTTCGCAGATTCCGCTCGAGCGCCAGGCAGCCGCCTGCGCCGAAACTTATCTTCGGCACCGTCTTCAGCACAACCGTTCGTAATCGAAGGAGCTTCATGGAACAGCGCCGCGTGGGTGACTCGGCTTCGGAATACTCGGAACTCGCACTGCCGAACGACGCCAACGGTCTTGGTAATCTTCTCGGCGGCAAGATCATGCATCTGGTGGATCTCGCCGGCGCCATCGCCGCAATGAAGCATTGCCGCACCGTCGTCGTGACCGCTTCGGTGGACCACATGGACTTTATCCATCCCGTCAAAATCGGACAACTGGTGCGGCTCCGGTCCAGCGTGAACCGCGCCTTCCGGACTTCCATGGAAGTGGGCGTCAAAGTCTGGGTGGAAGATCTGATCGGGGGCAGCCGGCAGCATGTGTCGTCCGCTTTCCTGACCTTCGTGGCGATTGACGCGGCTGGACGCGGCGTCCCCGTCCCTCCGCTGGTTCCCGAAACGGAAGAAGAAAAGCGCCGGTATGAAGAGGCGGGCGCGCGCCGCGAATACAGACTCTCGCAGCGGCGGCGCTGATATCAGGCGCTACGCTTCTTCGTCCTTGTACATGTATTTGATGTTGCTCTTGTACAGCATCAGATTCGGCTCCCCTTCACGATTCAGCTTCAGACAGGACCGGTCGTACCACTCGATCACGCCCTTCAGCACCTCCCCGTCCTTAAGCGTAATCGCCATGGGAGTTTTCGACTGCATCTGCTTGACGTAATAGAAATTCTCCGCGTTGGTCTGATCCGGAGGCACCTGGCGTTTCTGTGCCGGCGCCGCCTTCCGAGGCGGGTCGCTCTTCTCTTTGAACTCGTTGAATGAGGGGCGAATTAGTTTCCGGTTGCCGGACTCCACGGAGGTTCCTTTCTGTGCTAAAAAAGGCATGTGCCGCGGGGCTGAAAATACCAGGACTTTCAGAATCGGCAGGGATGCTTCAGCCGTTTACTCCAGCCGTTTACCCATTGATAACACACCAGGTTAGGCGGAGCCAATGGGCCGTGCGTTACAAATTGTAAAGACGGGATGGGCGTGGCCCGCGCAAAACCCGGCGGCGCCCGCGTTTAGACGTCCAGATTCTTGACGTCGAGCGCGTTCTCTTCGATGAACTTGCGCCGGCTCTCCACGTCTTCGCCCATCAGCGTGGTGAAGATGAGGTCCGTCGCCACCAGATCCTCCAGCCGGACTACGAGCAGCGTGCGTTTGTCGGGATCCATCGTTGTATCCGCCAGTTGCTCGGCGTTCATTTCGCCCAGCCCCTTGTACCGCTGCACGGATGCGTCGCGCTTGCCTTCTATCTTCACGTGCTCCAGAAGATCGCGCCAGTTCAACTTCACGTCGCGATTCTCGTTCTTCAGGACCGTGAACGGTGGCCGGTTGAATTTCGAAATCTGCTTTGCCAGCACGCGATATTTCCGGTATTCCGGCTGATGCGAGAGATCGACGCCAATTCGCCGCTCCGCGTTGGTCGAATCGTGGAACATGGCAAAAAACGCCGAGTGTTCTTCGTCAGCCTGAACTTCCGCCGGAATACCCGCCTTGCGCAGTTCCTCCACCAGCACGTCGAGGTTAGCCCGGTCGCAGAAATCCGCCTTCACGTCGATCTTCAATTCCGCGTTGCTCAAAACCTCCACCACGCGCGCCTCGCGCACGCGGCGCTCCAGTTTGTGAAACATCTGCTGAAATTCATCCAGGTTCATGAGGAAAGCCCGCAGTTCTCCCACTTCGAGACGTCCCCCGGGAGCGGCCTCATTACCGCTGTATTCAACAACCAGGCTTTCCGTGGCGCGCCGCATGATCTCGCGCGTGAACTCGGCCTCGTTCTTGATGTACTTCTCGCTCTTGCCCCTTTTGATCCGGTAAAGCGGCGGCTGGGCGATGTAGACGTGCTGCCTGTCGATGAGTTCCTTCATGTGGCGGAAGAAGAACGTCAACAACAGGGTTCGAATGTGCGAACCGTCGACATCCGCATCCGTCATGATGATGATTTTGTGGTAGCGAAGCTTGGCCGGATCGAAATCGTCCTTGCCAATGCCCGTACCCATCGCCGTGATCAGGGCGCGGATTTCCTCGTGGCCAAGCATCCGGTCATACCGGGCCTTCTCCACATTGAGAATCTTGCCTTTCAACGGCAGAATCGCCTGAAATCGCCGGTCGCGCCCCTGTTTCGCCGTCCCTCCGGCCGATTCACCCTCGACCAGGAACAATTCGCAGCGCGCGGGGTCGCGTTCCTGACAGTCGGCGAGTTTGCCCGGCAAGCCACCCGAATCGAGAACACCCTTGCGCCGGGTCAGATCGCGCGCCTTGCGTGCCGCTTCCCGCGCGCGCGATGCATCGATCGCCTTCGAGACAATCCGCTTCATTACGCTCGGATTTTTCTCGAAGAACTCGCCCAGTTTCTCGTTCATCAATTGCTGGACCTGGCCCGTAATATCGCTGTTCAGGCGGCCTTTCGTCTGTCCCTCAAACTGCGGTTGCGGGACTTTTACGCTGATCACGGCCGTCAGTCCTTCACGAACGTCGTCGCCGCTGAGGTTTTCGTCTTTGGCGTCTTTAAACAGGCCGGCCTGGCGCCCATAGAAGTTGATGGTGCGCGTGAGCGCAGCGCGAAAACCGCTCAGGTGCGTGCCACCGTCCACCGTGTTGATGTTATTGGCGAAGCTGAACAGGGTTTCCGCGTACCCGTCGTTGTACTGCAGGGCGATCTCGATCCCGACGGTTCCACTGGGACCCGGCCGCTCGCCCTCAATGTAGATCGGGCTTTCGTGCAACACCGTTTTGCCGCGGTTGAGATGTTTGATGAATTCCGCGATACCGCCGGTGTAAATAAACTCAGCGGTCTTATAGGGGTCTTCCCGCTCGTCGACCAGGGTGATTTTAAGCCCCTTGTTCAGGAATGCCAGTTCGCGCAGGCGCTGGGCCAGGGTGTCGAAGTTGAACTTCGTCGCGACCATGATCGTCGGGTCCGGCAGGAAGGTGATCCTGGTCCCGTGTTTCCGGCCCGCTTTTCCCGTCGATGTCAGAGGACCCTTCGGCGCGCCGCGTTCGTAATCCTGCTCCCAGGTTAGCGAAGCCGAGCCGGATTCTTTCGAGGGGCGCCAGATTTCGAGATGCAGTTTCTCCGACAGCGCATTCACGCAACTCACGCCTACGCCGTGCAAGCCGCCGGAAACTTTGTAGCTGTTCGAGTCGAATTTACCGCCCGCATGGAGCTTCGTCATCACAACTTCGGCTGCCGATACGCCCTCTTCGTGCATGTCCACCGGGATGCCTCGCCCGTTGTCGACGACCGTGATGGAATCGTCGATATGAATGGTCACGTCGATTTCGGTACAATACCCCGCGAGTGCTTCGTCAACCGAATTATCGACGACTTCATAGACGAGATGATGCAGACCCGACTCACTCGTCGACCCGATATACATAGCGGGTCTGAGCCTGACAGCTTCGAGCCCCTCCAGTACTTTGATGGATGAGGAATCGTAGACGTCGGGTGTCGGCGTCAAAACTTCATTTGCCATAAAAATTTTAGTTCTCGTTCATTGCGCTGCCGTAATAAAAGTTACCGCCGCTATCGAACACGTTTCAGATCCGCATGGGCATGACGACATACCTGTATTGCTCGCGATCGTCCGCGCCAAAAGGCTGCAACTCCCCGGCACTCTTTTGATCTTTCAAACCGAAAGCCACATGATCCTGGGGGATGGCTCTTAAGAAATCGAGCAGATACTGGGCATTGAAGCCAATCTCCAGATCCGGCCCCGAATACTCACCCGGAATGCTTTCTTCAGATTCTCCGGTTTCAAGGGCCTGCGAAAATACCTTCACTTCACCCGCGGTGAACTGCACCCGGATCGCGCGGGATCGTTCATCCGCAAACTGCGCCACGCGCTCAATCGCCCCTTTGATCTCGTCCTTCGCGAGTTTCGCGATGTGGATGTTGTCCTGTGGCAGCACGCGTTCATAGTCGGGAAAATTACCCGTAAGCTTGCGCGTAATCAGCAGGCGCGGCCCGAACTGGAAGAACAGATGATTGTCGTCGCCCCCGAACCGCACCGTGGCATCCGGCGCCGCATCGTCCGACAGTTTCACGATCTCCGCCATCGCCTTGCGCGGCACCAGCGCTCTATATGCCACCGCCGTGACGCCGGCAGCAACTCCATCGATGTGCGCCGGTCTTTGCACGTAAGCCAGGCGATGTCCATCGGTAGCCACCATCGTCAACGTTTTATCGTCCAGCAGCAACAGCGCTCCATTGAGCGTAAAGCGGCTTTCCTCCATCGAGATCGCGAACATCGTCCGGGCAATCATGGCCGAAAGTTGTTTAACCGGAATTTCCGCGATAGTATCCGGCATCACGGGGAGCTCGGGAAAGCTCTCGCGGCTCATACCGGCCATACGGGTTCTCGACCGTCCGCACGTAAAATTTGCCCAGTGGTTTTCGGCGAACTTAACGGTTATATCGGCGTCCGGCAGCAGCCTGACATAGTCGAGCAGCTTGCGCGCCGGAATCGTCCCGGAGCCCTCTTTCTTCACTCTCGCCGGGCACGAAGTCCGCAGCCCCAGTTCGAGATCCGTGGCGGTCAGAAAAAGGCGGTCTTCCCTGGCTTCCAGCAGAACGTTCGAGAGGATCGGGATCGTGGTCTTTTTCTCGACGACACCCTGCGACAAACTCAGTTCGCGGACCAGGTCCGCCTTACTGACAGTGAACTCCATGGTTTGCTCCAACGGTTTGCTCTAAATGACAAGCTCCAAATGACAGGCTCCAGGCGACAAGCTCCCGTTGCGGCGATCAGACGGAGTTGGCTCCGATTCCTCTCTTCTTCTAACCTTGAAAATAAATACGTATATTGAACCGTAGTTATAGTGTCTGTCGAAAAGTGGAAGACTCTCTAAATTATACAAAAAATTAGAACTTTCCGCCATTTATCCCCGGTATACCGGTGGGAAGAGAAGTGGAGAAGAGTCGAATCCCGGCCGGTGTAACGCTTTTTAAACAGAGACCCACAGGTTTTGCGGGGGGCCCTCTGTTGAAAACCGTATAAGATCATTGAAATGAATCGAGAAGGCTGTGGATCAACTTGTTGAGGTCCGGATCGCCGGCCCGCGCCGCGTCGATTTTATTGATCGAATGAATGACCGTGGTGTGGTGTTTGCCACCGAAAGCCCGCCCGATCTCCGGCAGAGAGGCGTGCGTCAACTCTTTGACCAGGTACATTGCGACCTGGCGGGGCAATACGATTTCCTTGCGATTACTCTTTTCCTTCAGCTGAAGGGGCTTGATGGCGAACCGCTCCGCAACCGCTTTCTGAATTGAGTCGATCGTAATCCGCCGGTCCTGCTTCTGCAACAGGTCTTTGAGTACCTGCTGCGCCATGGCGACGGTGATGGCGGTCTCCGTGAGGGAGGAATAGGCGGTCAGTTTCACCAGCGCGCCCTCAAGCTCTCTCACGTTCGATTTCGTTTTCTGCGCGATGTACGTGCAAACCTCGGGTGGCAGCACGACTCCAACCGCCTCGGCTTTTTTCTCCAGAATCGCCATCTTCGTCTCAAGATCCGGAGGCTGGATATCGGCCATCAGACCCCATTCGAAACGCGATCGCAACCGTTCCACCAGACCGGCGATCTCCTTTGGCGGGCAGTCGCTTGAGATCACAATTTGCTTTTGCGCATCGTGCAGCTCGTTGAACGTGTGGAAAAACTCCTCCTGCGTTCGTTCCTTCGTTCCGAGAGATTGAATGTCATCGATCAACAGCACGTCCGCCGTGCGATAACGGGCTCGCAGTTGCGGCATGCGCTCGTGTTTGATTCCGGTGACTACTTCGTTGGTGAAACGCTCGCTCGTGGTGTAGATAATCCGCATCCGGCCGCGCGCCATCAGCGCCCGCCCGATGGCATGCATCAGATGCGTTTTACCCATGCCAACGCCACCGTAAATGAACAGCGGATTGTAACTCCGGGACGGGTTCATTGCCACCGACTGGGCTGCCGCGTGAGCGAATTGATTGCAGGCCCCAACCACGAACGAATCGAACGTAAAATGCGGATTCAGAGTAATCGGCGATTCGATTTCATGCTGCGAATCGTTCAGGGAACCTGGCAGCCCCGGCGTCCGGCTGGAAGATTCGGCGGTGCATTCCACCCGTTCCACGCCGAGACCCAGAGCAGCGGCCAGAACGTTGATTCGCGTTCCGTATTCTTCAGCCAGGAAGGCGGCTGTCTGACGGTCCGGGGCAGTGACCAGCATGATCTTGCCCTCGATCCCGGCAAACTTCGTTCGTACGATCCAGTTTTCAAAGCTCTCGGCGCTTAGAGTTTTCCGGAGTTGTTCTTTGATCAGATCCCAGGGACTGCGATGATCGTCATTCACAACGACAAACTTCTCCTCCGGAAGCCGTGGGGCTTCATGTTTTGAGGCGTGCGCCCCGGCGATACTGTCCCGGTTTTTAACTGCAGGATGGCGGTTATGCAAGAGACCGCGACTCTGCGAACAGGATGAGTCTAGCACAGAATCCAAACGGCGAATTCAGTTGTAATGTGCCATGCGCGCGTCTGAAACAATAGGTCACCGGTCTGTCGTCAGAACGTCCTCCGAAGCGGGAGGATACTGCGTCACAACGCCTCTTGACAAGGCATGATCGATGTGATGCCGCATATGCAATACATAGTCTTCAATCACGAAACCGAGCGTGACCACGCCCCACCCGATCACGCAGCGGTTGGCCAGATGTTCGCGCGGGATTCGCTCGACGAGATGAGCGAGGAGCGAATTATAGCGGTACCAGAGTTCCACGATGTCGAGCCACTCCAGATCGTTGTACCCATGTGCCTCAACCCACTTATCCTGCGCGTACCCCGAACCGCGAAATTCGCCATCGGCCGACGCCAGCACGAAGCGGATATGGTTGTTCGCCGCCGAATCGATCAGATGACCGAGTTCCTGCTTCGGCGTCCATCCCCCGGGCCGGGCCGGCGCGCGGCCCGCATCTTCCTCGCTGAGGCCGCGGAGGCAGGACACTTCGCGTTCGATCGTCAGCCGAAGCAGCGGAACCGGATTCTCGGGCATGGACTATTTTCCCATGCGGGCGGAATATAAGAAGTTGCCGAAGTCTCACGGCCGGTTGAAGTATTTGAAAAAGCTCGCCATCCTTTCCCATCGCTGGACAGGCGCCGCGTTTTGCGTGCTTTTCGCCTGGTGGTTCATTTCCGGGCTGTTCATCATGTATTTCGACTACCCCGGGGTGGATGCGGCAGCGCGGCTGGCGAGGTCGGACGTGCTCGATCGGGCACACGTCACGCTCACCGCCAGCGAGGCGTGGTCGCGTTTGCATTTACAGGGGGAGCCCGATGCCGTTACGCTCGCAATGTTCGACCGGCGGCCTGCGTATTTGTTCCGCCTGGGCGGCGCGCGCGCGGTTGTGTTTGCCGATAACGGACAGACACGGACTCAATTCCCGCCCGATCTCAACCTGCGCACCGCGGCAGCGTGGACGGGACAGCCGGCCGGGATCGCGAAAGCCGAAACCGTTACATCGCCCGATCAGTGGACGGTCGGCGGCATCTGGAATCGCGCCGCACCCCCGACGAAATACTCCTGGCCGGATGGTTCGCAGGTATACGTGTCCCCGGCGACCGGTGAGGTGGTGCAGTACACCACGCGCGCGTCTCCCGGCTTGGCGCGTGGCTCGGCCCCATTCCACACTGGCTCTATTTCACTCCGCTGCGCCGGAATCCCAGGCTGTGGAGCCGCGTGGTCATCTGGCTTTCCGGAATCGCGACAATAGTCGCATTGCTCGGCCTGATAGCCGGTCTGTCGATGGTGTCTCCTTCGAAGCGCTTTCGTACGAAGGGAGTTCCGACACGGGTGCCATACGCCGGACCGAAGCGTCTCCACGTGATTCTTGGTTTATTCTTCGGATTTCTCGCCTGCACCTGGGCGTTCAGCGGAATGCTTTCAATGGACCCGTTCCCCATGAGATCTTCGGACGAGTCTTCCAGGCTGGCGGAAGCGCTCGGCGGCGAGCCTTTCGCGTTTGCGGCGTTCCAGGCAAAAGATCCACGCGCTGCTCTCGCGCAGGCGCCGCCGGAGCTGGCAGTGCGGGAGCTGGAGTTTCTGAACGTGGCCGGCGAGCCGTTTTATCTGGCTGCTCAGGATGCCCGGAACTCGCGCATTATCCCGGTAACCGGTGCGCCGATGGCGGAATTCGAACCTGCACGCCTGATCGGGATGGTAACGAAGGCCATCCACCCCCTGGTGATCTCGGACGCCCGTGTTCTTACGGAGTATGACGCGTATTATCTGGACCGGCACCACGAACTTCCCCTTCCAGTGCTGCGCGAGCGGTTGAACGATGCGGCGGGCAGCATATTCTACATCGATCCGCGGACAGCGCGCTTCGTGGGCGGATATAGCTCCGGGATGTGGGTTGAGCGCTGGCTTTACCACGGATTGCATTCGATCAACCTGCCATGGCTTTACAACCATCGGCCAGCCTGGGACATCGTGGTTCTGGGTTCGATGCTGGGCGGCGCCGCGCTGAGCATTACTTCGGTGCTGATCGCCTGGCAGTGGATGCGCCGCAAAGCCGGCTGGCGCGCGCGGGGTTAGCGCTGCCGTGCAGGAACTTGGAAAGTATAACCTGCCGTGTCATGCTCAAATAGAGTGCCCGTAAAGATGAATCGATGCGAGGGAAAACGATGAAGATATGTGTCGCCGGACAAGGTGCGTTCGGCGTGAAACACCTGGAGGCCATCTCAAAGATTGAGGGCGTCGAAGTAGTGTCGCTCGCCGGCGGGAGCCCGGCCGGAACGGAAGAAGTGGCCAGACGATTCGGCATTCCGCACTGGACCGTGGATCTGGCTGAAAGCCTTGCCCAGCCCGGTGTTGAGGCGGCGATTCTGACGACTCCGACACAGATGCATGCCGACCAGGGCGAGCAATGCCTGCGCGCCGGCAAGCACGTCATGATTGAGATTCCGATTGCCGATAACCTGAAGGATTCCGAGCGGCTGGTTCGGGTCCGGAAGGAAACCGGCTTGATCGCCATGGGCGGCCATACCCGCCGGTTCAACCCCAGCCATCAGTGGATACGGAAGCGCATCTTGTCGGGTGAGTTGAAGATCCAGGCAATGGATGTTCAGACGTTTTTTTTTCGCCGGACCAACATGAACGCCGCCGGTAAGCCGCGGAGCTGGACGGACCACCTGCTCTGGCATCACGCCTGTCACACTGTCGATTTGTTCCAGTATCAGACGGGCGAAATTGCTTCCCGCGCGAATGCGCTGCAGGGTCCGGTGCACCCTGAGTTGAAGATCGCGATGGATATGAGTGTTCAGCTGAAGGTGCCGTCAGGCGCGATCTGCACGCTGGCATTGTCGTTCAACAACAAAGGCCCTCTGGGCACGTTCTTCCGTTACATCTGCGATAACGGCACCTACATCGCGCGTTATGACGATCTGGTGGATGGCGATCAGAACGCGATCGATCTTTCGAAAGTGGATGTTTCGATGAACGGGATAGAACTCCAGGACCGCGAATTCTTTGCCGCCATCCGCGAAGGGCGCGAGCCGAACGCAAGCGTCGAGCAGTGTCTTACCGCCATGCAGACCCTGGACCGTCTGGAAAAGAGTCTGGAAGCGAACCCGTAATCGGCCAGGACCGGTGCCGCCCCTATCTCTGTTCCCGTAGTTTCGACAGGAGGCGGATCATCTCCAGATACAGCCACACCAGCGTCACCATGAGCCCGAACGCGCTGTACCATTCCATGTATTTGGGCGCCCCCCGGTGGGCGCCTTCTTCAATTACGTTGAAATCCAGAATCAGATTGAGCGCCGCCACTACAACCACGACCAGGCTGAAGAGGATACCGATCGGACCGTTCCCGAAAATGCCGGGTATCTGAACGTGAAACAGCCCCAGGATTATGCTCGCGAAATATACGACCGCGATACCGCCCGTCGCCGCGACGATTCCCAGCGTGAACCGCTGCGTGGGCCGGATCAGGCCCGACCGGTATGCGAGGAGCATGCAGAAGCAGGTTCCGAAAGTCAGCGCGACGGCTTCGATCGCTATGCCATGAAACCGTACTTCAAACATCGCGGAAAGCGCGCCAAGGAACAAGCCTTCGAGCAGCGCGTAGACGGGTGCCGTAAACGGGGACCACTCTTTTTTGAAGATGGTCACCATGGCGACTATGAACCCTCCAACCATTCCGATCACCAGATAGCCACCCACCGCCGCCGGGCCGTTTGTAAAAAACTGATTCCAGGTCCACAGGGCGGTCGCCAGAACGCAGAGCATGAGGATCCCGGCCTTGTTCACCGTGCCCGCAATGGTCATCGTGGGGCCATAGCCGGCGGCCACTCCGTTGACCGTGTAGGTGTTCCCGGCGAAAACGGGATTCGAAGTTTTCATGTTCATGTTCATATTGATTGGATGCCTGATATCCAATATAGGTTATGCCGGATCGAACCGGTTCCGGGTGTGCGCGTTATCGATATACGATGGCTATTGCAGGATGATTGACGAGACTCCTCCGATTCCGTACAAGCTGTTCTTTCGAATTGGCGAAGTGAGCCAGCTTGTGGGCGTGGAGCCGCACGTGTTGCGGTACTGGGAATCGGAATTTCCGGGATTGTCGCCAAAAAAATCGAGTAGCGGGCAGCGGATGTTTCGGCGCAAGGACGTCCAGTTGCTGTTCAGCATCAAGCATCTGCTTTACGATGAGAAATTCACGATTGAAGGGGCGCGCAAAGCACTGAAGACGGGAAAGGCAACGGAGCTCGCCGCCTCCCGGGAAGGGCTTTTCCGAGCCGCCGATCCATTGGCCGGTATCCGGCAGGAACTGGCGGATATTTTGAAACTACTGGCGTAGTGGTTATTCTGTCGTAGATTATTCTGGCGTAGAAACGATCAGATCGTAGACACGGCTGAGATCGTCGGAGGAATAATATTCGATCTCAATGCGGCCTTTTCCTCTCCCGCCTTCCACGATACGAACTTTCGTCCCGAGCACGCGCTCCAGTTCCGATAACGCAAACTTCACGTTTGGATCCGCAGGGCCCGCGGGCGCGGACTTGTGCTGTGGAGCGGTCTTCGGGCGCGTGAAATCCTCGATCTGACGTACCGACCAGCCTTCCGCGATGCAGCGCCCGGCGATTTGCCGCTGGGTCTGTTCGTCTTCGAACTTCAGCAGGGCGCGCGCGTGACCGGCAGTAAGTTGTTTCGCTGCAATCATTTCCTGAAGATCGACGGGTAACTGAAGCAGCCGCACGGAATTGGTGATCGTCGCCCGTTCTTTGCCCGTCCGGTGCCCGATCTGGTCGTGGCTCATGCCTAACTCAGTCGCCATACGGTGAAAGGTGACGGCTAGTTCTATCGGATTCAGGTCCTCACGCTGGATATTCTCGACCAGCGCTAGTTCCAGCGCCTGCCGATCGTCCGCAGTCATGACGAGCACGGGCACTTCTTTCAGCCCGGCCGATCGCGCTGCCCGCCACCGCCGTTCGCCGGCAATGATCTGATAAGCATTAACGGCCGTCTTGCGCACGATGATGGGCTGGAGGATTCCATCCCGCTCGATCGATTGCGTGAGTTCCATTAGCGCGGCGGGATCGAAGTCGCGCCGCGGTTGATCCGGATTGGGCGAGAGGTAATCGAGCGGGAGGTGGGAAATGGAGCCCTGCCTGGCCGCAAGAGGTTCGAGCGCCGGGGCCGCGCCCACATTGGCGACCGAAGCAGCATTGCGCGTCGGGAGAAGCGCGTGCAGCCCCTTACCCAGCGCTTTTCGCGAATCGTTTTTGTTCATTGGTGAGAATCTCCTTTGCGAGCTGGATATAGGCTTCCGACCCCTTCGAGCCAGGATCGTAGAGGAGGATGGGCTTCCCGTGGCTGGGAGCCTCGGCCAGGCGAATACTCCGGGGAATTACCGTCCGGAAGACCTCCTCCGCGAAGAACTCCCGAAGGTCCGCTGCCACCTGGCGCGTCAGGTTGGTTCGCTCGTCATACATCGTGAGAAGGATCCCCTCGATCTCGAGCGGGTGTCCGAAGGAGTCCCGCACACGATCGATCGTGTCCATCAGGCCGGAAACCCCTTCGAGGGCGAAAAATTCGCATTGAATCGGAACCAGCACGGCATCCGCCGCCATCAAGGCATTCAATGTCAGGAGGTCGAGAGCGGGTGGGCAATCGATCAGGATATATTGATAATCCTTTCGCACACCGGCGAGTTGGCGCCGAAGGATCGATTGGCGGTCCTCGGCGTGAACCAATTCGACATTCACGCCGATCAGGTTCTTATCCGCCGGCAGGAGATCGAGACCGTCCATTTCGGTGTGCTGAATGGCAGTCCGCGTATCTTTGCCATCCACCAGGACATCGTAGGTAGTGGCCATTCCCTCCATTTTCTGTATTCCCAGGCCACTGGTGGTGTTTCCCTGGGGATCGCAGTCGATCAGGAGCACTCTTACCTCGCTGACGGCGAGCGCTGCGGCAAGGTTGATGGCAGTGGTCGTTTTTCCGACGCCGCCTTTTTGGTTGGTGATTGCTATGATTCGGGCCAATGATTTTCCGCGTTACCGGCAAAGCCTCAATCTAGCATGTTTCACGTGAAACACTCAGGTAAACATCCAGGATTGCTACAGCCGCTGCTGTTACCCCCGGAATCCGGGCAGCCTGGCCCAAAGTCGAAGGTCGCACACGCGTCAAACGCTCCCCGACCTCCCGCGACAACCCCGGGATTTGCCCGAATTCCATGCTCGCCGGAATCTTCCTCTCATCCGAACCCAGCATCCGCTCGATCTGCCGCCGCTGCTGGTCGATGTACCCCGCATATTTCGTCTCGGTCTCGACCGTCATCAGAACCCCACGCTCCACCGGACCGCCCATCGCTTCAACGGTCCACGGAATCATTTCATCGATCCTCACCTCCGGCCGCCGCAGATGCGCGGCCCTGGGACCGGCATTCAACAAACCGAGAAGCCGCGCCGTCTGCTCCCTCTTGCGTCCGAAGAACGCCCGGCGCTCCCCGCAAGCCAGTCCGATCTCCTCTGCCACCGGTGTAAGCCGCTCGTCCGCATTATCGATCCGAAGGTGCAGCCGGAACTCCGCCCGGGACGTAAACATCCGATACGGCTCATCCGCGCCTTTGGTGATCAGATCGTCGATCATGATCCCGATATAACCCTCATTCCGCGGAATAATCACCGGACGCCCGCCCCGAATCGTCTGCGCGGCATTGATTCCCGCCATCAATCCCTGACCCGCGGCTTCCTCATATCCGGAGGTCCCATTGATCTGGCCTGCGAGAAACAAACCGGGCAGCTTCTTCACCTCCAGACGGTGATCCAGCTCCCGCGCGTCCACCGCATCGTATTCAATCGCATAGCCAGGCCGGATCATCTCCGCATCCTCCAGCCCGGGAATCGACGCAATCACCGCGGACTGTACGTCAATCGGCATGCTCGTCGACATCCCGTTCACGTAGATCTCGTTCGTATCCAAACCCTCCGGCTCCAGAAACAACTGGTGGGATTCCTTGTCGGGGAATTTAACAAACTTATCTTCGATGGAAGGGCAATATCGCGGTCCCACGCCCTCGATCTGGCCGCTATAGAGGGGAGACCGCGCCACGCTCTCGAGCATGATCCGCTTCGTTTCCGCCGTCGTCCGCGCCAGATAACACGGAATCTGGGGCCTGTCGATCTTAGCCGTCAAAAACGAAAACGGCACCGGAACCGCGTCCCCGAACTGCGGCTCGAACTTTGAAAAGTCGATGGAACGCGCATCGAGGCGAGGAGGCGTCCCCGTCTTCAGCCGCGTCCATCCCAGATCGAGGTTTCGCACCTGCTCGGCGAGAACCTGCGACGGAGCCTCACCGCTCCTCCCGCAACTGAACCGCTGTTCCCCGATATGGGCCAGGCCGTTCAGGAACGTGCCTGTTGTAATGATCACGGCCCTGCAATGAATCTTCCGTCCGTCCACCAGATGCACGCCACGCACCCGCCCGCCTTCGATAATCAGCGCGCCTACTTCCGCCTGCTTGATATGCAGATTCGGCTCACGCTCCAGAACCTCTTTCATGCGTATTCGATACTGTTTCTTGTCGCATTGGGCGCGCGGAGACCACACCGCCGGGCCGCGGCTGGTGTTGAGCAACCGGAACTGAATTCCCACTGCATCCGTAACCTCGCCCATCACCCCGCCCAGCGCATCGATCTCGCGCACCAGATGGCCCTTCGCAATGCCCCCGATTGCCGGATTGCAGGACATCTGCGCGATCAAATCCGCGTTCATCGTGATCATCGCCGTCCGCATTCCCAACCGGGCGCATGCGCGCGCAGCCTCGCAGCCGGCATGTCCACCGCCGACAATCACCACATCGTATGCCAGAGCGCCGCTCACTTTGGAACCATTGCTACCATTGTAATCTGTGAAAACACTGGTCATTGGCGGTGGGGGACGGGAACACGCCCTCGCATGGAGGCTTCGGCGCTCCCCGTCGGTTCAGTCGGTCCACGCGGCACCGGGAAATCCCGGCATTGCCAGTGTCGCCGAATGCCACGAAGCCTCGGATTATGTCCATTTAGCTGAGCATCTCGGCATCGATCTGACTGTCGTCGGACCTGAACTACCCCTCGTAGCCGGTATCGTCGACCGCTTTCGCGCGCGCGGCCTCGCCATAGTCGGTCCCGCGGCAAAAAACGCCGCCCTTGAGGGCAGCAAGATTCATTCCAAACGCTTTATGGAACGCCTGGGCATTCCAACGGCCCGCTTCCAGACCGTCTCCAGCGCGGCCGACGTTCCCTCGAATTTTCGCTATCCCGTAGTCCTCAAAACGGACGGCCTTGCTTCGGGGAAAGGCGTAATCATCGCCCAAAACCGCGCCGACGTGGACGATGCGCTTGCCACCCTGCCCTTCCCCATGGTGATTGAGGAATTCCTCGAAGGCGAAGAAGTCAGTTTCATTGTTCTGTGCGATGGCAAACGCGCCGTTCCTCTGGAACCCTCCCAGGACCACAAACGCATATTTGACGGCGACCGGGGCCCGAATACCGGCGGCATGGGCGCTTATTCGGATTCACGCATTCTTGGCGACGCCCAGCGCGGCATCGTCATGGACACCATCGTCGAACCCGTCGTCCGCGCCACGGGATACACCGGCTTTCTCTATGCCGGCCTGATGATGACACCCGCCGGACCGAGCGTCCTCGAGTTCAATGTACGTCTCGGAGATCCGGAAACCCAACCCCTCATGATGCGCCTCCAGGACGACTGGGGAGAGGTTCTGATGGCGGCGGCCAAAGGCTCTCTCGATTTCGATAGCCTCAGCTGGTCACCGGACCCGGCCACGTGCGTTGTCATGGCCGCCGAAGGCTATCCCGGAACCGTCCGATCCGGTGACAGTATCTCCGGCATCGAATCGGTGGATTCCGCGGTTGTCTTCCAGGCGGGAACAAAACGTGAAGGGGCCGATCTCGTAACCGCCGGCGGACGGGTCCTCGGCGTCACCTCGTCAGGCCCGGATCTCCAGACGAGCATGGATGCCGCCTATGCCGCAGTCGGCAAAATTCATTTCGCGGGCATGCAGTACCGGAAAGACATCGGCGCAAAGGGCTTGCGACGCTACAATAGTTTTGGATCGGGCACGTAGCTCAGTTGGATAGAGCGGTCGCCTCCTAAGCGGCAGGTCGGCAGTTCGAATCTGCCCGTGCCCACCAGCCCTCCGGCCTATGCCTGGACGGCCAGCTCTTTAAGGCCTTCCACCAGCGAATCGGGCACGCGAAGATTATTCCTCTTCCCCGTGCCGAGCGAAATCAGCGATTTGTTCGCGCCGTGAAAATCCGATCCCCCGGTCATGCCCAGGTGAAATTGCCCGGCGAGCGACGCATAATAGGAAACACCTTCCGGGCTGTGGTCGCTGTGATAAACCTCAATCGCCCGCAGCCCGAGCCCGGCCATATCTTCCACGTACGCAGCCAGCTTTTCCCAATTGTTCTTCGCCACCCGCACCGGATGCGCCAGCGAAGGAACGCCTCCCGAACGCAGAATTCGTTCCAGAGCCTCCTCTATCGGGACCTCCTGCCGGTGCACGAACCCCTTCGCCGATTCGTCCAGATAGAGATCGAACGCGTTCTGGATATCCTTCGCATATCCCTTATCCACCAGGACCCGCGCGAAATGAGGACGGCCCGTGAGCGTCCGTCCCCTGGTCTCCACTTCGCCCAGCGTGATATCGACCCCAAGCGATTGCAGTTTGGTAATGAGCCGGAGATTCCGATCGCGGCGCATCTCAAGAATGAAACGCAGCCACGCGCGCAATTCCTCCGATGGCGGCGCGACGGGAAAATAGCCCAGAAGATGAACCGACCCGCCCTGATATCGGGTCGACAACTCAATCCCGCAAATCAGCTCAAGTCCCGCCCGCGCGGCTGGCGCCACGGCGGCATCGTATCCCGAAAACGTATCGTGATCCGTGATTGCGAGCGCCTTCAGCCCCACACGCACAGCCTCGGCGACCAGTTCGTCCGGAGTGAAGGTACCGTCGGAGCGGTCCGTATGACTGTGCAGGTCTATCATTCGTTGCGGACCAGGCCCTGCCGCTCCAGTTCCGCCCAGATCTTATCCAGGCTCTCTTCGATGGATTCCAGATCCGAGTGCACCACGATAGCCGAATCCACGGGGGCCTCGTAAGGATCGGAAATCCCGGTGAAATGGTCCATTTCCCCCGCCAGCGCGCGTTTGTAGAGCCCTTTCGCGTCGCGCCCTACCAGCACGTCAAGCGGGCAATCCACGAACACTTCGATGAAATTCGGGATTCTGCGTTTCACTTCGTCCCGCGCCTCGCGATAGGGAGAAATGGCCGCCACCACCGCAATCACGCCATTGCGCGACAGCAGTTCGCTCACGAAACCGATGCGCCGGACGTTCGTGTCGCGATCCTCTTTGCTGAAACCGAGACCCTGCGACAGATTCGTGCGCACCACATCGCCATCCAGCAACTCAGCCCTGGCGTTGCCGTCTCGCAGGCGCGTAATCAGCCGATCGGACAGAGTGCTCTTCCCGGCCCCGGACATGCCCGTGAACCAGACAGTGAAGCCCTCGTGTTTCATGCGGACTGTGCCGGTACTCCTGGCCGAGCCGCGAGCACTTCGCGCAACAGCACGTCCACCGTACGCTCGGCGCGGCCATCGGCGCTGAAATGCAGGCCGCATTCCTTCACCGCTTCGGGCGATTCCCACCACCAGCGTCCCGCGCGTTCGTCCTCGCCGGCTACGATGGGGCGCGTGCACGGATCGCACCCGATGCTCGTGTATCCGGCGGCATAGAGAGCATGTTCCGGCAACCCGTGCTCGTGCGTGTAACGAATGACGTCCTCGGTAGTCCAGTCGGCCAGCGGGCTGATTTTCACGGATGTGCCGGAACGGTCGAAGATATCGATCGACGCCCGTGATTTCGCCTGAGCCCTGCGCAGCCCGGTAAAGTACGCCGCCACGCCACGCAGGCCGAGCGCGAGAGGGCGCGACTTGCGGATATCGCAGCAAAGCATTCGATTGGGTACGCTGTCCCGGAAAAGATCGAGCCCATGCAGGGCCACCATGGCGTCCACTTCCGCTGCGTCGGGCACAATCCGTTCCACCGCGATCGAGTAGCGGCGCTCCACCTCCGCCACAATCCGGTGCGTGGCTTCGGGAACCCGGCCGGTATCGAGCGTCAGCACGCGCGTGGAAGGCGCCGTACTCAGCACAAGATCCGTCACGATGACGTCTTCTCGCTGGAAACTACTGAGAACAATGAGGGAATTGCCAAACTCGCGTATGGCTGCGGCAACGATCTCACGGGCGGATGCGACAGGTTCCACGGACTCCGGCTTTCTCAGGTTGTGAACGCTGTTGAGATTGATGATTGGAGCGGGAGACGGGATTCGAACCCGCGACATCGACCTTGGCAAGGTCGCACTCTACCAGCTGAGTTACTCCCGCTTGAAACGAAACTATCATTTTCCCCTGAAATGCCATTGCGTGTCAAACACTATCGACCATACTGATAATGAAGGCGGCCAGTTTAAATGAAGAAAGTTTAACGACGCAGCGTTCGAATCCATTGCAAGCGGGCTGTCGTCCGGTATTCCCTGCCCAATCCTCTGGGCAGCCGACCACGTACCTGATGGCAAGGATGCCAGCCGCTCTTGGTGATTGTTCCGTTTCTGAAGGTACCAAAGCACCGAATGTATCGCACACCGCACGTTCTTGAGTCGAAGTTAGCATGGATGCTAAAAAGCAGTTGCACCAAAAACCTGAAACATAATCGTTGCTATATGTATCATTACCATATATAATCCAAGCAAAGGGCTTGGAGGCGTTCAAGCTGATTTCCCATCGGATAGGGACTGGTCTATTTGAGAGATATACAGCGCACAGGGCCGTATGCAGACGTGGTGAACGCGATATCTCCTTTCGATGGAACCAGTATTGTACAATTTGGAATTAGGACAGAGACGTTTGCGCGGCTTCTCAAGCGCGGTCAATCGGTAGCCCTCGCTCAATATCATGGAATCATTTGACCTGCCCCATTTTTCTCTACCAGTCGTAACTTGGAAATCCCGGTTTCATACTACCGCTTCTTAGCTATCCCGCCGGAGCCGCCCGTCGCGATTTCACTTCTC
>Ga0207933_1000459_pt1 | contig 39878 bp, 42 predicted proteins | sample NGESurdeep092012_4_FD_184488 | JGI IMG/M metagenome (GOLD analysis project Ga0207933, IMG submission 184488) | Arctic peat soil microbial communities from Barrow, Alaska - NGEE Surface sample F53-3 deep-092012 (SPAdes) | ecosystem: Environmental > Terrestrial > Soil > Wetlands > Peat ... | reverse complement strand
CTTTCAGGCCGAACGGCGCCACCGACCAGCCGATGTCGATCTGGCCCGACATGGTCATGGTCAGCGTCGGCGGCGGCCCACCGGTCTTGGTCGGTTTTGCCTTGAGACCGTAATGCGCGATCAGCGCTTTGAGCACACTGTCGGAAGTCGAGCCGCTGGTCGAATAGGCGACGGTATGCGCGGCGGTGACGTCTTTCACCGACTTGATTGGTGAGTTGGTCGGCACGAACCAGTAGATGTCTTCGACGCCGGTATAGCCGGCGGCAAGAATGCGGATCGGCGCGCCCTTGACGAAGGCGCGCATGGCGCCGGGCGTGCCTACGCCGATGCCGATATCGGCACTGCCGGACACTACCGCCTGGATGGTTTCGCCTGCGCCTTGCGTGCCGAAATTCTCCAGCACGATGCCGTGCTTCTGGAAAATGCCGGCCTTCATGCCGAGGGTCGGCGCCTGATTGGCCCAGGCGTTGATCTGGCCGATGGCGAGCTTGAGCTTGTCCTGCGCCTGTGCCGGCGCAGCAAGACCGCCGCCCAGCGCCAGCGCCAGCGCGCCGGCCAGGATTATGGCGCGTCGAATCGACATGTGGTTCATGGTTTCCTCCCCGTGATGTTTCTTGAATCAGAGTGTGCCAGCAAGGGCTGCGCGGCGGAAGATGTGGGCTGTGGCCCGCGACTCAGGGCGCCTTGCCAAGGATGCGCACAAAATTGTGCCGTACTTTTGCTTGCGTCTCCACCAGCGTCGCATTAAGCGTGGCGAAATCCGGCACGTCGGCAGCGCGCGCCAGCAGCCGCAAGAGGCCCGCCCCCGCGGTCTTGGCGTCGAAGGGGCCGGCCAGGCACAGCCGCAGGATCTGCGTGAGATCGTGGTAAAGCTGCGCCGCCGGGCGCAGTACTTCGGCATCCTCCACCGAAACCAGACGCAATTGCCGGGCCTTGTCCAGCACGCGCGCGGTCGAGGTGTCGAGAATATCCGGCGTCGCATGCGCGTGCACAAGCTGGAGATATTGCGCGATGAACTCGAGATCGACCAGGCCGCCGGCGGCGTATTTGAGGTCCCAGGGATTGCCGTCGCCCTTTTCGCGCGCAATGGCCGAACGCATTTCGACCACGTCGCCGGCGATCTGGACAGCATCGCGCGGCTGCCGGAGAATATCGTGGATGACACCCTCGACGCGCCTGCGGAATCCGGGCGATGCCGAGACGATACGCGCGCGCGTGAGCGCCATGTGCTCCCAGGTCCAGGCCTCGCTCTCCTGATAGCCGGTAAAACTGCCAAGCTGGGTCGCCAGCGGTCCCGCCTGCCCCGAAGGCCGCAGCCGCATGTCGACTTCGTAAAGCGCGCCGTAATTGGTCTGCGCGGTTAGCGCGTTGATCAGCCGCTGCGTCAGGCGCGCGAAATACTGGCCGCCGTAGAGCTTGCGCTTGCCGCTCGATTCCGGCGTTGTGTCGTCGAAATCATAGACCAGAATCAGATCGAGATCGGAGGTCGCGGTCATCTCGCGCCCACCAAGCTTGCCCATCGCCAGCACGGCCGTCTCACCGCCGCGCATTGTGCCATAGGTCTGTGCAAAATTCTCGGTCAACGCGCTATGCACGGCGCGGATAACGGCATCGGCGAGCCGCGCAAAAGCTTCGCCCGCCAGCCGCGCAGTCAAGGTGCCGGACAGAATGCGCACGCCGATGAGGAACATGTACTCCAGCCCGAACATCCGGATGCGTTCGAGCAAATCTTCGTCGTAACGCGACTGCGCCAAAGCAACGTCGAGCCGGCGCTGCAATTCCTCGTCGTCCGGCAACACGCCGAAGAAACTCGGATCGACCAGCGCGTCCATGACCTGCGGATGGCGCGCCAGCGTATCGGCAAGGCGCGGCGCGGTGCCGAGCACCAGCGTGATCAAGGCGATGAGTTCGGGCTTCTGTCTCAGCAGCGACAACAGCCGCGCCGCGCCATGCAGATTGGCAAGGAAATGGTCGAACAGCACCAGCGTCGCGTTCGGATTGTCGGTGCGGCCGATATGTTCGAGCAACACGGGCAGCAAGGCGGTGAGATGCCCGCGCGCCATATCGCCTTTCAGCGACCGGTGTTCGCCTTCAAGCCAATGCCGCACGATGCTGGAGGCTTCCAGCGGCGCGCGAAAGCCAAGCGCCGAAAGCCGGTCGAGCGTCTTTCCGTCGTCGGCTTCGGGCGGAAAGACGAGACCGGCATCTTCCGCCTCGGGCTCCTTTTCGAACAAGCGCGCGTAATAGCGCTGCACCTTTTCGAAATGACCGACCAGGATTTTGGCGAAGGCGTCGCGGTCGGGAAATCCGAGAAAGCGCGCAAACCGCTCCATATCGGCGCGCGTCCCCGGCAGTACTTGCGTCTGCTCGTCATTGACCATTTGCAGCCGGTGTTCGACCGCGCGCAGGAAGCAATACGCCGCCTTCATGGCGTCGCGCGCGGTCGCCTCGATCCAACGGTCCTCGCATAAGCGGTCAAGCGTTCCGAGCGTATCGCGACCGCGCAAATGCGGATTGCGCCCGCCGGCGATCAATTGCTGGGTCTGCGCGAAGAATTCGATCTCGCGAATGCCGCCGCGCCCGAGCTTGATGTTATGGCCTTCCATCGCGATCTCGCCGTGGCCGCGAAAGGCGTTGATCTGGCGCTTCATCGCGTGCACGTCAGCGACCGCGTTGAAGTCGAGATATTTGCGCCAGACGAAAGGCGCGAGCTCGTTGAGGATGGCCTCGCCGGCCGCGATATCGCCGGCGCAGGCGCGCCCCTTGATCAGCATCGCGCGTTCCCAGTTCTGCCCCATGCTTTCATAGTAATCGAGCGCGGCCGGGGTCGAGATGGCGATACCAGTCGAAGCGGGATCGGGCCGCAGACGTAGATCGGTACGGAAGACATAACCGTCGCCGCTGTGCTCCTGTAACAACTTCACCACGCGCTGGGTGATGCGCACGAAAGTAGGTGCTGCTTCCGCGTCCTTCGCCAGAGGCGCAATGTCGGGATCGAAGAACACGATCAGATCGATATCGCTCGAATAATTAAGTTCGTAAGCGCCCATCTTGCCCATGGCGAGGACGATGTAGCCGCTCGCAACCTGCGGATTTTTTTTGTCCTTCGGATTTAGTCGCCCGGCGCGCACGGCTTCCGATAGCGCAAAGCGCACGGCGGCATCGACGGCGGTATCGGCGAGATCGGTGAGGGCGCGCGTTGCCCGCATCACCGGCCAAACGCCGCCGATATCGGCGAGCCCGATCAACAGCGCGGCTTCCGCTTTCATGCGGCGCAAGATGCGCATGGCGTCGTCAATGTCAGTGGATTGAGCGGCGGTTTGCCCGCTCGCCGCCAGAAGTTCGGCCAGATGCTGCTCGGGCTCCGCCTTCAACAGGGTCAGCAACCGTTTGGCATCGCCGGTCGCCAAGTCCCACAGGAAGGGCGAACTCTCGGCCAGACTTTCCAGCAGTGTTTGGAGATTTTGATTTCCAGCGAGCAGCACCCGCAGCGGTGCGCCCTCGCCTTCCGTCAGGCCGCCCAGCCAGTTTGCGACGCGCGCCCTGGCGGCCTCCGGTTCCATGAGGAACGGCGCGGTAACAATGCGCTTGCATAAGGGTCCGCCGGACGCAACGACGGCGGGCTTTGCTTGGAGCTTTTTCGGCTTGGCGGCGGGCGGGTTCTTCGATTTGGACTTGGCGCGGCCCGCCTTATTGGCGGCGCCCTTCTTGCGGGCGGGCGGTTTCTTGACCGGTGGCCTCATCCCGCCATCTGTACCGGGCCTCCGCGTGGCAAGGCAATGATGCTCTTGAGCCCCGGTTCGTTATCCGCAAGGATCAGTTCGCCGCCATGGAGCCGCGCCACCGCCGCCGCGAGGCTAAGGCCCAGGCCCGAGCCGGGTTGCGAGCGGCTCTGCTCAAGCCGCACAAATCGCTCGACCGCGCGCGTGCGGTCGCCTTCCGGAATGCCCGGGCCGTTATCGGACACCGACAACATGACGCGCTCGCCATTGTTGAGCGCCCGCACCACGATCTCGGCCGCCGAACCGTTGGCCGGCTCGACCGGCGGCTTGGCGTATTTGATGGCGTTGTCGACCAGATTGGCGAGCGCCTGGCTGACCAGTTCCCGGTTACCGTTGACCGGCGCCGCGATGTCCGCATCGACCATCAAGGTGATGCCCTTCTGCTCGGCCACCGGCTCGTACAATTCGCCGATGTCGCGCGCGATCTCGGCGGCGTCAAACTCCACCATGTCGTCGCGCGCCTGCCCCGATTCCGCGCGTGCGATCATCAGCAGCGCGTTGAAGGTGCGGATCAGCCCGTCCGATTCCTCGATCGTGCCTTCGAGCGCGGCGCGATACTCGCCCTCGCTCTTGGCGCTGCGCAAGGCCTCCTCGCTGCGATTGCGCAGCCGCGTCAGTGGCGTCTTGAGGTCGTGCGCGATATTGTCGGAGACTTCCTTCAACCCGTGCATCAACGCCTCGATGCGCTCGAGCATGATGTTGAGATTTTCCGCGAGGCGGTCGAGTTCGTCGCCGGTGCCGTCGACCGGCAGCCGCTCGCCGAGATCGCCCGCCATAATCGTTTTGCTAGTCTCGGTCATGGCATCGACACGGCGCAGCACACGGCGGGTGACGAACAGGCCGCCGGCAAGGCCGAGCACGATCACGATGGCGACCGACCAGCGGCCGGCCGCCAGCAAAATGTGATAGAGTCGCTCGCGCTCGTCGAGATCGCGCCCCACCAGCATGCGGAAGCCGCCGGGCAATTGAAACACCCGCACCAGCGCATGATGCTCGGGGTGGTCGCGCCCTTCCGTCTCATCGAGACGGCGATATTGCGTTTCCAGCCAGCCGGGATTGTCGAGTGTGCCCGGCGCCAAGGAAGTGACATTGCCGGCCAGCGTTTCACCGGCGAAAGTCGTGACGAGATAAAGGCTCGAGCCGGGCCGGCGCGCCCGCGCATCGACCACGATCACCAGCCGGCGGATGCCGCCGAGCCGATATTGCTCCGACAGCCCGGTGATTTCGGCATTGACGGTATCGGTGATCTGTTCGGTGATCAGGCGGCGGGTATTGAGAGCGAAATAGCCGAGCAAAAACGCCGCGAACAGCGCGAACACGGTCAAATAGACCAGCGTCAGCTTGAACGTGGTGGTGCGGAAAAGTTTACCGAGCGCCGTCACGGATCATGTATCCCGCGCCTCGAACGGTGTGCAGTAGCGGCTGGGAGAAACCTTTATCGATTTTCGAGCGCAAACGCGAGATGTGCACGTCAATAACATTGGTTTGCGGATCGAAATGATAGTCCCACACGTTCTCCAAAAGCATGGTGCGGGTCACCACCTGGCCGGCGTGTTTCATCAGATATTCCAGCAGGCGGAATTCGCGCGGTTGCAGGATGATTTCCTCTTCGCCCCGGCGCACTTCGTGCGACAGCCGGTCAAGCGAGAGATCCCCCACCCGCAATTCGGTTTCCTCGTTGCGGCCGCCACGGCGGCGCGCCAGCACCTCGACGCGCGCAAGCAATTCGGAAAATGAATAGGGTTTCGGCAGATAGTCGTCACCACCGGCGCGCAGGCCCTTGACCCGGTCATCGACCTGGCCGAGCGCCGACAGGATGAGCGCCGGGGTCTCGATGCCCTTCTCGCGCAGTTCAACGATCACGGAGAGGCCGTCCCGCTTGGGCAGCATACGGTCGACGATCAGCACGTCATATTGCCCGTCGAGCGCCATGGCCAGGCCGTCTTCGCCATCGGTGGAAGCGTCGGCGATGTGGCCGACCTCGCGGAAGGCCTTGACCAGATAGTCAGCCGCGTCGCGGTCATCTTCGATGATCAGAAGTCGCATGGTGACCCGGTCCGGCTGCGCGTCGGCAGCCCGGCCGATCGTGCGTTGTGCGTGATTATCAGCATATGCCGGCATCGGTACCACCAATTCCAGGCGATTCGGCGGCGGCGGACCGGTTCAGCCCTGGTTGCACGCCGGATCGCTGTTTATGCCCCCGATTTCGGTTGTCGGATTGTGCCCCGAGGAAATGGCAGGGCCTTGCCCGCCTTGTCGTTACGCGAGGGGGTGGCGGACAAGCCGCCACCCCCTCAACGACTCCTCCCCAGCGGGGGCGACGGTTGCCGGGGGCGGAGTACGGTCCGGCCTTCATGACTGAAGGCCGGGAATTCAGCCGGGACGGGCACAAGGCCCGTCCCGTTGAGGATGTACCGCCAGCGGGGGCGACGGTTGCCGGCGGCACAAGCCTCAAACTCATTTTCACTGGCGCACAATCCGATCCAGGATCATGCGCGTCATTCCATCAGCCATTCGCAACCGGCAGCGCGACGAAGCGGGTGTTGTCACCCTTCTTCACCCGCAGCAGCACGGTGCGTTTGCCGTCTTTCTTCACGCTCGCAATCGCGTCGCGGACATCGCTCGGCGACGAGACCGATTTACCGGCTATCTCAAGAATGACGTCGCCCGTGGCAAAGCCATGCTCGGCGGCGGTGCCCGAACTATCGACGCCGGTGACAACGACACCCTTGGAGCCGGCGCCGGCGACCCGATCGGCGGGCGCGAGCGTCAAGCCCAGTTTTCCGAGTTCGACGCCATTGCCGCTATCATTGTCATCGGCCGGACGGTTGCTCGCCTGCTTCTGGTTCGGCATTTCACCGAGCTTCAGCGAAACGGTCTTTTGCGCGCCGTTGTGCAGGATCGACAATTTCACCTCGGCGTTCGGCTGCAAGGCGCCGATCTTCTTGGCGAGATCGCGGGCATCCTTCACCTCTTCGCCGTTGACGGTGGTGATGATGTCGCCGGCTTCGATGCCGGCTTTCTTGGCCGGACCGTCGTCTTGCGGTTGCGCGACCAATGCGCCTTCCGCTTTCTTGAGGCCGAGGCTGTCGGCGATGTCCTGCGTGACCGGCTGAATCTGAACGCCGATCCAGCCACGCGTGACCGAACCGTGATCCTTCAATTGCGCGACCACGCTCTTGACGGTGTCGGCAGGGATCGCAAAAGCGATGCCGACCGAGCCGCCAGAGGGCGAAAAGATCGCAGTGTTGACGCCGATCACATTGCCTTCGGTGTCGAAGGTCGGACCACCGGAATTGCCTTTGTTCACCGGCGCGTCGATCTGGATGAAGTCGTCATAGGCGCTGGCGCCAATATCACGGCCGCGCGCCGACACGATGCCGGCGGTGACGGTGCCGCCGAGGCCGAACGGATTGCCGACCGCGATAACCCAATCGCCGATGCGCGAAACGTTGCCCGACAATTTCACGTAGGGGAAATCGCCGCCTTCCACCTTGATCAAAGCGAGATCGGTACGCGGATCGGTGCCGATCACCTTGGCCTTGTGGATCTTGCCGTCGTCGGTGGTGACTTCAACGCTTTCGGCTTTTTCGACCACGTGGTTATTGGTCACGGCATAGCCATCGGGCGAAATAAAGAAGCCCGAGCCCTGGCCCATGATGACATGATGCTGCTGGCTACGCGGCATGCGCTGCGGCATTCCGTCGTCGCCATTCGGCATGCCGAAGCGGCGGAAAAATTCGCGCAGGCCCGGCGGGATATTGTCCATATTCTCGCCGCCTACACCGGTGGTCTGCGAGCCGCCATCGACCTTGACGCGGACGGCCATGACCGCCGGCTTCACTTTGGCGACGATATCGGCAAAGCCGACCGGGGCCGGCAGCTTGTGCGCCTGCTCGGTCAGATTTTGCGCGACCGCTCCCGGATAGGCGAATTGCAGGTTGACGTTAGGGGTAATCACCAGAGCGGCAGCGCCGAGGCCGACAATCGTGGTGGCGAGAAGAATGACGCGGCGGGTCGATAGTACGCGCCGCTTTTTCGGATTTGGGGGAGCGGTCGAATTTGGGGGAGCGGGGGGTGCGCTCAGGTTCATCGGGAAGTCTCCAATCTTGAATTTCGCGTTGGCGGCGCATCGGATGTGCGCACTGTTTCAACGCTCAAGATGGGGGGATGAGCCTTACAGCGTCCTGTCGGGGGGATTAAAGTTTAGTAAGGCGTGTGCAAAACAATTTTTCAAATAAAATCAGGGTTTTATCAGCGGTCGTGGAGAATCGGCCGCGGCAATGCCGGTAAGCCGACGCTGTTCCTCCGGGGTGAGCGCGGTGGTCTCTGGAATCACCGTCTTGCGCCGCCGCGCCATCAGAAACAACGCGCCGATTCCAATCAGCAACGCCAGCGGCGAAAGACCCCATAACAACAGCGTCTGGACTTGAAACGGCGGCTTGAGCAATACGAACTCGCCGTAGCGCGCAACGAGGAAATCGAGCACCTGCTTATCGCTGTCGCCTTGCACCAGACGCTCGCGCACCAGCAAGCGGATGTCCTTGGCGAGCGGGGCTTCCGAATCGTCGATCGACTGGTTCTGGCAGACCATGCAGCGCAATTCCTGTGATAGGTTGCGCGCGCGGGCTTCCAGCACCGGATCTTTCAGCATTTCGTCCGGCGTCACCGCATGAGCGAGGCCGGGTGCAAGAAATAAAGTCAACAATGCGATGAGGACAAAGCGGCGCATCGCCCTACTCCGCCGGCTGTAGCGTGGACTTGGTGGATTTCGCCGCCGGCTTGGGCGCGCCGACGCGCAAGCGCCGGTCGGATAGTGACAAGGCGCCGCCCAGCATCATCACCACCGCCCCGAGCCAGATCAACAACACCAACGGCTTGAAATAGACGCGGATGGCAACCGAGCCATCGTCATTGACGTCGCCAAGCGATAGGTAAAGCTGGCTGACGCCGCGCGACATTAACGCCGCTTCGGTCGTCGATGAATTACGCGAAGCAAAACTGCGCTTCGACGGATCCATGACGCCAATGACACCGCCACCGCTACGCACGGTAAATTTCGCAGCCAATTCGCGGAAGTTCGGCCCGCTGCGTTGCGCCATGCCGTCGAAGGTCAAATCGTAACCGGCAAGCGACACAACTTGCGTGGGCTTGAGCGCGACGATGCGCTCCTCGCCCCAGGTGCTTGCGCAGACAATGCCGAGCAGCGTCACCGCCATGCCGAAATGCGCCACCGCCGTACCCCAGACCGAACGCGGCATGCCGGCCGCGCGTTTGGCCGATGTCGCAAGCGGCGCGCGGAACAAGCCGATACGCTCGACCAGATCGGTGAGCGCGCCGGCCATGACGTAAAGCGCCAGCCCAATACCGAACGGCGCCAGCACCGAACCGGCTCCCGCCGCGGCAAAGGTAACCGCTACCGCCACGATGCCGACCCCGAAAGCCGCCATCAGCCGCTGCGCCACGCCGGGAATGTCGCCGCGCTTCCAGGCCAGCAACGGCCCGAATGGCATCGCGAACAACAAGGGAATAAAGAGCGGCGCGAAGGTTAGATTGAAAAATGGCGCGCCGACCGAAATCTTTTCACCCGAGAGCGCTTCAAGCGCTAGCGGATAGAGCGTGCCGACGAACACGGTCAGGCAGGCGGTCGTCAAGAACAGATTATTGAACACCAGCGCGCCTTCGCGTGAAATTGGCGCGAACAGCCCGCCTTGCTTCAAGAGCGGCGCGCGCCAGGCAAACAGCGTCAACCCGCCGCCGATGAACACCACCAGGATGACGAGGATAAAAATGCCGCGCGTGGGATCGCTGGCAAACGTATGTACCGAAGTCAGCACGCCCGAGCGCACCAGGAAGGTGCCGATCAGCGACAAGGAGAAAGCGAGAATCGCAAGCAGCAGCGTCCACACTTTCAATGCGTTGCGTTTCTCCATCACCACGGCGGAATGCAGTAGCGCCGTGCCGGCAAGCCACGGCATCAGCGAGGCATTCTCGACCGGATCCCAGAACCAGAAGCCGCCCCAGCCCAGTTCGTAATAGGCCCAGTACGATCCCATCGCGATACCGACGGTGAGAAACATCCAGGCGGCGAGCGTCCAGGGCCGCACCCAGCGCGCCCAGGCCGCGTCGATGCGCCCTTCGATCAGGGCAGCGATGGCAAATGAGAACGCAATCGAGAAGCCGACATAACCGAGATACAAAAGCGGCGGGTGCACGGCCAAGCCGATGTCCTGCAAGATCGGATTGAGGTCACGGCCCTCGAAGGGTGGGCGCGCCAGCCGCAAAAACGGGTTCGAGGTGAGCAGAATGAACAGATAGAACGAACACGCGATCCAGGATTGCACCGCCAGCACATTGGCTTTCAGCGTCGCCGGCAGATTGTTGCCGAACGCCGCGACCGAAGCGCCGAACAGCGACAGGATCAGCACCCACAACAGCATCGAACCTTCGTGATTGCCCCAGACGCTGGTGAATTTATAAAGCAGCGGCATCATCGAATGCGAATTCTCGTAGACCGTCGCCACCGAGAAATCCGACGTCACATAGCATTCGGTCAGCGCCGCGAAGGATAGCGCGACAAAACCGAATTGCATCAGCGCGGTCGAGGTGGCGAGCCGCATCAGCGCTTCGTCACGCCGCCAGGCGCCGATGAGCGGCGCTACCGCCTGGATCAAACCGAGCGCCAGCGCCAGCACCAAAGCATAATGACCGAGCTCGGGGATCATGGCGTCTTGCCTCCCGCCGCCGCGCCCGGCGCGGCGGCATTGGCGCCTTCCTGCCAGCGCCCGCTCTTTTTCAGCGCGTCGACGACTTCTTTCGGCATGTAGCGTTCGTCGTGCTTGGCCAATACGGTGTCGGCGACAAACGAACCGTCCGGTTCGAGTTTTCCTTCCGCCACCACACCCTGCCCTTCACGAAACAGGTCCGGCACGATGCCCTGATAACGCACCGCGATATCATGCGCGCCATCGGTCACCTTGAAGCTGATATTAAGATTGTCGCCGCGCTTGAGGCTGCCGGTCTCGACCAGCCCGCCGATGCGGATGCGCGTGCCGGGACCAATATGTTTCTCGGCGATATCGCTCGGCGAGTTAAAGAAGACTATTGAATCTTTGAGCGCGCTCAGCACCAGCGCGGCTGCGACTGCCAGCACGCCGAGGCTGCCGCCAATCAGGATCAATCGCCGCTGTTTGCGCGTCATAATATTTTGTCCTTGCGCATGATCTTTTCCGAAAACCGGTTCCCACTTTTCGGGATCATGCGCTCTTCAATCCCAGACTCTTGATCATCTCATTGATTTGGCGAAGCTTGTCGGGATCGTTCGCCAGCGCCTTTTTGGCGTCGCCGGCTGTGGCTTGCGCCTTGTCGCGCTCGCCCAGCACCATATAGGCGCGCAGCAGGCGCTGCCAACCGGCGAGATCGCCGCCGTCTTCTTTCAGTCTGCCGGCGAGCCGCGCCACCATGCCGCGGATCATGTCGCCGCGCTCCTGTTCGCTCATGCCTTGCGCGGCGTCGACATCGGCGGTGCTCGGCTCGGGCATCGCAGTGGAAGGCGGCGGCGTGGCGGGCGCTTGCGCAAGTTTGGGCGGCGTGCCGTCAATGCGCGAAAGCGCCGCGCTCACCATCGGCACCCAGGGCGCATCGGCCGGCGCATCTTTCAGCATGCCGGTCCAGACCGCCGCGGCCTTATGGCGGTCACCATCCTGTTCGGCGGTAAGGCCGATGTAAAATCTAGCCTTCAGATCGTTCGGATCGAGCGCCACCGCGCGCTCGAACGCCGCCTTCGCCTCCACAGTGATGACGCCGTTTGACGCCGCCGTCAGCGCCTCGCCGAGATCGGCCTGGCGTTCGGCGCTTTCGCCGCCGAGTTCAAGTAATTTGCGCCGCGCCCGCACCGCGTCGTCGAAGCGGCCGAGCCGGAGATAGACCGGCGCTACCACTTCATAGCCGCGCACGTCGTCCGGATTGCGCTCGAGATGGGCTTCGACCTGCGACACCAGGGTCTGGATTGAGCGGTCCTGATGTACCGCCTGCAAGCGGGCGGCGAGCGGCGCACCGGGCATTTGCGGCGAGCCGAGCACGATATAAAGCGCGGTCGCGCCAACCGGCAGCAATACCAGCGCCGCTAATGCCGTCAGCCGCCTGCGCCAAAGCGAGGGTGGCGCGCCGTCGGATTTTACCGCTTCGGCGGCGTCGGCCGCGGCGATTAGCCGGCGCGAGACTTCGATTTTGGCGGCCTCCGCCTCGGCCTTGCCGATGCGGCCATCGGCGCGGTCGCGCGCGATCTCGTCCAGTTGATCTCGATAGACCGCGAGGTCGCTGCCGCCGGGCTTGCCTGCACGCCGGCCGAGCGGCCACAAAACGGCGAATATCGCCGCCGCGGTCATCAGCGCAAACGCGAACCAAAGGGTCATAAGACGAGTGTATCCACTTTACCGGCCGAAGGGGACCGCTAGCCCGCAGGGGATACATCAGCCGCAATCATGGCGGCAATGAGCAAAATCAAAGTGGGAGCGGGAGCGGAGGATAGGTCAGTTTTGCGCTGCCCGACGGCCGGCGCCCGCGGCTTCGGCGGCCTTGCCCAGTTGTGCGGCGTATTCCTTGCCGAACACCGTGGCGCATAGCCGTACCGCGCAATCGACCTGCGATTGTCGGAATTGGCGTTCGGCCGGGCTGGTCTGGCGCAGACCGTCGAGCAGGCTCTGGGTTGCGCCATCGAGGTATTTTTGCAGATCGGCGAAACTGCGCTGTGTCATCTCGTTGATCGCCAGTTCGCTGGCGAAATAGCGGCAGGTGCCGACAAAAGCGACCAGCGCCTCGGTCTCGGTCACCTCGTCGGGATCGAGCACGCCACCGGCGCCAAACTCTGAAGCCGGACGCGGCCGTAGCAGGCGCCGCACCCTGCCCGGCATCGAATCGATTTCGGAACGCAGCATGTCGGATATTTTTCCGCGCAGACCCGCCAACGAGCGGCCCCAACTGCTGTCGACCGGCAGATCGAGCTCGGTGCGCAAGCCGCGCGCGGCATCATGGATGCTCTTGAGCAGCGCGCCAACCGCGACGCCGCGTCCGCTGCGCAGATCGTCACGCAATTCGTTCACCTGGCGCTCGAGCTCGGCCAGCACGATGTTGACCGACACCGCGTAAGGCGTCTCGGCGACGCGCGCGGCGGTATCGCTGCCGGCCGCCTTGACACCAAGCCTGATCAATTGCCACGGCGCCGCCAGCCGGCTCATCACCGTCAACAATGTATAAGGAAACAGTTCGTCATTGCGGCCGCAGGTGCGTTCGATCAGGGCCTTGCATTCCTCGATCTGCCCGCTCGCCAGATTGGGAACGCGCAATGGCAGATGCGAAGCCATGTCCCTCAGCCCGTCGCGCGCGCTCAACACGCATTTCAAGGTCGTGACGTCTTCGCTGGCGCGCTGCGTGCCGATCTGCGCCAGCATGCGGCGGCGCGTACGCTCGTCGGTTTCGGCGGCGCGCAGATTTTCCGCCAGCGCGACCGCGACGCGATCCTGAAACTGACGAATGAAGTATTGGGCTTTCTCGTCGTCTCCCGCGATCATCGCGGCCGACACCTTCTCGTCCATGACTTTGGCATCGTCGGGCACGACGTCGCGGCAAATCCAGGTCCACAGCATTTCCAGCGAAGAGCGCGCGATGCGGCCGGGATGGCGGTGCTGCGCCTGGTCGTTGACCAGGAAGGGTTCAAGCGGTTTGAAAAACAAGCGCGCGCTCGAGGCGATGCGCGGGGCACCTTCGCGCTGCTCGCGCGCCAGCCGCCGCAACTCCTGCAAGACCAGATCGGTGCTGACCAATTCGTCGCCGCGCAGCAGACTGCGCTCGAACTCACCGATCAATAGCGTGCGCGCCTGCGGCGATAACTCGCGCAAGTATTGTTGCAACCGCTCGATCGTGTCGGCGCCCGCCATCGCCGCTTTAACCCGCATTGGATACCAAGCGGGTTTGATAACGCGGCGGGCGTTAAGAAGGCATTAAGGATATCGGCGGGCTAGCTCAGCGGCGTCCAGGTTCCATCCGGATTGCGGCAGGCGGTGCCGCGCGCGGTCTGCGGGCGGCCGTCAATATAGATGGTATGAGTGAACGACCGGCAATTATGGCCGGCTTCGATATAGCGCGGGCCCGGAACGATAGTGCCGTAGCGGCCGGAGTCAGGGTTTCGCCATGACATCGGCGCGCCCGGCTCGCCACGTTCGAGCGCGGCCTCCTGCGCCGCATAAGCGCGTTGTTTGTCTTCTTCATCGAGCGCCGCGCCGATCCGGTTGCCGATGATGGCGCCGAGCGCCGCGCCGATGACGCCGCCGGCTACCCGGTTGCCAGTACCGCCGCCCGCCACCGCCGCGCCCAGTACCGCGCCCGAACCGGCGCCGATCAATGTGCCGGAGTTTTCGCGCGGCCCGCGGCCGTCCGGCGTGCCGGCGCAGGCGGCGAGCGACAGACCGATGGCGGCAATGGCAGCGAACTTGATGACGGACATCAGTACCCCCCGAAAAATGGATCGACAAACAGCCCGACCGCCGTTCGTCCGGTTTGAGGAGCCTATGGAGAAGCATGGATTGGGGCAAAACCGGGGCCAAAAGCGCAACCATCCGTCGCATTTGACGTTGTCAGCCGCGGCAACGACCATGGCACGGGAGGCAGGGGGCTGAAAGCCTACCGAATCGACAAGCGCTGGAGAGGCCTTTAGCCCGCCGGCAGCACCAATTCGGCCCGCAAGCCGCCGAGCGGCGCAGCGCCGAGCTTGAGTTCGCCGCCATATAAAGCGGCCAGTTCGACCACGATCGACAGCCCCAGTCCCGAGCCTGGCTTGGTCTCATCCAGCCTCCTGCCGCGCATGCCCGCCTGCTCGCGTTCGGAAGGCGACAGCCCGCGGCCATCGTCGTCGACAACGATACGCACTGCTTGGGCGTCGCTCGCCGGATCGCGGCGTTCGCGCACAACCTCGACGACCACCCGCTCAGCCGCCCATTTGCAGGCATTGTCGACAAGGTTGCCGATCATCTCTTCGAGGTCGGCGCGTTCGCCGCGAAAGCGCGCCTCGCCGCCGCGCACATCGATAATGAGACCGCGGTCTCGATAAATTTTCTCCATGGTGCGCGCCAGCGCTGTCACCACCGGCGCCACGTCGGTGACCGATCCGACAACGGTCAAGCGCGCCGCCAGCCTTGCGCGTTCGAGATGGCGCGCGACCTGATCGCGCATGATGGCGGCCTGCTCCAGAACCTTAAGCGCCAGCGCGTCGCTGCCGCGCGGCGTCGCTTCGTTCACCATGACCGATAGCGGCGTCTTCAAGGCATGCGCGAGATTGCCGACATGGGTACGCGCGCGCTCGACGATTTCCTTGTTGGCGTCGATCAGCGCATTGGTCTCGCGTGCGAGCGGCGCGATCTCGACCGGAAATTCGCCGGCCAGCCGCTCGGCCGTGCCCGAGCGAATGGCGGTCAGGCTGTCGGTGATGCGCTTGAGCGGCGCCAGACCAAACCGCACCTGAAACATGGTGGTGAGCAGCAGCACGACCAGCAAAATCGAAAACGTAATCACCAGCGCCTGATCGAAGGACCGCGTCTCGTCGGTAATCTCAGCCGCATCGCCGGCGACCGCTACCAGATAGTGGCCCTCGTCGCCAAGATCGATGTTGCGCTCGACCAGACGGAGTTTCTGGTCTTCCTGACCGTTGACATAGCCTTCGCGCGACCCATCGCTGCCTGCCGGAATGCCGAGATCCTGCAAATGCGGCAGTCCGCCGTCCCACAATGAGCGCGAGGCCCGCAGGTCGGTCTTCCCGGCGTCGAGCCGCGTCACCTGCCAATACCAGCCCGACAGCGGCAGTTCGAACAACGGCTCGCCCAGCGCCGGTGGAATCTTGTCGCCCGCATCTTCCGGCGAAGCAACATCGGCGACCAGCGTGCGCAAATAGACGCCGAGCCGGCGGTCGAAGGCGCGCTCGACGGCCTGCCGATAAAGCGAGGACAATACGATGCCGGTGATGACGAGAATGATGACGGCCGAGGCGGTGGCCGAAACGAACAGGCGCAGCGCGAGCGAATTGGCGCGCATCGAATTACTTTCCGTTGCGCATGATCTTATCCGAAAACCGGTTCCCACTTTTCGGAATCATGCGAGTCAGGCACCCGGAGGGCTAAGCAGATAACCGAGTCCGCGCACGGTCTGGATGATGTCGACGCCGAGCTTCTTGCGAATGCGGCCGACGAAGACTTCGATAGTGTTGGAGTCGCGGTCGAAGTCCTGATCGTATAAGTGTTCGACCAGCTCGGTGCGCGACACCACGCGCCCGTTGTGATGCATCAGGTAAGCGAGCAGCCGGTATTCGTGGCTGGTGAGCTTCACCGGATTGCCGTCAACAGCAACGCGTCCATTCCGGGAATCCAGCCGCACCGGCCCGCATTCGAACTCGCTCTTGGCGTGGCCGACCGAACGGCGCAGCAGCGCGCGCAGCCGCGCCAGCACTTCCTCGAGATGAAACGGCTTGGCGACATAGTCGTCGGCGCCGGCGTCGAAGCCTTGCACCTTGTCGCTCCAGCGGTCGCGCGCGGTCAGCATCAGCACCGGCATGATCCGGCCATTGCGCCGCCAGGATTCCAGCACCGAGATGCCGTCCATTTTCGGCAGACCGATATCGAGAATGACGGCGTCATAGGGCTCGGTGTCGCCGAGATGATGTCCGTCCTCGCCGTCAAAGGCGCGGTCGACGACATACCCGGCGTCGGTCAAAGCGGTGGTGAGTTGGCGGTTGAGGTCGGGGTCATCCTCGACGACGAGAAGGCGCAAGGCGATCAGCTCCGGTCAAATGGGTCCGGGCGATCATACCCGAAAACCCGCTGGCATTCCCGCATGTTGCCCGAAACTATGTTCGCAATGCACTCGATGCGTTAATGGAGCCCGAGCGGCTCGCCGTTACCGGCATCGATGGTCGCCCGCGTGACCTTGCCGCTGCGGGGTAGCAGCGTCAGCACATAGACCAGACGGCCGCCACGGTCGCAAAGTTCGGCGCGGACCACCTCGGCCCGCCGGCCGCGCATGTGCAGGGACCGGATCGCCCGCGCCAGCGGGACCGCCCGGTGGGTGGCGACAGCAGCACGCTGCTCGGCTTTTCTGAGGCAGGCGCCACGGCCTTCCTCGGCGGCGCGCACGGCCGCCGGGATCGCTGAACCGGCCAGCAGGGCGAGCAGAATAAAGAGAATGAGTTTGGGGGTGACCGGCATGGCGGGAGGATAATGGCGCGCCGGTGAACGCGGGCTGAACGGGGAACCTGCTCAGCCTTCAAAGCCATCAAAGGACGCAAAATCGTCGAGCGGCACGCGCGGGGAGCGCCAGCCATTGATGGGCGCGGCAGGGTCTTCGTAGCCGAGGGCCATGCCGGAATAGATCATCAGATGGTCGGGGAGATTGAGAAAAGCGCGCACGGTGCGGTGAAATGACACCCAGGCCTGCTGCGGGCAGGTATGCAGCCCGTGCCCGCGCGCGAGCAGCGCCACGGTCTGGAGGTAGCCGCCGATATCGGCCCATTGCGCGGCGCCATGCGACTTTTCGCGCGCGAAGAACAGCGCGACCGGCGCGCCGAAGAATTCATAGTTGCGGGCATATTGCTTATAGCGCGCCGGCTTGTCGGCGCGCGGCACACCAATCGACTGGTACAGCAGTTCGCCGACAGTGAAGGTGCGTTCGCGATACGGCTCCGGCAATGGGTTTGGATAAATCTGGTAATCGCCGCCCTCGCCTTTCGGCAGTTCGGTCGCCATTCGCGGGCGCAACTGCGCTTTCAATTCTTCGATGCGCTGGCCGGCGACCGCATAAATCCGCCAGGGTTGCATATTGCCGGCCGAGGGCGCGCGCGCGGCGCGCTCGACGATATCCCGCACGGTTTTTTCCGGCACCGGCTTTGGTAGGAATGCGCGGCAGGAATAGCGGCTGGCAACGGCATCGCACACATGCATGGGCTGAACTCACTACGGAGTTCGAACCTTAGCCTGCTGGCGCGCATACAATCAAACGACGTCGACCACATTGGCGGACATTACCAGGCGACCCAAAGCCGTTCGGCAAAGCTTCGCTCCTCTGGCCCACTGACATCGCCATATATCGCGGTCGTACGAAGTGACGCGTGCCCAAGCCATCGCTGCACTAAATGAGGCGGAACCGATTGAAACGCGGCAACGCCAAAGGTGTGCCGCAATCCTTTTGGCATAGCCGAACCGTCGGAAACGTCAGCCTCAACCATCACGCCTTTGACGTGACGCCAGGCGGTGGTTCGACTCCAGTGCCAAAGGCGTCGATACGCAAGGCAAGGATTGCGTTGCATCGCCGCCAGATCGGACCACGCAGATAATTCACCGATGAGGTCCGGCGGCAGCGGTACCTGCCGCACAACTCCGAGCTTCCGGCGCTTGAGCGTTTCGATTTCTATAGTCCCTGCGTCGAGGTCAAAGCAGCGCGGTGTGAGCGCCAATGCTTCCGAGATTCGACAGCCACTCCACATCAAGGTCAGACAAAACAAACGTATCGCCGAAGTCCGGCGCTCCAAGGCACTTAGAAAGCGGCGGCGTTCGGCCGTATTGAGGTATTTTCGGCCTTTCGGACTGTACAGACTCATGCTCTCGCGGCAGGGCACCGCGAGGGATGAAGGCTTCGCTCTTTTTGACGACTGAAACATTTTTAGACGCCTGAAACATTTTGGCCAACACGGTTGCAACACCCGTAAAGCGCTATTGGCAGGCTTTTCTTGATTGCGAACAGGATTTGTCCGCCCGTTGTTCATAGTTCCGATAGAAATTAGGTAGATAAATCAACGATACGAAACACTTTTGGCCATACTGTAGCGTGCACCCCTGATCTGGCCATGAAACAGGGGGATGGGAATGCATTACGGATGGAAAGCCGCAATCGCGGTTGGATTTACGCTGGTAAGCAGCCTCAGCGCCCTTGCCGCGGATATGCCGGTGAAGTCGGTCTCGCCCGCTCCCTACAACTGGACCGGCTTATATGTCGGGTTGAACGCCGGCTATGGCCGGTGTGGCAGCCCCGACTGCTCACCCGCGATGTCGGGTGGCATCGCCGGCGGGCAAATTGGTTACAATTGGCAAGTCAATCAGATTGTCTTTGGCGTCGAGGCCGATGCGCAAGCTGCATGGATTAAGCAAACCAGTACGCTTGGCGGCGTCACTACGGAGGCGAAAAATAACTCCAACGGCACAGTGCGCGGACGACTCGGCTACGCCGTTGGACCGGCGCTGATCTACGGAACCGGCGGCTGGGCATGGGCAAACAACGAAGTCAGCGCAACTCTTGGCGGCGTCACGGCTTCAGCCAAATTCGCTCAATATGGCTACGCAGCCGGTGGCGGTTTGGAATATGCCTTCGCGCCTAAATGGAGCACCAAAGTCGAGTATCTGTACAACCACTTTCAGAGCGTAAACGTCCTTGGCGTACCCAGCGGTGATTTAAATCTCCATGCTGTCAAGCTTGGTATCAATTACCGCTTCTACTGAGACACGCTCCGCTCAAATGGCGGCCTCGCGAGAGCCTCGCGAGGCTGTTGCCGTTTGTTGACACAGAAAAATTGTCACTTCCTTCCCAAAATTCTCGCCACCTTCTCCAAACTCCGGCCGCCGAAATATGCCGTGAGCACGATCATCGCCCATTGCGCGACGTCGCCGGAAAGCGCGTCGGTTGTGCCGAGGCCGAGGACTTTGTCCCAGACCACCACTTTCCACGCATAGATAATGAAGGCCGCGGCGAAGAGCGGACGCGGCAGCGCCGTGTACCAACGGCCCTGCTCGGCGATCACAACCTGCGACGCCACCTCGCGCTCGCGCTGCTCGACCGCCAGTTCGCGCACGGCCAGATCGGCCGCGATGCGCTCGCTGGTATTGCCGGCTTCGAGCTTGGCCTTATAGGCGCCGATCAGCCCATTGATGACCGGACCACCGATCAGGTTGGCGAGCCAAGCCCACATCAGCCGACAACCTTGTTTTCTTCGTCGGTCAGCTTCGTTACGGTCCGCCGCCGCGCCAACTCGGTGACGAGACCGATGGCGATGACGTAATAGGGAATGAATTTCGGCTGCAACGCCGATTGCAGCGCGCCTGTTACGTCCGGGTTTTGCAGCAGCGCGAAAGCGGCGGCCACGCCGGCCCCGGCCACCACTTGAATGCGCGCCCACAAGATGGTGACGGAATTTTTGAACCAGGCTCTGATTTTGTCCAACATTTTTTTCGTTCCTCAGTAATGATTGCGCTCATAGGAAACCCGCCGGCGAAACCGCACCCATACGCGATGCGTCTTGCCGGCGGCGATGAAATGTTCGTAGGGCGTCACGCCACCGGCACCACGCCCTTGCCGATTTTTTGCGATACCGGCGCAGCTTCCGGCACTGCCGCCGTTCGCTGCGCGGCAAGTTGCAGCGAATACGCCCTCACCTCGGCGACGCGCTGGCCCCAGCCGCGCCCGAACACGGCCCAGGTCTTCAGCGATTTCAGAAAGCTCAGCCGCTCGTCGCAAATCGCGCTCACCAGGCGCGCCGCATCGGCCTGCTTCGCCGCGGCGACCACAGCGTCGGTCACGATACTGGTATTGTCCGGGAGGTCGAGGCAACGCCGCAGCACTTTGCCGCTACGCCCGATGCCGGAATTGACGCCGTAGTCGAACACCGCATCGTCGACCCCGGCCGGCAATTCATCGCAGCGCTGCGCGTCCCAGTATTTGGCGCGGTAGATCGCCTTGGCTTCGTCAAGCCGCATGGCTTTGACATCGGCGGCGGTCGCGCCAGGCTTCACATATTTGCGGTAGTCGTAAATCGTGATGCCGAAATTGGTCGGCCCGCCCGGATCGTCGGGATGGTTGGTGTAGCCGCCTTCGTGCAGCAGCAGACGCCGCAGCGCCTGGTCATAGGTCGCTTTCGCCACAGGGACCTCGCTCGAAATATGGCGCCGCTTGTCGCCGCGCGCTCAGGCCACTCTGGCGCCGGAAAAACTGTTGTAGTTCGCAGAGACGTAACCGTCGTTGCCTACGAATTGACAGCGCGCATCGACGACATCGCCGGCGGCAAGCTTAAGCACCGCGCTGGTGTGCAGATAGCTTCCCTGGTCGACGACCGTGCTGGTGAGAGCGCGGGTTTGCTCCGCTTCGGCCTTGTTGACGAAAAGCGACAACATGATCTGCGTCGGCAGACTGGCATTCTTCTTGAACACATAGTGCGCCGCGAACTCGTAGTAACCATCGACCGCCGCGGTAAAATTATTACTGCCGGCGGAAAATGCGCCTTGATCGTTATGGTTGGCGACGTTGAAACCAATCTTCGCGAACGAGCCGGCGGCGTGGTAATCGTCAAAATTCACATAGCCAGAAAATTTTGCACCCTGCGGATGGTCGACCTTGCCACTGGATTTATCGATCGTCATCGCGGTGTGAAAAGAGGATCCGTCCGGACTGGTCTTGATCGTGAAGTTATCATCCCCAAGCAGACCCAGTAGCGTTCGCGTGCTAAAATTCGTCTCAAATCCAAGCGAGGCGTCGTCCGCGCTCGCGTGCTTGTTGAGGAGACCGCGCAGGCTACCCCCTTCGTTATCGAACAGAAAGTCGGTCGCCTTGAGGCCCAGGGCATTGGTCGCGTCAGCGGTATAGCCGTTGAGGCCCACATGACCCGTGTTCTTGTCGAGCGACAGGCCGAGATGCCAGGACGAACCGTCGGCGGAGACTTTCATGCTGAAATTATCGTCGGCAATGGTGCCGATCTCGGCGCGGCCGGAATAACCGTTCTGAAACAGGAACGACAGCGTGTTGCCGGCCGCTTCCTTGTTGAGATTAAAACGCAGATCGCCGTCGCCGCCTTCGCTCGTTGTCTTGGCGGCAAAAAGCGCGTCGTTGAGTTTTACGCTCAGTGGATTGCTCGTATCGGCGGCCGTGCCGACGCCGAGCAAAGCCAAACTCTGGATCGAGGTAACTGTGGCAAAGAAATCGTCCCAGGCGGTACCGTTCCACATCAACAGCGTGCCCTCGTCGATGACATAGGCAAGCCAGCCGGTGCGCGGCGCGTTGAATTGCCAGGCGCCGTCCTGCCAGGACGCGATCTCATTGACATGCCCGGCCCAGTAGTCGGTGGCGCCGGTCTTGACGATCCAGCTCTGCCCTTCCGTGGGTGAGCCGGGCGGCGCCGTCAGATCGCGGTCGAGCACCGCGAGTTGCACCAGCGCATCGAGAATGCGTAGCGCGTCATTGTGGGTGACGTGCTTCTGCGCCTGGCTGCCCTCGATGCAGGGCAAGCCGAGATTGGCGGTATCGGTCATTTTTGATCCTCGGTGTTTTTCAAACGGACAAGCCCGTCACACAGTCAGCGTCGCCGCTGCCGCGAAACCGCGTCCGACCGTTGCCGACAATTGCACCACGCGCATGGTCAAGCTCGATTGCGCCGTGCCGAAGTCGGTCAGTTCATCCGCGCTCGCGTAGAGCACCGATGGCGAAGCCGCGCTCAGTGTGCGCACCACGCTGGTGCCCGCCAGAATGTCGATCTCGTAGCACTCTGAGTCTTCGGCAAGCGGCACCTCGCCCTCCCAGCTATCGCCGTCGATGCGCGTGCGGCGGACCCAGCCTATCGTCACGCCGCTGCCACCGCGCGATGCCTTGACATGCACCGGCGACAAAGGCCGCAGCGCGGTCGCATGCGGCGTCGCAGTCAATGCGAGCGCCGACGCATCGCCGATATCGCGGCCAGCCGCCACGACGCGCAATTGCAACGTCCGTTCCAGTGCCGCGATCCCGCTCGCAATCGTCACGATTTGCGGATCGAGCAGCACGAAAGGTGCGCCGGCCGCAAGTAGCGGCGCAATGGCCCATTCGCTGCCGGCCTGCCCGCGCAAAAGCCGCGACAAGGTATAAATGCGCTCGCCCGCCAATTCAGCATTGGCGAATTGAATCACTTCCCATTCGCCGTCGCCGTTTTGCACCGCCGCCACATTGGCGCCGGCGAGCAGCGCCAGATCGCTGACCGACGTCAGCGCGCCGCCATACAGCCGCACGCGGAAGGACGCCGGATGCCAGCGCGCGGTCGGCCCGGCAGGCAGATCGTCGAGCGTTTCGCCGGCAACCGTTGGCGCCAGCGCCAATGCCGCGCGGCTAAAGCTTGCACCATCGCTCGACGCATAGACGGCCATCGCGCCCGGCCACGGATCGGCAAACACCGCCATACGCGCCAGCGGCGTTGGCACTTCCGCACTCAGCGCCGGCAGATCGAGCAGCAGCGCATGTGCCGGCCCGACCGCCGCCGGCAGCGTCGGCACAATGCGACGCGGCGGCGAAAGACTTAGGCGAAATACTTCCGGATCAATCGAGCGCGCGCGCAATGCGCGACTCTCAGAGTCCGAGATGTCCTGCACCTCGATAAGACGTCGCCGCCCGTTGACGGTCAATCCCGCCAGATCGCCGGGCATTAGCGCCAGCCTGCTCGGCGGCAGCGCGAACTCCGCGCTTTCGCGCCCGCTCCACAGATCCTGCAACCAGATTTCGGCGCGCCGCTCGGCCTGCGCGTTGCTGCTGGTCATCGCAAGATCGGCATGCGCCGTCCGCGTCGAATGGCCGACCAGCCTTCGCGACGAAGCGGTTCCGCGCTGATAATCGGTGCCGATCTCGATGAAGCCGACCGACACCTCGCGCGGAAGATCGCTTTCTTGCGCGCGCGTCAGCCGCGCCGGCGCAGCGTCGTCCGGCAAGACCAGATCGTCCTCGCCAAATTCGGCGACCGGTTCGCCGCCGCGCTGACGAAAGTGCAAGCTACCGTCTTGCTCGACCGCGTCGAACGCGAAAGTCAGCGCCAGTGGATCGAGCATCGCGCGCGGCGCCATCGGCCGGTCGACGACATAGCCGTCCGGTCCCTCGCCGAGTTCGCCGGTGTCGGCATTGGTAAAGCCGCTGTCGGCGAGAAGCGTCTTAACCAGCCCATCGAGCGGCGCTGAGCCGAGCCGCCCGGTGAGCCAGTGACCGGTCTGCCAATTGCCGCCATCGCCCCAGACATCGTCGGCCGCGGGAAACACCGGAAACGGCCGCGCGTCCCAGGTCCAGACATGGATGGCGTCGGCCGCGATCATGCGTCCGTCATAGACGGACGAAACAGGATTAAGCGTTGCCTCGCCAGATTCCGGATCGTAGGCGCCGAGCACGGCCTCGACAAAACGGCGCTGGATCAGATCGTCGCGTTTGCCGGTGGAAAAATACGGCAACGTAGATTCCGACGATTTCGGATCTGGAAATGCACTCGGCAAATTGGCGCCCTTGTCGACCGCCGGACAGCCCATTTCAGTCAACCATATCGGCTTGCCTTCCGGCACCCAGGCGGTCGGACTGCCCAACTCGGCGCCGGCGACGCGTTCGTAATGCGGCTGGCTCCAAAAATTCCAGATGTCTTTCTGCCGGAACACCCAGGGCTTGCCGAGCCCGTCGGTGATCGCGCTTCGCACTTGTGCCGCGCGCGCGGTTTCGTCGGCATAATACCAGTCAAAGCCCTCGCCGCCGTTGAGATTTCCGGCAAGATAATTGGCGCGGTACGGGCTGTCGGTCAGCGCGCGGTCGAGCGCATTGGCGTCGTCGCGCCAATCGGTGAGCGGCGGATAATAATCGATGCCGATGCAATCGATCGATGATGACGCCCACAATGGATCGAGCGGAAAACGCACTTCCTGCGCCATCTCGTCGATGACATGCGCGCCGTATTCGGTCCAGTCGGCGCCGTAGGTGACGACAGTATCGCCACCGACCGTCGCTTTCACTTCCGCCGCCAGACTCACCAGCGCATCCACCGCCGGATAAACGCCCGAGGCCGAGCGCACGCGCGTCAGCGCTTTCAGTTCCGAGCCAATCAGAAAGGCATCGACGCCGCCGGCGCTCGCAGCCAGCAAAGCGTAATGCAACACCATGTTGCGGTAATTCCAACTATCCGCGCCGCCGCTGAAAAACATATTTACTTGAGTGGCAGCCGTCGCGGTGCCGTCGGGCGAGCCCGCCTGTCCCGGCGCCGGATCGCAGGTGATGCGCCCGCGCCAGGGATAGGCCGGCTGCGACGGTGTGCCCGTGTAGGGATCGGCGCGCGTGTTGCCTTCCGGAATATCCATCATCAGAAAAGGATAGAGCGTTACTTTCAGCCCGCGCGCTTTCAGTTCGATGATTAGATCGATCACGCTCTGGTCGGATGGCGTGCCGCCAAAGGCCGCGCGTCCATCAATAGTCGAAACCAAGTAGGCTTCCGCGCGCGTCACGTCGGCCACCGACCAACTCGCCGGAAAAGTCTGCTTCACGGCATTGTCGACGCCCGGCCGCACGCGGCATTGCCCGCAGCGCAGATCGTCGCCGAACCAGGCGACCACGATGGCCACCCGTTCGATGTTCGGCGCCAACGCCTGTAAATCATCGAGCGAGGCGACGACATCGGACGGCGCATAGGTGACATGGCGGTTTTCCGGTCCCGACTGGCCGGGACCCAGCACCTGCACCACGGTCGCCGGCGCGTAGCCGAATTCGGTGCCGCCCGGGATCAGCGTCACCGCCCGCGTCATCTGCTCAAGCCGACCGACCGCGCGCACCACTTCGAATGACAGTTGCGGAATGCGGTTGCCGAAATCGGCCAATGGCAGCCGCTCAAATACGACATAAGCGAGCCCGCGATAAGCCGGCGCGTCGCCTTCCTTGGCCACGATCAGCGGGTCGGCCGTCTGCGTCTCGTCGCCGCTATACGTGCGCACCGTCAGCCCGGTGAGATCGAGCGGCTTGCCATCGGCCCAGACGCGGCGCACCGCCCCGATCGGCCCGGCGCACAGGCCGACCGCCAGATTAGCGAAATACGAATAAGTCGTGGTCGTCGTGGTGACCGACGATCCGCCGCCGCCGCCGGTGCTCTTGCCACCGCTGCTCGTAGTATCGCTGGAAGTGCTGACCACCTCTTGCAGGTTGGTCGCCCAGATCACCTGGCCCGCCAGCCGCGCGCGGCCGTAGACGCGCGGAACGGCTGCGCCATCGGTCGAGGCCATCACGGTCAGATCGGACAGTCGCGGCCCTTCGACCGTGCGCTCGCCCCGCGTGCCGAACAGCGCGCGGTCGATGGCGTTGCCGGCAATCGCACCAGCGAGCCTTCCGACAATCGCGCCGGTCGAACCGAAGATGGATTGCCCAGCCGCGGCGCCGGCGGTTGAGAGAAGAAGGGCTGCCATTAGTCTTCCACTCCGGGAAAGCGATAGACATAGGCGATGCGCCGCCGCCACCACGGTGCCAGTGCGACTTCCGCGACCGCCGCGCCGTCATGCGCGTGCACGATCTTGTCGGAGGCCGTCACGATGGCCGCGTGTTTGGCGGCGAGATTGTCGCGCCAGCGGAACAGCAGCACGTCGCCTTCCTTGAACGCATCGCGCTCGATTGCCGTGAGATGGCGCGCTGCTGCGTCGGCTAGCGCCTCAACGCCGCCTGCCTCGGCCCAGTCGGGCGCATAAGCCGGCGCGCGTTCCGGCTCCTCGCCGATCACCGCGCGCCACACGCCGCGCACCAGCCCGAGGCAATCGCAACCGACGCCTTTCAGCGACGCCTGATGCCGATAGGGCGTGCCGATCCATTCGCGCGCCTGCGCGACGATGAGTGAGCGGGTGATAGTCATGTCAACCCTGCATACTTGAGCCGTCATTCCCCGGCTCGCCGCGCACCGGATAGCGCACGACGAAATCGTTACCGGGAATGTGCGGAAAGCCGCGGAAGTTCACGACATTGTCGAAGCGGTCGTGGCAGGTCGAGAAGCGTTTGTCGCAGCCGGCGGTTACTATGAAGGTATCGCCTTCTGCAATTTCGTGCGCCATCGCCTGCCATAAATCGAAGACGACCATGTCCGTCTTGCGGTGACTTTTTACTTCGACCGAAAGACCCGCATTGGCGCCGCTGGTAAAACTCAACTTGCCGCCGGTGAACCAGCCGTCGTCGAAAACGTCGAGTCCGCTCGCCGTAAAGCTCGATGTCGCCTTCAGCGCCGCGACCGTTCCGCTGCCGCGAAAGGCCGGATTGGTCAGATCGACCGTGCAGCGCGCGTCGCCGAGATCGGCCGAACAGGTAGTGGTGAAAAGCCGCCCGCTATCCGGCGCGAGCTGCTCGCTTAAACCACGAAGCTCGGCCGTGAACACCGCGCCGTCGCGCCGCACTTCACCGAGCGTGCCTTTGGCGAGCAGCACGCGCAGTTCCGGCTCGCTCCAGTCGGTGAGCCAGAGTTCGACGGCCGCCGCGTCGTATAGCCCGGCCGCGAGATCGTCCTCGTTCAGCGTGTCGTCGGACAGCGCGCCGGTCAGTTCGGATGAGTCGACCGCCATGCCGAGATTTGCGGTCGCCTCACTGCCGGTCAGACCGGTGCCGGCGCGGCATGTCACCTCGTCCAGCACGATATCCTCGTCGTGGTCGGTGAACCCCTGCGTCACGCCATCCTGGCGCGTGATGATCCAGCAGCGGCACAGCGTCGTGACACCGCTGTCGAGTTTGGCTTGCAAGGCAGATGGAATGGTTCTCATGGCTTGATCTCCACCAGCGGAATTTTCGGAATGACGCCGGCGGCAAACGCCGAGAGATCGACTTCAAGATAATCGGTGTCAAAGCGCACCGGCACGTCGAACTGAAAGCCCGCGGTCACCGCTTCCCCCATGGCCGGAACGTGCCCGGCCAGAAACGTCACCACGCCGGTCGTTGCATCGACGGTAAAGGCCGTGCCCTCGCTGACTTCCGTTCCCGCCACCGCGACCAAGACCGAACCGCTCACCGGCTTTTCAATCGGTCGTTGGTAGGGCGAATAAGCCCCACCATAGGTTTTGCTCAAAGCATAGTCCGCAATGACGCCGTCGCCTGAGCCGATCACCTGGTCGAGCGCGCTGATCGAAGCCTCCGGCGCGGCGGAAGAATGATCGAGACGGTCGCGCCAGCGAAATCCATACAAGCGCCCGCGCCGCTCTTCGAAAAACTCAACTGCTTGCGACAACGCCTGGTGCGTCTTGACGCCGTAGCCGGCGTCGTAACGCCGGCGCGAATGCGCCCAGCGCGCGTTGCGCTCCTCGCGGCCAGAACCGAGCGCGACCACGTCGGTGCGCCGTTGCGGCCCGCCCACGCTCTTGAGCGCGATATCGAGCGGAAATAGAATTTCGTGGAAGGCGGTCATTGTTTACAGGCTCCGCTGCCCGCGCGCGACCGCGCGCGCGATCTGGCCGGTGATGTAGGCCTCCGAACGGCGGAAGCTGCCCGGGTCGGGCGTCGCGATCTGCACGGTGATGTTGGCGCCCTGCCCTTGCCCGCCGGCAATGCCAAGCCGTCCGTCGGCGCCGCGCGATAGCGGCACGATCGCTTCCGGTCCGGCTTCGCCGGCAAGGCCGAGGCCACCCGACGACAATGGAAAGTAGCTCGGCGTATTGATGACGCCGCCGGACGCAAAGGGCGTCGGCACATCCGGCGAATTGGTCGAGCCGCCACCGCCACCAAACACGTCACCAAAGAGCCCTTGCAAGCCCTTCCCCAGATCCTTGGCGAGCGGCTTGAACGCATTCCGCACGGCCATGTTCGACAGCTTCAACGCCAGCGACTTCAACACGTCGTCGAATTGCTTGCCGCCGGTGGTTGCTTGCGCGAAGGCCTTCGAGATCGAACTGGCGAATTGCGTGGCACTGACTCCGAGTGCGTTGGTGCTGCCGCGGGCCTTGTCTACCGTGTCCGGCAGATCGCCTGGCAGGACGCTCAAGCCACCATCGTCGAAACCGTAACTATCGCTCATCGGGAAACCTGTTCATCAATTGGGTCAAAGCAGAGCGGTCGAGCGGCTTAGTCCGCCCGGTCACCGCCTCAATGGCGTAAGCCAGTTCGCGTGGCGTCATGCGCCAAAACTGCTCGGGCGGCAGCTTCAACACGCCAAGCCCGAAGCCGATCGCCTGCTTCCAGGGAAACGGCGTCATTTATTTTCATCTTCGCCAAACGTCGCCGCCACCAGCGCGGCCGCGATCCGCACATAGCCTTGCGCGCCGCCATCGACGGCAAATCCCGCCACCTCGTCGTCGCTCACGGCTTCGCCCGCGCCACGCAGACCGGCTCCGATGATGCGGATCAAGTCGCGCGCTTTGAGCCGTCCGGTTGAAAAGCGCTCCGTCAGCGCCACCAGATCGGAGGCCGCGAAGGCGTCCTCCAGTTCGGCCAGCGCGCCAAGGGTCAATACAAGTGTGCGCGTGATGCCGCCGAGTTCAGCCTCGATCTCGCCGCGATGTTTGTTGGGCATGCTTTAAGCCGCCGTGAAGGTCTGTTCGCCGGCCGATTCCATCGCCACGTCATAGGTGACTTCGCCATTGTGCTCGCCGGCGAATTCCAGATTGGTGATTTGGAACGCGCCCTCGACCGTGCCGAAGTCGGGAATGACGATTTGATAATTTTTCACCGCGCCGTCGAAAAACGTCTGCCGCATCAGTTCGTCGGTGGCGGCGTCCTTGAACAGCCCGCGCCCCGACAGCGAGGCGCGCTTGACACCGGCGCCGTCGAGCAATTCGCGCCAGCGGTTGGCGCTCTCCGCATGCGTGATGTCGACGGTCTCGGCGTTGAACGACAGCCGGCGTGTGCGCAGACCGGCGACGGTGGTGAAACCTGCGCCGTCAGCGATCTTGATCAGCAGGTCTTTGCCTTTTTGGGCGGTCATATCAGGTATCCTTTTTTATGCCGGCTCGGTGACCGCGCGGAAACGCACCAGCGCGTGATAGGTGCGGCCGTCGGCTTCGCGCCGCACGTCGGCGACCGAGAAACGGAAATTGATCAATTGGTGATCGGTCAGCGTCAGCGCCGCGTCGTCGAGCGCCTGCAACAGCGCGCCGGCAATCACATGCGCTTCCTTGTGGCCGCCTGGCGCGACCACGCATGCAACGTCAGCAGGTGCTCTTCACCGGTTTCGGTGCCGGTCGAGTAGTCGGCGATGCGCGTCTCGCCCAGCGTGACATAAGGAAAGGCCGCGCTGCGCGGCGGCTCGTCGTAAATCTTCGGCCCTCCCAGCGCCGCCAGCAGCGGCGCATCGGCGACCAAAGCGTCGTGAACGGCCGCGCGCAGCGCGGCGGAAGCAGGCGTGGTCATGATTTAATCCTCACGCTCTTCGGCGTCGATTTCGAGAAAGCGGCGGTCGGCGCTCTCAACGGCGGCGACCACGCGATAAATGTGCGCGCCGTCGAGCAGACGATGCCGCGTGGTCAGGTCGTCGCGCTTGCGGATGACAATTCTGAAACGTAAAGCCGCGCCCAGCCGGTCGGCGATAAAGTCGGAACGCGCGGTGAGCGGCGTCACCTGCCCCCACAGCGTCGTCACCACATCGTAAAGCCGCGTCACGCCGCCCGCGCCATCGTCGCTTTCGGCGGGCGCTTCCAGTACCAAGCGGCGATTGAGATCGCCTATTTGAATATTTGGCGCGATCATAGCGACAACAGCCGGTAAGGCGCGATCAGCGTCGCCACCGTCGTCGGCAGCACCGTGACGGTGCCGACCGCGGCGAGGCCGCGGTTCTCATACCAATGCGCGATCAGCAGGCGGATCGCCTGCCGCAACGGCTCGGGCACATCGGCCGCCGCGTCGCCATAGCCACAGACAACGTCAATCTCGATGCCGGCGGCGAACCGTCCCGGCTGCGCCAGCGTCCAGGGCGCGAAAGCCAGGGCCGAATTGCCGGCGGCAAAAACGAAAGCCTGCAAGTCGATTGATTGCGCGTTGTCGGCGGCATCGAAGACGCGCGCGGCGGTTACCTCGCGCAACGGCGCCGGCCGCACCGGCAGCCGCCCGTCGGCCGGCCAGGCATCGAGCGCGATGCGCCAGCTTTGTGAAATCAGCGCACGCCGCGTTTGCGCTTCAATATGAATGCGCGAGGCGGAGATCAGCGACAAAATCACATCGTTGTCGTCATCATGTTCGACGCGCAAAAAGGCTTTGGCCTCGGCAAGCGACAGCGGCTCGACCGCCGGCGCGATCAGAAGAAGTGATGACATATTGTTTCTCTCGGTTGACAAAATCCGCGCGCCGGGGCTCATGCGTTACGCATGCGCCTCGCCGTCGCCGCCCTCGCCTGGCTATTCGCCACGCCCGCCTTCGCCATTTCCGGCAACGCCCCGCCCGCCACCGGCTGGGCGGCGCGGCCGATCGTCATGGTGATCGACGCGCGCGGCGATCTCTGCACCGGAACGGCGCTGGCGCGCGACCTGGTGCTGACGGCGGCGCATTGCGTCACGCTGCCGATCGCGTACCGCGTCCGGGTCTTTCAAACCGGCGGATTGATCGCGGTGCGCTCGGTCGCGCGTCATCCAAGCTTCAACATGGCGAGCTACGCGGCCAACCGCGCCACCGCTGATGTCGCGCTGATCAAGCTCGCTTCACCCTTGCCCGATGTCGTTGTGCCGGGCGGCCTTGCCGCCGCGCGCCGTGTCGCCGATGGCGAAGTCATGACCATCGCGGGCTTTGGCGTGACGCGCGCCGGCACCGCGCTCGGCCTCGGCGTGCCGCGCGCGGCGCAGCTTACCGTCACCGGCAAGCCGGGCAGTTTGCAAATCCGGCTGGTCGATGCCGCCACCGGCAATAAGCGGCCGGGCCTCGGCGGCTGCACCGGCGATTCAGGAGCGCCGGTCTATGACGGTGTCGGGCCGCTGGTGATCGGCGTGGTGAGTTGGTCGACCGCGCCTGAAAACGAAGAAGGCTGCGGCGGATTGACCGGCGTCACGCCACTCCTGAATTACCGCGCCTGGATTATCGAGACCGCGCGCAAATTCGGCTCACCGCTCTAGAGCGTTTTCGAGCGAAGTGGGCACCGGTTCGCGTGAAGAAAACGCGACAAAATAAGGAGCTAGAGCCCCGGCTTTGATTCAATCAAAGCCGGAAAGGCTCTAGTCTGTTCGCCGCGATACGAAAGCGGATTCCGATGTGCGAGATCACCGGGTCTCGGCGCAAGCGCGCCGGCCCGGTGATGACGGTCAAGAGACCGTCAGCTCGCCGAAAACTTCATCAACTTGATGGCGTCGAAGTCCTGCACGCCGCCGCCCACGCGCTTGGTGGTATAGAACAGCACGTAGGGCTTCGCCGTATAGGGATCGCGCAGCACCGTCACGCCGGCACGATCCACCACCAGGTAGCCGCGGTTAAAATCGCCGAAGGCGATCGACAGCGAATTCGCCGCGATGTCCGGCATGTCTTCGGCCTCCACCACCATGAAGGTCATCAGCGAGGCGCGCCCGCCCGCCACCGCCGGCGGCTGCCAGAGATAATTGCCGGCGGTGTCCTTGAACTTGCGAATGGCCGACTGCGTTTTGCGGTTCATCACGAAGACGGCGTTCTGCCGGTAGCCGGCGTTGACCGCATAGATCAGATCGACCAGCACATCGGACGGGTTGGAAGCCGGGAACGCGGCCGATACGCCCGAGGCGATGGTGCCGAGCTTGCCCCACTCCCACGAGCCGTTGTCGACCGTGTCATAGGCAAGGAAGCCCTTCGGCTTGTTCGAGCCGTCGCCGGTCACGAAAGCCGTGCCCTCCTGTGCCGCGAACACCTGCTCGACTTCCTGTCCGAGCCATTCGTCGATGTTCACCGCCGAGTCCTCGAGCAGCGCCGAAGTCGCCGCCGGCATGGCGTAAAGCTCCATTGCCGGGAACGACAATTCGTCGAGCGTCGGCGCCGTCGTCTGTGTGCGCGCGTCGGTCTCGCCGACCCAGCCGACCGCGGGCCCGGCCGTCATGAACGGCTTCTTGTAGACATTGCCGCTGATGGTGCGCTGGCCGGCGATGCCGCGGATCGGCGAAATCGCGGTCAGCCGAGCGCCGATTTGCGTCTCGACTTCCGGCGGCACCAGGTAGCCGCCGTGATCGCTGCCGGAAACCGTGAGCGCCTTGAGTTCGAGCGAACGCAGGCCGGTGCTTTCGCCCGAGCGCACATAAGACTCAAAAGCCTGCTTGTGCTCGAGCGCGGAGGCGCTGCGCTGCGCCGCGCGCTCGCCGCCAAAGACCGGCCGTGCCGCTTTCAGCGTGATTTCGTCGAGCTTGCGCGCCTGTGCGTCGATGGATGCGTCGATGCGCGCGAGCTTTTCTTCGATCAGAACGTCGGCGCGCTTTTCGGAAAGACGCTGGTCGTTGGTATCCTTGAATTCCTCGAAGGCGCGCATCATCTCGGCATGCGTCACGCCGGCCTCGGGCGGAATGCCCGATTTGGTCTCATAAGGCTTGGTATCATAGGACTTGGTCTCATAAGACTTGGTCGCAAGTTCGTTACGGTCGATATCCATTGGGTTCTCCTGTTGGATTGATGGATTTGTTTGTGCGACGCCAGCCGCTCGCGCGTGCATCGCAATAATTTTTTGCCCGGGTCTGTGATTTTGGCCCTTGCCACCGTTATTGCCGCCGCACCCCCTTCCCCGCATGCGCCGAGAAGTGGCACACTTGCCGCCAAGAACCTTGCGTCAAGAAACCAAAAGCACTGGGAGGAAACGATGAAGCGGTTATGGGTGGCGGCGCTGATGGCGCTTGCCGGAATTTGCAGCGCGCAGGCGCAGAACTATCCGACGCGAACGGTGACGATCATCGTGCCTTTCGCGGCCGGCGGACCGGCCGACATCATGGGCCGCATCGCGGCCGACATCCTGACCCGCCACCTGGGCCAAAGCTTCGTGATCGAAAACGTCGGCGGCGCCGGCGGCACGGTCGGCGCGACGCGCGCCGCGCGCGCCACGCCCGACGGCTATACGCTGCTCGCCGGCCACATGGGCACCAATGCGCTGGCGCCGCTTTTTTATCCCAACCTCGGCTACGACCCGGAGACGAGTTTCGAGCCGGTGAGCCTGACGGCGTGCAGCCGGAGCTACTCGCCGTGCGCAAGGACATCCCCGCCAATAACCTGAAAGAGTTCATCGCCTATGCCAAGGCGAACGAGAGCAAGCTCAACATGGGCCACGCCGGCATCGGCTCGGTTTCTTATATCGGCTGTCTCTTGCTCAACTCGGCTATCGGCATCAAGCCGACGCTGGTGCCTTTCACCGGCACCGCACCGGTGATGAGCGCCATTCTCGCCGGCAATGTCGATTACGATTGCGATCCGGTGCTCGGTCCGCTGTCGCATGTGCGCGCCGGCACCGTCAAAGCGCTGGCGATCGCGGCGAAGAAGCGCAGCGAGCTGCTGCCGGACGTGCCGACTTCGTATGAGCAGGGCTTCCCGCAATTCGATTGCGCGCCTTTCTATGGCATCTTCGCGCCGAAAGGCACTCCGAAAGCCATCGTCGACAAGCTCGCCGCCGCGCTCAGCAAGGGCCTGGACGAGCCGGCCGTGCGCAAGCGGCTGACCGATCTCGGCGCCCAGATCGCCGAACCCGACCAGCGCGGGCCTGCGGCGCTTGGCAAGCTGGTGCACAGCGAAATCGCGCGACTGACGCCGATCCTGAAAGCGGCGGCGAAGAAGTAAACATCCTCCTTGCGGGCGCGGCGGCAACGCCGCGTCCGGGCGCCGCAAGCGCGTTAGGCACTTATCTTGTTATTACGTGGGCTTGCGGTCGCCGCGCTCAAGCGCCCGCAAAGTTCCCATAGCGTGAGCGGCCTGCGGAAATTCCTTGCGGTCCCAAATTTCCTGCAGAATCTGCCGAGCCGCCGCCGGCGCCACAGCCAATGTTATTTCAGCTGCCATTAGCCTCACTTGCGGATTTGGGTGGTCAAAAAGCGGTAGCAACGCCGATCGTTTATCGCCTGTCCGACGTTTCAATTCCTCTCCGATAGCGACGATATCATCAGCCAATGCGTTGTATTTCGTGAACTCGTCGTTTAATTCGGCCTCGAATTGTTTCAGGGCATCGTTCGTAAATTGCTCGACCAATTGCGATTCAGGCATGCTTTCGAAAAAAGAGCGCTTCATGGCGCGAGAACTCCGTGAATCCTCAATGCTTCCAGACCAACCGCCCTGCGCACTTCCCAGTTTCTACCGTTCAGATAATCGCGAGGTGTCTGCCATCCGAACTCAGCATTTTTTGTCTGATACCAACCGTTGATCTCCTGATGCTTCAACCGCGGCACCTGCACGAGATTGTCTGGGCTGTCGATCGCCTCGCGGGTAAAGCCGTCCCGCTCGGCCTGGGTCTGTTCAACGATATGGTGGATATCATAGCCCGGCGCCGGCGTCGAAGCCGCCCGTTGAAGATCCTCCAAAGATTTAGGCGGATCGTTGTAGGTCTGTATCTCCGCCGAATAAGTTCGAAGCCAGATACCCATTCGCGCCATGGCTGCGACATCTTCGCCCGTTCGTAAGATACGCCTGGCAACCTCTTTCAGGATTGTCGTTCTGGTGCGCGAATTCGATGGCCGATTGTCTGGACTTTCCGGCGGATCATTTTTAGGATTCCGCTGCGGATCGCCGCCGCCTGACCCCTCGCCAGTCCATTGCCCGCCTTCAGGGCTACCTTTAGGCACGCGCGGCTGGTCCGCATTGAAGCCTGCCTTCAGCGCCAGCGCATGCCGCCGTACCGCGATTTCAAATCGTGTGGCGGCGCGCAGCCACTTCAACTCAAGCAATGTGACTCTGATCGCGCGCAGCGCCCGCAGGCGCTCGATCTCAGGAGCGATGGACGCCATGACACATCACGCCTTGCGCCATGCACGTACGCTGCCGCACGAGACTGTCCCGTCGCGGCGGCGATAAACCAGCCGCGGCGCATCGCGCAGCCGCGTCGATGCAACGGCCGGGCCGGCTGGCGCGCCCGCCAGCAGCGGGAACGTGACAATGGAAATTTCCCACAGATCGACCGCGTGCAGCGCGCGTACGCGCGTCTTCGGATCGACGCGGCCCTTGACCGTGCGAAAGCCGATCGACAGGCCGTCAATGGCGCCGGCGCGGATCAGCGAGTAAAGCTCCTTCGCCCGCGCCACTTCCGGAATAAGCCGGCCGCGCGCGTAAAGGCCCTTGCTGTCCTCGCGCAGCTCAAGCCAGACGCCGATGGGTTCGGCCGGATCGTGCTGAAACAGCATCGGCACCCGCCGCACCGGGCGCTTGCGCAGCGTGTCGGCGAAGGCCCCGCGCAGCATCATGTCGCGCGCCTGGTCGAGCGCACCGAACAGCGAGGCATAGCCCTCGACTGTGCCGTCAGGCTCGACGATGGTGCGGACGCCGAATACGGATTCGATGGTCGGGTCTTTGTATGGTGCGAGCATGAGTCATCCTTCTCGCTGTGCACGCACAGCAAGTTCGACGTCCAAACAATAAAGGGAGAAAGCTAGCGCTTGCCGCGCTTAGCGCGGACCTTTGGCGCCTTGCCGGATTTGTCCGTACCCGTGCCTTTGCGCTTGGCGGCACGATCGAGGTGGTCGAGAAATTCGCGGAAAATGTCGATGTGATCGCGGCGCGATTTGGTCTCGCGCCGGATCGAGCGCAGCACCGTGTGCAACGTATCCATTATTTGCCTCCGAAACGTTCGTTGAAGCGCGCGAGTTCGCGCACGAAATCGTCAAAGCGCCGGCTCGCCGCCGTCAGTTCGCGCAAGGCGAACCACGCCAAGGCCGACGACGAAAGCGCCCACATCAGCAGCGCCAGATGCGCGAGATCGCCGCGCGCGGAAAATGTTTCGATAAGGTCGGGCATCGGCTAACCCGCGTCGATCACGTCCCCGCCCTGCACCGCGCCGTATCCGATCGCGGCGCGCTTTTCGTTGACGGTGAGGAAGGGCGCCTTGCTGACGCGCTCCCACAGCGCGGCGCGGTCGGCCGACAGCGCTTCGATGCGGTCGCTATCGACCGCCAGCGTCAGGCTTTTGCCTCCAAGGTCCGCGCCGAAACTCGGCGAAAGCCATTGCGTCAGCGCGTTGGCGATACGGCCCGCCAGCGGCAGCACGGTCTGCCGCCAAAACACGCGATTGGCTTCCTGATAATTCGAATAGGTGTTGTCGCCCGGGATCGCCAGCAGCATCGGCGGCACGCCGAACGCAAGCGCGATCTCGCGCGCGGCCGAGTGCTTCGCCTCCATGAAGTCCATGTCCTTGGGCGACAGCGACATCGGCTTCCAGTCGAGCCCGCCCTCCAGCAGCAAAGGCCGCCCGGCATTGGCCGTGCCCTGATACTGGTCGGACAATTCCTTCTTCAGCCGCTCGAATTGCGCGTCGGCCAACACCGCGCCTTCCGGCCCGGCGTACACGAGCGCGCCGGAAGGCCGCGCCGCGTTGTCGAGCAGCGCCTTGTTCCAGCTCGCCGCCGCGTTATGGGTGTCGACCGCGATGGCCGCCGCTTCGAGCGGACTAAGTCCGTAATAATCGTCGAGCGGATTGAACAATGTGAGATGCAGGATCGGCGGCTGCGCCGTGCTCTGGTCGAAGCGCACGCTCTGCCCGCTCACGGCATATTCGAAGGCCCGCGGCCACCCGTCCGGCCCCGGCACCACTTTCATGCGGTCGGGGCGTAACGCGTAGATCTCGCGCACGCTTTGTCTTTGGTTTTGCGGCGCGCTCCCATCGTCCGCGATGCTCACCGCTTCGATATAGGAATTGCCGGCGAGCAAAAGATGCGACGCCACGCTTTCCAGGAACGCCGCGCCGTCCTGGCGCGGGTTTGGCCGCGCCATCAGATCGATGAGCGGATGCGCCGAGTGCTCGGCCGCGCCCTCATAGAGCACGAAGGACAAGCCGCCGATACTTTCGGCGATCAGCCGCACCGCGCGATGCACGATGGCGTTGCGGCTATAGCCCTCGCGTGCGAGCGCCGCATAATCGCGCGGCGTCCAGCGCGCGCGCCCGCCGCTCTCGATGGCGATCACGCGTGACGCGCGCGAGCTTTTTTGCTCCGCCAGGCGGAGGAAGGATTTGATGGTGTTGAGCATAAAAAAAGCCCGCCGAAGCGGGCCTCCTGTTTCCTTGCTTAGAATTTGTTTTAGTTCGAGAACAGAACTCTGCCCGCCGCTCCAAATACGATCGACTGCCTAGCTGGTTTAAAAAATCAAGCCGGCTTATGATCCTGCAAAATGCCGCCGCGTTTATGATGAGCTGCCGCTCCTTTGATCAGACGACCAATAATCATGTGCGGCATAACGAAAAATGATAACAAAACTATTTGGGTAACGAAAAGAACGGCGGCAATCGGACTATTGCAAAGAGCGGACGCCATAAAATAGTCGCCGAAATCATCCCATTCCCGCCAATAAGAAACATGCGAACGAGGCAGCCAATCTGGTCGCGGCGCTCCGCGAAGTTGCTGAAAGGCAGAAATTAGCACCGCCGGAATTACGCCTAGCGCGAAGCACCAAGCCACAACGGCCGATGTTGCAGAAGGCAAAACTTCTTCAACTATTTCCTTTATTTCATTCGGAACGCGATTATCGCTCAACAAGGCTGCGCCAGAGTCGATAGCCTTGTTTCGGAAGCGCTCGCCAATTCTAAAAAGACGGTTTGCGACTAGGAGATATACTAACACCAACGCGATGGCATCAATCAGAGTGAAAATATTAATCATTTCCGATTTCTCCGCCGCTTGCGTTTCGGTAGTCCGGGAGTCCTCTTCTCCAACTCCGCCGTAAACTCATGTTTGCCCCGCTCACGCGGCCCGGTGTGAAGAACCCAAACAAACAGGGACACCACAAGTACAGCCACAACCAAAAGAACCCAGTCTACAAAACTAATCTCAAAAAAAATGTTTGCTAGGTTAGTAACTAGGTCGTGACCAACGAGTTCCTGCAACTCCCGCCAAGTTTCACGGTAGCCTTTGAATGCGGTCGTAATTGCGGCCAATGAGGCCCCGAGCGCGAGAATACCGCGCCAAAGCCCTTTCAGGAACCCCGTCAAACATCCTCCCCACCCCGCTTTCTTTTGCATAATATGCCGCACAACCATGGCGCTAGGAAGCTTTTTTTAGCCAATTTGGCCTGAATTTTCGCGGGACTGAGGCTAAAGGTCAAAAAGTCGACGGCTTTTTTTCCCGTTTCATACGTCGCAGTAGCTGACCATTTGCCCCCTTCACAACCCCCGCACCCTCGGCTGCCCCCGCGCGGCAAACGTCAAGGCCGCCACCGCCCACCGAGAGCATCCAATCGGTCCGGCGACCTCCCCGACGACAGCCCGTCGATCCCGAAGTCGCACATCTCGTCTTCCAGCTCCGGGAAGGCGCCGGCGTGCTTCACCCGCCCCTGCTCGTACAACTGCGACACGGGATGGGCTCTATGATACTTGCCGCGCGTCGCGTGCACCGCCGTCACCGGCACTTCCGCGTCGGCTTCGGCGATGACGGCTTTGACCATCTCGCCGCCCTGGTTGACCTCAGCGACGAGGCTGTCGGCTTGATACTTGCGCCAGAGCGACACTGCTTTGAGCGCCCAGCCCTGCGGCGTCAGCCCCGAGGCGCTGGCATCTTCAAGAATATAAATCGTGCCGTCATCCGCGCGCCCCGCCACAACGAGCCCGCAGGCATCGGCGCCCCGCTTGGACGAGGCCGGCGGATCCACCGCCACCACGATGCGCGTCAAACTGGGCGCGCCGACAACGCGGCAGCTTTCGATCCCAGCGCGCGTCCATAGCGCGTCGGCCCGCTCTTCGATGATCTCGCCGTCGATCTCCTGCCGCCCGAGCCGCGTGCCTTTGTAAAGCGCCAGCACACGCTCGACAAAAGCCGGCGCAAGGTTGAGCGCATTCGCCGCCGTGCCGGCGCGCGTGAAGGCCGTCGCCGGATCGTCGATCAATTTCTTCAGTAAGCGAATCGGCCGCGGCGTGGTCGTAATGACCTGCCGCGGCCGCCCGCCAAGGCGCAGTCCGAACTGCAACATGTCAAACGCGTTCTCGGCTTGACGCCACTTGGCAAGTTCATCGCACCAGGCGGCGGAAAATTGCGGGCCGCGCAGGCCCTCGTAATTCTCCGCCGTAAATATTTCCGCCACCGCGCCATTCTTCCATTGCAGCCGCCGCAAGGTCGGCGTCCATTGCGGGCGCTCGTCGCTACGATGAACGCTCAGCAGGCCGGAGACGCCCTCCACCATCACCGAACGCACTTCGTGTTCGGTCTCGCCGACAAGCGCGATGCGCGCGTCTCTATCGGCAAGCGCCACACCGCGCACCCCTTCGGC
>Ga0207933_1000458_pt1 | contig 39925 bp, 22 predicted proteins | sample NGESurdeep092012_4_FD_184488 | JGI IMG/M metagenome (GOLD analysis project Ga0207933, IMG submission 184488) | Arctic peat soil microbial communities from Barrow, Alaska - NGEE Surface sample F53-3 deep-092012 (SPAdes) | ecosystem: Environmental > Terrestrial > Soil > Wetlands > Peat ... | reverse complement strand
CTTCGGCGACGCCGCGGCCGTATTCGACTCCACCAGCATCTACACCGCATGGCACGGCAACACCGCCACCGGCACCGAAACCATCCACGCCCAGAACAAGTCCGCCCAGACCGGCTCTGTCGGCGACTACCTCAGCGGCTACGTCATGAACAACGACGTGTTCACCTCGCAGAGCCCGGGCATGACCAGCCTCTACTTCGGCCGGCCCTACGGCACCTACTCCACGTGGATCATGTTGAACTCGTACGTCGACCAGGTAAATCCAACCGGCTACACCACCGGCCTTGGACCGACGCTTACCCCAGTCACCTTCAGCGAGTACAACGACATTCCCTACACCGATCCGGTGCCCAATGCGCTTGACCTCAACGGCATTCCGTACGTCGGCGCCGGCGGGAGCTCGGGCGCAGGCGTGGCAGGTCCCCGCGAAGCCAACTCCACCAACCCCGGCACGCCGATGGCCAACGACAATCCGCCCACCGCGATGACCCAGGCGCAGGCCCAGGCATACTTCCCCGGCAACTTCCTCAGCCAGCCTGTCTCCGGCTCGCCCAAAGTCAGTTGGAGCCCGACTGCGGCCATCGCCGCCAACGCCAACGCATTCGTCCCATCCGGCACAACGGCCACCGTTGCCGGTGGATCGAGCGTCACCATCCTGATGCGTCCGCAGACCCCCGGCCTCGGCGCCATCTCCAACGGCATCTACACCATCCCGACGGGCACCTATACCCTCACCGACACCTACAACGGAGGCAACCCCACCGTCATCGCCTCCGGTTCGCTCGACGCCTCCGGTGAAGCCTACTTCACGTCCAGCAACCTCGCCGACGGCACCCACAACCTCTCCTGGACCTACAGCGGCGACTCGAATTTCGCCGGTTCGACGACCGCATCGGCGTACGTGCTCACGGTCACCGGGCCGGCCGCATCCACCACCACGACGACCCTCGTCGTTCCGCAGTCGGACTCGGTCCACTACGGAAGCGCGGCGCCGGTCGCCGTACAGGTCGCATCGTCCGGCGGAACGCCGACGGGGACCGCGACTCTTACCGTCAACGGCACCCAAACGCTGACGGCCACACTCAACAGCGGCTCGGCTACGTTCATCATTCCCGGTCTCACCGCGGGAACGTACAGCCTCACCGCCAGCTACGCGGGCAGCCCGACCTTCATCCCATCCACGACAGCCTCGCCCAGTCCGCTGGTCGTCAATCCATTCCCGCTCACCGTCACCGCCGCTTGCGCCAACCGGTCCTTCGGGCAGCTAAATTCCTGTAGCGCCACGGTCACCGGTGGCTATCAGTACAGCGATTCCGCGGCGACGGTCTTCACGGCGACGCCGACCGCAACCACGACAGCCACGCGTTACTCCCCGGCCTCTACTTTTGGCGCTTATGGTGCGACTCCGGTCTACACGTTGACCGCCTTCGGGAACACGAACTATGTTGTCACGGCTGTCCCAGGCTTCTTTACGGTGACCGGCAACACCAACCTGCCGCAGGCGATCATCTTCGCACCGCTGCCGCCCCTCGCCAGCGGCGGCACCTATCAACTGACCGCGCGGACCACATCCGGGCTGCCGGTTTCCTACACCCTCACCCAAACCAACGGCAACGCCAACATCAGTGGATCGACGTTGAACGTTATCGGCCCGGGTATTTTCTTTGTGCAGGCCGCGCAGACCGATCCAACCGGCGATTACGCTCCAGCTGCCCCAGTCACAAGAGTGTTCATCGTCCATTGACAACCCTCATTCCACGCCAGAAACTCCGCCGTAACGCAGACTTATTGAACAAGGCCATTTCGGACCGCAACACGGAGACGGACACCATGCTGAACCTGAACACCATCCCTTCCACCAACATTTCTCGCAGCCTGGCGGTTTCGGCTTCCGTGCTCGTATTGGCGGGACTGCTCGCCGGTTGCGGTGGAGCGCTTTCGAATGCAGGAGGGACGGCCGGCGGTGGCGGAGTCACCGTGCACTTCCAGGGAAATGTGCACGGCGGAAATCAGCCGGTCAACGGAGCGTTTATCCAGCTCTACACGGTCGGCACCACCGCTTTGCAAAGCGCATCCACTCCTCTGATCCTGCCGAGCACGCCGAGCATTCCGAGCCCAGTGACAACGGATGTGAATGGAAACTTCAGCATCACCGGCACCTATAGCTGCACGTCGGCGACCCAGGTGTATCTCGTGGCCACGCAGGGCGATCCGGGCGATGTAGGAACGAACCCGAATCTCTCGTTGGCAGCGGCGCTCGGCGATTGCAACACGCTGCTGGCCAACGCCGCTACGACCTTCCTCCAGGTCAACGAACTGACGACAGTCGCCGCCGCCTACGCCCTCGCGCCGTTCGCCCATGATTACGCGAACATTGGGGCCAACGGCGCCAACAACACCGGCCTGGTGAATGCTTTTGCGAACGCCAACGCGCTGATCAGCACTGCCAGCGGGGCTGCCCCGGGCACATTGCCCGCGGGTGCGACCGTACCCGTCGCCGAACTCAACACCCTCGCCAACATCATCGCTTCCTGCGTCAATACAACCGGCGCGGGCAGCACGCAATGTTCGCAGCTCTTCACAGCCACCGGCGCATCCGACACCTTCGGGGCCGCATTGGCCATCGCGAAAAAACCGGGAAGCGCTGCAACAACGGGCCTGTATACACTTTCGAGCGCCATCGCACCCTTCCAGCCCTCGATGACCGGTGCGTCCAATGACTTCTCCGTGGCCATCAACTACAGCCCCGGCTCCGGCACTTTCGCGACGCCGTACGGCATTGCGATCGACGCGGGCGGCAACGCCTGGGTCACCAACGAAGGCGGAACGACCGTCACCGAACTGTCCCCCGCCGGCACGGTCCTTCCGACACCGGCAACGCCCGGCCTGGTCGGCGCGCAGGGCATTGCCGTCGATAGAGATGGCAGCGTCTGGGTCGCCAATACGGCCGGGAATTCGGTGATCAAATACACGCTCACGCGCGGCAGCGTTACCGCGACAAACACCTTCACCAACGGCGGGGTTGACGCTCCCACGGCCATCGCACTCGACTCCGCGGGCACCGCCTGGATCGCCAACTTCAACGGCAACTCGGTTACCGCGCTCAGCAACACTGGCGCGACCATCGGCGGCTCGCCATTCAACGGCGGCAATACGATCACCGTGCCCACTGGCATCGCGGTCGGCATCGGCAGCGGGGCCATCTTCGTGACCAGCGGCAGCGGAGCGATCGTCAAGCTCGACAACGCGGGCGCGTTTCAGGCATCGCTCAACGATCAGGCGCTGCAAGGCCCGGTCGCAGTCGCCGTCGGCAACAACAGTCAGGTCGCGGCCACGGGCTTTACAACAGGGTCTTCGATTGGCGGCGCGGTCAGCGAGTTCACCACCGATGGCGCAGTCGGCGCGGCGAGTCCGGTGACTCTGGGTCTCACCAGCCCAGCGGGAATTGCGTCCGACTCGTTGAATTTCTGGGTTGCCAACAGCACCCCGAGCGGCAGCCTGACGCGGTTTCTCTACGGCAACGGCGGCCCGAACGCCCCTCTCGCCGGGTTCGGCACGCTCAACACGCCGATAGGCGTTGCAATTGACTCTTCCGGGTCGGTCTGGACGGCCAACTCCGGCGACAACACGGTTTCAAAGTTCATCGGCATCGCGTCGCCGGTCGGGACCCCGATTGCCGTGAATGTCGGCCCCTAAAGTCCCCACGGAAATTGTTTCAAGAAAACCGGCCTGAAATGGGTCGGTTTTTTCGCTTTTTAACACGAAGAGGCCATATTTCCGCGCCTTCCGGTTCGGCAACCGTGCTTCCACAGTGCTACCGTAGAGGGTACCCATTTGCAGTCCCATCGACCGCTCCGAAGCCCCGTGCGGCTTCCCGGCAGAGCAGTTGGTTGGACCGCCCGCTTGACCAAGTGGACTAAAAAGGCGCACAGTATGCCCTTCTTGTCCTAAACCCGCATTTTCGAGGAGTTTCGCTTCGTGTCTACCCTCTTTTGTACTAAAGGCCCTGTTTCTCGCACTCTTGCATTTTCGTTGGCTGTTTTGTGTATGGCCGCCGTCTCTCTCGCAGCCCGCGCGCAGGTCGCGCCCACGCTTCTGCCGTACACGCTCAGCGTGATTGCCGGCGGAGCCGCGACCAGCCCCACGGCTGGCAATCCCTGCCCCGCCTCCGGCTTCAAGTCTACCGACGCATACGGCGACGGCTGCCTCGCCACCGAGGTGGCTCTTGGCGCGCCCCGCTACGTCACGACCGACAGCAACGGCGTAGTCTACTTCGCCGACACCGGTCACGGCCTCATCCGGTGGATCGATCCGCTCACCGGCGTGATCTCGATCTATGCCGGCGGCGCTGCCTCCAGTCCTGCCAGTGGCGCCACATGCGGCTCCGGCAAGGCCACCGACTCCGACGGCAACGGCTGCCCCGCAACCCTCGTCAAGCTCGGCAAGCCCATGGGCGTGGCGTTTTCGCCGGCCGGCGATCTCTACTTCGCCGACAACAGCTTCGACGGCGTTCGCAAGATCGACCACACCACCGGCATCATCACCAACATCATCGGCAACACGACCTACGGCTACAACGTCAATAACACCTCGCTCTCCGGCCCGGTCAACGCCGCGACGCATGGTTACCTCAACTTTCCCTACGGCATCGCCTTCGACGCGGCCGGCAACCTCTACATCGCCGACGAAGGCAACCAGGACCTCTCGGTCGTCAACCTCGGCACGGCCAGTGTCACTATTCAAGGCATGGTCATTCCCCCGGGCACGGTCGCCAAGTTCGCCGGTTACGGCTCGGCTTCCGGCAACGCCACCAACCCCAAAAGCACCACGGTCGACTGCCCGGACTTCGTCTCCACCAGCAATCGCGGCGGCTGTTACTTCGGTAGCTGGACCGACGGCGCGCTGGCCAACGTCTCCGGCCTGGATAACCCGCTCGACATCGCGCTCGACCCTTCCGGCAACATTTACTTCGCCAATTTCTTCAACTACGACGACGGCAAGATCACACCGGCGAACGTGATTGCCAACTTCGCGGGCATCCAGGGTACTTCCGGGACCGCCGTGAAACGCGGCACTGCCGGCAGCTTCGGCATCGGTCACACCTTCAACGTCGCCACCGACGCCAGCGGCGACGTCTACGTCAACGACGGCGGCAGCGGCGTCGTCTATCGCATCGATCCCGGCTCCCTGGCCATGTATCCCGTCGCGGGCGGCGCCGCCAGCGTCTGCGCCAATGCAACCGACGCCGCGGGCGACGGTTGCCCCGCCACCCAGGCCATCCTCGGCAAGTACACCGGCACCACCAGCGCAACCTACCTCCCCGGCGGCGCCGGCGGCCTGAACGTCGACCCCTTCGGCGACTTGCTGATCACCGACACCACCACCAACGTCGTCCGCCGCGCCGCTTCCGGCACCTACTTCGGGGCCGTCGGGGCCAACCAGCCCACCCAGACCGTTGCCGTCCACTTCGCGGCCAGCGACGCCCCGGCTTCGAACCCGTTCTCCCTTACCTCCGGTTCCGCCAACTTTTCCCTCGGCGCTTTCTCCTGTGCCGCAGCCAACAGCGACGGCACCACGGACTGCACCATCGCCGTCACCGCTACTCCGTCCACTCTCGGCGCCTTCTCCGGCACTCTGACGGTCAAGTCCTCCAAGGGCGCCACCTCGAACTTCACCCTCAGCGGCAACTACGTCACCTCGCCGCTTACGCGCACCGTAGTCAGCTACAACACCGGCAGCGCCTGTAACCCGACCACCGTCCCAACCACCGCTCCCATTACCCTGACGGCGACTGTCGTCAGCACGGGAAGCCCGACCGGGACCCTGACTTTCTTCGCCAACGGGACGCAGATCGGCACTCCCCAGACCGTCGGCCCCAACGGTACAGCCACCCTGGTCAACACGTTCTCTACCCCCAACACCTACGTCATTACGGCGAAGTACAGCGGCGATACGAACTTCAACGCCTCAACGTCCTCCGGCACGACGATCGCGTCCTCCGCTCCCACCTTCACCGCGGCGCTGCTGCCCACCATGCAAAACACAGTCGCCGCCGGCCAGACGGGGCTGTATTCCTTCACCGTCGCGCAGAACATCTACACCGGAACCATCTCGTTCGCCTGCACCGGCCTGCCCGCGTACAGTTCGTGCGTCTTCAGCCCGGCAACGCTCACCGCGACCGGCTGCACCATCACCTCGACCGTGGCGCTCAGCATCCTCACGCAGCAAGCGACTTCCATCAATCCTTCTGCCCTCGGCGTTTCCGGCAACGGAAGCTGGACGGCCTTCGGGATTTTCCCCGGCATCCTGCTAGCGCTGTTTGTCGGCATCCGCCGGCGAAAGTCGCCGCTGCGATACGGCCAGGTCTGGCTGGCGCTGGCAATGCTGATGACGGCCTCCGGCCTGGTGGCTTGCGGCAAGACGGGCAACACCACCGCCGCCACGCCTTCCGGCACCTACACCGTCACGGTGCAGGCCACCGGTTCCGCCGGCACGATCACCAGCTTCACGGTTCCTCTCACGGTCAAGTAGGCCGGCCCGGCGGGCAGGGCTTCGGCCTCTGCCCGCGACACTTCTTTTTTCTCTGTTTGCTTTCAGGCTCGGTCAACGGTTCAGGAGACTTTCGAAATGCCCCGCAAGTGTTCACTTTTTTCAGTTCTACTCGTCCTTCTCAGCTTCCTTCCTTTTGCGCTTCCCAGCGCTCACGCCCAGTCGGCGACCGCCGGCGCGATTTCCGGAACGGTTTCCGACGCCAGCGGCGCGGTCCTGCCCGGCGCCACCGTTAAGGTGACCAATAGCGCCACCGGCGACGAGCGCACCGTCAAGACCGGCAAGTCCGGCGACTTCCGCATCCCCGAGCTACAGCCCGGCGTCTACGGCGCGACCGTCACCATGGACGGCTTCCAGACCGCGCAGATCGACATCATCACCGTCACCGTCGGCGGCGTCGCGAACATCACGCCCAAGCTGGTCGTCGGTTCCGTCAGCGATAAGGTGGAAGTTACCGGCGAGACCCCGGACGTACACACCTCCGGCGCCGAAATCTCCACGACCATCGACCAGAACACCATCGACAACCTGCCTATCAACGGCCGCCGCTGGTCCGACTTCGCGCTCCTCACGCCCGGCGTCGTCTCCAACTCCGACGGTTTCGGCCTGCTCAGCTTCCGCGGCATCAGCTACCTGCTCAACAACACCACGGTCGACGGCGCGGACGACAACCAGGCGTACTTCTCCGAGGCCCGCGGCCGTACCCGCTCGCAGTACACCGTCTCGCAGGGCGCGGTGCAGGAGTTCCAGGTCAACACCTCGAACTACTCGGCCGAATACGGCCGCGCCGCCGGCGGCGTCATCAACACCGTCACCAAGTCCGGCAGCAACAAGATACACGGCGAACTCTTCTTCTACGACCGCGACAACGGTCTCGGCGGCGCATCGAACCCCTACACCCAGCTCTACAACTTCAGCCAGACCACCGGCCTCAACATTCAAAACATCAAGCCCAAGGACTGGCGCAAGCAGTGGGGCTTCGGCATTGGCGGGCCCATCCTCAAGGACAAGATTTTCTGGTTCTACGCCTTCGATGAATCCCGCCGCAACTTCCCCGGCATCGCCCGGACCTCCGATCCCTACGATCTGTTCGCCACTGCCACTCCGCTGAGCGGCAAGGAATCCTGTTCTTCGCCGGCCGGTAACAACTTCGGCGCGCCCTACGCCAGCTACACCTCGCCCGACGGCACGTACGTCAACAACGGCTTTGCGATTACAGGCAATCTCTCCACTCCCGCGCTGGTGAGTGCGACCACTCGTCCCTATCCCACCGGCCAGTCCTTTCAGGGGAACTTCGGGGCCTGCGCGCTGGCCGTAGCCATCGCCGGTTCCACCGGCGGCACCCCCACGGTCAACTACGAGCAGGGAATGGCCTACTACAACCAGGGTCTCGGCATTCTGGCCTCCTTCTTCGGGCCGGTGCCGCGCGTCGGCAACCAGGTCATCAACTTCCCCAAGATCGACTACCAGATCAACGACCGCAACCGCCTCACGGTCCAGTACAACCGCCTGCGCTGGGACTCACCCAACGGCGTTCAGACCCAGACCTCGAACTTCTACGGCCGCGGCTCCTACGGCAACGACTTCGTGAAGGCCGACGTCGGCATCGTCCGCCTCAGCACGGTGGTTACGAACTCCGTCGTCAACTCGTTCCTCGCGCAATACGGCCGCGACATGGAAAGCGAGTTCCCCTCAACCACTCTTCCCAACGAACTGCCGCTGGTGAACCCACTTTCTACTGGCGAATGTTCGGCTCCGCACAGCGGCGGTTGCCTGGCCGGCGCGCCCGACCTCAGCGTCGGATTCGGCTACGACGCTGCCGGCTTCGACGCCGGCACTTCGGCGCTCTTCTCGCGCTTTGCCCTGCCCGACGAACGCCGCATCCAGTTGAAGGACGACGTCACCTGGTCCCACGGCAAGCACAGCTTCAAGCTCGGCCTCGACTTCAACAAGGTCTCCGACTACATCAACAACCTCTACAACGGCTACGGTACCTACGACTTCGACTGGGCCTACAGCTTTATCGGCGACTACCTCCACAAGACCACCGGCCTTGGCGGCACAGGCTACGCCGGCGGCAACGGCACGCCGTTCAACTCCAGTTCGACCGACTACAACTTCGGCCTCTATTCCAGCTACAGCCAGGGCTACACCGTTCCCCAGAACTACAACGAGACAGCCAACACTGGAACGCCGGACAACGTAGGCGCTTCCGCGCTCATCGCAACGCGCGAGTATGCCGGTTACGGCACCGACGACTGGCGGATGACCCCCAAGCTGACGGTTACTCTGGGCGTCCGCTATGAGTACGAGTACGTTCCCGCCAACCCCACGCCCAACCCCGACTTCGTCGGCGTGGCCAGTGTGGGCAAGTACAAGCCCGATACCACGGCGCACCCCGACGATCGCAACAACGTTCAGCCCCGGCTCGGCTTCGCGCTCAACGTCTTCGGCGACAGCAAGACCATGCTCCGCGGCGGCTACGGCATGTACTTCGGCCGCATCATCAACGCCAACATCGAGCAGTCCTACCAGAACTCCGGCGGCCCCGGCTCGCAGGTCAATATCTCCGGCCTGTTCCCGGACGCGACCACCTCGACGCTGGCAAACTGCAAGATCGTCTTCCCGCAGACTGTCCCCACCTACACGCAGGCCATCGCCTGCGCCCATGCCACCAACAACGCCAGCTCGCACCCCAGCATCTCGTACCTCGACAGTCACCTGCAGAACCCCCAGGTACACGAAGCCGATCTCGCCCTGGAGCAGGACCTCGGTCACGACCTCGTCCTCGGCGTTACCTACATGAGTTCCTTTGGCCGCGAGCTGGATAGCGCCAACGACGTCAATCTCAACCTCGCAACCTCGATTCCGAACGCTACGTACTACGTCAACAACACGCCCCAGGGGCCTGGCATCCGCAATCCCGTCCTTCCGCACGGCGGAAAGCCCGCGCCTTTGCCCGGCGTTCCCACCCAGCTCCGGGTTTATTCAGGCACGCGAAACAATGCGTCGTACTACCGCATCCTGCGCATCGCTTCCAACGTCAACAGCAACTACAACGCGCTCGCCTTCCAGATCAACAAGCGTTACCGCAACGGCTTCTCCCTGCTTTCCAACTTCACCTGGGCGCATGCCCTGGACTTCAACCCGTACATCGGCACCGGCATCCCCGGGCCCAGCCAGCTCGACCCGAACGACCAGTCCAAAGACTATGGCAACAGCTCGCTGGATGTCCGTCGCCGCTTCGTCGCCGCGTTCACCTACCAGCCGCAGACCCACTTCCACGGCTATAAGGACGCGCTGTTCGGCGGCTGGCGCCTCGCTCCCATCCTTCAGATCCAGAGCGGCTTGCCCTACACGCCGTTCATCAGCGGCTATCCGCTGGAGAGCGCTTCGGGTGTCCGCAGCGCCAACGGCGCGGGCGGCACCTCCGGCCGTATCGACGCTATCCGCCGCAACCAGTACACACGCCCCAAAAGCGACAAGGCGGATGTTCGCCTGGGCAAGAACTTCTACTTCAACGTGAATAAGTACGGTATCGACCGCCCACGCCTGGAGTTCTTCGCGGAGGTCTTCAATGTCGCCAACCACCAGAACATCACTGGCATTCAGAACACGGCCTACAACCTCAGCGGACAGGTCGTCGCCGGCGTAACACCCGCGCAGGACGCTGCTCATCCGAACGGCTTCGATACGCTCACCCTCCAGCCCAACTTCGGCACCTACAACAACTCCAACAGCAACTACACCTACACGCCGCGCCAACTGCAGGTGGCGGTCCGCCTGCACTTCTAGGCGAACGACAGAAACGGAAAAGCCGCCCCTCGCCGGGCGGCTTTTCTGCGTTCGTCCAATTGTTGTCAAGCCCCCCAGCCTGTGCAAAACCCCCAAACCCCGCATGAACACAGGCAAAAGTAATTCAAAAACCCTTGCGTGTTCTATGTCCCAGCTCTGTACAATTAAATCAGTACTCAAAACTCACAACTCAAAACTGAACAGAAACCCTTCAGACGCCAACCGCGCCCAGCACCTCTACGCTCAATAGCTCTGAGCTCTGAGCTGATCGGAACGCTCGCTCCTCAACCCTCATCCCTCGCACCTGAACAGAAAGGTATGTGTACTGCCTCATCGCCCGAAACTGGCAACTGGCAACTCGCAACTCGCAGCTCGCATCTGAAAATCGACCCGCAGCCGCCAACCAGCCGCTAACCGCTTATGGTGGAATACTTTGCACTGAAGCCGTTTAAAATGAGTCGCTTGAGGAGACCTCCGGCCCTGGAGCCCAGCATTCTAAAGCACTTCCCTCCAAGGTAGTCCGAGGGGGGAGGGGGAGGGGGCCACTACTTCGCCGCCAAATCGAACGACCCCATCCGCCCCGTTCCGGTATCGCGCACCACAAACCGCAGCGTCGCCGCCTTCGCCCCTTTCGCGGCAGGCTCGACCGTAAACCCAAAGTCCGCCGTCTTTGCCGGGTCGTGCAGGTTGACGCCTTCCCGCGCATGGGCCGTCATCCCGTGCAGCGTGTGCGCGATCATCTTGCCTCTCTTGTCTAGATAAACCGACATCACCGCAACCGACGCTGTCGAGCTGCCGTCGTCGGCTGGCTTCCACGTCAAATTCGCCGCGCCGACATGCACCACGAAGCTGTCCGGCGGAGCATTCACCGACGTGCTGCGCTCCACCGCCACATGCAGCCCATTGAGCGGGACCGTGCTCTCGGCCGCGTTGGAAAGGTCGTAGGAAATCGTCGCCGCAGCCTTCTCCTGCCGCGTCTCTTCGACGAAGTAGCCATCGCGCGTCCGTAGCGTCAGCCCAACTCGCTTGCAGTCCACGCGGATGTGGCGGTACTTCGCGTCCGCCTCGCTGCTCGACGAAGGCGTGTAGCCGATGGTGTAGAAGCTCTTGCCCAGTTCCACGCTCAACGCGATCTGGTGCGACACGTTGTTCATGCCGCGGATCACGCGCCCGCCCGTAATCGGCGCCAGGCGGTCGAAGTCCTCGCCGCTGTCGATCGACGCCAGCGAACCGTTGCTGCTGTCAGACATCGCTTCGGCGAACGCCGCCTGGTTCTCGTCCGTGATCTCAGTCATGCCCGCGGCGCCGCTCTTGGGGTCGATCGCGTACATCGTGACGTGCGCATCCAGCAGCGTGTTGGTCACATGCTGGATGGTGTTCTTGACTTCGGTCGCCTGCGAGCCGTCGATCGTCGTCGGGTCAAGCGTCGGGAAACCGCCGCCCACCCAGATCAGGTTCTTCCGCCCCGGAATGCTCGCGGAACTCTGCGCAATCTGTTCGAGCGCCCGCAACGACTGATCGAGGCGCGTGATCGGCCCGTTCTCCGAACTGCCCAGCGCGTCCAGCATCCACGACTTGTGGGTCGGCTCGGCTGCCAACGCGCGCAGCAGCGCATCGCGGTCGCGCGTGTACGCCTTCACCAGCTTGAAGTGGTTGTCGTAGACCGTCAGCAGCGTCGTCGGCTGCGCCAGCAGCGCGGGCTGCTGTACCAGATAGTCCCTCAGCGACTGCCGAGCAAACGAGCTGTCCGCGAACTGCGTATTCAGTTGGTCGAGCACCAGCACCGTTACCGGCGACAGCCCGAAGGCGGCAGGCTTGGCCGCGTCGAACACTGCGGTGGGATCGGCGGACGCCGCCAGCGCCGGCGGCAGCACATGCGCCGACGGCGGTTCAAACGACGCAATGCGTTGCTGCTTGCCGTCCTCGAACACCGTGAAGTCGCTGCGCTGGAGGTCCGTGACTGGATTGCCGTCCTTATCGGTCACGACAACATCGAGCACCACCAGCCGCGCGGTGACGGTCAGCGTCGCCGTATGAGGCGCTTGCGAGGGCTGGGGCTGCTGCGCCCATGCGCTGAGCGAAAAAAAGATAATGGTCGCGGAAAGCGCCGCGACCTGGACCTGTACTACAGCATTTCGAGTGATGCGCAAAGCCAAGTCGTTTCCCTTCAGACAATTACGTTGCAGCACCGTTTCCGGCCCGTTTCGGCACACGGTTCGGATGTACAAGGGTACATGGAATACGGCTGATTCGGCGCGCGAGTTTCAGCCAGAGTTCATGCGGAAGCATTACCATGCATCAATGTCTTCTACATGTATTGGGTCCTCGGCCCTTCGTCGCCATTTTTCGGTCTCTCTTCTTTCCCGGTTCGCTGCATGTCTTATGTTGCTGGTCTGCGTGCCAAGCGTTTGGGCAGCAGGCTCGACGACGGTTGTTATCAGCCAGATCTATACAGCGGGCGGCAACAGCGGCGCCGTTTATAACGCCGACTATGTCGAACTCTTCAACATCAGCTCGACGGCGCAAAGTCTCAACGGCTTCGCTCTGCAATACTCTTCCGCGACCGGCACGACAGGCACAGTCATCGCGCTGCCCGCGGGCATCACGCTACAACCGGGACAGCGCTACCTGATCCAGGGCACTGCGGGCGCCAACGGCACCGCCATGCCGAATGCGGCTGACGTCATGCTGAGCGGCCTCGCGATGGGCGGCTCTGCCGGCAAGATATATCTGACCAACAACCAAACCGCGCTGGCGAATGTCTGCACCGATCCCAGCATCGTCGACTTCGTCGGTTACGGAACGACGGCGAGTTGCTACGAAGGGTCGAAGTATGCTCCGGTGCCCTCGGCCACGCTGGCCGACGTGCGGACCGTTCCATGCACCGACACCAACGACAACTCCGCCGACTTCACCGCCGTTTCCGTCAGCACTGCGAACCCGCGCAACAGCAGTGCGGCTGCCACACCGTGCGGCACCGGCCCATCGACCCTTTCCATCACCGGCACCGCCAATCCTACCTCGGTCTACCAGAACTCCACTACGCTGCTCGCCGTTACGGTCACGCCCGGCACGAGCCCCGCGTCTACAGGTATTGCGGTGACGGCCAACCTCAGCGGCTATGGTGGAAACTCGACGCAGCCGCTCTACGACGATGGCACGCACGGCGACCCGACCGCCAACGACGGCACCTACAGCTACACACTCACGGTCCCCACCAGCGCGACTCTGGGCAGCAACCCAATTACGGTCTCGGCCAGCGACACGCAGGCACGCACGGCGACTACCAGCATTCCTGTCACCGTGCTTGCGCCGGTCACGCTGGTGCCGATCCACACCATTCAGGGCAACGTTCCCGGCACCGCGGCGTACAACACGCAGACCGTGATGACCGCCGGAATCATTACCGGCGTTAAGGTCAACGGCTTCTACCTGCAATCCCGGGACGTCGATGCCGACTCCGACCCGAGCACGCCAGAGGGCATCTTCGTCCACGCCGGAACAGGTCTCGTTCCTTCTACCGCAACCGTCGGAACCTACATGCAGGTAACAGGCACAGTCACTCTCTTCCCCACAGCCGGCCCGCTGCCCGGAACGGAACTCGACAGTCCGACCGCGTTCACCGTCCTCAGCACCGGCAATCCTCTGCCCACGGCGATCACGCTGACCACGACCAATCCCAGCCCTTCGGGCGGCTTCTCGCAGTTGCAACGCTACCAGTCGATGCGCGTTGCCGTTCCCAGCTTCACCGTCACGGGCCCAACCCAAGGGACACTCACCGAGACTGCCGAAACCTACGTCTCCACAGGGCAGTTCTGGGGAACGGTCACCGGCGATGCCCGGCCCGTGCGCGAACCCGGCCTCGAAGTCCTCGATCCGCTGACGGCGAGTGAGCCTACCACCATTCCGCGCTTCGACGACAACCCCGAACTGTTCGAGGTGGATTCGGAAGCCTTGCTGCCAACGCCCGGGCCGCTCGACCTTTCCAGCACCACGGTGCTCACGAACCTCAGTGGCGTGATGGACTTCTCCAGCGGCACGCCGCTGTTCCTGATCGACGCAGCCACTCGTCCTACGGCAACCGGTGGAATGACCGTCGTTCCCGTCTCCGCAGCCGCCGCGGGCGAAACCACGATCGGCGACCAGAACTTCGAGCGCTTCTACACGACCACCAAGAATGCGACCGGCGCGACCATCATCACCGCTGCCGCGTACGAACTCCGCAAGGCAAAAGCATCCCTCGCCATTCGCAATGTCTTCCGCACTCCCGACATCTTTGCGATGGAGGAGATCGAGGACATTGCCACGCTCAACGACCTCAGCGCGCGCGTCAGCTCCGACGCCATCGCCGCGGGCCAGACCGACCCGCACTACGTCGCCTATCTCTCCCAGGGCAACGACACCAGCGGCATCAACGTGGCATTCCTCATCAACCCGTCGAAGATCGACGTCACCGATGTCACGCAGGTCGGTCTCGCGACGACCTTTACGCAGCCGAGCACCGGAAGCCAGGCGGAACTGAACGACCGTCCGCCGCTGGTGCTGCGCGCCGGCATCAAGCGCGCCGGCGGTTCCGACTATCCGATTACGGTGATCGTCAACCATATGCGGTCGCTCAACGGCGTCACCGACAACACCGGCTCGGGCCAGAACACCCGCGCCAAACGCGAGCAGCAGGCGGAGTTTCTGGCAAATCTGGTGCAGCAGCATCAGGCCGCGGGCGAACATGTCGTCGTGGTCGGCGACCTCAACGCCTTCGAGTTCAACGACGGTGTTGTGGATTCCATCGGCATCCTCAAGGGTGCAGCGGCGCCAGCGAACCAGGACATTGTCTCCGGACCGTCGGGACTGGTGACGCCGAACCTGGTCGATGTCGCGCCTACCAACGCCGCGACCGGTACCTACACCTATAACTTCAACGGCAACGTTCAGAGCATCGACCATTTCCTGGTGACGTCTGACATCGCTTCCATCACTCGAACCTCACCCGCGCACTACGATGCGGACTTCCCCGCGATCGACCGCAACGACCCGACGACTCCGCTGGTCGGATCGGACCATGACGGCATTGTCGGCTACATGAAGGTCCCCGGAACGACCGTGCTGTCCCTCAATCCTACGAGCCTCACCTTCGCTTCGCAGGTGCTCAATACGTCCACGATGCAAACTGTGACAGTGACCAACGGCGGCACATCGCCGATCGCCATCACCAGCATCGTCGCCAGCGCCGGCTTCAGCGTGATCGCGAGTCCCTGCGGTACACAGATCGTCGCTGGCACGCCGTGCGTCATCACCGTGACCTTCAAGCCGACAACGACCGGACCGATCACCGGAACGCTGACGCTGACCGACAGCGATGTGACCGGAACGCAGACGGTCGCGCTCACCGGGACGGGCGCAGGCATCTTCAGTGCAACAGCGCTGGGCGTGTCGTCGGGCAACATCGTGTTCGGAACCAATACCACGATGACCGCGACGATCACCGGCAACGCGAGCACGACACCGACGGGAACGGTGAACTTCCTCGACGGCGCGACTGTGCTGAAGACCGCAGCGGCGCTGAACGGCAGCGGAGTCGCGACATTCACCACGACAACGCCGCTGGCCATTGGGACCCACAGCATCACCGCTGTCTACAGCGGCGACGGCACGTATCCCACGTCGACATCGGCGGTGGGCACTGTCCTCGTCGCCGCGCCTCCGGTGCCTGACTTCACGTTTTCACTCTCCAACGGACAGATCGTCATTCCGGCGAACCTGCCTGCGTCGAGCACTACGGTCAACGTAGCGATGGTGAACGGCTTCAGCTCGACGGTAAGCTTTAGCTGCTCGGGCCTGCCGACAGCGAGCCGCTGCTCGTTCACTCCGGCAACGCTTTCGGCAACCGGCAGCAGTGTCCTCACCGTGACGATCAACACGTCGTCTGCGGCAATGCGCTCGCCGTTCGGCGGCATGGGAGAAGGCGTGCTGGCGTGCGGTCTGCTGATGCTTCCGTTCATGCTGCGGAGGAAGACTCGTACAGCGGTGCGCAGGGCGGCAACGCTGATGACGCTGCTGCTGCTTGCGGGCGGTCTGGCGGCGATCAGCGGCTGCGGCGCAGGCGGATCGACGGGCTCGACACCCAAGGGGACGAGCAACGTCACCGTAACCGCAACTGGCGGAAGCGTCACGCATACCGCGACCATCGCGGTTGTGGTTCAATAGCTAGTCTGTAGCAAACGGGCGGCGCGGCGACAGTCGCGCCGCCAACGTATTGAGGGCCTTATGAAGAAGTCAATGATTCGCAGCGCAGTCACTCTCGCGCTGGTATATGGTATTGCTACACCTCCGACGTGGGGCTGGGGCCGCGAGGGCCATCGCCTTACGGCGCTGGTCGCCGAGAACTACCTGACTCCCGAAACACGCGCCGCCGTGCAAGAGCTGCTGGGCAAGCAGTCGATCGCCGATGTGGCCTCGTGGGCCGACGACAACCGCGCGCAGCATCCCGAAACCGGCAAGTGGCACTTCGCGGACACTCCGCTGGCCGACGACACCTACAGCCGCGACCGCGACTGTCCTAAGTCCGCCGACGCAACTTCGCCGTGGCGCGACTGCGTCGTCGACCGCATTCTGTACTTCGAGATGCGGTTGGCCGACAAGACGCTCTCGCACGACCAGCGCGCCGAAGCGCTGAAGTACATCATCCACTTCGTCGGGGACATCCATCAGCCGTTCCATGTGCTGGGCGACGCTCGCGGAGGCAACGACAACGCCGTTACCTTCATGGGATCGACGCAGTGCGGCAACTACAAGTGCAACCTGCACGGAACGTGGGACGATGCCATGATCGACCACCACGACCTCAATGAAAAACAATATACGGCTTTTCTGCTCAACGATATTCAGCAGCACGACTGGCAGAAACTGGCCGGCGGCAATCCCGTGCAGTGGGCCAATGCATCGCACAAATATGCGATGAACGCCTATGCACCGAACGGCGCGCTGATTACCAAGGAGTATTACACCGAAGAGATCAAGGTGATCGACTCGCAACTGGCGCTGGGCGGCCTGCGCCTGGCCCGGGTGCTGAACACGATCCTGGGCGGACAGCCGGTTCCGCCAATGCCGGACGCTGCTCCCGCGCCGATTGCAAAGCCGTAGGAGGCGACCCCCTCCCCCATTTCTATTGCCCGGGGTAAGTGCTTCGGTATTCCTCGGCGTTCCGTGCGACCGAAACCTCAGCGGCTAAGGCCGGATTCGCTGGGTATTCCTGATGTCCGGGGGAAACTCCGGACCTACCGTGACGTGGCCGTCCGGTGAAAAAGACCCAATCGACCTATTCCTTCTATTCCCTTGCATCGCGACGGCCTCCGCAAGCGTCTCTTTAACTATGACAAATTCGAGCGCAACATCGCAGGCTGGAAAAGTTTGGTTCATCACCGGAGCGTCGTCCGGCTTCGGGCGTCTGTTGACCGACTATCTGTTGTCGCTGGGCGCCAGCGTCATCGCTACCGCGCGCCAGCCGGACACGCTGAACGACCTCACCACAACGTACGCGGCCAACTCGCAGATCCTGTCGCTCGACGTCACCAAACCCGGACAGGTCGACAAGGCGGTGAACGATGCCCTGGCGCGGTTCGGGCATGTGGATGTGCTGGTCAACAACGCGGGTTACGGCGTGGCCGGAGCGGTGGAGGAAGTCGCGCCGGAGGAATACATGCCGATGTTCAACACCAATGTCTTCGGCCTCCTCACCATGACCAAAGCGCTGCTGCCGCAGTTTCGCGAGCGCCGCGCCGGACACATCGTGAACCTGTCCTCGATCGGCGGCCTGATCGGCCTGCCCGGCTGGGGCCTGTACAACGCGACCAAGTTCGCCGTCGAGGGCCTGAGCGAGGCACTCGCGGCCGAGCTTGAGCCCCTCGGAATCCACGTCACCATCATCGAACCCGGCCCGTTTCGCACGGAATTTCTCGGCACGTCGGGCAAGACCGCGAAGGACCGGATCGCCGATTATCAGCAGACCTCCGGCAAGACGCGGGAGTACTTCGCGCTGCAAAACGGCAAGCAGCCGGGCGATCCGCAGAAAGCCGTTGAGGCCATCGTCGCGGCGGTGAGCGCGCCACAGCCGCCACTCCACCTGCTGCTGGGCAAGCTGGCGCTGGAGCGGTTCCGCGGCAAGATGAAGAGCTTCGACGCGGAAGTCGCCGAGTGGGAACGGACCACGCTGGGTGCCGATTTTCCGGCGTCCGACAGCGACAAGAAGTGATGCGCTTCACGTCCCCGCAACATCTCTGCCTTGCATCGACAGCTATAACGATTACTCTCTAAGAGGCATTATTTTCTTGAACCGCGTTTCCGGAACGCACGTTTCCGGCGCAAAGGATAGACACATGGAACTGGGAATTATTGGACTCGGCAAAATGGGCGGCAACATGGCCGAGCGCCTGCGTCTCGCGGGACACAAAGTTGTCGGCTTCGATTTTTCCGCCGACGCGGTCAAGCGCTTGAACGATGCCGGATCGCTGGGCGTCAACTCGCTGGAAGACCTGGTCAAGAATTTGCAGGCGCCGCGTGCGATCTGGATCATGGTGCCGCAGGGCGATCCGGTCGACGAGACGATTGCGAAGCTGAAGCCGCTGATGCAGAAGGGCGATATTTTTATCGACGGCGGCAACTCGAATTACAAGGACTCGCAGAAGCGCCACGACGCGCTGAAGCCGGAAGGCTTTCAGTTCCTCGATGTCGGCACGTCGGGCGGAATCTGGGGCATCACCGAGGGCTACAGCATGATGATCGGCGGCGATGAGGATGTCGTCGAAAGCCTGCGGCCGATCTTCGAAGCGCTCGCGCCATCGGCAGACACCGGCTGGGGCCGCGTCGGCCCGTCGGGCGCCGGGCACTTCGTGAAGATGGTCCACAACGGCATCGAATACGGCGTCATGCAGGCGTACGCCGAGGGCTTCTCGATCATGCACGCGAAGACGGTCCTCGGGCTCGACCTGGAACAGATTTCGCAGATCTGGCGGTATGGTTCGGTGGTGCGCTCGTGGCTGCTCGACCTGACCGCCGACGCGCTGAAGAAGAACCCCACGCTCGAAGGTCTGGAAGCGTACGTGCCCGATTCCGGCGAGGGCCGCTGGACGGTGTTCGAGGCGATCGACCTGAATGTTTCCGCGCCGGTGATTACGGAGTCGCTGATCCGCCGCCTGCGCTCGCGCGAGGAAAACAATTTCACCGACCGCATGTTGTCGGTGATGCGCAATGAGTTTGGCGGACACGCTGTGAAGAAGTCTGAGTAACTTCAGGAGAAGTGCATGGCAACGACGCACGTAAACATCACGGCAGAGGCCATGCAGGCCAGCCAGAACCTCGTCCGGCGGCCGGACCCCAGCATCGTCGTCATCTTCGGCGCGTCCGGCGACCTGACCAAGCGCAAGCTGCTGCCGGCGCTGTATCACCTGCAGCAATCGGGCTTTCTGCCCGAGGATTTTGCGGTGCTCGGCGTAGCGCGGCGGCCGCTGGAACAGACGTTCGCGGCGGACATGCAGGAAGGCATCGTGGGCGGCGGCGGCGTCGACGATGCCGACCCCAAACTTGCTCCGTTTGTGCAACGTGTGCGATATTACGCGATGAACTTCGACGACGATGCAGGCTACGAGGGGCTGAAGAAAAAGCTCACCGAAATGGACGAGCAGTTCGGCACCCAGGGCAATCGACTCTTCTATCTCGCGGTTGCGCCGGAGTATTTTTCCGACATCATCGCCTATCTCGGCAAGCACGAAATGAACCAGGCGCCCGAAGGCGCGGGGCACTTTGTGCGCGTCGTCATCGAGAAGCCGTTCGGTCACGACCTGGCTTCCGCCCGCGCGCTCAACGACGAAGTCAACAAGGTCTTCGACGAAAACCAGATCTTCCGCATCGACCACTACCTCGGCAAGGAGACGGTGCAGAACATCCTCGTCTTCCGCTTCGCGAATGGAATTTTCGAGCCGGTGTGGAACCGCAATTACATCGACCACGTCGAAATCACGGCGGCGGAATCGATCGGTATCGAAGGCCGCGGGCCGTTCTACGAACAGGCCGGCGCGCTGCGCGACGTTGTGCAGAACCATGTGATGGAGTTGCTGAGTTTTGTCGCGATGGAGCCGCCGATTTCGTTCGACGCGGACGCCGTGCGCGGCGAAAAAGTCAAGGTATGGCGTGCGATTCAGCCCATCCATCCCGCCGACACGGTGCGCGGACAATACGGCCCGGGCAACGTCGGCGGCAAGCCCGTCATCGGCTATCGCCAGGAAGACCGCGTGCATCCGCGCTCCCAGACGGAGACCTACGCGGCGCTGCGGCTGGAGATAGAAAACTGGCGCTGGGCGGGCGTTCCGTTCTACATCCGCGCCGGCAAGCGGCTCGCCAAGCGCGTCACCGAAATCACCATCCAGTTCAAACAGCCGCCCCTGTCGCTGTTCAAAGACGACGATGGTGGAGGCGCCGAAGGCATCAAGCCAAACGTGATTTCGATGCGCATCCAGCCCGACGAAGGCATCGCGTTGCGCTTTGCGGCGAAGGTCCCCGGCCCCAACATGAGCATGAGTTCGGTGAACATGAACTTCAGCTACGCGGACGCTTTCGGCGCGAGTTCAGCCAACGGATACGAGCGTCTGCTGCTGGATGCGATGCTGGGCGATGGAACATTGTTCGCCCATCGCGATGGCGTCGAAGCAACCTGGAAATTGATAACGCCCATCCTCGAAGCGTGGGCCAAAGATCCGGTCAAGGACTTCCCGAACTACCCCGCGGGAACCTGGGGACCGGCAACTTCCGATGCGATGCTGAAGACCGATGGACGCAAGTGGCGGAAGCTCTAAAGACTTCGAGCAATAAAAGCGGCCACCGAAAGGTGGCCTGTTAGCGGTATAACGCACTGTCCGCGGCGGTGCTAAACTGGCCGCCCCGGAGGGAACTATGAGAAATCTACTTTGCGCGGTTCTACTGTCTTCGGCTTGGGTATTCCCTAACGTATGTCACGCAGGCCCATTTGGACTCGAAGCTGGAATGTCGCGTACCGAAGTAGTTCAAAAGATTGGCAAGAGCGCCATCGTGAGCGAATCCAAAGACGATATCTTGTTTAGCACCGTACCAATTCGGAACCTTTACTTTGAATCCTATGATTGTTTTTTTGACCAGAATGGCAAACTCTGGGCAATACACGCTTGGAGCAAACCAATGCCCACTAAGTCTGAAGGGGAAGATTTACGCGACTCCTTCGACACGTTGAAAACCGGTTTAGAACATAAGTATGGCAAGGTTCTCTTTGTGACAGGGAGTAGAACGTCGGGGATCAAGTGGATGGACATCCCCGGGCCTCGAAAGGTATTCATGGGAGCGTATTGGGACGGGAGCGGAGAATATAGCAGATCTATGCATATAGATAAAATCGCTTTGGAGCTTGAACAGACGGACAAAGATCATGGGTTCATCGAATTGAATTATGAGTTCAACACGATGATTGAAGATTCCTTGTAGTTGTTACTTGTGCGGCGCCCCACCACCGCATCCCAGACGTTGGGGTCAGCGCTTACTGCGGACTATTGACAGGAGAATTGAAGCGAATATGCCAAAGCCTGTGACCGTTACCTACCAGGTATTTCCGACGCCGCAGGAGATGGCGATGGCCTCCGCGCGGTTGTTTGCCGCTCGTGTCGAACAGGCTGTTGCGTCGCGCGGTGTGGCGCGCGTGGCCATCTCCGGCGGAAGCACGCCCAAGGCCACATTCAAGCTGCTGGCCGACCCCGAACAGCCATTCGCCGCAACCATTCCGTGGGACAAACTCTTCCTCTACTGGGTCGACGAGCGCTGCGTTCCGCCCGACCATCCCGACTCGAATTACGGTATCGCGCGCGAGCTTCTGTTGAGCAAAGTGCCGGTCCCCGAGGCGCAGGTTTTCCGCATGGAAGGCGAGCTCGATCCCGAAGAAGCCGCGAACCGCTACGAGAGCTATCTGCGCAACAGCATGAAGCTCGAAGGCGCCGAATCGCCGCGCTTCGACCTCGTCACGCTGGGCATGGGCGACGACGGCCACACCGCCTCGCTCTTCCCGCACACCGAGGCAATCGACGCCATCGGCCGCCTGTGCGTCGCCAATCGCGTGCCGCAGAAAGATACGTGGCGCATCACGCTGACGTGGCCGGTCATCAACCAGGCCGCCGAAGTCGCGTTTGAAATCGAAGGCCCGGCCAAGACCGACGTGCTCGCCGAAGTGCTCACTGGGCCGCGCGATCCCGAGCAACTGCCGTCGCAGTTGATTCGTCCATCGAACGGAAAACTTCTCTTCCTGCTCGACGAAGTTGCGGCCGGAAAACTGCCCGCGGCGGATGAAGTGTTTACGACGCCGAACGGCAGCCGTAAAGTAGGGACGTTGCAGATTTAGGGTTTGGAGCGCGAATGATTCTGGCAGGCGATGTCGGCGGAACGAAGGTCCATCTTGCGTTGTACAACTTCGAGGCCGGCCAGTTGGTGCCTGTGCGGCACCAGAAATTTCCCGCCGGCCAATATGCTTCGCTCGACGATATCGTCCACGCGTTCCTCCCCGACCCTGAAGAGAAAAAGCAGATTGTCGCCGCCTGTTTCGGTTGCCCCGGCCCGGTGCGCGACGGACGCCTGAAGCTCACCAACCTGCCGTGGATGCTGGACGTTCGCCTGCTGCAACCGTCGCTCGGCATCGAGCATATTTTTCTCATCAACGACCTCGAAGCCAACGCCTACGGCATCCCTGAACTCGCGCCGGAGAGCATCTTCACGCTGCACGAAGGCGATGCAGCGGCCGAGGGGCATCAAGGCCTGATCGCCGCCGGCACGGGCCTCGGCCAGGCGCTGCTGATCTGGGACGGCAAGGCGCATCGTCCGATTCCATCCGAAGGCGGACACTGCGATTTTGCGGCGCGCAACGACCGCGAGATCGCGCTGCTGAACTATCTGCGCGGCACGCTGAACGGTCGCGTAAGTTTCGAGCGCGTCGTCTCGGGCCTCGGCATCAAGAATGTCTATGCGTACCTGCGCGATGTGGAGAAACTCGACGAGCCCGCGTGGCTGAAACATCGCCTCGAAACCGAAGACCCCAACGCCGTCATCGGCACGTGCGCGGAGGATGGATCGAGTTCCATCTGCTTCGAAACGATGAAGATTTTCGCCGCCGCATACGGCGCGGAGACCGGCAACATTGCGCTGAAGGTTCTGGCCACGGGCGGCATGTGGATCGGTGGAGGCATCGCTCCGAAGATTTTGAAGACGCTACAGAACGGCGCATTCATGGCGGCGTTCCTCGATAAGGGAAGGCTATCGGCGCTGCTGCAATCCATTCCGGTACGCGTGATTCTGGACGATACCTGCGCTCTGCTTGGCGCTGCGGCGTATGCGGAAGTGCGCGCGGCGGAACTGTCCGGCAAGTCCGAGCGGGCTGCTTCCGTGAAGGTAGTTCGGTAGCGCGAGCGAAAGGCTCTGACGCAAAGTTCGCAAAGGAGAGCGCAAAGTTTCGCCACGGTATTTGTGACGAACTTTTTGTACATCCATGCCGTCTATTGCGTAGGATTCACTGGGCGGCACGGCTCTGCGTCCCCACGTACACTTTCTCTGAGGACTCTGCATGTTCAACCGTAGTCTCGCCGTACTTCTGCTCGTCGCCGCAACCGCCTCCGCGCAACGCCTTCCCTCCAACGCCCACCCGGAGCACTACGCGCTACACCTGACGCCCGACCTCAAGGCCGCGACCTTCACCGGTGACGAAACCATCGATGTCGTGCTTGCTGCGCCGTCGAAGACGATCACGCTGAATGCGCTCGAAGTGACCATCTCCTCCGTCACCAGCGGCAGCCAGACCGCGCAGGTCAGCTTCGATGAAGACAAGCAGCAGGCGACGTTCACGTTCCCCGAGGCGCTCCCGGCGGGCAAGTCTACGCTTGCGATCAAGTATGCGGGCATCCTGAACGACAAGCTGCGCGGCTTCTATCTTTCCAAGACCAAGGACGTCGCCGATAAGGATGGCACGGTCAAGTTCAAAGGCCGCAATTATGCCGTCACGCAGTTCGAATCGACCGACGCCCGCCGCGCGTTTCCGAGCTTCGACGAACCCGCGCAGAAGGCGACATTCGACATTTCGCTCACAGTGGACAAGGGCGATGTCGTCATCTCGAACACCAACCAGATCAAGGATAAAAAAGAAAAGGCGATTGAAGGGCAAACCGGCGGCGACAAGCACACCGTGTCCTTCGCGACGACGCCGAAGATGTCGACGTATCTCGTCGCCTTTCTCGTGGGCGATTTCAAATGCTCGAAGGGTTCGAGCGACGGCACGCCGATCCGCGTTTGCGCCACGCCCGACAAGGTGAAGCTCACCAAATTCGCGCTCAAAGAGGCCGAGCACACGCTGCATTATTACAACGACTACTTCGGCATCAGGTACCCCATGCCCAAGCTCGACATGGTCGCCATCCCCGACTTCGAAGCCGGCGCGATGGAGAACTTCGGCTGCATCACGTATCGCGAAACCGGGCTGCTCGTCGATGAAAAAAACGGATCCGTCGACGCTAAGAAAAACGTTGAAGTTGACGTGACGCATGAGATGGCGCACCAGTGGTTCGGCGACATGGTGACCATGCAGTGGTGGGACAACATCTGGCTCAACGAAGGATTCGCGACCTGGATGGAAGGCAAGGCCGCCGAACATCTGCACCCCGAGTGGGAGTTCACGCAGGACGGCGCGGCAACGCTCAACGCCGTCATGGGCTCGGACTCACGCGCCACCACGCGCGCCATCCGCGCCACCGCCGACACTCCCGCGCAGATCAACGAGATGTTCGACGGCATCACCTACGAGAAGGGCGGCGCGGTCATCGGCATGGTTGAAAATTTCCTCGGCGAGGAAGTCTTTAGGCAGGGCGTACACAATTATCTGACGGCGCATCTTTACGCGAATGCGACGGCCGAAGATTTCTGGAACGCGCAGACCGCGACCAGCCATCAGCCCGTCGACAAAATCATGTCGAGCTTCATCGACCAGCCCGGAGTGCCGCTCGTAAAAGTTGACGCGCACGGAAGCAGCCTCGCCGTCGACCAGAGTCGCTTCTTCAACTCCCCACAGGCCCCCACCGGGGCAGCCCCGCAATCGTGGACGCTGCCGCTATGCTTCAAGACCGCGGCGGCGCCGCACTGCTCTCTCATCACGCCCGAAACGCACGACGTTGATGTGCCCACGGACGCGGCCTCGCCGCTCTACGTCAACGCCGCAACCAAGGGCTACTTCCGCACCGAGTACACGCCGCAGGAGACAGCCGCCATCACCGCTGAGGCCGAAACGAAGCTGTCGGTCGAGGAGCGCATCGGCTACGTCGGCGACCGCTGGGCGCTCATGGAGGCTGGCCACGGCTCGGTCGGCGACTACCTCGACCTGGCCCTCGCTCTAAAGAACGACCCCAACGCCAATGTGCTGGAGACCGCCCTGGGCAACGTCCAGGCCATCGACCGCCGTATCGCCACGCCCCAGGACAGCGAGCGGCTGCACGCCCTGATCCGCAAGCAGTTTGAACCGATCTACGCAGCCGCGGGCGGCCCGATGAAGAAGGAACCCGAGGACCGCATGGAGCGTCGCTCCCTGCTCTTCAGCTTCCTCGGCGCGGCCGACGATCCCGCCGTCGAGAAGCAGGCCGAGACAATTACCATGCAGCTTTTCTCCGGCAAGGACACCAGCGACCCCGCGCTCAACGACGCCTCCGTTGCCCTTACCGCGAAGTACGGCAACGCCGCTTTCTACGACGCCATGAAGGCGATCAGCCAGAAGTCCACCAACCCCTCGCTGCAGCAGGAAACACTCTTCCTGCTCGCGAATTTCCAGGACCCCGCGCTGGTCAAGCGAACGCTGGATTACGCCGTCTCCGGCGAGGTGCGCAACCAGGACAGCTATGAACTCATCATCGGCCTCCTGGTGCATTCGCGCACCCAAGCCCAGGCCTGGGACTACGTTCGCAACAACTGGGACAAGGTGCACGCGCAGCTCACCACGTCCTCCGGCCAGCGTCTCGTCGGGGCCACCGGAAGTTTCTGCACGGTCGCCGAGCGCGACGAGGCGCAGAGCTTCTTCGCAACGCACAAAGTCGATAACGCCGAGCGCACGCTGAAGCAGGTCTACGACGCCAGCACGGATTGCATCCGCCTCCGCGCGGCGGAAGAACCGAAGTTGAAGCTGTGGCTGGACGCGCAATCGGCCCAGTAGCGGAACGCCCCTTCTTTATCGACGCATCGGCAAAGACGGGGCGCCCAGCCTTTACTTCTTAGGCTTAGGCTTTGGCTTGGGCTTCGGTTTGGCGGTCGTCGTTGCCGGGGCAACAGCCTTGATCAACGCCGGAGCAACCGGAGAGCCAAGCCCTGTGCAGCCGTCCCATCCCTTCGCAGCCGTGAAGCCCTTGGGCGTGCCTTTGAAGTTCGTTCCGGACGTAATGTCGCGGAAGGCGGACTTCGCCTTCGCGGCATAGATCGCGGGGTTGATGAAGCCGGCGGACTTGCCGTTCGCCGCATTGGCACACGCAATCAGCCCGGCCCACAGCGGAGCCACGGCGCTGGTTCCGCCAATGACCAAATTGCTGCCGTCCACGCGCACCTGATAACCGGACGCGGGATCGGCATCGCCCGCAACGTCGGGAACGCCGCGGCCGCCCGCCTTCACCGTCGGCTTGGGAACGCCCGCGCCGGCTTGCCATGTAGGCAACGCAAAAACATTGCTGACGCCGCCGCCCGTCGATCCTCCGTTGGGCAGACCGTTCCACACCGTCTCGGCCGTAATCGTGGAGCCGCTGCCTTGCAGGTTGGTGCCGCCGCACGCCAGCACGTGCGGACTGGATGCCGGGAAGTCCACATGGTTCTTGCCGCCCGTCACGCCGTCCGTTGACCCGTTATCGCCGGATGCCACCGTGATCGTGATGCCCAGCGCCGCGGCCGACTGGCAGGCCGCATCGAGCGTCGTCATCGACTGCGAGGTCCACGCCGACTCTGCCGCGCCCCAGCTGATCGATATCACGCTGGGCTTGTTGACCGTGTCGTGGACAGCCTGCCCGATGGAGTTGATAAAGCCCTGGTCGGTGTTGGGCGTGAAGTAGACGACGATGGTGGCTCCGGGAGCGACCGCCGCGGCAACCTCAATGTCCAGCAGCACTTCACCGTCGGCGCTGTTGGCGTTGGTCGGCGCATTCTTCGCTCCGTCGACCAGCACCGTCACGATTTTCGGCGCCGTGTGGCCGAGCGCTTTGAAGTAGGCGGTAATGTCGGCGGGCTTGAACCCTCCGCCAAGCTCGATGATGCCGATGGTCTGTCCAGTGGCTGGCGTGCCTTGCGGGAAGCCGTAGAGCTGCCCAACCTGGACCGGCGTGTAGGAGATATTTCCGGAAGCGTGCGGCCGGGCGAAGCCGCCGGCCTGGGCAGCGTCCGCTGCTGCCGCGCCCTGCTCGCCCGCGACGCGAAAGTGGGGGTTCGCCTGCGGCCGGTTGTCCAGCCCCAATACGGCCTCCACCGGACCAACCAGCTCCGAAGGCAGATCGATGCTGCCTTCGCGCACCCGATACGTAACGCCGTCAACGGTCGCGTGGCTGAGCGTCGTCCCAAAAGCTTTCTGCATGGCGGCAACGGTGCCGGAAAGTTTAATGGTGCGCCGCTCGGGGCCGGGGGTGTCCGGTTCAATCGCTAGGCCGAACTGTTTCGCAAACGCACGCACCAGCTTGACCGCATCGGGATCGGCCCCGTGAGACTGCCGGAACTGCGCGTGTGTGAGGCGCTGCTTGCCGCTGGTATGCGCGGCCGTCAGCGGGTTTTTGCGCTTGACGATGACCGAGACGACGATCTTCGCCGCGGCGCGCGCGGGTTTTTCAACCGCCGTCTTCGCGGCCACGGCATGTAGGGGGGCTTTTTCGCTTCCGGGCAGCACGGTGCGTTGCACAGCCGGCAAATGGGCGGTGGGAACTTTAGTCGACGCCATGTAAATCCTCCAGTAATTCTCGATCGAAATGACTTCAGGCCGGGGCGGGCGGCAATCTGCTCCGCGCCAACATAATATGCCTCAGTCCGTAGGAAGCGGCATGGTAATTCCAGGAAAACATGGCGCGAGCGCCCGCTTTCGTCCGCTGTATCTCCACTGGCGGATGACTTCGGGCAACAATGGCTGAGGCGGCCTGTTTGACACGCTTTTCGAGATTAGGGTAACTTTCGGTCTGAGGGCCCTATGAAGAAAATCCTGTTCCTCTTCGCATTCCTTTTCGTGTTGGCCGCCGCGGCGCCTATCTACGCGCAGAACGGCTGCATCGATTCGCCGGAAAATCCGACCGCATTGCTGGCGGTCCTGGGCACGGCCGGTGCGTTGATTGCTTCGGCGCGCAGCCGCTTTCGTCGCAAATAGACGGACCCTACGGACTCATTGATGCCAACACCGCCCACGGGTGCAGCACCCGCGGAATCTTCGACTGTTTCTCCCGCGCCGGCGGACTTGCGCGCGAGATCGTCTCGCGCCGAAACATCTTCCGTCAAGCCGGAAAGCGGCCTGACATTGCCGCGGGCAGCGGGGTTGGCGACCGCAATCTCCGTCCTCGGCGTTTTCACCATCTTCTCCACCGCGCTCTACCTCTGGGCGCTATGGACCACCGACCCGCTGAAGTCCATCGGCGGCCTTATCCCCATCGTCAGCCTCGTCCTGATCCTCCGCGCCTGGCAGGGCATTGGCTGGAGGATGCGCGGCACATGGTGGGGCCTGGCGCTGCTCGCCGGCATTATCGCGCTGGTGCATCTGCGCGACCACGCCATCATCGAGCTCATCATCACGCCCTCGTGGGCGATCTTCGTTCCGCCGCACTCGCTGGTCGCGCTGGGATACACCGTGGGAGCAGTCCTGCTGTTCGGCGGCGCCCGGCTGTTTCGCGCCGCGCTGTTTCCCATCTGCCTCACCTGGTTTGTGAACCCGGTGCCCAATGCGTTCAGCATTCTGATCGATCTTCCACTGCAACATGCTTCGGCTGTCATAGCCCGCGGCTTCGCGCACCTGCTCGGCCAGAAACTTACACCCGACCAGTTGCGCCTGATGTTTACGCCCGACTTCGGCATGTTTATCGCACCCGGCTGCAACGGCATCCGCGGAGCCATCACGATGGGCTTCATCGCCCTGATCGCCGGATATCTTTACCGCTTCCGGCTCAGGTTCCACATCCTCTTCGTCGTCGCGGCGATACTGCTGGGGTATGTGTTCAATCTGCTGCGGCTGTGCTGCCTGGTGGTCTACTACATCGTCGCGCTGCACTACCCGTGGCTGCAAACCCGCGCGGAGATGGGCGACTACATTATCGGCGCCTGCCTCTTCCTGATTGCGACGGCGCTGCTCTTTACGGTGATCCTGAAGTTGAGCCCGACGGGCACGCTGCGTCCTCCGCCGCGGCATGCGTCGCGCAAGCCGCGCAGCAACTTCGCGCCGCGCTCGTTCGTCCCGCGCTTCGCGGCCTGTACGCTGCTGATGGCCGTCGGCAGCATCGGCTATGTCCGTGCGATGGTCATCCACCACAGCGAGCCGCGCGCCATCACCGACCCCAAGGCCCTGGGACTCTTTCCCCAGCAAGTCGGCAATTACAAGCTGGAGCGCGCCTGGAACGAGTATCTGGTCACCGGCCCGCTGATTTTCTACTGGGCCGACTACGCTCCGGCGAACGGCGGAGCGCACGTGTCGGTGGGCATATCGCCGGTGCTGGGAGCGCACGATACCCTGCTCTGCCACTCCGCGCGCGGCGAAGACTGGCTGTGGCACGATACCCTCGTCCTGCCCACGGCCAAGGAGCCGACCAGCTTCAGCGCATCGTTCTACAACGATGGAGCGACCCAGTACCTCGAAGCAACCACCGTATGCAGCGGGGCGGCCTGTGGCCAGTACACCAGCTCGCGGCAGCACTTCGGTTTGGTCTACAGCCGCCCGGACACATCCACGCTCTTGAGCCAGAGCCCCTCCCGGCCCATCCCCATCCTGCTGCGCACCGAAACGCTGGACACGGCCATGGCCCCCGACCTCGCCCGCGAACAACTGGCCGGCAACCTGCGCGACTTCCTGAGCGGCGCGGACCTTTCCACCTTCACCCAGCCCTACCGCCAGCCTTAGCCGCAACTTGAGTTTATAAATCCGGCAGCCGGTAGCTGGAAATCACCGGCGATATCCGCCAAGTCTTTATTTCCGAATACGTTACGGGCAGATGGCCAAATTGATTTTGGAGCGGTGACACCCTCCTCAAGACAATTGATAGAACAATAGTCTCATTTGTATTATGAGCATTTATCCCTCAACTTGAGGCATACTGGAAACGTAGTGTTATTTCGCGCTACGAAAATCGCCTGAGCGTGGAACCGCGCATCAGATGTAACGGTATTGTATGTTGTGTCGCAAATAGTGTACGGTTACGGGCGCGTACGACATGTACAGTCGCCGCAACCGGCGGCGGTTCCCGAGAAGGATTAGTATGCCGATTCAAATTGTAGAGACTGGGTCGATTTTTGACGTGCAGCGGGATCTCCGCGCTTTCGAAGTCCAGTACGACATGAGTAGCGACGAGTTTTTGGAGCGCGGGTGCGTGGATGGAAGCGTGTCTGAATTCGACGCGATTGAATGGAACTTCCTCCTCATGCAGAAGAAAGCGATGGAGCCGGAAGGGTGTGTTCTGAGCAGTGTGTTCTCGGCTCGATGCCAGACCCGAATCGGCATGGTGGATATATCTGATGTGTGTGAGCGTATCGCCGCCTAGATGATCCGGTGGCCAGAGTACCGCAAATGGTTTGAAGAGCATTACGACGCTCTGAAGGACGATTTGCTGGAGCCCGGTTCTGTTGAGTGCAATGGTGGCCCTCTCCTCCGGGCCACGCCGAAACCCCTACCTCCCAGAGCCCCATGGAAGGCAGAATGGGGTGTCATCTTCAAAGATGGGAATTACTTCCGTGTCAAAGAATGCTTCAATGTCCTCGGATATCCGCATGCGGGAGCAGGTATCCGAGAGCATTTCTCTTTTCATTATGGAAAAGCGCACACGCGTTTGCACACGGACGGATACCCACAGATGCGCCTCTCTGATACTCCAGTTGCCGACTTGCGGATTGACACTGACAAGCACCGCGACCCGCACATCCACGTAAATTCCATAGACCACATTACTCAGGATCGGGTATCAGGATACTCAATCAAGTCGGCAGACATGTTCGTCTTCTTGGAAGCAGTCCGTGAGCATAGAAAGACGAAAGCACCTCTCACTGATATTTTGAAGATCAAAGTCTTGCCGTAGGGATATAGGATGCCTAGCTGTTTTGAGCACAATACGACGTACTTCTGGCAAGAGGGGAAGAAAAACCTTCACGATTGCCTGCGCATCGCGTTCGAAGCCGCGAAGACGCATGACGTAACGACAATTGTTATTTTCACTGGTATCGGCGAAGGAATACGAGCTGCTCATCAGGATTTCATCTCCCAAGAGCAGTACTCGCACATTCGCCTCGTTGCGGTGACCTTTCCTCATGGCCATCCCCACCCGCACGACGTCCCGGCGGAAGACGTTGAGTGGATGTCAAAGAATGGCATTTCCCTCATTCGAGCTCACCTTCCTTTTGATCCGATCAGGGCGCAGTATCAGGGTCACGGGATTCTCGGTCAAGATTTCAGCCTGCTTGGAAATGTGGTCAGTATCTTTGGAGGCGGCATGAGTTTGGCTATTCAAGCCGTCCTGATGGCCTGCGATGCTGGAGTGGTGCTCAAGGGAGATCATGTAATTTCTCTAACTTCCGACACCGCGATTTTGGTGCGTTCGGCACCAACCTCTAATCTGCTGACGGACTTTATCGTGAGAGAGATCTTCTGCAAGGCGGTGCTGATGGACATCAGCAAGAACGAAATCAACCCGATAGCATCGGATACGCCTCCAATTACGGAACCAGATACTCCGAAGCTCATTGAAGGGTAGGGCGGAATGATGAAGCGATTACGGGAACTACGGAATAAGAGAGGGCAAGCCGTAAACCCTGTGCTGGTGCCCTTGCCAGAGACTCGGTGATTATGAGCCGAGAATTAACGATGTGCAGACTCGACCATCGCCCTTAGCCGACGATGCATTGCATCTGATACCCTTGGCAACGTGAAGCTCCTCGGCCCCATTCCCGTCGTTCTCGGAACATTCGTGCTGCTTGCCGGTGTTGCCGGCTGCGGCACGGGAGGCAATCCAACCCTCAACCTGGGTGGGCCACCGATCACTACGACTGCGTGCAAAACTGTCGTGTCACGCCCCAGCGGTCCGACGGCAACCCCCACATACACAGGCACATCCATCGCCGGCGAAGTCATGGCGGGAAACCTTCCGCTCACGGGCGCCAGCGTGCAGCTCTACGCGGCAGGCTCCACAGGCAACGGATCGGCGGCAACCGCGATCGGATCGGCGACCACCACCGACACCACCGGCGCATTCCACATCTCCGCACCCTATACCTGCCCCTTCAACCTTTCGCTGTTGTACGTCATTGCGCGCGGCGGCCAGACCACTCCCACCGGCCCGTCCTACCCTGGTATCGCGCTGATGGCGACCCTTGGGGCCTGCAACGCCATCTCCAACACGGCCAGCTTCACCGTCAACGAAGCGACCACGGTAGCCAGCGCCTACTCTCTGGCCCAGTTCCTTACGGTGGGCGGCAATGTGGGAGCCACTTCGACAAACTTCAGCGGCCTCCTGCTGGCCGCCGGCAGCGAAGCCAACCTCGTGAACATCGCAACCGGCCAGACCCCCGGAGCGAGCTTCCCCGCCACCGGCACCGCGCCAACCCCGGTCCTGAACGCACTCGCCGACACGCTGAACGCTTGCATCGTTTCCGGCGGCGCGGCCTGCACCGGCCTCTACTCCGCCACCACCGTTTCCGGCAGCACTCCGTCAAACACCCTCGACGCCATGATCAACCTGGCGCGCAATCCCGCAACAGGCACGGCAGCGCTGTACACCCTCAGCGCGCAATCGACGGCGTTCGCTCCGGTCCTCGACACCGCTCCCTCCGACTGGACCATGTACGCCACCTACGCCGGCGGCGGCATGAACGCCCCCTCCGGCCTCGGCATCGATTCCGCCGGCAATGTCCGCGTAGCCAACTACTTCTCCACCGCCAGCTTCTTCACCAACACCGGCACGCCCACCATTCCCAACGGCGTCACGGGCAACAACCTTTTTGAGTCCTACGGTCTGGCGGTGGACCAGAACGACAATTCGTGGATTCCCAGCGAACAGACCAAGGGCGGACTCAACGGCGACCTCGGCACGGTCGTTGTGCTCAACAGCGCCGGCCAGCCGGTCTCCGGGGCAACCGGATTTTCCCAGGGCGGAATAAACTTCCCCGTCGCCATCGCCATCGACACCAACGGCACATCCTGGATCGTCGACTACGGCAACTCGCACCTCACGCTGATGACCAACAGCGGCACGCCGCTTTCTGGAACCTCCGGCTACACCACCGCCGGTTTCGAGTTCCCCGTCGCCGTCGCGGTGGACTCCAAGTGCTACGGCTTCCTCGCCAACCAGAGCGGCGACACCATCACGCGCGTCGCCCCCGACGGCTCGGCTTTCGCCAACTTCGTCACCGGCAGCGGCGCTTCCGGCGTCGCCGTCGACCAGTCCGACAACGTGTGGTCGGCGAACTACTACGGCAACAGCGTGGGCCTGCTCTCTTCGGGCGCAAAGATCGTCTCCAGCGGCTACACCGGCGGCGGCATCAACCATCCACAGGGCATCGCGATCGACGGGGCCGGCAATGCCTGGGTCGCAAACTATCGCGGCCCATCGCTCACCGAGCTCGCCGCCGCCTCCGCCTCCATGCCGGGCGCGGTGCTTTCTCCCGCTGCCGGATACGGCTCCGGCGCCAAGCTGCTGGAAGCGTTCGCCATCGCCATCGACGCCGGTGGAAATGTCTGGGTCACCAACTTCGGCAGCAACACCCTGACCGAATTCGTCGGTCTCGCCGCTCCCGTAAAGACCCCGCTGCTGGGCCCTGTCGCGGTTCCATAACACGTCCACTCGGAACTCATTCCACATTTGAACTTTTAGTATGAACTTCGGCGTATGGGCGTCGCTATCGCACTGCGCGTACAAGCGTACTATTATCAATGACTTATTCAGTTTATGGTACCTGCCTGTATGACCGCCCTCAGTACCTACTTGACAGCTATAGCCCCAAAGGTAGAAACTCTCCAACTGCACAAGCAATTTCATGTTTCTGTAATCTTCAGGCCCCCAAGAGAGCCGGACTGTATCCGAATGACACATTAATTTGAGGAGACCTATGAACTGCAAACAACACCCCTCGCCCCGACCCGCGGCTTGGCTCTTGAGCCTGGCTACCGCCGCCTTTTCCCTGCTGACGATATGCCTGCTGGTGTGTCCGGCGGCCAGCGCGCAACTCGCAGGCAAGGGCGCCATCACAGGTACCGTCGCCGATGCCAGCGGTGCAGCTATCCCCGGTGCCACCATCGTTATTTCGAACGACGCCAATGGGATTAGTGTCACCACGAAGAGCACATCCGCCGGCGACTACAGCGTGTCTTCGCTGGATCCGGGCATCTATACCGTCACCGTTACCTTCGAGGGATTTCAGCAGTTGACCCAGAAGAACGTTCACGTCAATGCGCTGGAAACACAGGACTTCAATCCGAAGCTGACTGTGGGAGCATCGACGGAAACCGTTACGGTGACCACCGCTCCCGCCGCCCTCGAAACCAGCAACGCCGTTCTGGGCGCAACCATGGAGCAGGAGATGTATTCCGCTTTGCCGATCCAGATGGGTGCTGCGGGCAGCCCCGACCAGCGCCGCGCAACGGACTTCGCTGTCCTGATGCCGGGCGTGCAGGGCAATGAAACCAATGGCAACCTGACCACCAACACCGGAGTCGTCAACGGCTCGGGCAGCAGAGGCGCCGCTTCGGCCGTATATGTCAACGGCATTCCGTTCACCTCGGTGGCTGGCGAAGGCGATACGCGCTTCGTCTGGACGGCCATCTCCGTAGACGCGGTCGACCAGTTCCAAGTGCAGACTTCCGGCTACTCCGCCGAGTATGAGGGCATGGGCGTCCAGAACTACTCCACCAAGGCCGGCACCAACAAGTTCCACGGCTCCGTGTATGACTTCTTCCGTAATACTGCTCTCGATACGTGGGGATTCTTCACCAAGCTTCCCGGTCCGATCACGGCGTCCAACCCCACGGGAGCACCCTCAAAACCGTCTGAGCACATGAACGAATACGGCGTCGTGCTGAGCGGCCCCATTTGGAAGAACAAGCTTTTCCTGTTCGGCAACTGGAACGAGTATCGCTTCTCCCACGGCCCCGCAGCCACGTACCAGACGCTGCCCACCCAGGCGGAATATAACGGCAACTTCACCGATCAAGGCGTCGGGATTTACGATCCTCACTCTACTGTCTGCAACACCGCCGGTACCGCCTGCACGCGTACCAAGTATGCGAATAATACAATTACGGCCATCGATCCTATCGCCCAGTACCTGCAGCACTTCCAGCAAGCGGATTACGGGACTCTTCCCTCCACGATTGGTAACAACTTCGTCGGCGGCTACAAGTACGGTCTGTACAACTGGATGACGACGGACCGCCTGGACTGGGTTGTCAACTCCAGAAACACCCTTTCGATTACGTTCGGCAAGGGCCGCCAGGCGTCAGCCGGTCCAGCCTCTCAAACGACGGCAGGACGCAATGTCACCCCGTTCGCTCCCTATAACTATGGCCAGGTTTACGCGCCGAAGACGACCGTCTGGACGGTTCAGGATGCGTACGTCATCTCTCCGCACCTCGTAAATCAGTTCAACTACGGCTTCGGACGTTACAACGGTCCGACCTTCAACCCCAATAGCGGTGGTCCTTTCGCGGCGTCCGCAGCCGGCATCACCGGTCTGCTTCCGGGACAGGCTTCGAACGCATTTCCGCTTACCAACTTCAGCGGCACCAATGCCCCGACGTCATGGGCGGGTAGCGTAGCCAATACCGCCATTTCCAACTCTTACATCGCTACCGACAACGTGCAGTGGGCCCTGGGCAAGCACTCGCTCACCATCGGCGCGCAGATTGCATGGATGGAGTACCAATACCTGCTCGATGCGACCGGCACCAGCCCGCTGACCATCAGTCTTGCAAACTCTGAAACCTCCGGCTTCAAATGCGCCGCAGTGGGCGGTGTAACGCCGGCCACCGGAACCTGCGATCTGGCCCACAGCACCTCGACAATCGATCCGACGACCGGCTTCTCGTACGCCAGCTTCCTGGCCGGGGCGCCGGACAGCCAGACGCTCGTCGATAACCTCGCAATCGTGGAAACCGGAGCTCGCTTCCGTCCGATTTCTCCTTATGTGCAGGATGACTGGAAAGTCTCTTCGCGGTTGACCTTGAACCTCGGCCTGCGTTGGGACTACTACCCCACCTACCGCGAAGAACATGATCGGCTTTCGTTCCTCGATCCGAACGGAACCAATCCGCTTTCGGGAAATAAAGGTATCGTCGCCTTCGCTGGCAGCGGGACCGCACAATGCAACTGCCGCACCAATGTCAGCGATTACTTCAAAAACTTTGGACCTCGGATCGGCTTCGCTTTCCAGACCGATCCGACAACCGTCATTCGCGGCAGTTACGGTGTGATCTACACCCATGGCAACGGAGTAGGCGGTTCTGCCGGTTCCAGGAACGGCACCGGAACTCTGGGCTACTCTTCCACACCCAAGCCGACGTTCAACAATACACGTCCCAACACCGATCCAGTGTTCGCCAATCAATTCCTTGCCGCCGGTTTCTTCCAACCGGTGACTAACCCGCAGCCAACGCTTCCGAACCTTTCTCCCACCATCGGTACGGGGAACTACGTCGCAGGCGGTCCCTCTCCGCAGGGCGTCGGTTATGGCGATCCGTACCTGGGTGGCCGCGCTCCCCAGTACATCGTCTACAGCCTTGGGATGCAACATACGTTGACGAACTCCATCACCCTTACGGCAAGCTATGTCGGTTCGCAGGGCCACTTCCTGATCACCGATGGCGGCAACGCTCGCGGCCAATGGATCGACCAGCTCAACCCGGCGTTCCTGGCCGCCGGCGCCAATGCTCTGAACGCAAGCGCGACACCGGCCAACGTGCAGACAGCCCTCACTCGCGCCGGTTTGTCGGCACCCAACTACAACTCGGCCAACTTCGATCCCACCCAGAAGGTCTATCAGGCGCTCAAGCCCTTTCCGCAGTACACTGTGTCCGATACATACGGAAACATAGCCAACTCCAATTACAACGGTCTCCAGACGAGCATCATCAAGCGTGCTTCGAACGGCCTGACCTTCATGATCAACTACACCTGGTCTCGCGCCATCGATAACGGCGGCACCTTCCGCTCCGGCTACGATATTCCCGCGGCTTTCTCCGGCAACGGCAAGGCGTGGAAGGTCGACTCGATCGAACGGAATGTCTCCACCTCTAACCAGCCCCATCACTTTGTAGGGACCAATGGTGTATGACCTGCCATTCGGCAAGGGCATGCTCGGTGGCGGCAATATTTACTCGCGCTCGATTCTGGGCGGCTTCAAATTCTCCTCGATCGTGCAGATGTATTCTGGATCGCCGCTGGCCATCACGGAATCGTCTTCCGCCACCTGCACGGCCACCAACCCCGCAGCGGGCACTTGCATGCCAAGCTACAACCCTGCATTCACCGGCTCGTCTGCGAAGCTGAACGGCGATTGGGGACACGGCGGTACGGCGCAATCGCTGAAGACGACGTCGTTCATCAATTCGGCGGCGTTCATGCACGCACCTACGACCGCGGCTGCTCCGCTGTTTGGCAACCTGGCCCGTACGGCTCCATATAACCTCTACGGCCCTGGCAACTATAACCTGGACATCAGCCTTCGCCGGACGTTCCAACTGGGCATCGAAAACGCGCACCTGATGTTGCAGGCGGATTTGTATAACGTCACCAACCACACCCAGTTTGGGGGCATTACGACAACGTTCGGCAGTACCACCTTTGGAACCGTATCGAGCCAGGTCAACAACTCGCGCGACGCGCAGTTGACCGCGAAAATCGAGTTCTAAACCTTCAATGCTTCCTCAACCGGCAAAGGCCGCCTTCGGGCGGCCTTTCTGCGTTCCGTCCACACCCCCGAGGCAACCGCTCCAGAATTTGTCAAGCCCCCCAGCCTGTGCAAAACCCCCAAACCCCGCATAAACACTGGCAAAAGTATTTCTAAAAACCGTGCGTGTTATATCTCTCAACTCTGTACAATTAAATCAGCACTCAAAACTCACAACTCAACACTGAACAAGTCCCTTCCAGACGCCAACGGCGCCCGGAATCTCTACGCTCAACCGCTCTAAGCTCTGGGCTGACCGGAACCCTCGCTCCTCAACCCTCGCACCCGAACAGAAAGGTATTTGCACTTCCTCGCCGCTCGCCGCCCGAAACTGGCAACTGGCAACTGGCAGCTGAAAAGCAACCCCACAAACGCCAACGTAGCCACTAACTCCTTACGCAGGAATATTTTGCACCGAAGCCATTTAGAATGAATCGTTTGAGAAGGTGATAAATACGCTGACTAACCCAATACAGTCTCCATTAACCAGTATGGTAATTACAGAAGGTACCTTGGTGACCATTTGTGTTAACTACTAAGTAACGTATGCATATTATGTGACAGAAATTAGTGCAAAGCCCTACATTTGACCGTCTACCCAAAGGAGAGAAAGATTTTGGCGAAACGCCCCGTAACGCTTGTGGAGGCTGTTTACAAAGCGATCCAAGTCTTTCTTGAGAAGTTCGGAGAGTTTCTAAGAGAAGCGGCTGTATTAGTTTTGGTGTTTCTGCCGTTAGATCTTTGGAAGGATCAGGTAACGTGGCCGCGAGCTGCGGGCGTCCTATTCGTTTCAGCACTGCTTTTCTGCTGGGGTCTGGGATGCGAGTTTACTTCTATTGTCGTGAAGAGATACCGCGACCGCTATGAGGAGGAGAAGAGCCAATGAACCAAGCAGAAGTTTTGAAAATCATCACGATAACCTTAGGCACGGCTGCTACCTTCGGAATCGTTGGAGCGATAGTGTCTTTGCGGATACTCAGACGCAAAACCGAAATTTTGCGTGAGAAGCGATTGGATCGAGAAAGAGCAAGTCACTATTCCGATACTACGCACAGTCAAACCTGTTGAACAACAAACGCCCCCAACTGGGGGCGTTCTTGTTATGCTCCAAAGTATGAAGACCGAACAACAACCCAATGCGGCACATGAGAAGTTCACGAAAGCCTTGGCTTCCGTCCTCTCCGCATCTCCCGAACAAATCCGGGAAAGTCGCGCTCAAGCCAAGGCCGAGAAGCCTTCGCCTCATACCCGATACACCTACGCCCCCGAAGAGGGCCAACCTTAGAACGGTTTAGCCGCCTCCTTCCCGGTCAACTTGACCTTGCCCTCAGAACGCGTCTCTCATAAGCGTACCGGTTTTGGACTTTCGTCGTGTTGCGGTTGAACCTTCGCGGTCAGGCTGCGAGGGGCGATT
>Ga0207933_1000457_pt1 | contig 39971 bp, 34 predicted proteins | sample NGESurdeep092012_4_FD_184488 | JGI IMG/M metagenome (GOLD analysis project Ga0207933, IMG submission 184488) | Arctic peat soil microbial communities from Barrow, Alaska - NGEE Surface sample F53-3 deep-092012 (SPAdes) | ecosystem: Environmental > Terrestrial > Soil > Wetlands > Peat ... | reverse complement strand
AGAAGCGGCCCGCGTCGCGGTGCCGCGTTCGACGGCGGCCGTCATCGCCTTCGGTGTGCTGGGCACGCTGGTCTTCGGTATCTGGCCCGGACCGCTCGTGACACTGGCCCAGCACGCGACGGTCCTCTTCACGCCGTGAGGCGTATCGCGATCGCGACGAGCCTCAGCGACGACGTCAACCTCGATCCGGACGCCGAACTCTTGTTAGACGCCCTCCGCGACGTCGGTATCGAAGGATCGATGTGCGTCTGGAACGACGGTTCAATCATCTGGGACGATTTCGACATCACGGTCATTCGCTCGACCTGGGACTACACGCGCGACCGCGCGGGTTACCTCGCGTGGGCGCGCGGCATCGAACGGCTCCTCAACCCGTATCCGATCATCGAGTACTCGACCGACAAGCACTACCTGAGAGATCTGGAGCGGCGTTCGCACCGCATCGTGCCGTCGACGTTCTGTGACGTGGGCGAGGAGCCAGCGTTCCCGGACGGCCCCTTCGTCGTAAAGCCGACCGTCGGTGCCGGATCGATTGACGCTGACAAGTACACCCGTGAAGACCACGTGCGCGCGCGCGAGCACGTGCGACGACTCCACTCCAATGGACGCGACGTGATGGTCCAGCCGTACGTCGCGTCAATCGATGACGACGGCGAGCGTGCGCTGGTATTCATCGACGGGAGTTTCTCCCACGCTATGACCAAAGGCGCGATGCTCAACACGGCGGCCGATGATCGAGACGCGCTCTTTCGCCGCGAACAGATGTCGGTGGCGACGCCCGAGCCCGACGCCGTCGCTTTCGCCGGAGCGCTCCTGAGTGAGGAACCATTCCGAGGACTGCTGTACGCCCGCGTCGACCTCGTAAGAACCGCCGAAGGCTGGGCCATCATGGAACTCGAACTGGTTGAGCCGTCGCTCTTCCTCGCCTATGACAGCGACGCACCACGTCGAATGGCCCAAGCGATCGCGGCGCGACTTCACTCCTCGCGCTGAGCCGACTCCTTACCCCGACGACAACAGGTCCGCGAGGAGGTGCATGGAGTCGAAGAGCACCACGTCGGCGCGATCGAGCTCTGCGGCGCTCGTGACGCCGCCGCTATAGGCGAAGACCGTCATGCCCGCCGCCACGCCGGCTTCGACGCCCGAGACACTGTCTTCGATCACCGCGCAGCGATCGGGCGCGGCGCCCATCGCCGCAGCCGCGAAGAGAAATACCGCCGGATCAGGTTTGCCGTGTGGAACGTCGTCGGCACTGAAGATACGTCCGGCGAATCGATCAGCGAGCCCCGTGAGGCCGAGTTTGAAGCTCAGCATCGCGTGACTGCTGCTCGAAGCGACACAGCTAGGAACGGTGACCGAGTCGAGCACGGCGAGGACCCCTTCGACTGGGACGAGTTCGCGCTCGCACACCTCGCGTACGCGAAGTTCGAACTCGACTTGCCAATTGACGGGACGACCAATCTTCTCTTCAATGACGGTGTGCATGTAGCGCGCGGAGCGTCCGACGAAACGTTCGATGACGTCCGCCTCGGTGAGTGGCCACCCTAGTTCGGTGAGAATCTGAGACTCGGTTCGAACCGCGAGACGTTCGCTGTCGACGAGGACTCCGTCACAGTCGAAGATGACGAGGTCGAAGCGGGACATCCATTGATTCTACGAAGGGCCATCGCGCCAGGAGTCAGGTACCGAGCATCCGCGAACCGTGCGAACGCACAACTCTTGGACAAACACGTATGAGTCCGCGCGAACTCGAAGTAGACCGTTTTCATGGTTCAACGTCGACTCCCAAGACCTTCACGCCGAGTGCAATTCATCGGGGCCGCCGCGGCGGTGGTGGGCCTCGTGCTGGTTGTTGCACCCGCCACGTCCGACGCGAACACGCGCTCACCCGCGGTGACCACTGCATCAGTCAGGCTCGCCGCGCCGATGCTTCCTGGCACGAACTGTCCGGCCCTCCCATCTGACAACGTGTGGAACACGCCGATCACGACGTTGCCGACGAACGCCGACAGTGCGACATGGCTTGCGTCGATGTCCTCGGCGAGCACGTACTTGCACCCGGACTACGGTCCGTCGGGTAACCCACGCGCGCCCTACGGCATCCCGTGGACGGTGGTTCGAAAGAGCACTACGTTCACCCGCATCACGTTTCAGTACGCCTCGGAGAGCAACCGACGGCCGTACCCGTTGACGGCACCGACGCCCATCGAAGGGGGATCGGACCGCCACGCGTTGATGGTCGATCCGTACCGATCGGCATCCTCGGCGCCGTGCACGCTCTTCGAGACCTACGACACCCGCTACCACCCGTCCGGTCGTTCGACGGCCGGTTCGGGCGCCACGTGGAACCTGCGATCGAACTCGCTACGCCCGGCCGGCTTCACCTCGGCGGACGCCGCGGGCCTGCCGGTCTTGCCGGGTCTCGTCAACTACAACGAAGTGGCCTCGCGCGCGATGAACCACGCGATCCGCTTCACCGCCCAGTGCACGCAGGGGTCGTATCTCTGGCCCGCGCGCCACGAAGCCGGTCAGAGCAATTCTTCGTGTCCCCCGATGGGCGCGCGGTTCCGATTGAACGCGTCCTTCACCTTGGCGGCGTCACAGTGCTCGGCCTTCTGCCAAGCGGTACTCACGACGATGAAGACCTACGGACTGATCCTGGCCGACAACGGCAGCAACTGGTACTTCCAGGGAACGGCCGACGTCCGCTGGACCTACACCGAAGTCGACCAACTCAAGGCGATTCCGGCCAATCAGTTCGTGGCCGTCGACGAATCGTGTTTGATGGTCAGTGCGAATTCCGGCCAGGCCCTGCAGCCGACGAGTGCCGCCTATCAGGCGAAGTGTGGATCAGCGACGGGGTCGTCAGGAAACTAGATACGTGGCGTGTCCCTCGATCACGAGGGGACCGTCGAAGACGAGAACCTCGTTGACCAGACCGCCGGAATGATTCCGGTAGTGGATGACCACCGAGGTGACACCGAGGTAGAGGTCTTCGATTTCGAAGTGGAGTTCGGGGGTTCGACGGAGCCCTTCACTCCAGTACGTACGAAGCTCTTCCTTACCGCGAATGACGCCATCGGATCCTTCGATGATACGAAGTGCCAGCGGGGACGTGAAGACGACGTCGTCACTGAAGTGACTCAGTATGGCGTCGAGGTCGTGGGCGTTCCAGGCGATGAGCCAATCGGATGCAAACCCTTGAGCGGTTGCGGCGTCCATTGGGAGAATCTAGGCGAAGTTCTCAGCCGGCCAAAGGAGTGGATCGTTGAAAAGTGTGGGGCCGAGTCGACGCGTCGTCGTCACGCAAGTGTGGTCCTTCGAGGTGAACGACCCCTTGTGGTGTCACAGGGGGTGACCTACTCTGGGTTCCGAATTATGAATCCCGAGGAGGCCACCATGACCACGCTGAAGGATCGCCCGAATACCGCGTTGCTCGTCATTGACGTCCAGAACGGTGTGGTGTCAAACGCCCACGACCGCGACGGCGTGATAGCGAATATCAATACCTTGGTCGACCGGGCGCGCCACGAGGACGTGCCAGTGATCTGGGTGCAACACTCCAGTGAGGAACTGCCGATCGACAGCGAGCCATGGCAGTACGTCGCGGAGTTGGCGCGAACCGAGTCTGAGCCGCTCGTTCCCAAGTTGTACGGCGACTCCTTCGAGGACACGAATCTCGAAGATTTGCTCGCCGCGCGCGGCGTCGGGCGAATCGTGATCACGGGTGCCCAGACCGACGCTTGTATTCGCTCGACGATGCACGGGGGCTTCACCCGTGGGTACGACGTGACGTTGGTCGCCGACGCGCACACCACCGAAGACCTCAGCGAATACGGCGCGCCGACACCCGACAAGGTCATCGCGCACACGAATCTCTATTGGGAGTATCAAGAGGCGCCGGGACGCCGCGGCGGAGCGGTGCCCACCGCCGACGTCAATTTTCATGCGAGCGCCGAAGAGTGATTCCTCAAGGCGATCCATTCTCGGCGACGTCACGCGTCGAAAGGTAACTGGCCGTTGTACGCCGGACTCGATGCGTGGCCTGAACCACCGGTCGCGGGTGACGACGCGGCGACCCTGGTCGGATCGCTCGAACGACAACGAGCGACGTTCGCGTGGAAAGCGGGGGGACTCGATGCCGAGGGCCTTCAACGATCGGTGGGGACCTCGCGCGTCACGTTGGGGGGACTACTCAAGCACTTGGCCCTCGTCGAAGATCACTATTTCTCGGTCCGGCTCTTCGACCGAGAGCCGGCGTCGCCATTCAACGACATCGATTGGGAGTCCACTCCGAATTGGGACTGGACGTGGGCGCCCGGTGACACTCCCGAGACGCTGTACGCACTTTGGCAGAGCAACGTGGATAGGTCGAGGCGTTCGATCGCACAGGCACTCGCCGACGGCGGGTTGGATCTGCTGATGGCCCAAGAGTGGCCCGACGGACGAGCACCGAGTCTGCGACGGACGTCCGTGGATCTCATCGAGGAGTACGCGCGCCACGTGGGTCACGCCGACCTCATTCCTGAGTCAATCGATGGTGTTGTCGGTGAGGATCCGCCGGGCATCCACGATCAGTAGAGCGACATCTCGCGTTTCACGAATGATGACGACACCGTGGGTGCGGGTCTCGGGGCACCACGGGCCACGCGGACACGGCGAGAGACAGCTCCATGACTACGAGGGCGGTGCGAAGAACTCCAATGCGATGTTGTCCGGGTCGCGAAAGGAGAGACCAGATCCGTAACTCGCGTCGACGATACCGCCGTGGGTGATGCCGAGTTCATTGAGTCGGTCGACCCACTGGGACAGTTCGTCGCGGTTCGCGCACTGGAACGCCAAGTGATCGAGACCGATACGCCGTTCGTTGAACGCGGAGTCATCGGCGAGCTCTGGGAATTGGTGAAGCCCGACCAAGGTCTGACCGCCGACCAGCCATACGACAAGTCGAAATGGTCCCGTGTCCTCATCGAGCAATGGCGCGGCGTCGAACAGTCGTTGGTACCACGGCACACTCTGATCCAAATCGTTCACCGTCAGCACGACGTGGGCGATGGTCGGAAATTCGGGCAACGTTGTCCCTTCGATTGCAGTTGGTGCCTCACTCTATCTAGCGAGAAGCGCAACGTCCATCGCCACGGCGCGGAGACGCGCGATTCACCGTGGAGGTGGCTCGACGCGAGACAGCGCGACGTCGATCTAGTGAAGTACTCGGTCGTCGACTTTCTTCGCCGCCGCCAAGATCTCTTCGGGAACGACGGTCCCCGGCCGATTTGACGGGTCGCTGACCAGGAATCGGCCGAGGACTGGAAGTTCCGTCAGCGACTCCGCGCGCAACACCGCGGCGGCGACGGGAACGAAGCTCTCCGCCGCGGGATATACGAGGTAGCGGGGAAGCCACGTGGGGTCGTACTTGGCATTGAAGGTCCACAGCGATTCGATCGGGAAGATGCCCGACAGCCGTTTGAGGGCCCATCGCTCGACACGCGTCATCGTGCCTTCTCCGCGCTCGCCGTCCAGGACCGAACGGAACGCCGCGAAGTTCAAACTGAGTCCGCGCGCTCCCGTGTCGCGCAGGTGCTCAATTGTTGAACACAGTGCAAAGTCGATCAAGCCGTTGGGGTGTTCGCCTGGATCGCGCCGCATGAGATCGAGGGAGAAGCCGTTGATCGCGGGCGACGGCACAAACTGGCAGACCGCGACCGGTTTGCCGTCAGGCCCGTGCACGATGGTGAGCAGCAATCCCTTGTCCTTGGGATTAAAAAGCCGCCCCAACATCATGGAGAAGCCACGTTCGGCTTCGCCCCGTCGCAGCATCGAGATCAAGTCGAGGATGTCGGTGACGCGACTCGGGTCGATGTTCGCGGGGTCGAGGAACTCGACCGTGTAGCCGTGACGAGTGAGTCGCGTCGTCGCCTGTCGAAGACCCTTCATCTTGCCCCCGGCCAGGCTGAACGTGGGACAGTCCACGATCGCTTCGTCACCGATGTAGAGGTGGTGGAGTCCAGCCGCGCCGTAGATCGGGAGCCACTCCCCGCCGGCGCCGATGACGCCGATCGTCCAGCCGCGACCTTCGGCGTACGCGCGAAAGGCACTGAACGCCTCGGAGCGCTCCGCTTCGGGCCCGATGGGATCGGGCGACACCAACGCGACACCGCCGTAGACGGCGTAGGCGACGAGCGAGTCGCGAAAGAAGAAGAACTGCTTGTCGTCGCGCAGGGAGAAGTAATCGAGAGTCCCTCGGCCGTGTCGGCGCACGATCTCTCGAGCGCGCAACTCGGCCAGACGCCGTTCGGTTCCGCGGCCGGTCATCGACAAGCGTCGATCAACGACTGGACGCGTCAAGAGATACAGCGCCGACACGAAGAGCGTGACGCCGACGGCGAGGAGTGCGGGATCGACGAAGTCGCCCGCGGTGTCGGGGAGCGCAATGTTGTTCACTCCGACGAAGCGTTCGATGCACGCCATGAAGACGACTCCGAAGGCCGCGAGGTGGTGGCGCCCGGAGGAGACTTCGATGCCAATCGTGGCGGCGATGACCGAGACCAGTGCGATGAGGCCGAGCCGTGGCATGGACGCGCGCGCACTGGAACGGTCGGTCGACGCCTGGAAATACTGGCGTTGGAGGACCAGCAGCGCCAGAATCGAACCGGCGATGACCGACGCGATGATGGTGCCACCTCGCAGTACGTGGGCGAAGACCGTGATCGCCAGCACGACGCACGCCACGAACCAGGCGCGGCGTTGTCCGCGACGTATTCCCCGGGCCATCATGATCATCGCGATGCCGGCAACGGCGGTGAAGGCGGCCGCCGACTGCGCCACACCGAGGGGGAAGATGGTTTGGACCTCGTGGAGGCGACTGCGCAGCGGTGGCGTCGCGGTGACGATGACGTTGACGAGTCCGTCGAGGAAGAGAAGCCCGCTCGCCGTGCGCCGCACTGTTCGCTGACGTCGTTGCTCCTTGAGACGCTCGAGCGTCACGGGGAACGGATTGCCGGTCGGCCACGAGCCGACCGTCGACGTTGCGCCCGAGGGCGCCGGTTGCACGTAGGTGTGCGCGACGATCTTTTCGAGGAGCCGATCGCGCCTGCGTCTCGTCTCGCCCGCGTACAGTCGGACCTGCACGGCGCTGGCCGCCTCGATCTCGACGATCCCGAGACGGTCCACCGAGGTGAAGACCGGCGGAAGACCAAAGCGGCCCCGCCGTTCGACGATCACCGTTCGCGACGGCCCGGGAGCGGCGCAAACCCCGCGGTCGAGGAACGCGAGCGCCGGGCGCGGGGCACCGCCCACCACGGCTCCGGCACCTCCGCGTTCGGCGTTTCGGCGTGCGAACTCCAGCGCGTCGACGTCGTCCACCAAGGTGAGAGCGAGCGGCTCGCTGAGTTCGGTTGGTGCCGCCCGACGAGCATCGCGATCGAAACGTCGCCGAACAATCAGCCCGGCACTGCAGACCACGGCCGCTTCAACGACCGCCAATATCAACAGATTGAGAACGAGGTTGCCCCAGAAACTGCCGGTGTGCGGCGTGCGGACATGTAAGCGGTGACGAGTGAAGTGAAAGTAGATTGCGTTCAGCGACGTGAGCACGTCAAACACGAACAACGCGATCGCCGGGAACCAGACCCAACCACCGAGCCGGCGGTACAGCACGCGCGACGCGACGAATCGAGGGAGCGCGTGCGGGTCTTCGAGGCGATGGGCATCGGCGCGGTCATCGACGTCGGCGCGCATCGTGTCGATGGTGCACGTGCCGGCCGCGACCGCCAGGTCGCGTACGCCATTGGCCGTAGCGACTTGAAGGATCAAATCGCTCGCGAACGTGACGCCGAGTTGCTCCAGTCGTTCACGCGCATCGTGGTTCTGACTCAGTTCGTGATCTTCGCTCCCAGGTAGCACGATGAAACGGTGTTGATCATTTGTGGTGAAGGCGATGATCTGGTCGCGCAGCGCAGGAAGCGCCGCCAACGTCGCGTCAATGAACCTGACGAGGTCCGAGGTGGGCTCGGGATGAAAGAGGTTGCCCGCGACCACCACCACGGCCGCGTCGTCGATGTCGCCCAAAAGGATGATGAGTTCTTGCACGGGACGACAGTTCACGTCGGTGGTGGGCGAGAGTGAGAGGTCGCTCACCACGTAAACGTGATGGCCGAAAGGTATTGGCAGCGTTCGACGCTCGGTACAACCCACGGCATCCAGTCTCGCAGAGAACGCTCGAGGAAACCCTTTAGCCTGTTTTCACGATGAGTTCGGACTACCGGCGAGAAAATTGGCATTGGCGAGAGGGCTCGTCGGGAATCGGCCCGGCGGTCATTTTCGATATCGATGGCGTGCTGGCTGACGCGGCCGGACGCCAGCACTATCTCGATTGGGGCGATTGGAAGAGATTCTTCGACGCGTGCGGCGACGACCCGATCATCGAAGAGATCGAGCGCCTGCTCGAACTCTTGGACTCGACACTGAAAATCGTGCTCTTGACGGGTCGTCCCCGGCGAGTCCAACCCCATACGGTGGGTTGGCTCGAGCGCTACGGCCTGCGCTGGGACCTACTCATCATGCGTGAATACGGCGACTACTCCGGTGTCGACGAGTTCAAGCGCGGCGCGTTACGCGATCTCGTAAAGGAGGGTTTCGATATCCGTCTGGCGCTCGATGACGACCCGAAGAACCACGCCATGTACGTCAGCGAAGGCGTGCCCTGCATCTACATTCACTCTGGTTACTACCTCTGAACTCTTCAGCGAAAGATGGGAAGCAACATCTCGAGTGCGTCGCGACCGGCTCGACGACCGGAACCAATGCTCGCCGGGATACCCACGCCGTCGTAGGCGTTTCCACACAAGAACACGCCGAGTTCTTTGGCGGCGGCCCGAGCGTCACCGACCATGGTCTCGTGCCCGACGTAGTACTGCGGCAGAGCCTCGGGCCAGCGCTGGACGAGCGCGTCGTTCGGCGTGCCGAACGCGCCCAGAATGACTTTCAGTTCCGCGCTGACCCGTGCGATGAGTCGTTCGTCACTCAACTCGGACCAACGAAGGTCGTCGATTCGTCCGACGTGCGCTCGTAGTACGACATCGTCATCACGTCGCAGGTGGGGCCACTTGCGATCGAGAAACGTGACGGCAGTGACCATCATGGAGCCGTCGCCCGACCACGATGTGCCGAGCGGGACGAGTATCCCGGTGCCGTTCGCGCTCAAATCGAGCTCACTACGCGCAATGCTGAACGTGGCCATTGCGGCACTGGCACTTCGCACGACGCCGAGTCGCGCTAACGCCGGATCGCACGATCCGAGAAGGCGAGCGGTGACGGGCGCCGGTGTCGCCATCACCACCGAGTCGGCCGGGGTCGTGGTGGCGTTGGTGTCGACTTCCCAGCGATAGTTGCCCGAAGGCGTACGTCGAAGTGCGGTGACCGCGACGCCCGTTCGTATCACGACACCGCGATCGCGAAGCCGCCGAGCGACTTCGATGGGGAGTGATCCCACGCCGGCGAGGAGGGAATAGAACGTCGGCTCGGTGTTCGTGGTCGTCGCGGATGGTCCCGGTGCGACGGGACCACTGGCGCGCATCGCGCGCATCAGGGAGCCACCCTTGCGTGCGGCTTCTAGAAGCGCGGGGAACACCGACTTGGCCGAGAGATCATCGATGCGCCCGGCCTGGATGCCTCCGAGCATCGGTTCGACGAATTGGTAACAGAGTTCTCGACCGAGCTTGGTGCGCACGATGTCCCCGATGGTCGCATCGTCCCCGACCTTCATGTGAACGGGTGCGTGTTCGTCTCTTTGCACGTGAAGGCGCGCGCGCCACGACAGACCTCGAACGCTCTTCAACTGACCTGATGAGGTCGGTATTCCAAGAGCTAGACCCGTGGGCAATTCGTCGAGCGCGCCGCGCAACCAGATCGACGCACCGCTCGCGTCGATCGATTCGAGTTGATCGCCACAACCGAGTTCTCGAACGAGGTCGACCGCTTCGGGACGTCGCGCGAGAAAGCCATCGGCGCCGAGATCGATCGTTCGATCGGCGAAATGGGCCGTCATCAGTGAGCCACCGACGACGGCCCTTTCGTCGATGAGTTCAATTCGCGGTGTCTTGTCATTCGGACCATCGCCGCCGCCGGAGAGTTCCCACGCGGCACTCAGCCCACTGATGCCGCCGCCCACGACGACGATTGACTCGCGACTCACGAGACGTGTTCCAAAACGACATCGGCCAACAACGCCACGAACCCCGCGTCGTCGTTGAGTGAGGCCGTTCGGACGAGTCGCATTCCCACCTCTCGAGCCACTCCTTGGGCTTCGACGTCGATGTCGAAGAGCACCTCGAGGTGGTCGCTCACAAATCCAATTGGACAGGACACGACGTCGGTCACGCCGAGCGCTCGTTTCTCGCGTAGGACTTGCAAGATGTCCGGACCGATCCACGGATCGGGTGTGCGCCCCGCCGACTGCCACGCCACGTCCCAGTGCGCCACGCCGGCCAATTCGGCCGCTCGCCGCGCGCTGTCGCGCAACTGTTCGGGGTACGTATCACCGCTCGCGAGGATCTTCTCGGGCAGCGAGTGAGCCGAGAAGATGACTTCGGTCGTGTCGCGGCGTTCGACGGGGATCTTCGAGAGGGCGTCGTTAACACGAGCGGCCACGATCTCGAGGAATCCCGGGAACTCCCACCAGGCGCCGATCTCGACAAAGTCGACTCGGTCACCGAGCGCCGCTCTCGCGCGGGACATGTACTGGTCTGTCGACATCGACGACGAGTGCGGTGCGAGGACCAGGCCCGCGACGACGTCGAAACCCTCGGTACGAAACGATTCGGCGATCGTCTCGAGGAGGGGCGGTTCGTACTTAGAGCCGAAGCGCACGTCAAAACCGCCGGGAACGCGCGCCTCGAGCGCCGCGGCGATGCCCGCCACTTGATCGGCGCTGCGTTGGGCCAATGGCGACGTGCCGCCGATGGCGTTGTAACGACGTTGAAGATCGGCGAGCTGCTCGGGCGTGGGGGCTCGCCCGTGGCGAATTCTGGTGTAGTACGCCTCGACGTCACCCGGTGACGTCGGCGTGCCGTAGGCCATGACGAGCACGCCCGTGGTCACTGGACGCCCGCCAATCCCTCGTCGTGAACGACGCGAACGACCGCTTCGAGCGTCGAAGGATCGGTCGATGGCAACACGCCGTGGCCCAGGTTGAAGATGTGGCCCGCGTGGCGCCCGGCGCGCGTGAGTACTTCGCGCGCGGCCTGCACGGCGACGTCGATCCCGCCGAGACAACGCGCCGGATCGAGATTGCCCTGGACTGGGCGACCGCCCACGCGACGGCGTCCCTCGTCGAGGTCCACGTGCCAATCGATCCCCATCACCGAACTGTTGGCCGATCCCATGAGGTCGAGCAGTTCGCCGGTGCCGACACCGAAGAGAATGGTCGGAACACCAAGATCGGCAATGCTCGCAAGCACGCGCTCGGTCGCGGGCAGCGCGTATCGGCGGTACTCGTCGCGCGTGAGCGCCCCCGCCCAAGAGTCGAAGAGTTGCACCGCGCGTGCGCCGTGGGCGACCTGGGCACGAAGGAAAGTGACCGTGATGTCCGAGAGCCGCTCGAGGAGTCGGTCAAAGAGCAGGGGTTCAGTGTGCATCAAGGTCTTGATGAGCGCAAACTCTCTGGTTGGTCCGCCCTCCACCAAGTAACTGGCCACCGTGAACGGCGCACCCGCGAAACCGATGAGCGGCGTGTCGGTCGATTCCAGTTCTTTCAGTACCAGATCGACCGTCTCGGTGACGTGGGCGATGTCGACGTCGGTCAAATCGCGGAGCCGATCCAAGTCCGCGGCGTTCGTGAAGGGCTTGGCAATCACCGGCCCTCGACCGGGCACGACGTCGACGCCGAAGCCAATGGCGTGATACGGCACGATGATGTCACTGAAGAGGATGGCGGCGTCGACGCCGTAGCGACGAACCGGCTGCATCGTGAGCTCGCAGGCGAGCGCCGGATCGGCGAAGGCGTCCAGGATCGACCCGGTGCCGCGCAGTTCTCGGTATTCAGGAAGCGACCGGCCGGCCTGGCGCATGAACCACACCGGAACGTGCGTGACGCTCTCACCGCGACAGGCCCGAAGGAAAACTGGCTCGCTCACTTCACTCCTTCTTATCCATTTCAATCTACGTGAACCGGCCGGTGAGTCGGTTTGAAATGCCATTGCCGAGTTGCCCTAGACTTGAAAATTGTCAATTTTGAGAAATGAAAAGAGGACACGATGGCCCACGAGCGTGAGATCAAAGAGGAACAACTCTTCCTCGATCTCGCTCTGACGGCCCTTGATCACATGCGCGATGAGGCCCGGTCGCTGCGCGACAGTGCGGCCGTGGCGAACATGCGTGGCGCGGGCGACCTCGTCGAGCGCGACGTCGTCATGGGTACGGCGCTGCATCGTCTCGATCAACTGGCGATCGGCGATCAGCCACTCTTCTTCGGTCGGATCGACTACGCGCCGGATGAATCGGGTCGCGTCGACGAGTACCACGTGGGCCGATTGGCGGTATCGGACGAGGAGTTAAATCCACTTGTCATTGACTGGCGGGCACCGGTGGCCGAGGCGTTCTACCGGGCGACCGGCGTCGAACCACTTGGCCTGGCTCGTCGACGCCACGTGGCCATCCACGGCCACGACGTAACCGGCGTCGAGGACGAATACTTCGCGGACGCCAACGGGGAGCTCGCGTTGCCCGAAGATGATGTACGCGCGGCGACCGAAGAAGGTCTCGTCGATGGCGGCCTTGCGCTCGGCGGGCCCGGGGCGCTGCTCGCGGCGCTGGGTCGTGCGCGCACGGGGCGCATGGGTGACATCGTCGCCACCATCCAAGGCGAACAGGACCGCATCATTCGAAATCCGCTGGCGGGCGTCTTGTTGGTGCAAGGTGGTCCGGGAACCGGCAAGACCGCCGTGGCGCTGCACCGCGCGGCGTACCTTCTCTTCACGCACCGCGCGACCCTCGAACGACAAGGCGTACTCGTGGTCGGACCGAACCCGCTCTTCTTGAACTACATCGAGAACGTGCTGCCGTCACTGGGTGAGTCCGGCGTGACGCTCTCAACGATCTCCGGTCTCGTCACCAACGTCGAGATCCGTGGGCGAGACGCGGAACCGGCCGACGAGTTGAAGGGTGACCTTCGCATGGCGCGACTCCTCGCTCGTGCCTTGCGCACGCGCCAGCGCGCGCTGAAAGTAGACGTCGAGATCCCCGTCGGACGGGCGATCGTCGTGTTGAAGGCGCGATACACCCAAGAGACAATCGAACGGGCCCGACGTCGTCCCGGCAACCACAATCAACGCCGTTCGGCCGTCGGCCGCGAACTGGCGAACCGATTGGCGAATGAGTACTACGAGCGCTTTGTGCGCGATGGCGTTGATGAGGTCAATGCCGTTGGCGAATTGGCCGATCTCATTCGTGCCACACCACAGTTCAAGTGGGCGCTCGAACGTATTTGGCCGCGACTCTCCGGTCAAGAACTCCTCCACGACCTCTTCGGCGCTCCGGCCCTGCTACGCGCGGCCGGACAGGGTTTCGTGAGCGACGAGGAGTTGACCCTCTTGTATCGGGCCCGGTCGAATTCGATTGACGAGGTCCGCTGGACGAAGGCCGACGCCGCCTTGATCGACGAGGCTCGCGTACTGCTCGGACCGCTGCGCCGTCCTCGTCCGGTCGCCAAAGCGGGCGACATCGGCATCCTGGAGGGGATCGATCTTGATGCCTACGCCGGTGACGTTCGCGCGGCGGCTCTACGAGAGGCCCAACGCAACGCTCCGGTCCTGAGCAACGAGCTCGACGAAGCGGAATTCGTCACCTACGGACACATCGTGATCGATGAGGCCCAAGATCTCTCACCCATGGAACTTCGGGTATTGAAGCGACGTGATTTGACTGGTTCCATGACCATCGTCGGCGACATGGGCCAGGCCACTACGGCGTCGTCGTCGGCGTCGTGGAACGCCGTGCTCGAGGTCCTCGAACCGCGTCGTGAGCCGACCCGCGTTGATCTGACCGTCAGTTACCGCACGCCCGAAGAAGTCCTCGACTTCGCCGCGCCCACGTTGAGGGCCGCGGCGCCAGACCTCACGCCGCCTCGCCCGGTCCGTCGAGCCGGACATTCACCCAGCGTGGATCGAGTGAGCCGCGAAGAGTTCGTCGCGACGCTCTGTGACGTCACACGCCGAGAGGTCGACGCCGTCGCGCCAGGGCGTGTCGCGGTCATCGTGACGGGCGAGCGGGTCGATGAGATCGTGACGATCCTGCGTTCGAAAGGGCTCGACGCCATCGATCCTCGCGACCAGGAATCCAAGGGACTGGGAGCCGATCTCATCGTGCTCTCCGCCGAAGGTGCGAACGGGCTGGAATTCGACGGGGTCGTGGTCGTCGAACCGGGTCAGATTGCCAATCGCGGCGCCCGGGGCGCTACATCGATCACGGCGCGAGGTCTTCGCACACTGTACGTCGCGATGACGCGACCGACCCGACGGCTCGCCCTCGTGGCCGTAGAGCCGCTCCCCGAGACATTGCGCTGAGCCAAATCGGCCACGCTGTCGCACCGGTGTCTCAATTTCCGCTAGAAATGTAGCCGTGAGTCAGGCGATTTCCCCCAGTAGCCTGGCGAAGCAAGGGAAGATCGTTCACGATCGACCGCCGATGTTGGCTATTGGCGTGATGATTTGGCTCGGTAGCGAGCTGATGTTCTTCTCGGGACTCTTCGCCGCATTGTTTACCATCCGCGCCCACCTGGCGTCGTGGCCCCCCGTCGGCACGCACCTCGACGTCTTGCAGTCGGGCGTCTTTACGGTTGTCCTGATCGCCTCGTCCTTCACGATGCAGCGCGCGGTGTGGCTGATCGAGAATCGCCGCCGTTCCGAAGCTCGTACCTGGGTGATCGCCACGATCATCATGGGTACGTTGTTCGTGTCCAACCAGGCCTACGAGTGGACGCATCTCGCGACGCGTTGGTACACGAACTCGTATGGCTCGATCTTCTTCATCACCACCGGTCTTCACGGTCTGCACGTGATCTTGGGACTCGTCGCCATGGCGTTCCTGCTCTTTCGCATGCGCGGCACTGAAGGTGACCCGGGTGAGTTGTCCACCTTCCAAGGAGTGAGTTACTACTGGCACTTCGTCGACGTCGTATGGATCGGGCTGTACTCGGCCCTGTTCTTGCTGAAGTAGGAAATGGCGTGACGTCACCCCTCTTCAAGCGCTGCGCCGCTCTCTCGATCGTCAGTCTCTTCGCATTCGGTCCGGTGCTGCTCTTCGTGGGCGGTGCCCAAGCGTCGTACAAATTGACGCCGTATCAGACGACGCGAAAGAACGCCGGTGCTCCCAACTCGACGATGGTGAAGAAGAACAGCGCCGGCGTCATCATCGCTTACGGCAACTCCTCGATCACGTACCGCGCACCGTCATCGGCGTTGGTCACGTTGGGCGATGCGCTCTTCCAGCAGAACTGCGCCTCGTGTCACGGCACCGAGGCCAACGGCGTCCCGGCCAACGGCACGGCCGGTGCCTTCCCCGACCTCGTCGGGCTCGGACCGGCGACGATCAACTTCTGGGTCGACTCGGGACGCATGCCGGCGGCGAATCCCCGATCCATCGAAGCCAACCGTCGAGTCCCGCGACTGACGCACGATCAGGCCCTCGCAGTGTCGGCGTGGGTGAACTCTCTCTCGCCGGGTTATCCGCTCATTCCGTATCCGCATTTGAAGAACGCGAACGTCGCCGACGGCGCCGCGCTCTTCGCGCTGAACTGCGCGTCGTGTCACACCATCGAAGGCGACGGCGACGCGCTCGCCATGAGCACGTTCTCGCCGTCCCTGCGAAAGATTCCCTCGATCGAGGTCGCCGAGGCTATTCGTACGGGCCCCGGCAACATGCCGCGTTTCACCGGCAACCTCAGTGACACCCAGGTCAACGACATCGTGAAGTTCGTGACGACGGAGATCCAGCACCCGAATAACCCGGGCGGATTCGGTCTGGGCGGACTCGGTCCGGTCGCCGAAGGATTCGTCGGACTGGCCTTCGGTGTGGGAGTCCTCGCACTCGTCGGCTTCTGGGTGGGCGAGCGCGATGACTGACGAACACCGCACGCCGGTCTCGTTGACGGGACTCCCCGCGAATGACCCCCACTTGCAGCCCGCGGCGCGCAATCCTGAGTTGGTCGAACGCGTCATAGGTGTCTGCTTCATGGTTGGCACGCTCTGTCTCGCGGGCTTCGGTGCGTGCTATTGGATCGACGCACAGCCGTGGAAACTCGGCGCGACGCTCGGTGGCGGGCTCTTCTTCCTCGGCGTCGGCATCGTCGCCTGGGGCAAGTATCTAATGCCGCGCGGACCGTTCGTCGAAGAGCGTCACACGCTCGCGAACTCCGAAGCCGACCGTCAGGCATTCGCCGCCGCCATCGTCGAACGCGGCGGTGGTGTCGTCCAACGTCGCAAACTCCTCGGTGGCCTCCTGGGTGGAGGAATGGGCATCTTCGGCGTCGTGGCGATGTTCCCCCTGCTGCGCAGCCTCGGGCCGTTGCCCAAGACGACGCTGCAGCACACCGACTGGCGCTCCGGCTCCTACGTCGTCGATCAGTCCGGTCGCCGAGTGCAAGTGGGCGACCTCGCGATCGGATCGATCGAGACGGTCTTTCCGGAAGGCACGCAGAACTCGGACCGCGGTCAGGCCGTGGACCAGACGGTGTTGATCCGCGTCTCCAACGAAGCGTTCACGACGAAGAAGGGTCGCGAGACCTGGGCGCCGCACGGCTACGTCGCGTACTCCAAGGTGTGCACGCACCTCGGTTGTCCGGTCGGGCTCTACGAGCAAGAGTTGCAACTGCTCGTGTGCCCGTGTCACCAGTCGATGTTCAACGTGACCAACGGCGCCGTGCCGCAGTTCGGACCGGCGCCTCGACCGCTGCCGCAGTTACCGCTGTACGTGGACTCCTCGGGATACCTGCGTAGCCAGAGCGACTACCACGAGGCCGTCGGTCCGGGATTCTGGGAGCGCTCGTGAGCGACGTCATCAACACCGAGCGCGCGAAGAAGCAGGCCCTCGGACCGTACGGCCGCATTGGCCAATCGCTGAACGAGCTCGACGACCGCTTGGGGGTGGCGCGCGGCGGACGCACGTTCATGGACAAGATCTTCCCGGACCACTGGTCATTCATGCTCGGCGAGATCGCGCTCTATTCGTTCCTGATCTTGTTGGTGACCGGTGTCTTCTTGACGTTGTACTTCATCCCGAGTTCGGCCCTCATCACGTATCACGGCAGCTACGCGCCGCTCGATGGTCAAAAGATGACCCAGGCGTTCGCGTCGACGGTGAATCTCTCCTTCGGCGTTCGCGGGGGCCTCTTGATGCGACAGATGCACCACTGGGCCTGCGACATCTTCGTCGGTGCCATCGTCATCCACATGGCGCGCGTCTTCTTCACCGGCGCCTTTCGCAAGCCCCGCGAGATGAACTGGATCATCGGTTCGACGCTGTTGATCCTGGCGATCGTCAACGGATTCCTCGGCTACTCACTGCCCGATGACCTGGTCTCGGGCACCGGAATCCGCATCGCGTACTCGATCATCCTTTCAATCCCGCTGGTCGGCTCCTACGTGGCGTTCTGGGTCTTCGGAGGGAACTTCCCGGGCACGACGATCATCCCGAGATTCTTCATCCTGCACTGTTTGATCGTGCCGCTCATCATCATCGGACTGGTGAGTGCGCACCTCTTCTTGCTCGTGCGACAAAAGCACACGCAATTCCCCGGCAACGGACGCACGGAGAAGAACGTCGTCGGATCACCGATGTTCCCCGTCTTCATGGCCAAGACGACCGGCTTCTTGTTCATCGTCGGCGGCATCACGGCACTGCTCGGCGCCTTCGCTCAGGTCAACCCGATCTGGCAGTTCGGTCCGTACGACGCGGCGAGGATCTCCTACGCCGTCCAACCGGACTGGTACATGGGATTCCTCGACGGCGCCCTACGAATATGGCCGTCGTGGACGTTCCATAATTGGGGCCACACGATTGCCTTCAATGTGCTCATTCCCGCCGTCGTGCTGCCGGGACTGATCTTCAACCTGGTGTTCGTCTGGCCGATGCTGGAGCGCAAGTTCACGAAGGACAACGAGTTTCACAACCTCCTCGATCGTCCGAGCAACCGTCCCACGCGCACCGCCGCCGGCGTCACGATGCTCAGTTTCTTGAGCATGCTCTTCATCGCCAGCTCCACCGACGTGTTGGCGAAGTTCTTCAACCTGTCGCTCAACACGGTGCTCGTCTCGATGCGCTATCTCACGGTCATCGTGCCAATCCTGGCGTTCCCAATCACGTATCGAATCTGTCACGAAATCCAAGACCTGCACGGCGGCGGTCGACGAAAGACGCCGAACGTCGTGACGCGCTCATCCGAGGGCGAGTACTCGGCGACGCCTTCGCCCCGTTACGTGGACGACGTGCCCAGCCACCTTGAAGCGACGCCCGTGCCGACGTACATTCACGAAGAGCCCGAAGAGTCGAGCGACAGCGGAGTACGCGTCGTCGATCGCTGATCGGGCCGCGCACCAGATCGGGCCGCGCTTCAGTGCTCGCGACACTTCGTTCGATCACGTTGCCCAACGCGGTTCCCACTCTCGCCACAACCGTTGACCTGGGTGGCGACTGCGTAAGCCCTCGTCGCAAGGGGTATGCGTATCATGGGCATCGTGGCGACTACGAGAGATCCCAATTGGCCTTCGGCCGCCACGCTGCTCAGTGATCGACCCGTCGAGGGTCGACGCAACGTGGGCTTGATCGGCATCTCGACCTACGCCACATCGGTCACTGAACGCTCCTCGACCAGTACACCGGCGGCCATTCGTGCCGCTCTCGAGCGCTATTCCACCTGGTCGTTCAGCGAGGCGATCGATATCGCTGAGACCGTGGGGCTCGTGGATTTCGGTGACGTTGACTCTCCGGACGCTGAAGGCGGCGCGCAGCGTGTGGCCGCGGCGCTGTCGAGGTGGGACCCGAGCATTGCGCTGCGTTTGATTCTTGGCGGCGACAACGCGGCGACCTGGCTCGCGCTTCGCGCCTTGAGCGGTGGCGACTATTCGAACTTCGGTCTCGTGACTCTCGACGCACACCTCGACATGCGTGACGGCGTATCGAACGGTTCACCGGTGCGCCAGCTCCTCGAAGACGGGCTCGAGGGCCATCACGTCGTCCAGGTTGGAGTGGCGGACTTCTCGAACTCGCCGACCTACGCGCGCCGCGCCCACGAAGCGGGCGTCACCGTAATTTCACGCGACGTCTTGCACCACGAACCGGTCGAGGAGGCGGCTCGCCGGGCCGTCGCGATCGCCGGTGCCGGGGGACGTCACGTCTACGTCGATATCGACATGGACGCCGCGGACCGGATGGCCGTACCGGCCTGTCCGGCGGCGGCACCCGGTGGCCTGAGCGCCGACGAGATGCGGCGATTCGTTCGAGCCATTTCCGTCCAGCACGCGGTGGTGGCGATCGATATCACCGAGATCGACGTAGAACGAGACAGCGCGGACCAGCGAACTGTTCGTCTCGCCGCGCTACTGGTACTCGAGACGCTCGCGGGCGTGCGAAGGAGACTGCAATGGCCGTAGACGTCGGGGTCGGTCCGCTCGCGCGCGCGCAGCTGGTGTCGGTCGCTCGGGGATTCGAGACGATCACGTTGAGTGACGCCGTCGTGGCTCGTCTCGAGCGTCAACGCGTGGCGATCGACGCGCTCGTGGAGAGTGGTACGCCGATCTACGGACTCTCGACCGGATTCGGTTCGCTCGCGACGACCTTCATCTCGCCCGAGGAGCGACGAGACCTTCAGCGCTCCTTGATCCGTTCGCACGCCGCGGGGGTCGGGCCGGAGGTCGAAACCGAAGTGGTGCGCGCGATGATGGTGTCGCGACTCACCAACCTGTGCAGCGGTGTCTCGGGCGTTCGCCCCACGACGGCCGTGGCCTACGCCGATCTCATCAACGCGGGTATCACCCCGATCGTGCACGAGTTCGGTTCGCTCGGTTGTTCGGGCGACCTCGCACCCCTGGCGCACGTCGCGCTCGCGTTGATGGGTGAGGGCGACGTGCGCGACCGCGGCGGCCAGCGCCTGGCTGCGGCCGAAGCCCTGCGCGCGAACGGCCTCACGCCGATCGTCCTCGCCGAAAAAGAGGGACTGGCACTCATCAACGGCACCGACGGGATGCTCGGGCAGCTGATCCTCGCCCTCGACGACGGCATGGCGCTCATGCAGCTCGTCGACGTCGCGGCCGCGATGTCGATCCAGGCGTTGCGCGGGACCGACCAGGTCTTCCTCGCCGAGATCCACGCGCTGCGCCCCCACGCCGGTCAGTTGGTGAGTGCGGCCAACCTGATCGCTCTTTTGGCCGACTCGGTCATCGTCAGTTCACACCTCGATGACCCGACCCAGGTGCAAGACGCGTACTCGTTACGCTGCGCGCCGCAGGTGCACGGCGCCGCGCGCGACACCTTCGGATTCGCCACGCACGTGGCCGACGTAGAACTGGCGTCGGCGATCGACAATCCGTCGGTACTGGCTGACGGAACACTGGCGTCCAACGGGAACTTTCACGGTGCGCCGGTCGGCTACGCGCTGGACTTCCTCGCGATCGCGATCGCCGACGTGGCCTCGATGTCCGAGCGCCGCACCGATCGAATGCTCGACGTGTCGCGGAGCTTCGGTCTCCCACCCTTCCTCGCCGGACAGGCCGGGGTCGACTCCGGCCTGATGATCGCGCAGTACGCGCAGGCGGGACTGGTCTCGGAGATGAAACGCCTGGCGATGCCGGCGAGCGTCGACTCGATTCCGTCCTCGGGCATGCAAGAGGACCACGTGTCCATGGGATGGCACGCCGCGCGAAAGCTCCGCAAGGCCCTCGACGCCTTCGCCGACGTGATCGCCATCGAGTTGCTCACGGCCGCGCGAGCGTTGGCGATTCGAGAACCACTCACCGCGTCACCGTCGACGGCCGCCGTGAGCCATCGCGTCAACGCCGTCTCCGGAGGTCCGGGACACGACCGATGGCTCTCCCCGGAGATCGCGGCGGTGGGCGAACTCGTGCGCAGCGGTGAGTTGTTGGACATCACTCGTCGCTACGTGGCACTGTCGTAGTGGTGAAGGGCGATTGACATGGACGGCGCGCGACCGGTTCGAGCGGGCCGGGGCACGACGTTGTCGACGTTGGGCTGGCCCCAGGAGGGTGCGCTGCGCATGCTCCAGAACAACCTCGACCCCGAAGTCGCCGAACGACCGGACGATCTCGTCGTCTACGGCGGTACCGGTCGCGCCGCGCGGGACTGGCGGAGTTTCGACGCGCTCGTGCGCACGTTGCAGACCCTCAAGGGTGATGAAACGATGCTGGTGCAATCGGGCAAGCCGGTCGGGGTCTTCTCGACGCACGAGTGGGCGCCACGAGTACTGATCGCGAACTCGAACCTGGTCGGTGATTGGGCCACGTGGCCGGAGTTCCGTCGACTCGAAGCCCTGGGTCTCACCATGTACGGTCAGATGACCGCCGGATCGTGGATCTATATCGGCACGCAGGGGATCCTCCAGGGCACCTACGAGACTTTCTCGGCGGTCGCCGATCGGCACTTCGGTGGCACGCTGCGAGGCACCTTGACCCTGACGGGCGGCTGCGGCGGCATGGGCGGCGCGCAACCGCTCGCCGTCACCATGAACGATGGCGTCTGTCTTTGCGTCGACGTCGATCCGTCAAGGTTGCAACGACGAGTCGACCAGCGCTACCTCGATGAGTGGACCGCGGACCTCGATGAGGCGCTCGCGCGCGTCGACGGCGCCAAGCGAGCGAAGACCGCACTCAGCGTCGGACTCGTGGGCAACGCCGCGACGACGTTCGCCGAACTCCTGCGCCGCGGTGTCGACGTGGACATCGTGACCGACCAGACGTCGGCGCACGACCCGCTGAGCTACTTGCCCGAGGGGATCGATCTCGCCGACTGGCACGACTACGCCGAGAAGAAGCCCGAGGAGTTCACCGACCGCGCCCGCCACTCGATGGCGAACCAGGTGGAGGCGATGGTCGGGTTTCAGGACCGCGGGGCCGAGGTCTTCGACTACGGCAACTCGATTCGCGGCGAAGCGCAACTCGGCGGCTACGAACGCGCCTTTTCATTTCCCGGTTTCGTGCCGGAGTACCTCCGACCACTCTTTTGCGAAGGCAAAGGGCCATTTCGGTGGGCGGCGTTGTCGGGTGACCCCCGGGACATTGCGCGAACCGATCAGGCGGTCCTCGATCTGTTCCCCGAGAACGATGCCCTCCGACGCTGGATCACCAAGGCGCAAGAACTCGTGGCCTTCCAGGGGCTGCCGGCGCGAATCTGTTGGCTCGGCTACGGCGAGCGCGACAAGGCCGGGCTCGCGTTCAACGAACTCGTCGCCTCGGGCGAAGTGAAGGCACCCATCGTCATCGGCCGTGATCACCTCGACGGTGGTTCGGTCGCGTCGCCCTATCGCGAGACCGAGTCGATGCTCGACGGATCGGACGCGATCGCCGACTGGCCGCTCCTCAACGCCTTGGTGAACACGGCCTCGGGTGCCACGTGGGTCTCGATTCATCACGGCGGCGGCGTCGGGATCGGCCGCTCTATCCACGCCGGACAGGTCTGCGTCGCCGACGGGACCGAGATCTCGGCCCAGAAATTGGCCAAGGTCTTGACGAACGATCCGGGCATGGGCGTCATCCGTCACGTCGACGCCGGTTACGAGATCGCCGAGCAGACGGCCGAAGAGCGAGGCGTGCGCATTCCGATGCGCGAGGGGTGATGACGACTCGGGTCATCACGAACATCGCTGAGTTGACGACGAACGACCCGACGCTGGGCGCGGGCGCGACCGGACGTCTCTACGACGCCGCGATGGTGATCGACGACGGCGTGGTGCTCTGGGTGGGACCCGACGCGCACGCCCCGGCCGCGGACGAGCTGATCGACGCACAACATTCGGCGGTCATTCCCGGTTTCGTCGACTCGCATACTCACCTGGTCTTCGCCGGGGAACGCTCCGATGAGTTCGAGGCGCGCATGAGTGGCGCGGCGTACGACGGAGGCGGCATCGTGGATACCGTCAACGCCACGCGCGCCGCGTCGAGCGACGAACTACGCCGTGCGACGCTGACGCGAATTCGTGAACTGCGCGCCGGTGGGGTGACGACCGTGGAGATCAAGTCCGGTTACGCACTTGACGTCGATGGCGAGTCGCGATTGGTCGACATCGCGAATGAATTCAGTGATGAGGTGACGTTCCTCGGCGCCCACGCCGTGCCGCCGGAGTACGCGAGGGATCGCGCGGGCTACGTCAGCCTGGTGCGTGGCCCGATGCTGGACGCCTGTGCACCGAGGTCAAAGTGGGCCGACGTCTTTTGTGAGCGCGGCGCCTTCGACGTCGATGAGTCGCGAGAGATTTTGACCGCCGCGAGGTCCGCCGGCCTGGGACTTCGAGTGCACGGCAATCAACTCGGAACGACTGGTGGCGTCGCGCTCGCGGTCGAGATGGACGCCGCCAGTGTCGATCACTGCACTTTCCTCAGTGACGACGATATCGATCAACTCTGTGCGTCGCAGACCGTCGCAACGCTCCTTCCCGGAGCAGACTTCTCGACGCGCGCGCACTACTCGTCGGCCCGACGGCTGCGCGACCGCGGGGCCGTCGTTGCCCTCGCGACGGACTGCAACCCCGGCACGTCGTACGTGACGAGCATGAGCTTCGTACTGGCGATCGCCGTGCGCGACATGCGCATGGACTTTGACGACGCATTGTGGTCGGCGACTCGCGGAGGAGCCGCCGCGCTTCGTCGCGACGACGTGGGTCACCTGAGCGTCGGCGCGAGGGCCGATGTCGTGATCCTTGACGCTCCGCGCGCGGCGCACCTCGCGTATCGTCCGGGGTCGTCGCTCGTGCGACAGGTGATCGGCGCTCAATGAACGTGAATTTTGGCGCCATCGCCCCTCACGGCCAAGCGAGCACCGTCGATGTCTGAATCGCCGATCGTCGTGCGGCCAATTGAAGCGCGTGATTGGGACCGGGTCTTCGAGATCTTCAGCGCGGTTATCGCCGAAGGCGAAACGTACGCCTATCGCGAGGACGCTACCTCCGAGGCGGCCCGAGCAATGTGGATCACGGGACCTCCGGGAGAGACCGTCGTCGCCCTGCGCGACGACGTGATCTTGGGTACCGCCACCTTCGGGCCCAATCGACCGGGCCGTGGTTCGCACGTATCGACGGCGAGCTTCATGGTCAGCGCCGAGGCGCGCGGTTCGGGCGTCGGGCGAGCGATGTGCGAATACGTCATCGCGAGGGCGAGGTCCCAGGGTTACGCCGCGATGCAGTTCAACGCGGTGGTTTCGACGAATACCCACGCCATCGAGCTCTATCGAAAACTGGGCTTCGTCACTATCGGCACGGTCCCCGAAGCGTTTGATCACGCGACCCTGGGGCATGTCGGTCTCGACATCATGTACCTGCCCCTCTGAGACGTTCGCCCTGGTGTGGCGCACTCGTGAGTACAGCCGAGCACCACCGAGAATGACCACCCCGTAAAGTGGATTTATGAGCACCCCCATTGCCCCCACGGACCTGCCGACGACGCTCGGAACACTGCGCGCGTCGAACTACCGGCCCAAATCGGTTCGCGAGGAGATTCGCGCCAATTTGGAGCAACGCCTGGCTGACGGACTGCCGCTCACCTCGAATGTCCTCGGCTACGAAGACACCGTGTTGCCCCAACTCGAGACGGCGTTGCTCGCGGGTCACGACATCATCTTGCTGGGCGAGCGAGGACAGGCGAAGACCCGCATGATTCGTTCCCTCGTCGAACTCCTGGACGAGTGGTTGCCGATCGTCGAGGGATCGGAGATCCGTGACGACCCGTTCGCTCCGATCTCGGCCTACGCCGTGGAACTGGTCGCTGAGAAGGGTGACGAAACGCCGGTTGCGTGGATTCACCGTTCGCGACGCTTCGCCGAGAAATTGGCGTCGCCCGATACTTCAATGGCCGACCTCATCGGCGAGGTCGACCCGATCAAGGTCGCCGGCGGACTTTTCCTCGATGATCCCAAGGCCCTCTCGTACGGACTCGTGCCCAAGTCCAACCGCGGCATCTTCGCCATGAACGAGTTGCCGGACCTCGCTGAGCGGATCCAGGTCGGTCTGCTCAACGTCCTGGAAGAACGCGACGTGCAGATTCGAGGTCACCTGGTGCGACTGGACCTCGACGTCATGGTGGTGGCCACGGCCAACCCGGAGGACTACACCAATCGAGGACGGCTCATCACGCCGCTGAAGGACCGCTTCGGCTCGCAGATCCGAACGCACTACCCGTACGAGTTGACGACCGAGATCGCCATCATGCACCAGGAGGCCAAACTTCCGATCGCCCCGGTACCGATCACCGTTCCCTGGTTCATCGACGACATCGTGGCGCGCGTCAGTCACGTCGCTCGTAAGAGCCACGTGATCAGCCAGAGCTCGGGTGTGTCGGTGCGTCTCTCGATCGCGAACTACGAGATAGTCGTCGCCAACGCACTACGCCGGACCCTGCGCACCAAAGACAGCGCCGTCGTGCCGCGCGTGAGCGACTTGAGCGCCATGGTGCAATCGACACAAGGCAAGATCGAGTTCGACACGATGGACGACAGCGACTCGGACCAGGTCATCGCCGCGCTGGTCTCATTGGCCGTTCGTCAGTGCTTCGCCGAGAACGTGTTGCTCGAAGAGGGCCCCGCCATCGTCGAGGCATTCAACACCGAGGCGTTGGTGCACACCGGAGACGATCTGCCCGACCGTGACTACCTCGCGGTCCTCGCCGCGATGCCGTCGCTCGATGCGCCGGCGCGACGCATCGCCGGAGCGACGGCGAGCGACGGCGAACTCGCCTCGGCGGTCGAGTTCATCCTCGAGGGTCTCTATCTCACCAAACGACTGGCGAAGGACGCCTCGGGCGCGAGGGCGCTGTATCGCTCGAGGAATCGTTAGTGCCCGTTCGCTACGGCTACCGTCGCTTCGGTGATGACGACGACTTCGACGACCTCGACGTCGAGGAGATGCTGCGGATGTTGGCCGATGACTTCATGGAGAACGGCGACCTCGAAGAGGCGATGGACCGCCTGCTTCGAGAGGGCTACACCAGCGCCGACGGCGAACGCATCGAGGGACTTCGCGACCTGCTCGAGCAGGCGCGCGCGAAGCGTCGCGAACTCGAGCAGCGCGCCGACCCCGACGGGGAGATGCAGCGCTATCGCGACTGGTTGAACGACATTGAAGCAACCGAAGAGACCGAACTCGACGGACTGCTCGCCGAGGCTGAGGCCTCGGACGACGAACGTCGCAAAGAGGTCACGCGCGACCTCGTCGATCAAAGGAAGATGCAACGAGACCTGATGAGCGACCGTATTGGCGAACGTCTCGGTGACTATCAGAACTACGAGTTCGTGTCCAGTGAGGCGCGTGAGCAGTTCGAACAACTCATGGCCGAGTTGGAACGTGACGTCCTCAACACGTATTTCGAGAAGAGCAAAGAGATGATGGGTCGACCGGACCCGCAAGAACTGGCGCGCATGCGCGACATGATGGATGCGCTCTCCACGATGATCGAACAGGATCGCCGAGGCGAGGACTTCGATCCGACGTTCGAGAACTTCATGGAGAAGTTCGGCGATTTCTTCCCGGGTGCTGAGAATCTCGAGGACGTCGTGCGCATGATGGCCGAACGCGCCGCGGCCGCCGAGGCGATGTTCAACTCGCTGTCATCGGATCAACAGAGTGAACTGCGCTCGATGTTCGCCGGGATGATGGAAAACATGGAGCTCAACTTCTCGCTCAATCGTTTGGTGTCGAACCTGCGCATGGCGACTCCCGACATCGACTGGAACCGCGCCCACCGCATGCGCGGTGACGACGGCTCGCCGTTCGCTGACGCGGCGTCGGTGGCCGAGCAACTGGGTCAATTGAAGGGCCTGGAGGAGTTCCTCGGCCACGCCAACGCGGCCCAGGGGTTGCCCGAGGTCGACGTCGAGGCAGTTCGCCGCAATCTCGGTGACGACGCGGCGCGCCACGTCGTGCGTCTGCAAAAGGCACTGCAGGGACTGAAGGATCAGGGCTTCGTGGACCGACAAGGTCGCCAACTCCATCTCACGCCCAAAGGGGTTCGCCAGATCGGCCAGCAGGCCCTTCGCGACCTCTTCGCTCAGTTGCGCGATTCGCCGACGCTCGGCATGCACCGTGTGGCGAGCGTCTCACGCGGGGGAGACCGCGAGGAGACGTCCAAGCCCTGGCAGCCCGGGGAGCCGTTCGCGCTGAACCTGCCAAAGACGCTGCGCAACGCGGTTCTGCGCCAAGGGCCGGGGACACCGGTCAAGTTGCACGCCGATGACTTCGAGGTCGAGGAGTTCGAGTCGACGCGGCGTTCGGCGACGGTCTTCGCGATCGACCTCTCGCTCTCGATGGCGATGCGAAGCAATCTGGTCCCGGCCAAGAAGATGGTCCTCGCGCTCACCTCACTGATTCGCTCGAAGTTCCCTCGCGACTTCGTCGCCGTGGTCGGCTTCGGTGAGATGGCCCAGGAACTCAAGATCGAGGACGTTCCCGCCCTCACGATCGACTACGCCTACGGCACCAACCTTCAACACGCCCTCGCCCTGAGTCGTCACCTCATGCGAAATGAACGCGGTGAGCGCCAGATCGTGGTCGTGACCGACGGCGAACCGACCGCTCACCTGCTGGCCAACGGCGAGCCGTTCTTCGCCTGGCCCCCGGTGCGCGAAACCTTGGAAAAGACGATGGCCGAAGTCCTGCGTTGCACGAAGGCTGATATCACGATCAATACGTTCGCTCTGGATATCGAACGAAGCCAGTTCCCGTTCGTGGAACAGATCGCCAAGGTCAACGGCGGGAGGCTCTTCTACACCGACGTGGATGACCTTGGTTCGTACGCGCTCGATGATTTCGTGAAGCACCGCCGCGCTGGCTGAACGACTAACACGTCCTGATCAGGTAATTACACATTTCCATTTGCTTTTTGTCACGTTTACCGTCACAATGACATGGTTGTAATTACATCAGTGGTCGGAATCACTGGGGGGAAGGAATTAACCGTGGAAATCGTGGAATTGATGAGCGGCATGGAAGATCGTGGATGGCAGGCACGGGCGAACTGCATGGGCGTCGACCCCGATCTCTTCTTCCCCGAGCGCGGCGCGTCCACCCGAGAGGCCAAAGAGGTCTGTCGCGGTTGTGTGGCTCGCGAGGACTGCCTGGAGTACGCCCTCGACAACGGAGAGAAGTTCGGCATCTGGGGTGGCATGAGCGAACGGGAACGTCGTCGCCTGCGGCGCGCACGCGCCATCGAACGTCGCGCCCAGGCCAGTTGAACTACAGACGACTTTCGATCGTCTGATTCTCACCCAGTCCGAGTTCATCCCAGCGGCTCGGTTCTTCGGCATCGAGCACGGCTCGAGGAACCAATCCCACGAGTTCGGCGCGAACGATCTCGCCCCCTACGGGAAGTAGCGACGCCACCTCGTCGTACACGACCGACGGACCCACGACCAACGGTTCGATCAGATTGCAACTGACCTGCGTGTACTCACCCGCGCGAAACGCCAGTGAGCGGACTTCACCTCGTCGAACGGATTTGGCGAGTGCGCGCGTCTCGTCTCTCGAGACACCGGACAGCCAGATATTCCACGCGACCAGAATCGGTCGAGCGCCGACGGCGACGGCGCCGAGCTTCGGGGACGCCGAACTCGGTCCGAAGTCCGGCAAGAGACTGTCGAACGCGCGCCGGCGCACTTCGGGAAGCGTTCGGGTGACGTCGTCGAGCGATCCGTAGAGGAAGGTCGGGACCGCGAAGGTTTCGCTGATCCATTGGGCCGTACGGTCGCGCCACTGCCCCGCTTCGGCTCGATCTTGCGGCTCCAGTGCCACGAAGGGCACGACGTCGACGACACCAAATCTCGGGTGGACACCGTCGTGGAGGCGTAGGTCCAGGGCGTCATATGACGCGGTGATGAGCGCGTGCACGTCCCGGATCAACGGCTCGGGATCGTTGATGAGGGTGAAGACCGAACGATTGTGGAACTCGTCGGAGTGCAGGTCGCGAATCGAAGCACCGGCTGACGCGCGAAGTTCACTCAGGAGTTTGAGATTGCGCCCCTCGGAGATATTGATGACACACTCGAGCATGCGAGTGGCGTACTACGAAGCGTCAGAGTTGAAGACGCGCCGACGACGTCGCTCGCGAAGGATGCGACGACGTTCGCGTTCTGAGCAGCCGCCCCAGATGCCGTGGTCCACGTGACTCTCGAGGGCGTACTCGAGGCATTGGCTCGCTACGGGACACGTGGCGCAGATTCGTTGCGCGATGATCACCCCGACTCCATCTCGCGGGAAGAATGTTCCCGCTGGGTATTCGCGGCACTTACCGTCTGCCATCCATTCGGTACTCATGCTCACCCCCTCGGCGGTCTCTCTATCTCACAGTAGCGACACTTTGTGTGACGAACTGATAACGAAAGGCTTAATTGTTCACAAGCCGGTGGTTACCATACTCCTCACAGACCGTTGTAAGCCCTTTCAAAGACGACGGCTCGAAGAACGGTCCAGATTCACCCAATAGAATGGTCTTTCGAATCATTCGCAACACCTAAAGGAGCATCGTGAGCCAGGTCCCAACTCCGGAGATCACCGAAGTCGTCGACCCGGTCGGTCACGTCCAGGTCATCTACCTGGGACCCGTCGCGCCTCACTGGGAGTGCCGCATGGTCTTTGGCGACGAAGAGCAGATCCAGGCGTTCGTCGACCGCGTCGATGCCCGGTTGCGTTTCTTGCCACCCCACGATCCACAGTTCCGACGCAACCGTGAGCGCGTGAACCGCGACGCCGAACGAGAGAACCTACTCGTCGAGTGGAACCTCGGGTACGAAGAAGAGAATTAGGCCAGCGGCGAGTTCGTCACTCGCACGTACCACGCGTTCGGATCCGTGAGTTCGGCCGCCGTCGGCAGACCGTCGACCCGCAGTAGTGCGTCGAAGACTCGTAGTGAGTGTTCCTTCGAAAGCGTGTCGACGAACGCCGCCGCCTGATCGTGATGTTCACCTTGCGTTGAGATTCCAAACAGTGCCGCGGCGGCGTCTTCGCCACGTGCGTCACTACGACGGTGTCGTTGGTAGGCCTCGACGAGTGCGGGACGCGGTCCGAGAATCGCCTTGGTGATTTCGTGGGCGGCCGATTCGAAAAAGGCCAGGAGCACACTCGCCGCCGCATTGATCGCGCGCGTGGCGTCACTCTCGTCGGGTACTTCGATGCCGTCGAGCAGCGATTCGGGATTCTCCATGAATCCCGCGATGTCGTCGGGATTGATCATCGATTGCAAGCGTGAGAGCATGTCGCCCTGGGCCTTCGTGGACTCGTTCACCGTGTCAATCAACAAAGCGCGTAGAGCATCACCGGTCCCGGGCTGCGTCAGCACCAGTGACGCGAGGAACTCCAACGCGAGGGCGAAGACGTAGACCTCGTCGCGCTCGAGTGACCAGGCTTCGGCGAAGCTCGCGAGGTTGTTCACCACGATCTGGCGTTCGGTGTCACTTCGCGGCAGGGGCAGCGCGGCGAGTGACCACGCGCGCTCTGAGAAGTGACCGGCGACCGAACCCATTTGGAATCCCGAAAACAGCGGACCGAGCGTCGCGGCCATCTGGGCCATCATCTGGTTCTCACCGAGGTCGAGACTTTCGCTGATGGCGGCGCCGCTCGAGACCATCGGCTCCATGAGCGGGCGCCACTGGGTGAGCGCCGCGATGGTGAGTGCCGAGCGGTTGACCGCGACAACTGACGCGTCGATCGAGACGCCGAGCAGCGAGTTCACGTGGCGCGCGACGAGCGGCGCGAGTTCTTCGATCCGTTGGCGCTCGATCGGCTGGGGATTGGGGTCACCGTCATCGCCTCGAGCGATGTTCAAGGCCAGCTGCGTCGCGGTCGTGAACCAGGCGTCCGGTCCTTGCTGACCGAGCATGGAAAAGATGTCGCCGAACATGCCGCCGAAGGGATTGTCACTCATGGTGACAATTTAAAGCGCGCAGGCGAGCGTCATGACGGCGTGGTGAACGGCGGTATTGCGCACGAAGGTGACGTGGGCCACGGTGAAGGCCGGTGTCAGGTACAGCGCGGTGTCCAAGGCGTCGAAGGTCTCCGTCGCCTCGCCGTTCAACGCCGTGATGACGTCGTCTTTTTTCAACTGCCACTGCGCTGGACTTTTGGGAATGACACGAGAAACCGCCACGCCGCCGCCCTGTGCGGTGAAACCGACGATCCCGAGGCTCGCGTGGCAACCGCGACCGGTCGCGACGATGTAGGCGATGCGTGCGACGAACTGGGCCGAGTACCAGAGGTGGTTCGTGGAGAGAACCGCGACGACCTGACCGTTCTGATTGACGGCAATGGCGTCGAGGAAGCTATTGAGATTGGCGTCGGATTTCGTTGAGAGATAACTGATGACGCCGGTGGCGTCGCTCTTGGGGTCTCCGAGAATGGTGTTGGCCCACGCGTACTGCGGCGGCTTCGTCGAACTCTTCAAGATGGGCGACACCGCGACGACCCACTTACTCGCGGGCAACGGCGCGAAACTCAACGCGGGAATGTGGCGACCGAGACGCACTATCGAAAAGCCCATCACTTGGTCACGACCGACCCAGTGCACCGGAAAGTCGACGTGACCCGGCGTCGAACCGGTGATCAGCGCGTCGGAGGGTATCTGCGTGGTGGTGACGGCCAGATTGTGGGGCAGGACCATGGCGGCGGCGACGGCGACGTGACCCGGCGTCGAGATCGAGAGTTCCACCGTCTCGGCCGCGGGAGTTCGAGAGTTCGACGGAAGTTGGTTGAGGGTTTGGGCCAGGCGGGGCGTTGCGGGGGGATCACTCGACTGCGTGAGGTACAAAGCGACCGATCCGATGACGAGCGCGACCGCCATGAGTGCGGCCACGGCGCGGGCCGCGCGCGACCGAATGGGCCATATTTGGTGGGTCCGGAGCTTCTCGAAACTGGGCAATTCACTCGGGTGAACCCACTCGCGTTCGCCCCTCGGGGGCGGTTGTGCACGCGTACGTCGACGACGCCACCAATTCGCTCGTCCCCGACTCTCCACTCATTGAAGGCTAGTTACCACCAGTAGGCGTAGTGGGTCGCCCTAACATCGTTAACCATGGCATTGGACGTCGCGCTCGACATCGGCACCTCGAACACGCGTCTCGCGACCACTGACCGGGGCATCGTTTTTGACGAACCGACGATGGTCGCGATCGATACCAACTCCGGGCGCGTCATCGAGGTGGGCCACGGCGCGCTCGACATGGTCGCGCGCACCCCGCGCCACGTCGTCGTCTTTCGACCGCTCGCCCAAGGGGCCACGGTCGACTTTGACGTGACCTCGCGCCTCATCGCCGGGCTGTTCGAACGAGCGGGTGTCTCGAAGATGAGTCGGGCCCGTGTCGTCATGAGTGTGCCGTCGCTGGCGACGTCGATCGAGCGCCGGGCCCTGCGTCAGGCGGCTATCCAGGCGGGCGCGCGCGAGGCGACGTTGATCGAGGCGCCCATCGCGGCGGCGATCGGCATGGGACTTCCGGTCCAAGATCCGATCGGGTCGGCCGTGACGGTGCTCGGTGCCGGCGCGAGCGAGGCCGCGATCATCTCACTCGGCGGCATCGTCACGGGCAGTGCTCGTCGTCTGGGCGGCAACGATCTCGACGCCGCGATTGCGACGTTGCTTCGGATTCAACTCGGCGTCGTCGTCGCGCCGGCGGTGATTGAGAGCTTGAAGTTCGCACTGGCTTCCGCGCTGGGACGGACCAAGGGCCGTTCAGAAGTCGTGCTGGCACGAACCGTCGACCGAGGTGACCTCGTCGAGATTGACGTCGACGCCGATCTCGTGAACGCCGCCGTTGTAGAGGTCGTCACGACTACGGTGCGCATGATTCAAGAGTGTCTTGGCGACGCCCCGCCGGACCTGTCCCAAGACGTCAGTGCTCGAGGACTCATATTGGCCGGGGCTCACGCGCAGCTGAGTGACTTTGCCGAACTCATCGCCACGCACACCGGCGTCGCGGTCTCCGTCGCTGAGGCACCTGACACCGTCGTTATTCGTGGACTTCGACTGTGTCTCGAAGAGATGTCCACGCTGCACTCGCTCTATCGCGACGCCGATCGTTAATCGTCGTCGCGACCGAGCTGGTTGACCGCCGCTCGAACCTGCCAGTCGCGGTCTTCGCTCGCTCGCGCCAGCGCCTCGTCGATGTCGGGTCCCTCGAAGTTCGACAGCGCGACGATGGCGCGTCGTCGCACCGGTGGTTTGTCATCGAGCGCGCCAAGGATCGCCGGACGGGCCCGGTCGTCACCGAGCGCGCCCAGCGCCGCGATCGCGGATTCGCGACACCGCGCGTCCTCGTGTCTCGTCGCAACGGCGCACAGCTTCTCGACCGCTCCAACGAAGAGGTGCTCACCGAGCGCGAAGACAGCGCCGTCAACGACGAGCGCGTCGTCATCATCGAGACAGCGCATCAGCGCTCCGAAGACGAGGTCGTCATTCACTTGCGCGTGAGCAATCTGATTCAACGCCTCGCGTCGAACGTCGACGTCCACGTCGCTCAGGGCACGTAACCAGTCATCGGAGGTGACGAGGTTTTGGCGAACCATTCCGCGAAGCGCCAAGATCCGATGTCGAGGGATCGGACTCTGTAGGTTGGTGCACAGGACGTCGGAATAGTCGTCACCCATTGCGAAGCCGGCCCGCAACAGTGATTCGTCAGTGCTCTCCGCTAGCGTTGATTCATCACCTTGCATGAGCCCATCTCACCACCTCACAAGCGGCGTCGCAGATCAACTGCGATTTTGGTTGTTCTGGTACTGATCCTTGCGGCAATTGTCACGCTGGACAAATGGCCCGTCAACGAGTACGCCATAACCCCGGGGGACGCGACGTCGGTGGCGCCGCTCGTGAAGATCAAGGGTGTGGTCAGTGAGACGCACCGCGGCAAGATCATGCTCACCGACGTCTACCTTTCTTCGTTGAACGGCTGGCAGTGGTTGATCATGCACTTCGAGCATCACGTACAATTCGTCTCCTCGAACGAACTCGTCGACCCGGGCGTGCCGACCGACGAACTCCAGGCCCAGGGTTATTTACAAATGAGTGACTCGAAGCGGGCCGCCCAAGTCGCCGCGTTTGACGCACTCGGTTGGAAGACGCCCGCGACGCCGACCGGGGCGATCGTGAACTCGGTCGTCGTGCCGTCGCCCGCGCGTCGCGCCGGCATTCAGGTCGCCGACGAGATCGTCGGCGTGAATGGCGCGAACGTTGATTCGGCCTGTTCCCTGATCGCCGCGATGCACTCGCTTCGGGCCGGGGCCACGGTCCATCTGTCCATCAAGCACGCGCGGATTTCAGCGAAGGGTGTGATCTCGTACCGGAAGGCTTCGATCGTGACCTTGAAGACCACCACGCCGCCGAAGGGCATTGGGTCCGCGGGCTGTGCGGGAGTGAACGGCGCTGGAACGTCGTACCTGGGGGTCGCCATCGAAAACGGCAATTCGTACCGGTTTCCCGCGCAGGTCACGATCAATACCGCGAACATCGGGGGACCCTCAGCGGGGCTCGCGATGACGCTCACGTTGATTGACAAAATGAGTCGCCAGTCCATCTCCGGGAACCAACCAATCGCCGCGACCGGCACGATCGACGTCTTTGGCAACGTGGGCGACGTCGGCGGCGTCGCCGAGAAAACTGTCGCGGTGCAGCGCGCCGGGGCGAAATACTTCTTCGTGCCTCAGGTCGAAGTCGCCACGGCCAAAGCTGCGGCACAGCCGGGACTCAAAATCATCGGCGTCACGACCCTCGCCCAGGCGTTGCGCGACCTTCGAGCGCTCGGCGGAGCCGCCCCGCAACCCCTTACGCCGCCTCGTTAAGCCATTTTCCACAATGCCGACGCCGTAGTCTGGAGGGAATGGACGATCGCCGAATTCTCTCAAGCACGCGCCAATCGTCAGCTGAGATTGCCCGAATGAACTTCACCACCTTGAGAAAAGGTGGCTACGACCCCAACGAGGTTCGAATCCAGTTGGAGTCGATTGCGCGCGAGATGGGCCACCTCGAGGCTCGAATTCGCGAGCTCCAGGATCAATTGAGCGAGGCTCAGCGTCGGGCCGCCAATCCGACCTTCGACGAAGCCACGCTGGCCAGCGCCCTGGGAGCCCAGAGCGCGGCGATCCTGCGCTCGGCCCACGAAGAGGCCGGACGAGTGACCGCCGAGGCGCAAGAACGAAGCACCCAAGTCTTCACCGAGAGCCAACAGCGCAGTTCGGCCCATCTCATCGAGGCCCAGGAGCGGGCCGCGGCGCTGGTCGCCGAGGCCGAGAGCACGGCCGCTCAGATCGATCACGACGCCCGACTGGGCGCGGAGCGACTGGTGGAGTCGGCCAAGGTGAACGGCGAGGCACTCATCGAAGGAGCCCGTGAGCAGGGCCGCGCGATCGTCGAACAGTCCTACGACGCCCGCAAGGCGGTACTGAACGACCTCGCGGTGAAGCGCAAGGCGCTGCAAATCCAAATCGAACAGTTGCGCGCTGCACGCGACGTCTTAGCCACGTTCGTCACGTCCGTCCAAGATCAGGTCGAGGGTGTGCTCTCGGGAATCAACAACTCTGACGAGGTCGCTCGCAACGCGGCCCTTGAAGCCCTGCGACTTCGGCCGAACGTGCCCGAGCCCACTGAAGAGGAGGTTCTCGCGGGCACGCCGCTGCGCCAGGTCGCTGAGCCGCAGTTACAAGAGGGCTCCGAGACGTCGAGCGAGGCGAGACCTCGCACGCGCCGCGCGCCGAAAGAAGAGGCCGCCATCGCCGACGTGACGGAAGTCTCGATGATCGACGACGACGGCTCGGGTACCGACGTCGTGAATGAGATCTTCGCGCGGCTTCGAAAGGCGACGCTCGAGGAGCGTGGAGCGGCTCCGGTGCAGAAGAAATCTGCGCCCGCGGCGCCCAAGGCGGTCACCGCGACCGGTGAACTGTTCGAACGTCGCGACGCGGCGCTCGCGGAGTCCCTCGCGGTGCTGACACGAAAGGTGAAGCGCGCCCTTCAAGACGACCAGAACATCATGCTCGAACGCCTGCGTGACGTGAAAGCCATGATCACGACGGAACTCGAGGACGAACACGAACAGCGCTCGCGCTACGCCGACGCCGCAATCGACGCCCTCTCGCACGCCGCCTCCGCCGGCGTCCAGTTCGCCAAGGACGAGGCCGGAGTCAGCGGGGGCAAAGTTGAGAGTGCGGCGTTGAAGGACTGCGCCGCCGACCTGGCCGTGACGATCGTGCTAGCGCTGCGAAAGAGAATCCTCACCGACGGCAGTGGCGACGGTCCCGACCGGGCGAACGCCGCCTATAAGGAGTGGCGCGGGGCGCGTGTCGAACGACTGTGCACGGACGCCGCGCGACGGGCTTTCGAGATCGGCGTGATAGCGGCGTCACAGGGCCGCCACGTCCGATTCTTCGTCGCGCCAAATGACGCACCGTGCGACGCCTGCGCCATGGACGCGGCGTCGGGCGAGCGGCGCGCCGGTCAGAACTTCCCGAGCGGCTCGGCCTACCCTCCGCTGCACGCCGGTTGCGCCTGCGCCGTTATTCCTGTTTGAAAAACGACCTAGGCTCGTTGCGTGCGTAGTCCGACTGATATCCCGCCACGGGCGAGACGGCTTGGTCGGTTCTCTCGAAGATTCTGGTTCGGTCTCGCCTTCGTCGTCATCCTCATCGGGTTCTTATCGCTGCGCAATCTCGCTGTCCTCTGGACCGACCAAATGTGGTTCTCTTCGGTCGGCCTCGGCAAGGTCTTCTCGACGCTCTTGATGGTGAAGGTCGGGCTCGGCCTGACCTTCGGCGCCATTTTCTTCTTCATCATGTGGGGCAATCTGCTCCTGACCGACCGTTTCGGGGCGCGCGACCTCTCCTTTGACCCGGAAGACGAGATCGTGCGCCGGTTCCAAAACGTCGTTCGCCCGTACGCCAAGCGCATTTACGCGGCGATCGCACTCGTCATGGGTCTCATCGCGGGACTGAACGCCACCGGGCAGTGGAACAAGTACCTGCTCTTCGCCAACGGTCGGCCCTTCCACGTCAAGGACGCGCTCTTCCACAAGGACCTGAGTTTCTACGTCTTCACGTTGCCGTTCGTGTCCTTCGTCGTGACCTGGCTCTTGGTGTCGCTCATCGTCGCCTTGATCGTCACCACCGGATTTCATTACTTGAATGGCGGGATTCGCGCGACGAGGGTCACGCCGAGGGTCTCGCCGCGAGTCAAGGCGCACCTGTCAGTCATCGGAGCCGGCATCGCGCTCATGAAAGCGGTCGGCTACGTCATCGCCAAATGGGAGTTGGTGAACTCGACCAACGGGTTCGTCCAGGGCGCGGGCTACACCGACGTCCACGCGCGGATGCCCGCCCTGACGATTCTGTTCTTCCTCTCGATGGCGGCGGCGCTGATCTTGCTCGCGAACGTGCGCATGCGCGGATGGTCGTTGCCGGCCGTTGCCGTGGGACTCTGGCTCTTCGTGGCGATCGTGATCGGCGTGCTCTACCCGACGATCTTGCAGGCCCTCAAGGTCAGCCCGAATCAGGACTCGCTCGAGGCGCCGTACATCCAGCGCAACATCGAAGCGACGCGCGCCGCCTTCGGTCTGGACAAGGTGCAGTACTCCAACTTCTCCGCGTCAACGTCGATCACGGACTCGACGATCAAGACCGACAGCCAAACACTGGACAACATCCGTTTGTGGGACCCAGCCTCCAACATCGCGCTGGCCAACGTGACACGTCGCCAGTCGATTCACGCGTACTACACGTTCTCAACCCTTGGCGTGGACCGATACTTCATCAACGGAAAGCTCACGCCGGTCTTGATTGGCGCGCGTCAACTTAATACCGCGAACCTTCCCTCACAGTCGTGGGTCAACCAACACCTTCAGTACACCCACGGGATCGGTGCGGCGGTCCTCCCGGCCAACGCGGTCGACTACACCACGGGCAACCCCGACTTCGTTGTCTCCAATGTGCCACCGCAGTCCACCAATGGCATGCCAGTGCTTACCCAGCCCGACATCTACTTCGGTATCAAGGATCCGGGCTGGGTCGTGGCCGACACCAAGCAGCCCGAGCTCGACTACCAGGTGAACTCCGGTGCGAAGGCTGGCCAGCCGGTCGAGACCCATTACGACAGTACCGGCGGCGTGCGCGTCGGCAGCGTCTTCAGTCGCATGGCCCTGGCCCTGCGCTTGGGTGACTTCAACTTCTTGATTTCGAACCAGATCACTTCCAAGAGTCGCGTGCTCTTCGTGCGCGATGTGCAGCAGATGGCTCAGAAGGCCGCGCCGTTCCTCACCTTCGACAACAATCCATACGCCGTCATCGCCAACGGTGAAGTGCAGTACGTGCTCGACGGCTACACGACGACCGATCAGTACCCCTACAGCGAGAACGCGTCGAACCTCAACGTCAATTCTGGTGGACTGCCCGGCAGTTTCAACTATGTCCGCAACTCGGTCAAAGTCGTCGTAAACGCCTACACCGGCGCGATGACGTTCTACGCCAACGACCCGAACGACCCGATCCTGGAGGCCTATCGTGCGGCGTTCCCGACGATGTTTCACCCGATGAGCCAGATGCCCGAAGCCGTTCGAACCCACCTTCGCTACCCACCGAATATCTTCTCGGTTCAGGCCGCGACGTTGGCGAAGTACCACATCTCGACCGCCAGCGCGTTCTTCGTGGCGTCGGACCGCTGGGAGATCTCGCCGTCGACCGGTTCGGGTTCACCGGAACAGTCGCTCGCCCTGACTACGGTCACCAATAACGCCGGTAACGTTGTCTCCTCGTCGCTCGCGCCAATGAGCCCGACGTACCAAGTGGGTTCACTACCCGAGGCCAATCACCAACAGCTCTTGGAGAACATCGCCTTCGTGCCCGCCGGTAACTCCGCCACGGTCCAGGGTCTCACGGCGTTCATGATGGCTACTAGCGATCCCTCGGATTACGGCCAACTGCACGTTTACGTGACGCCGCGCGGTCAGTCCGTCACCGGTCCCGTGCAGGCCGACTCCGAAATGCAGCAGAACGCCGCGGGTTCCAGTGCCATCAGCCTGCTCAACAAAAATGGGTCACAGGTACTTCTTGGCAACAACGTAATGGTGCCGCTGGACCAGAGCATCCTTTATATCCGTCCGCTCTACGTGATCAGTACGTCGAACCCAATACCTCAATTGCGCTACATCTTCGCGGTCTTCAATCAGGACGTGTCCTTTCAACCAACGCTGGCACAAGCGGTGTCGGCGGTATTCAACTCAAACGTCTCGATTGGTGGCACGTCGCCGGGCAAGAACGGAGGCGGGGGATCGACCAAGCCCGGTCAAACGGTCGTGAACGACATCAAACGGGCAATCGCGCATTTCCAGGCGGCGCAGACCGATCTGAAGAATGGCGATCTCGGGGCTTACCAAAACGAAGAGAACCTCGCGTACAGCGAAATGCAACTAGCCCAAACGGACCTCGCCAAGAAGTAGCCGGTCACTGCGGTTCCTGTTGTGGAACCTCAGGCTGCGGCCGTAACGGCGTCGGTAACTGCACTCGTCCGATCACGTTGCGTCTAACAAACTTTCGGTAACCTCTCAATTCGAGGGTTCAAATCGTCGCAGTGCGACGGAGTGTTTAACGGAACGACTCGTTGATCTGGAATACGACAACCATTTTCGTGTCGGCCTCGTTACGGTATAGTGGACTCTGCATCGCGGGGTGGAGCAGTCTGGTAGCTCGTCGGGCTCATAACCCGAAGGTCGCAAGTTCAAATCTTGCCCCCGCCACCAGGTGAAGTGCAGAT
>Ga0207933_1000455_pt1 | contig 40155 bp, 32 predicted proteins | sample NGESurdeep092012_4_FD_184488 | JGI IMG/M metagenome (GOLD analysis project Ga0207933, IMG submission 184488) | Arctic peat soil microbial communities from Barrow, Alaska - NGEE Surface sample F53-3 deep-092012 (SPAdes) | ecosystem: Environmental > Terrestrial > Soil > Wetlands > Peat ... | reverse complement strand
TGCCAAGGCCAAGGGAGTGCCTTTTGGCTAGCCAACCGAATACGCCACCGGCCCCTATGAGCTAACTCAGGCCGTCGAACTTCCGATTAGCAGGCGGGCCGGGGGCGGGGTTCCGAACGCCCCGCCATCTAGTTGGCAGCCTGTATCCTTCTTCTCGCCAAGTCCTGCGGCCGGTCCTTAGTTCCGGCCGGGTCATACTGACGGAGCCAGATTGGACTCTTCTACCCCGTTTCCCCTCCCCTTCTGGGCGCCGGAGCCAGGATCCTGAGCGCGATCCTCTTGGCGGCCTCCACCGCGTCGGTGGCCTCAGCCGCCCGCGCCGGTGGCTTCAATCCGGTCGCCGCCCTGCCCTGGGCGGTCCCGTCGCTATTGATGATCCCGATCGTCGGCTTCGTCCTCCTGCTGGCCGGCGTGCGCACCCGACGGTCGGCATCGACATTGGTCTTGGTGACCATTCTCCTAACCCTGGCCGTGACAGTTTTCGTGGCCGTGGTTCGACATCAGAAGTCGGCTCCCTACCTCTCTGGATACCCCTGGATAGTCAGCCCGGTCGCTCTTTCCGGCGCCACCCAGTTTCAAAACTTCACCGTGACCATGGCCATCGGCGTTGATCACGCCGTCTTGGCCTTCATCGCCGCCGGCCTGCTGGTGCTGGCGTTCGCGCTCTGGTGGCACCGCGGTCAGGGCCGCTCCGAACAGGGTCCAATCCGCTTCCAGGTTGCCGCCGCACTGCTTTTGGCCGCGGCCGTGGGCGTCTTCGTCTCCACCGATCTGGTCGAGATTTTCGCCTTCTGGAGCCTGGCCGGAGTCGCCACCTATCTGCTCCTGGCTCATCGTTGGGGAACCGATGCGGCCGCCGCCAGCTCGCGGGTGGCCCTCTCCCTGCCCCTGCTGGGCGACCTGAGCCTGCTCGCGGGAATCGCCGTCATCTACTCCCGCTACGGGACTCTCTCCCTCGGCCAGCTGGACGGGGTCCTGCATTCGACGGCTGGGGCGGGCCTCAAGTCCCTCACCACGGCCGCCATCCTGATCGGGCTGGCGGTGGTGGTGCGAGCGGCGGTCTGGCCGTTTCACGCCTGGCAGACGGGGACCCTGGGCGCGCCTCCGGCGGCGATCGTGATGGTGGTGGGCATGTGGCCGCTGCTGGCGGGTTCGGTGCTCATCCGCGCCTTGCCCATCATCAACGGAGCCGGTCCCCAAGCTCGCACCGCCATCGCCGTTGCGCTCGTCGTGGGGGTGCTGGGCTCGACCCTCTACGCCCTGGTCAGCGAGGGCGCCAGGATGGCCTTGGTGCTGGCGGGGACGGGGGCGGTGGGCCTCACCCTGCTCGCCATCCTGGGCGGCAAAGGCGTCTCGGCATCGATGGCGGCGCTGCTCGCGGTGGGCATCGGGCGGGGCGCGGCTCAGCTCGCCCTGAGCAGCATCACGAGTGGCCTTCGCAGCGACCGATTGCAGGAGTTGGGCGGGGCCTGGACGCGACTACCGCGGGCCAGCGCGGCCCTGTTGCTTTCGGTGGCGGCGATGATGGCGGCCACCGCCGCCGCTCTGGCGAGCCGTCCGCTGCCTTGGCCGAACTGGCTCGCCGCCATCGGGCTGGGCCTGACCGCGATCAGCCTGGGTTCGCTCTACGCGCTGGTCGGCCACGGCCTCCTGCGCCGCCGCCGGACCTTCGATCCGGCTCGCGTCCGGGAGCCTGCCGGCCTCGTGTGGGTGGCCACGCTGATTCCGGCCGCCCTGGCGCTGCTGGCCGCGGCGCTGGTCCACTGGACTGGCTGGACCCGCTTTGTGACCCAGGACCAGAGCCCTCCAAATATCCCTCGCGAACTGGCCTGGGTGGCGCTGGCGGCGGTCATCGCCGTCATCGGCGGATTCATCCTGTCGCGCCCGCCCCGGCGCCTTTGCATCGAGCTCTGGCGCCTGGGGGCCCTCGTGGCACGGGCCTGGGCGGGGGCGGTGGGGCTGCTGCGCCGGTTTGGCGCCGAGCCGGTCATGGCCCTCTCCCGGGCCTTTGAAACCCAGGCGCTGGGGCGTGCGGGCTCCGAGATCGGATCCGCCCTGCGGGCGGTCGGGGAGCTTGGCTTGCCCCTCCCCGAGCCCCCCCTGAAGCAGAATCCACGCTCGCGTTCGGGACCCAAGCCCCGATCGTGAGCGCCCTCACGCTGTTCTTGGCGGCGACGCCAACGCCGTCGGCGTCGGCCAGTCCGACCCCCACCAATTTCGGCGCAGGGGTATTCAATTTCTCCTTTCTTCTCAGCCTTCTCATCTGGACGCCGGTGTTGGTGGCGGCGGTGATGGCGGTGCTCCCCAATCCTCGCGGGCGGTGGGACCGGCAGTTCAGACTGACCGCCTTTTGGACCAGCCTCTCGCTTCTGCTCCTGAGCATGGTCGCCTACTCCCAATTTCAGCCCTACGCCAGCGCGCTTTCATTCGAAGAGAGTCAGCCCTGGCTGCCCGCCCTCGGTGTCACCTATCACCTCGGGCTGGACGGCATCAACACCGCCGCCCTGGTCTTGAACGGAGTCATCGGACTGGTGGCGGTGGTCGCCTCGTCCGGCGTCAGGGTTCGCGCCCGTTCCTACTGGGTGCTGCTCCTGTTGACCGAAGCGGCCGTAAACGGGGCCGTCGAGGCCCAGGACTTCTTCCTGTTCGCGCTCTTCTGGAGCGCCATGATCGTCCCCCTCGGCCTCCTCATTCGAGGTTGGGGAGGACCCGGTGCGCGCCAGGCCGCTTCTCGGCTGGTCGTCCACTGGGGCGTGGGGTCGGCCTGCCTGCTCGGAGCGGGCATCGGCCTCTGGGCCAGCACGGGTGCGGTCAGCTTCAATTTCAACACCATGTTGGCCGTTACCGCCGGGGATCGCGCCCAGGTAGTGATCGGGCTGCTGGTGTTGGTCGCCGCCGCCTCGCGCCTCGCACTCTTTCCGTTCCACCGCTGGGCTTCGCCCGCCCTGGCCGAGGCGCCGCCGGGAGTGGCCGTTCTGATCGCGGGTTCCGGCATGCGTCTGGGGGGCTATCTGTTGCTTCGGCTTTTGGCCCAGACCAACCAGCACGGGGCCGAATTGCTGGCTCCGCTGCTCGCGGCAATGGCCGCGGCAACCGTGATCTGGGCGGCTCTGATGGCCTTCGGCACGGGCGACATTCGCCGCCTCAGCGCCTGGCTGGCGATCATTCCCGGGGGTTTCACCGCCCTCGGCGTGGCCGGCCTGTCGCCCCTCTCGCTGGAGGGCGCGGTGCTCTCGCTGTTCGCGGGTGGACTCGCCGCCGCGCTGGTGGTGGGCGCCGCGGCCACGCTGTCAGGACGGGCCCAGTCGCGCCAGCTGGGGGTCGTGGCCGGGTTGGCGGGCCGGATGCCGCGGACGTCGTGGTTATTGGTCCTCGCCACGCTGGCGATTTTGGGTATGCCCTTCGCGGCCACCTTTCCCGCCGACGTCATGATCGTGCTGGGCTCGGCCCGCAATCAGCCGGTGGGGGTGTTCGGGGCTCTGCTGGGGCTCTTGCTGGCCGCCGCCGCCATCGCCTGGCTCATCCATCGCGTCCTTTTTGGGGCCCCCCGCCCCGAAGCCCCAACCCCGTCCGACTCGTCCCTCGCCGAGTCCTGGTACCTGGGCATTTTGGTCGGGGCTCTGCTCTGGGTCGGTGTTTTCCCGCTCGGGCCCCGCCTGGCCGGGATTCCGCTCTTCGATCCGGGCATGCTCAACGTCATCAACGCCACCATCCCCACCATGGCCGGCGCCTACGCGGTGCCGACTCCGCCTCCGGCCTCGCCCTCCCCCGCGGCCAGCCCCAGCGGCGCTCCCAGTCCGAGTCCATCGCCGTGAGCGCGGTCACTCTGCTGCCAGAAGTCTTGATCCTGGTCGGCCTCGCGCTGAGTTTGGTTGGGAGTGCCCTCTCCGTCCAGCAGCGACGCTGGACCGGCTCCGGGCTGGTCCTCATCGCCCTCGCCGCACTCATCACCGAGCTCTGGTTTGGCGATTCGGTGGGCTGGCTGCTGCCGGGCGGATTCCGGCAGGATCGCTTCGCGCTCGCCGCCAAGGCGGCACTGCTGGTGGCGCTGACGGTCACCACCCTGATTGGCCACGCCGACCTGCGCCGGACCCGTGGGCTGGCACCGGTCGTATTCCTGGCCGCCCTCGCGGGCCTGGTCATGGCCTCTGCCAGCGCGGTGCCGGGCATGTTCGCGGCGGCGGTGCTGATGACGGCGGCGCTGCTGCTGGCGAACGGTGGGCGGGGGCGGGCCTGGGTGCTTCCCGGGGTGGGGTTGGTGGGCTACGGGGCGAGCCTTCTGCTGCTCGCCCGGCTGGCCGGCGGCTGGGGGTTGGGAGAGCAGACGCCCGCCGTCGGCGCCAATGCCGGGTCCCTCGCCGCCGGCTCCGTGCTGATGCTGGGATTGGTCGGGCTGGGGTTGGTGGGGGCGGCGGTCTGGACCTCGGCCACAGCGCACCGGCCGCTCCTGATCGGCGTGCTGCTGATCGCCGCCATGCGCCTGGCGGCGGCCCTGGCGGCGCCCAACTCGGCCTGGTCGGGGGCTCTGGCGGCCCTGGCCGCGCTGACGCTGGTTGGCTGCGGCCTGCGCGCCCTGGCGGCGCCCTCGGCGCGATCACTGGTGGGGTGGCTGGGAGCCTTTCAATGCGCCTGGCTGGCGGGGGCCCTCGCGACCCACGATCGCTTCGGATTCGCCGCCGCCCTGCTGCTGGCGGGCGTGCTGCTCACGGCTTGGGTGGCCGCCGACCTGGTGGCACCGCGAACGGCGGCGGAGATGAGCAACCTCTGGCTGCACTCACCCTCGCTGGCCGTCCTCCTCTGCCTGTGCGTGCTCAGCCTGGCCGGACTGCCCCCGCTGGCCGGATTCTTTGGCGACTTCGCGGTACTGGCCGAGCTCTTCCGCTCCGGACTGGTCTGGGTGGGCGGTGCAGCGCTGCTGGGATGGGTTCTCGCGCTCATGGCCACGGTGCGATTTATCGCCGTCACCTACTTCGTCGCCGACCCCGAGGAGGTGCGAAGCCAGACCGCTTCCTGGCGACCGGTTCCGGTCTTGGCGATGCTCGTGATCTTGGGCCTCAGCGCCTTCGCCAATCCCATCCATTCCCTCGCCGTGCAAGGCGCCGCCGCCCTGGGACTGCGCTAGCGGGTGTAACCGTGCTTCCCGCTGCGCCGTTTCCAGAGCAGTGCGAAGACGCTCCAGCCGGATACGGGTTCACGCCCCCAGACGGACTCGTTCGGGGCCGGCCGGACGCTCCGGCTGGCTGCGGAGAGCGGCCCTGGTGGCCCTGGTGGCGGTCCTCGCGGTGGGGGCGTTGGGCACCGTCGGCATCATCGGGGCCCTGTCCTTGTTCGCCGGCAACCTGCCTTCGATCAGCCAGCTCAGCTCCACCAACCTGGCCCAGGCGACCCGCATCTACGACCGCAACGGGAGCCTGATCGAACAGCTCTACCTCCAGAACCGCACCGTCGTCCCCCTCTCCCAAATCAGCCCTCAACTGCAACGGGCGACCATCGCCACCGAGGACCGCAGCTTCTACCACAACCAGGGCGTCGACTACCGCCGGGTGGCATCCGCCTTTCTCTACGACCTCATCCACCGCAGCACCGCTCAGGGCGGCTCCACCATCACCCAGCAGGTGGTGAAGCTGGATGTCCTCCAGAACTCCAGTCAGACCATCTCGCGCAAGGTCAAAGAGCTGCTGCTGGCTGAGGAGCTCGAGCGCCGCTACTCCAAGGCCCAGATTCTCACCCTGTACCTGAACAGCATCCCCTACGGCAATCACGCCTACGGCGCCGAGGCCGCCGCCGAAACCTACTTCGGCAAGCCGGCCAAGGACCTCGATTTGGCCGAGGCCTCGTTCCTGGCCGGCTTGCCGCAGTCGCCCTATGCCTACGACCCCTTCGGTACCTCCGCTCAGCGCCAAGCCGCTCTGGGGCGTTGGAAGGAGGTCTTGGATTCGATGCGGGCGGCGGGCGCCATCTCCGCCAGCCAGGCTGCCCAGGCGTCCGCGACCGACATTCTGAAGGAGGTCGATGCCCAGCAGACGAAGTCGGGACGCGATCCCCGGACCGCCCACTTCGTCGACTACGTGGTCTCCTACCTGACTCACAAGTACGGGGTCAACGCCGTCTATTCGGGTGGACTCAAGGTCGTGACCAGCCTCGATCTTCCCACCCAGTACGCGGCCTATCAGGCGCTCGAGCACGGCGTGTCGACCTACAAGTCCAAGGGGGCCAACACCGGCGCCATGCTGGCCATGAACCCACGCGACGGCGAGGTCCTGGCCATGATCGGTAGCGCCAATTACAACGACCCCTCGATCCTGGGCCAGGTCAACCTGACCGGCGCCGATCCGAGCGGATACCGGCCGGTGGGGAGCTCCTTCAAGGTCTACACCTACGGCGCGGCCCTCGAATCGGGCCAATTCAACGCCGCCACCCGGGTTGACGACGCCAACCCGGTCATCGATGGACACCGCTACTCCGACTGGGATGGTCGCACCGAGGGCATGATCTCGCTCCGCCAAGCCCTGACCGAATCGCGCAACCTGCCCGCCCTCTGGACCTATCGCCAAGTTGGCGGCGCGAGCGTGGTCAAGTTCGCGCAGCAGCTGGGCATCACGACCCCCTTTGCCGACCCCGCCAGCCTGCCGACCACGCTGGGTACGGATTCGCTCAGCATGCTCCAGCACCTGTCCGCCTACTCCGCCTTCGACAACGGCGGCTTCAAGGTCACGCCCCATTCGGTTCTGAAGGTGACCAACGCCCAGGGCAAGGTGCTGGAATCGTTCGCCGGCCTGCCCTCCACCGACCGCGTCATCAGCGCCGATGAGGCCTACCTGATGACCAGCCTGCTGCAGGGTCCGCCACGCCAGTACCTGTCCGTGGGCAACCGACCGGTGGCCGCGAAATCGGGCACCACCGAGGCCTGGACGGGAGCCTATTGGATCGGCTACACCCCCGTCCTGGCCGTGGCCACCTACATGGCGCACATCAATGCCGGCGCCACCTGCACCTCCGGCTTCGCCCGACTGGCGCAAGATTTCAAGCCCTCCGGCTGGATCTGCCCGACCAATGTCTTGTGGGGCGAGGGGGTCGCCCAGACGGTGTGGTGGCCGTTTGTGGCCAGCTACTACTCGCACCACCCCTGGCCCGCCACCTGGACCCGCCCGGCCGGGATCGTCCAGCTGAGCGTTTGCAAGAGCAACGGCGAGCTGGCTGATTCCACCATTCCCGCCAATCAGACCTACAGCGAGATCTTCATCGCCGCCAACGGCCAGCCCAGCGGCCAGTGTGCGCCGCCTGCCCCCAGTCCCAGCCCCTCGCCCTCGCCAAGCCCCAGCCAGCCAGTTACCATCACTCCCGTGACCCCCCAACCGACACCGATCACGACTCCCTCCACCGGCGGCTGATGCGGCCGCCCCGGTCCGCGCTGGCCGGGAGCATCACGTACGCATTCCTGGGCCTGCTCTGGCTTGGGCTGTCTCGTCCCACCTACGGGCCGGGGCTGGCGACGTGGGTGCTCGGGCTCGCCCTGGCGGGGCTGTTCCTGGCCGGCTGGGCCAACCAGGTCACTCTGGCCCGAGCCTACCTGGCGGCTCCCGCCTTCGTCTACTCAACCACTGGCGGCAACACCAGCCTGGGCTATTTGGCGGTGACGGTGGCCGTGGCCGGACTGAGCGATTTGCTGGATGGCTTCGTGGCCCGGCGCGTGGATGACCAAACCAAGGTGGGCGGAGCCTTGGACCCGGTCGTGGATGGGCTCTTCTTCGGGGCGGTGGCCACGGGTCTGGCGGTGGCGGGCGCCTACCCCTCCTGGTTGGCGGGTCTGGTGGTGGTTCGCTACCTGCTGCCGGCGGCCATCGGTGCCGCGCTCCTGATCAGCGGGCGGGATCCCCACATCCAGCACACCCCCTTCGGGCAGCTCGCCACCACCGTCATCGCCGTCATGCTGGGCGGGGTGGCCCTGCTGCGCGGGCTGGGGCTCGATTCCGGGGCCATGATCGTGGCCGGAGAGGTGATCATTCCCCTCGCCACGCTGGCCGCCTTCGTGAACCTCTTCCGCGCCAACCGGACCTCGATCATGCGCTCCGAGGGTGAAGCCAACGGCTAGACTTGCCATTGGCCGCGCTAGATGGGGAGCTGGCGGTTCCCTGCACCGGCAATCCGCCATAGCCGGGTCGAATTCCCCTTCCGAGGTCTGGTCAGTCGGGTCTGACCGAGGTGAAAAGTGTTGAAGGCCGGGACCTGCGCAGCTCGGGTCTCCGAACCCCGTCAGGTCCGGAAGGAAGCAGCGGTAAGGAGGGTTCTCGGGGGTGCCGTAGCCATCCGGGCCGGAGCTGGAAGCCGCGGTACCGCCGGGTGACGCAGATCGACGAGGGGGTGCGCGGTCACCTCAGTGCGGTCATGGGAAGCCAAGAATTGATCTATCAGACGCTCTACCGCAAGTACCGCTCGCAGACCTTCGCCGACCTCGTCGGCCAGGATGCGACGGCGCGTGCGCTGAAGGGCGCGGTCGCATCCGACCGGGTTGCCCACGCCTACCTGTTTTCGGGCACCCGGGGAACCGGCAAGACCAGCACCGCCCGGCTGCTGGCCAAATCCGTCAACTGTCTGCGCCGGCCGCCGGGATCCTCGGAACCCTGCAACCAATGCCAGTGGTGCACCGAGATGGCCCACGGTTCGGCCCTGGATCTGATCGAGATCGATGCCGCCTCCAATCGGGGCATCGATGAAATTCGCGACCTGCGCGAAAAGGTCAACCTGGCCCCCGCCCTGGGGGGCAAGAAGATCTACATCATCGACGAGGCCCACATGCTCACCCCCGAGGCCTTCAACGCGCTCCTGAAGACGCTGGAAGAGCCTCCCGGCCACGTCATCTTCGTGCTCTGCACGACCGAGGCCAACAAGATCCCGGCTACCGTCCTTGGCCGCTGCCAGCACTTCGTCTTCCGCCGCCTCAGCGATGAGCAGATCGCTGCCCGCCTCGCCCACATTTCCCAGGCCGAGGGTTTCGAGGTCGAGCCGGAGGCGCTGGCGGTGATCTCCCGGGCCGCCCAGGGTTCGATGCGGGACGGCATCGGGCTGATGGATCAGATGGTCCCCATGGCGGAGGGAAAAATCACCCTGGCCACGGCGCGCGAGGTTCTGGGCCTGGCCGATCCGGCCCGCCTCGAAGCCCTCCTTGAACTGATCTTGGCGGGAGACGCCGGGGCCGCACTGCGCGGGGTGGGCCGGATCTACGAGGAGGGGGGCGAACTACGGCAACTGCTCCGTTCCCTGATGGAACTCACCCGTGACCGATTACTGGCGGCCATCGAGCGCAGCGATCAGGCGATGCGGGCGCGCCTGGCCCTGATTCTGGACGGCCTCCTCGCCCTCGATGGTGAGATGAGACGCCACGCCGAGCCCCGATTTCTGGTCGAGGCCACGCTGGTCCGGCTTGCGGTCGAGACGGGCCAACCCGAGCCCGGACCCGCGCCAGCTCTCGCGCCAGCTCTCGCGCCAGCTCTCGCGCCAGCTCTCGCGCCAGCTCTCGCGCCAGCTCTCGCGCCAGCTCTCGCGCCCCCGACTCTACCCACGCCCGCCGCCCCGAGCCCGGCCGCGGCCACCGGCCCGGCTCGGCCCCCGATCGTCGGCCCCGACCAAGCTCCGGCGGGGGCGCCGCCAAGTTCCTCCGCCCCGGAGCTCCTCGGTGCGGCCCCACCGCGGGTGGCTAGGGAGGACCAGGCGGCAGGCGCCGATGATGTGCTCGTGGCCTGGCGCTCGATTCTGGAAACCTTGGGGCCCAAGGTCCGCGCCTACTTCGTCGATGCGACCCCCTCTTTGGTGGGTGGAGACTTGGTTCTATCCTTCCGTTTCGCCTTCCATCACAAGATGGCGCTCGAAAACCAAGCCCCTGTCGAGGAGCCGGTGAGAGCCTGGCTGGGACCCCATGCGAGGCTTGACCTTCGTCTCCAGGAGACGGCCGCGGCGGGCATGGCGGGCGCCCCCGCTCGGCCCCTGGCCCCCGAAGAGGATCCCCTGGTGGTTGAAGCCGTCCGCAAGTTCGAGGGTCACGTGACCCGGGTCAGGGAGATCAAGAAGTGAAGCAGAACCCGATACAGATGCTAAAGCAGGTCCAGCAGATGCAGGGCCGGATGGCCAAGGTCCAGGCTGAGCTGGAGAATGAAACCGTCGAGGCGAGCGCCGGCGGGGGCGGCGTGCGAGCGGTCATGACGGGCCAGCAGCGCCTGGTCTCGGTGGTCATTGAGGGCGAACTGGCCACCGACCTGGAGATGCTTCAGGATCTGGTGGTGGCGGCCGTGAACGAAGCGCTGGACCGCTCCCGAGCGCTGGGCGCGGAGCGGATGCAGGCGCTGACCGCCGGCCTCGGCCTTCCACCGGGACTGATCTGAGCCGGTCGTGGCGCGGCTTCCCCGAGCGTTGGAGGAACTGATCGAGGAGCTCTCGAGGCTGCCCAGCGTGGGTCCCAAGACGGCTCAGCGGCTGGCCTTCCACGTGCTCCGCTCCGAAGCTGGGCGGGCCGAGGCCCTGGCCCGTGCCATCCTCGCGGTCAAGACCCGGATCAGCCAGTGCGAGGTCTGCTTCAACTACGCCGACGGTCGGCTCTGCGCGGTCTGCGAGTCGGGGCGCCGTGATGGCCTCGTCATCTGCGTGGTGGAATCGGCAGTCGACCTCCTGGCGATCGAGAGAACCGGGGAATTCAACGGCCTCTACCACGTTCTGCACGGCGTCATCTCGCCCATCGACGGGGTCGGTCCCGGTCAGCTGCACGTCCCCGAATTGCTGGCTCGGGTATCCGCCGGTCAGGTGCAGGAGGTCATCGTGGCCACCGACGCCGATCTCGAGGGCGAGGCGACTGCGGTCTACTTGAGCCGAGCCCTGGCGCCCCTGGGGGTGAGGGTGAGCCGGCCCGCCCACGGCCTTCCGGTAGGCGGCGACCTGGAATATGCGGACGAGCTCACCCTGGCCCGGGCCATGAGTGGGCGACAGACGTTTTAGCCCCCTCCCAATCCTGTACACTGTCGTTCCCGTGCCAAACCAGCCGCGTTGCGGCGGGGGCGGTCGGGAAGGTACAATCGCGGACGCGCCTCCGACAGGAAGGCTTCGTGCGCCCATCCGGAAGGCTCGGGACCAGGTCCCACCAGCCACAAGGCGGAAGGGATGCGGGGGAGCGCAGCACCTTGACAACTGAAGAGTGGGAAAGGCTTAAATAGAGTCTTAGATGACTCAGGGCGAAGGCCTTGGGTCCTCGTCTTTTGGACGGAGAGTTTGATCCTGGCTCAGGGTTAACGCTGGCGGCGTGCGTAATACATGCAAGTCGAGCGAGGGCTCTTCTCCCGTAAGGGAGGGGAGTTCCTAGCGGCGAACGGGTGAGTAACACGTGAGCAACCTGTCCCGACGTGGGGGATAACACCGAGAAATCGGTGCTAATACCGCATGTGATCTCCGAGGACATCCTCGGCGAAGAAAGCAGCAATGCGCATCGGGGTGGGCTCGCGGCCTATCAGCTAGTAGGTGGGGTAATGGCCTACCTAGGCATTGACGGGTAGCTGGTCTGAGAGGACGACCAGCCACACGGGGACTGAGACACGGCCCCGACTCCTACGGGAGGCAGCAGTAAGGAATCTTCCGCAATGGGCGAAAGCCTGACGGAGCAACGCCGCGTGTGGGATGAAGTCTCTCGGGATGTAAACCACTGTCGGAGGGGAAGATAATGACGGTACCCTCCAAGAAAGCCCCGGCTAACTACGTGCCAGCAGCCGCGGTAATACGTAGGGGGCAAGCGTTACTCGGATTTACTGGGCGTAAAGAGCGTGTAGGCGGCTGGCCAAGCGTGATGTGAAATCTCTGGGCTTAACCCGGAAACTGCATCGCGAACTGGCCTGGCTAGAGTGCAGGAGAGGGCAGCGGAATTCCCGGTGTAGCGGTGAAATGCGTAGATATCGGGAGGAACACCAGTGGCGAAGGCGGCTGCCTGGCCTGTAACTGACGCTGAGACGCGAAAGCGTGGGGAGCGAACCGGATTAGATACCCGGGTAGTCCACGCCCTAAACGTTGCAGACTAGGTGTTGGCGAGATTGACCTCGTCAGTGCCGAAGCTAACGCATTAAGTCTGCCGCCTGGGAAGTACGGTCGCAAGATTAAAACTCAAAGGAATAGGCGGGGGCCCGCACAAGCAGCGGAGCGTGTGGTTTAATTCGATGATACGCGAAGAACCTTACCCAGGCTTGACATGGTTCAGTAAACCCGGTGAAAGCCGGGTCCCCTCGCAAGAGGCTGTTTCACAGGTGGTGCATGGCTGTCGTCAGCTCGTGCCGTGAGGTGTTGGGTTAAGTCCCGCAACGAGCGCAACCCCTGTCCTTAGTTGAATTGTTCTAGGGAGACTGCCGGGCGAAACCCGGAGGAAGGTGGGGATGACGTCAAGTCAGCATGCCCCTTATGTCTGGGGCTACACACACGCTACAATGGCCGGTACAACGGGTTCCAACACGGCGACGTGAAGGCAATCCCTAAAAGCCGGTCTCAGTTCGGATTGCAGGCTGAAACTCGCCTGCATGAAGCCGGAGTTGCTAGTAACCGCAGGTCAGCACACTGCGGTGAATACGTTCCCGGGCCTTGCACTCACCGCCCGTCACACCACCCGAGTCTGGTGCTCCCGAAGTCGCTGGCCGAACCCGCAAGGGACGGAGGTGCCGAAGGAGTGCCCGGTGAGGGGGGTGAAGTCGTAACAAGGTAGCCGTACCGGAAGGTGTGGCTGGATCACCTCCTTTAAGGAGTCCATCCTTTACTTCCTTGATATGGAAGGATTTGGGTTCGATCAACGGATCGGCCCGGATCATATGGAGGCTTCGTCAAGTCAGAGTTCGCAGTAATGACCATCAGTAGGTGCCGAAGACTAGCCGCGCTCGTGCGGGGCGAAGAGTAGGTTCCCCAAAGTGGCCCAATCGGCTCCCTCTTGGAGCCGGAAGGCGGCTCAGTGCGCGGTGGAAATCCGCTCGAACTGCGGGATCGTTGGCCCGCAAGAGTGCTTTTGCAAACTTAAAAGGTCCCAAGAGACCACGCCTTGCCTTTCCTACTCTTCAGGCCGTTCAAGGTCTGATTGACCTCCCGCGGAGACGGTTCTCCGCGCGCGGAGGGAGGCGCCCGGAATGGGTGCCGCTAGCCGGCTGGCGATCGCGTTCGAATCGTCCAGCGGGGATGTAGCTCAGTTGGGAGAGCACCTGCTTTGCAAGCAGGGGGTCGCCGGTTCGAGTCCGGTCATCTCCACCAGCACTTTGACAACCGAATAGGTAGATTCGAGATTCTTTCCGTAAAAATGCCAATAGGCAAAAAGTCTGGATCCTCAAGTTGATATCTGCATCTCTCTTCAGCGGTTGAAGAGTGGGTGTGGGTGGACAAGCTACTAAGGGTCCGCGGTGGATGCCTAGGCACCAAGTGCCGAAGAAGGACGCGGCTACCTGCGAAAAGCGTCGGGGAGTTGGAAGCGAACGATGATCCGGCGATATCCGAATGGGGCAACCCGCCTGGAGTAATGTCCAGGCACTCCCGGCTGAACACATAGGCCGGGTAGAGGGCACCCGGGGAACTGAAACATCTTAGTACCCGGAGGAAAAGATATTCCGTTAGTAGAGGCGATCGAAAGCGGAGCAGCCTAAACCGTGCGCGTGCCAAGACGGCAGTCGTTGCGCGCGCGGTGTCGTGGGACCGTTCACCCCGCTCTGCCGAGCTGGGACGGAGTTACAAAACCGGCAGTTAGCCGAAGTTGGTGGAAACCAACGCCACAGAGGGTGACAGCCCTGTAGGCGAAAGCTGACCGGACTCCGGAGCGGCACCCGAGTACCCCGGGACACGCGGAATCTTGGGGGAATCTGCGCAGACCACTGCGTAAGGCTAAACACACTTGGTGACCGATAGTGAAGAGTACCGTGAGGGAAAGGTGAAAAGAACCCCGGGAGGGGAGTGAAATAGAACCTGAAACCGTGGACCTACAATCTGTCAAAGGCCTAGGTGCTTCGGCACAGGCTGATGGCGTGCCTTTTGTAGAATGAGCCGGCGAGTTACTGTTTGTGGCGAGGCTAAGGGGGTGACACCCGGAGCCGTAGCGAAAGCGAGTCTGAATAGGGCGTGGCCCCGCAAGGGGTTGTAGTCGCAGGCAGTAAACCCGAAACCTGGTGACCTACCCATGGTCAGGGTGAAGCGAAGGTAAAACTTCGTGGAGGCCCGAACCGACTTAGGTTGCAAACTGAGCGGATGAACTGTGGGTAGAGGTGAAATGCCAATCGAACCAGGAGATAGCTGGTTCTCGTCGAAATGCCTTTAGGGGCAGCGTCGTTGTGGGCTGGCGCAGGTAGAGCACTGAATGGGCTAGGGGCGGTTCCCCCGTTACCAAACCCAATCAAACTCCGAATGGCGTCAGGTTATACAGCGGCAGTGAGACCGCGGGGGCTAAGCTCCGCGGTCGAGAGGGAAACAGCCCAGACCATCGGCTAAGGTCCCTAAATCGTGACTAAGTGGCAAAGGAGGTCACTTCGCGCAGACAACCAGGAGGTTGGCTTAGAAGCAGCCACCCTTGAAAGAGTGCGTAATAGCTCACTGGTCGAGTGGAGTGGCGCCGAAAATGATCGGGGCTCAAGTCACGTACCGAAGCCATGGAGCGTCACGCAAGTGACGTTGGTAGACGAGCGTCGTGCGTGCAGTGAAGCATGAACGTGAGTCCGTGTGGAGCGCGCACGAGTGAGAATGCCGGCACAAGTAGCGTAAAGGTCGGTGAGAAACCGACCCGCCGTAAATCTAAGGTTTCCTGGGCAACGTTAATCGTCCCAGGGTCAGTCGGGCCTAAGCCGAGGCCGAAGGGCGTAGGCGATGGACAACTGGTTCACATTCCAGTACCACCTCGTTCTCGTTATCACCGATGGGGGGACGAAGGAGGGTAGGTCAACCGGACGATCGGATGTGTCCGGCCAAGGTCGTAGGGAGCTCCGATAGGCAAATCCGTTGGAGCATTAATCCTGAGAGCTGATGGGGAGCCTCCTGCAAGGGAGGCGAAGTGGCTGATCCCATGCTTCCGAGAAAAGCCTCTAGGGAGAGGACAGGTGCCCGTACCGCAAACCGACGCTGGTAGATGGGATGAGGATTCCAAGGCGATCGAGAGAAATCTGGCTAAGGAACTCGGCAAAATAGCCCCGTAACTTCGGGAGAAGGGGTGCCCCCTCTTGTGTAGGATCTTGCATCCGAAGCAGGGGAGGGTTGCAACAAAGAGGTCCAACCGACTGTTTACTAAAAACACAGGTCTCTGCGAACCCGGAAGGGGACGTATAGGGGCTGACGCCTGCCCGGTGCCGGAAGGTTAAGAGGAGGGCTGCAAGGCTCAAATTGAAGCCCCGGTAAACGGCGGCCGTAACTATAACGGTCCTAAGGTAGGAAGCGCTGCCCCCCGCGCCGGTAACGGTGCGGTGCGCATTCGGCTATATGCTGGAAAGTCTGGGGTATCCGGCGGTACGGGCCTCCCACGGGAGGCGCGTGACAATCCGTCCGGTGCAGAAAATCAGCAGGAAAGACTGATCCTCGGGATCAGAATCCTCAGAGGCCATACGCCGAACATCCAGGCGGTCTGGATGAAGAGATGGTCCCATCTGCATGGCGACATGCAGGAGTGACATGCGCGCCCGTCACTCAACTCAGCAATGGCTGAGGAAGATAGAGCGAAATTCCTTGTCGGGTAAGTTCCGACCCGCACGAATGGCGCAACGAGTTGGACGCTGTCTCGGCCAGATACTCGGCGAAACTGCAATACCTGTGAAGATACAGGTTACGCGCGGCAGGACGGAAAGACCCCGTGGAGCTTTACTGCAGCTTGGCATTGGATTGGGGTTTAACGTGTAGAGGATAGCTGGGAGACTTTGAAATCGGGTCGTTAGGCCTGGTGGAGTCAACCTTGGAATACCAGCCTCGTTAGGTCTTAGTTCTAACGGTGTCCCTGATCGGGATACCGGACAGTGCCTGGTAGGCAGTTTGACTGGGGCGGTCGCCTCCCAAAATGTAACGGAGGCGCCCAAAGGTTCCCTCAGCCTGGATGGAAATCAGGCGCAGAGTGCAATGGCATAAGGGGGCTTGACTGTGAGACCTACTAGTCGAACAGGGACGAAAGTCGGGCATAGTGATCCGACGGCTCGGTGTGGAATGGCCGTCGCTCAACGGATAAAAGTTACCCCGGGGATAACAGGCTTATCGGGCCCAAGAGTTCACATCGACGGCCCGGTTTGGCACCTCGATGTCGGCTCGTCGCATCCTGGGGCTGGAGTCGGTCCCAAGGGTTGGGCTGTTCGCCCATTAAAGCGGTACGCGAGCTGGGTTTAGAACGTCGTGAGACAGTTCGGTCCCTATCCGCCGTGCGCGTAGGAGACTTGAGGAGGGTTGACCCTAGTACGAGAGGACCGGGTTGAACGAACCGCTAGTGTACCGGTTGTCACGCCAGTGGCAGCGCCGGGTAGCCATGTTCGGTGCGGATAAGCGCTGAAAGCATATAAGCGCGAAGCCGACTCCAAGATAAGGTTTCCCACCGGGTTAACCGGGTAAGGGCCCTGGTAGACCACCAGGTTGATAGGCCGGAGGTGTAAGGCACGTGAGTGCTTGAGCTGACCGGTACTAATAGCCCGAGGGCTTGTTCACTTACACATCACTCTTCAGGTTCTGAGGAGTGCGGATCCCAGACAATTCGGACGAGAATCTCGAACCCTATTTCGGTTGCCACCTGGTTGGCCAGGCGGGCCGGTGCGTCGTGTGGGTGGAGCTGGCTATAGTGCCAGCATTGGCCCTCTTCGACGATGCTGGCTCTGACAGTGCCGCTATGCGATCGGCACTGTCGCTGGCTGCGCGCGCCGACCACCGGACCAGTCCTAATCCGATGGTTGGGGCACTGATCGTCGACGCTGACGGCGCCGTTGTCGGGCGCGGCTATCACCACCGGCCAGGAGAGCCGCACGCTGAGATTCTCGCGCTCCGCGAGGCCGGTTCCAGAGCTCACGGAGCGACCCTGGTCGTGACCCTGGAACCGTGCTCGGTCCAGGGTCGGACGCCGCCGTGCGTCGACGCCATCGTTGCTGCCGGCATCCGCCGCGTGGTCATGGCCACCGAGGACCCTGACGCCACCGCCCAGGGCCGGGGCCGGCGCTGGCTGGAGGAGGCTGGCGTGGAGGTCGTGAGCCCGGTGCGGGAGGAGCAGGCCCGGCGTCTGAACGAGTTCTACGAGGTTCACCGCCGCACCGGGCGGCCCTTCGTCACAGCCAAGTTCGCCGCCAGCTGGGACGGGCGCGTCGCCACCCGGTCGGGTGAATCGAAATGGATCACCGGCCTCCAGGCCCGCCATCATGCGCACCTGCTGCGCCATCGCCACGACGCGGTTCTGGTCGGGGTGAACACGGTGCTGGCGGATGATCCCGAGCTCACGGCGCGCTTCCCGGGCGCGCGTCAGCCCCTGCGAGTGGTGCTCGATTCCAGGGGCCGGACGCCCATAGCCGCCCGCGTCCGGGCCCCAGCGGGGGAATTGCTGATCGATCCGGGGAGCGACCTGCGCCGTCTCTTGGAGCGTCTGGCGGGGCGAGGCGTGTTGAGCCTGCTGGTGGAGGGCGGTCCGACCGTGCTGGGCTCCTTTTTTGATCAGGGGCTGGTGAATAAGGTTTACGCCTACATCGCCCCGCTCATCGTCGGGGGAGAGCGGGCTCGGCCTGCGGTCGGGGGAGAGGGCGCCGGCCATCTGGAATCCGCGCCCCATTTGGACGACGTTGAAATGCGGCGGCTGGGGAAGGACTTCTTACTTTCCGGATATGTTCACCGGAATCGTTAGCGGGCGAGGCCGGGTGCTTCAGGCCCCGCCTGCCCAGCTGGGGGTCGAGCACGAGTTCGCTTCAGAGCTCGCCCGCGGGGCCAGTGTGGCCGTCAACGGAGTCTGCCTGACCGTGCTCGACACCGTCGACCGGGCCTTTTTCGCCGACGTCGTGCCGCAGACGCTGAGTCTGACCAACCTCGGGCGCCTGACGGCGGGCCAGGGCGTCAACCTGGAGCTGCCACTGCGGGCCGACGACCGGCTGGATGGGCATCTGGTGCAGGGCCATGTGGACGTCTGTTCGACGGTGAGGTGCGTGACCCCAGTTGAGCTCGGCCGCATGGTCGAGTTCGATCTGCCGCCGGCTGTGGCCCACCTGGTGGCGGAGAAGGGGTCCATCGCCATCGACGGCGTGAGCCTGACGGTGGCGGTCCTCGATCGGGCCCGAGAGACGTTCTCGGTCGCATTCATCCCCCATACGCTGGCCAGCACGGTGGCGGGGGAATACGAGGCCGGGTCCGTCGTCAATCTCGAGGCTGACGTTGTGGCACGATATCTGGCACGCCTGATCGAGCATCGAGGCGGTTAGCACCATGCCCCTTGTAAGCGTCCCTGAGGCGATCGACGATTTCAAAGCCGGTCGCTTTGTGATCATCGTCGACGACGAAAATCGGGAGAACGAAGGCGATCTGTGTGTGGCCGCGGAATCGGTCACCCCCGAGCAGATCTCGTTCATGGCCCGCGAGGCGGGCGGCCTGATCTGCTTGCCGATTCTCGCCGAGCGCCTCGACGAACTCGAGATCGAGCCCATGGTGACCCGCAACACGAGCCGGCTTGGAACCGCCTTCAGCGTCAGCATCGAGGCCCGCGATCTGGTCACCACCGGGATCAGCGCCTACGATCGCGCGGCCACGATTCGGCACGTTCTCGAGCCCAGCGCCAAGCCCTCCGATTTCGCCAAGCCCGGCCACACCTTCCCACTCCGGGCAGCGGCCGGCGGGGTGCTCGCCCGGGCCGGTCAGACGGAGGCCGCCGTCGACCTGGCGCGCCTGGCGGGACTCTACCCGGCGGGCGTGATCTGCGAGGTGATGAAGAGCGACGGGACCATGGCGCGGATGCCCGACCTGGAGGAATTCGGACGCCTCCACGGGATAAAGATCATGGCCATCAACGACCTCATTCAATATCGGCATCGGACTGAGAAGCTGGTCGAACTCCAGGTCGTCAGCCGGGTTCCGATCGCGGGCAAAATGTGGCGCGCCCACGCCTACCAGGACCTCATCAACAACCAGGTGCACCTGGCCATGGTGCTGGGCGAGGTGAACCCCGACCGGCCCATCCTGGTGCGCGCCCATTCTCGCTGCCTGACCGGGGACGTGTTCGGAAGCCAGCGCTGTGATTGCCGACCCCAGCTCGAAGCCGCCCTCCTCCGAATCGCTGAGGAGGGAAGCGGGGTGGTGGTCTACTTCGGCAATCACGAGGGTCGCGGTATCGGTCTGGTTGAAAAATTGAAGGCCTACAACCTCCAGGACGAGGGACTCGACACCGTCGACGCCAACCTGGCTCTGGACCAGCCCGCTGATTCGCGCGACTACGGCATCGGCAACCAGATCCTCTTCGACCTTGGGGTCCGCAAGATGCGTCTGTTGACGAACAATCCGCGCAAGCTCATCGCCCTCGAGAGCTATGGCCTGGAGGTGGTGGAGCAGGTGCCGCTGCAGATCGCTCCCAACCCCTTCAATGAGCGCTACCTGGCCACCAAGAGGGACCGGTTGGGCCACCTCCTCTAGGAGATCTCCGCCCCCACAGCGCCCAACCACGGACATCGGGTAGGCTCGTTGCCGAGATGGGAACGCCTGGGACCGACGAGCTCGATGATTCCGAGCTGGATGCCGCCGATGTTCGCGTGGCCCTGGTGGTCAGTCGCTACAACCACGACATCTCGCGTCGACTGCTGCGCGGGGCGACTGACTGGCTGGCCGCGCACCGAGGTTCGAACGAGGTCGTGATCTGGGTGCCGGGCGCCTTCGAGATCCCGCTCGCCGCGCTGGTGCTGGCGGAGTCAGGGCAGATCGACGCCATCGTCGCCCTGGGAGCGGTCATCAACGGGGAGACGGCCCACTTTCAGCACATCGCCACGCAGTGTGCGGAGGGCCTGATGCACGTCAACGTGGATACCGGGATTCCGTGCGCATTCGGGGTCCTGACCACCTTTGACCGGGACCAGGCGCTGGCTCGCAGTGGCCCCAAGAACAACAAGGGTGCCGAGGCGGCGCGAACGGCGGTGGAGATGGCCCTGCTGGTGCGAGACCTGCAGAATGGCCCGGACCTGGTCCAGCTGAGCTGACGCTGGCTGCCGAGCGGTTCGGAGTAGGTGCGTCGCCGCCGCCGTGACCGGTGGCGCGCTCCCTCAGCTGGTCCGACCGACGGCCTGGAGTCGGGCTCGGAGGCGCCCCTGAGCGGCCGGCGGAAGAGATAGCAGCAGGCCCTCGATGGCCACGGACAAGAGTGCGAGGTCTGGCTCGAGGTAGGGGTCCTGGCCTTGGTGCTCGGCGAGGAGGGCCAGGATCGTCTCGCAGCCGTTGCGCTGGGCGTCCAAATCCGCGCTCATCGCGCCCAGCGCCGCCGCCACTTCTCGACGCCGCCGAGAGTTGTGGGGAGGGGCGAGCAGCCGGCTTGCCGCCGCCCCGGCGATGCGGCCTTCCAGCAGGGCTCCGTCGGCAGCCGGCGAGATGGCTTGTGCGGCCGGACACAGGCCCACCAATTCCTCCAGCACCGGCCCGGTCGCGAATGAGGCGGCCACGGCGCGGGCCTCGACGATACCGGCCGCACCCAGTTCGGTCAGATTCATCGAGAGTTGCTCCCCAAAGGCCAGGGCCTGAACGCCCGGTAGTCGGCGCAGTGCCCGCACGGCCCGCGCCGAAACTGCCGCCTCCAGGCCGGGAAGGGTCACGTTGTAGGCCACCAGGGGCGGCCGCTCGCCAACGCAGACGGCGCCCGCCCGCGGGTCAAGCTCGGGGCCACCGAAGTCTGGCGCCGCCCGATGATGGCGGATGTCGGCCAGCCGGGTGGGGGGAGAGGAGAGCGACGCCCCGCCGTAGAGGAAGGTCGGCAAACCCATGTCCTCCCATATCCGACGTGCCAGGGAGCGGGCGGCGGCGGCGGCCTCCTCGCGCGCGGCCGAGCCCAGGGCGACGATGGGAATCACGTCGGCGGCGCCCACGCGCGGGTGGACGCCCTTCTCGGCCCTCAGGTCGATCAGCGTCGACGCCAGCTGGGTGAGGCGGAAAAGTCGATCCAGCAGCTCGGGCAGGGAGGCCGCCACCAGGGTCAACACGGTCCGCCCATGGACCTGATCGGAATGGACGTCGATGCAGAGTCCGCCCGCCGCGTCCCCCAATCTCCCCACCAGCTCCGGGTCGGCGGTGGAGAAATTGGGTACCGATTCAAATGCTGCGGCCGTTTTCAATCCCACCCCGCCGTTTCCATGGTCACCGCCAATAAGAGTATTCGTCGCCCTTCAAGGGCCAGGGTTCGAACTCGTCGGCGCCGGCGGGAGCCCCACGACGCCTGCCGCTGGCGGGGTTTCGCTATCCTGCTCGGAGATGGCGCACCGCTCGCGCACCTCATCCGCGGCGGCGCCAGCCCGACGTGAGGAGCAGACATCGTCTGCGGCAGGGGTCGGCCTGTGACCTGGGATCCTCCCCTCGACTCCGATTCGCCCCCCCAGCTAGAGGGGATCGAGGCGCTCCTTCTCAACATCGAACGCGCCGTGATCGGCAAGCGCGACGTGGCGCTGCTGCTCTTGACCGCGATCCTGTGCGATGGGCACGTCCTGATCGAGGACGTCCCCGGCACCGGCAAGACCCTGCTCGCCAAATCCATGGCCGCCTCGCTGGATCTGGACTTCCGGCGGTTGCAGTTCACTCCCGACATGCTGCCCTCAGACGTTACCGGCTCGAGCGTCTTCAACCAGGCCACCGCGCAATTCGAGTTCCGGCCAGGGCCGGTCTTCGCCAACGTCATCCTGGCGGATGAAATCAATCGCGCCACGCCCCGGACCCAGGCCGCCCTGCTGGAGGCGATGGAGGAGCGTCAGGTCAGCGTCGACGGTACCAGCATGCCGCTGCCGCGGCCCTTCCTGGTGGCAGCCACGCAGAACCCGGTGGAGATGGAGGGTACCTTCCCGCTTCCCGAAGCGCAGCTCGACCGGTTCCTGCTGAGGGTGGGCATGGGATACCCAGCGGAGGCTGAGGAGGCGGAGATTCTGACTCGCTTCGCGGCTGGCGATGACGCCTCGAAGCTGGCGGCGGTGGTGAGCCGCTCGCAGCTCGCGCAGTGGCGCGCCCAGCGGGCCGCGATCAGAGCGGTCGATGACCTGCGCTCCTACGTGGTCCGTTTGGTGCGGGCGACGCGCGGCCACCCCGACCTGGAGCTCGGGGCCAGTCCGCGCGCGGCGCTGGGGCTCTACCGTGCCAGCCAGGCCTGGGCCCTGCTCAGTGGCCGCCGATTCGTGATTCCCGACGACGTTAAGCGTCTCGCCGTCCCCGTCCTCGCCCACCGCCTGATTCCAACTGGCCAGGCCCGTCTGCACGGCACCACCGCGGAGGCCGTGGTCGAGGCCATCACCAGCGACACCGAGGCGCCGGTGGAGGTGGCTTGATCAACCGCTATTGGTTGGCCGTGTTGTGCGCCGCGCTGGCGTTGGGGCTCTGGCAGGGTGACCCCTGGCTGGGATTGGCCGGCGTCCTGGGCCTCCTGATCGGGGCCTCGGAGTTGCTCTGGCAGCGCTACTGCCTGGCCGGCGTTGAGTATGAGCGCTGGTTGGGCGCCAACCGGGCGCTGTGGGGAGAGCGGGTGGTCCTCACCGTTCGGCTCGCCAACCGAAAGTTGCTGCCGTTGCCCTGGCTGCAGGTGGAGGACCGGGTTCCGGAGGGTCTGGCCATCGATGGCGCCCGGCTCATCCCCAGCGAGGAGCGCGACTACGTGGTCTTTCTGCGCAACCTTTTGCCCATGCTGCCCTTCGAGCAGGTGGTGCGCCGTTACTCGGTGCAGTGCCGCCACCGCGGCCGCTTCAGCTTCGGCCCGGGGAAGATCGAATCGGGTGATATTCTCGGCTTCCGGCGCGCCCACCGAAGCTACAGCAAGGTTGAGCAACTGGTGGTTTACCCAAAGGTGTTCGACCTCGTCATGCCCGCCCCGCTCTCCCGGCGGATCGTGGGGCCGAGGGGCGCGAGGCGGTCCATGTTCACCGATCCGAGCCGGACCGTTGGCACCCGGGACTACGAAGTGGGCGATTCGCTGCGCCACGTCGACTGGCGGGCGAGCGCGCGGAGCACCGACCTCAAGGTGAGGATTTTCGAACCCAGCACCGATCTGGCGCTGGCCACCTTCGTCAATTTCCAATACCCCGACACCGGGCTCCGGCGATCAGACCGCGATCGCGTCGAATTTGCCATCAGCGTCGCCGCATCGGTGGCCGGCTGGGGACTGGGGCGGGGAATCTCGGTCGGCCTCTTCGCCAACGGGGGATGGGAGGGAATGTTGGGTGTCCGGATTCCCGGGGGCCGTGACGCCGATCAGTTGCGACGGGTGCTGGAGGCCCTGGCCCTGGCCTCCCCGATCGCCTACCGGCCCCTGCCGATAGGGCAGATGCTGGCCGAGGAGTCGCTCGGCATGCCCTTTGAAACCAGCCTTCTGTTGGTCACCGCGAAAATGGATTCAGCGCTCTTGGAGGCACTCAGCATCGTGGCCCGCCGCCGGCCGCTGAGCGTGCTCCTGGTCGGGGCCGAGCCCCCCGAGCGCCGGCCGGCATCCGGGATCGAGTTCGTCGCGATTCCTTACGACGAGGCCTGGAGTGAGCGCGAGCAACTACAACTGGCTTCGTGACGCCGCCCTCCCCGGGCTCAGCGCACTCCTGGAAACGCTGTGGATCTATGCCTGGGTCAGCTTCGCCCTGGCGTCGATCGAATCGACCGCGCAGCTTCGATTTCCATTTCCCTTCCTATTCGCGCTGATCGCGGCACCCCCGCTGCTCCGGCGCGGACTGCGGGCTCTCTCCCGCCCCCGTCCGGTGTGGCGGGCGATGGCGGGGCTGCTGGTCTGCGCGCTCGTCCTCCTGGCCTTTTTGAAGGCCGAGCTGGCACCGACGCTACCGATCTGGGGTGGGCAGTGGCTGGGGGTTCTATTTGTGCCCTGGTGGTCGCCTCGGGCCACCTCAGAGCTGGGCCTGATCGCCTTTGCCTGGCTGGTCGCTGGCGTGCTGCTCCTGCGCGGGCTGTGGCAGTCCGCCGAAGAGCTGGACCCCGATCGGACTCAGGTCAGGTTCTTGGCCGGCCTCGGCGCCTTCCTGGCGCTCTTCGTCAGCCTCGACGGGAGCGGCAGCAGCATGCGGGCCTTCGATCCCGAGCGCCAGCTGCTCGGGCTCTGGCTCTCGGTCTATTTTGTGGTCGGGGTGGCCTGGATGGGATTGGCGCGGCAGCAGGGCCTGGAGCGGCAGGCCTTTCGGACCACTCTCGGGCGAGTTGATCTGGCCTGGGTCCTCATGCTGGGGGTGCTGAGCGGGCTGCTGCTCGCGGTCGGTGCGCTCGCCTTCGCCCTTGGCGGAGGCGCGGCGCGAGCGCTGGAGAGCGTCGCGCTGACGGTCTTCGCGTGGCTCTGGACGCTGGTCCAGTACGCGGCGTTTGTGCTGCGCGAGCTCCTCGTCTTCCTCGGCAACCTGGTCCCCCGAGGTGGGGGGAGCGCCTCCGCGCCGCTGGCTCCGGCGCCCCCTCCCCAGCTGGACCCGCCCCCGGTGTGGCACCTGCCCCACTGGCAGCTGGGCAATCCCAGCTCACTACTGGAGGTGGCTGCCGTCATCCTGGTGGGAATTCTGGTGATGGTGGTGGCGGTCATGGCCCGGAGCGCCCACGGGCAGTGGGGGGGCGAGGTGGCGGAGGATGAGCAGCGCTCCTCGCTCTGGTCCTGGGGCCTGTTCTGGCGTGGGCTGCGGGACCAATTCAAGCGTTCCCGCGGCCCCCGGCGGCCGGCCCCGGACAGCGCCCAGACGGGATTGGCCGCCGCCGAGCGCATCCCGGCGGTACGCGAGCTCTACCGGGCCGTGTTGCGATTTGGGCGGACTCACGGTCTGGCCCGCAACCCTGGACAGACCCCATCCGAATATCGGCCCATCCTGGCCCGAGCCGTTCCGCCCGATCTGACCGACGCCATAACCGCCGCCTACATCGAGACGCGGTACGGGGAGCGGTCGCTGGTGTCGGCAAAGGCCGACCGGCTGATCCAGCGCTGGGAGAGCTTCGAGGCCGGTCAGGACCAGGAGTCTGGGGCTCCGATTCCTTGAGGCGAGGGGTACCGAACCGACCAGCGCCCGCCGGAGGGCGGGGGAGGGAGCGGATCTAGACTCGAGACGCCCGAGCGATCCGCCACACCGCGATCTGGAGCGGAAAGGCGGTGCCGATGACCGCCGCCACGGGTGGCCCGATCCAGCCCAGGCCGGGGGGGTGGTTGAGGTGGAAATAGAGGCCGTAGGCGGCGATGGCGACCAGCACAATCACCTGCCACACGACCGCGAAGGTGAACCAGCGCGTCAGAGCCCGACGACGAACTGCAATCTCGGTCGCCCTCAGCCCGGGGGCCAACAGCCGCTGGTAGGCACCGTATTGGACCACCAGACAGACGATGAACGCGGCGGAGGCCGCAGGCAGATAGTTCAGGGGGCGATGGAGCGGGTGCGCAGGCAGCGCGTGCAGACCCTGGCGCGCACCAGTTTGCCAGCTATCACCACTCTGCCCGTCTGGAGGTTAGGCAGGAAGCGACGATTGGTGTGAACCTTGGAGTGGCTCACGTTGTGTCCATATTGCGGGCCCTTGCCGCAGATCTTGCATCTCTTGGCCATTGCTTTCCAGCCCGCAGAGCGGGCACGAGCCGGAATTGTAGCAATTGGACCGCCCCGGCGTTCTTGACCCCAGATTGACAAATCGAACCGAAGCTGGTCAGCGTTTGTACCATAGCCCTGCCATGAACAGAGCAGCGACGGAGCGAGCCTCCAGCCATGCGCGCAGCCATGCGCGCAGCCATGCGCGCGCCCTGCGCTCGGCGCGGGGGCGGGGCAGCGTCGAGGTTTGGCCGGGTGTCGTGCGCATCATCGCCGGTCACGCCGCGCTGGAGTGCTACGGGGTGATGGGGATGGCGTCGCGCAACGTGCGCGAGGGCATGGCGACGCGCTTTTTGGGGCGCAGCGCCCACCGCGGCGTCGAGCTACGCGAGGTGGACGGCAAATTGGAGCTCGACCTCTTCGTGATCGTTCAGTACGGCGTGCGCATCACCGAGGTGGCACGCAACCTGCAGGACGCGGTCGGGTTCGCGGTCGAGCGCGCAGTCGGAATCGACGTTCCAGTTGTGAACGTCTTCGTCCAGGGAGTCCATGACGATAGCCCGACAGCCTAGGAAGCAGGACCGGGTCGCTGGTCGCGGGGTGGACGGACAGGTATTGAAGAGGGCCCTTCTGAGCAGCCTCTCGTGGCTCGCCGCCCACCAGGAGGAAGTGAACCGGTTGAACGTTTTTCCGGTGCCCGATGGGGACACCGGGACCAACATGCTGCTGACTCTGCAGGCGGCCGTGGAGGACGTGCGCGATTCGCCCGCCCTGGAGGTCTACAAGATCGCCAAGGTCGCCGCACACGGCAGCCTGATGGGCTCCCGCGGTAATTCGGGGGTCATCCTCTCCCAGATCTTCCGTGGCTTTGGCAACGCCGTCCAGGGCGAGAGCGAACTCACTCCGCAACAGTTGGGCCGGGCCTTCGAGGAGGCCGCCAATGCCGCCTACCGGGCGGTCCGTAACCCCACCGAGGGCACCATCTTGACGGTGGCTCGGGAAGCCGGACGGGCGGCGGTGGCGGCGGGTGGCCAGCCCTCGGCGACCGCCACCAGCGTCATGCGAGCCGCCGCCACCGCCGCCGCGGAGGCGGTGGCGCGGACACCATCGCAACTGACCGTGCTGCGCGAGGCGGGGGTGGTGGACGCCGGTGGATACGGACTCCAGATCATGCTCCAGGGCATGCTGGAGTCGGTGGCCGGGTCGGGTCCGCAGGCACCGCTGGAGCCGATGGCGAGCTCCTCGGGGGAGCCGCCGCCGGGCGCCGCCGGCATGGAGCTGCCGGCCGAAGGCTGGGGCTACTGCACGGAGTTCTTGATCGAGGGTGAGAAGCTGGATTTGAACACCATCCGGGACCAGATCGAGGCATTGGGCGACTCCGCCTTGGTGGTGGGGGAGGAAGAGCTGATCAAGGTCCACGTCCACACCGACGAGCCGGCTCGGGTCATAGCCTTGGCCTCGGGGCACGGTCGGCTGGCCAGCCTCAGCGTGGGCGACATGTCGAGTCAGCATCGAAAGCTGAAGACCCCGCCGCTGAGAGTGGCGGACCGCGTCCCGGCGGGCGGCGGTGGTGATCGGGTCGCCCGCCGCAACAACGGCCTCGGCATCGTGGCCGTGGCCTCCGGGCCGGGTCTGGCGGCGATACTCCGCGGCCTGGGGGCGGATGCCATCGTGGACGGTGGCCAGACCATGAATCCCAGCACGCTGGACATGGTTCAAGCGGTGGATGGGGTCGAATACGACCACGTCGTCCTGCTGCCCAACAACAAGAACGTGGTGTTGGCCGCCAGCCAGGTCGCCGAACTGAGTCGAAAACAGATCGAGGTGCTGCCGACCCTGACCATGCCCCAGGGCATCGCGGCCATGGTTGCATTCAGTTCCGAGCTCTCGGCGACCGAGAACCTGACGACGATGCGGGCGGCCAGCGGGCACGTGCAGACCATCGAGGTCACGCGGGCGGTGCGCGACAGCCGCGCCAACGGCATCAGCGTCAAGGCCGGGCAGCCGATTGCGCTCGTCAACGACCGCCTGGCAAAGGCTGGCGACGACTACCAATCGGTGGTGATGGCGGCTTTGGACCAAATCGGTGCGGCGAGATTTGAGCTCATCACCGTCTACCGGGGCGAGGGGGCTTCGGATTCCGAGGCCGACCTCATGGTGGCGGCGCTCCGGGCACGCTTCGGACAGCTGACGGTCGAGGTCCAGTTCGGTGGCCAGGAGCACTATCCCTTCATAATCTCGGTCGAGTAAGGGGTGGGCGCGGACGTTGCAGTGGCCACCGATTGGCCCGCTGAGCCGTTCTTCTCGGCTGCCCGCCGCCACCACCCACGAGTGCGTCCCCGGGGCGCGATGCTCCCCACCCCCTATGGCCCCAGGGCGGCGGGGCTGGCCCTGAGCCCGCCCTGATCTCGAGGGCGGGGACGGTGGACTCTCTTTACGCTGCGGGCTGGGCTGGCCACCCCGGATCGCCGATGCTTACCAAGCCATGAACGCTGCTCTGGGGCTCGATTCACCGCTCAGCGCGCTGGTGCGATTGGGTCCGCTCGACCTGCAGCGGCTGCAGCGCCTCTCCATGCTCACCATCCAGGACCTGCTCTTGTGCATGCCCTACGGCGTGGAGCAATACGGCCAGCCCGTGGCGGTGGACGAAGTGAAGGCGGGCAGCCTGGCGACCGTTATCGGAAGGTTGGAATGGGTGCACGCACGACACGCCCCGGGGCGCCGGGGGGGCCGGACCGAGGCCCTCCTGGTGGATGACCGGGGCACCGGTCTGAGGCTGGTTTGGTTCAACCGCCCCTATCTGGCGCGAACCCTGGCGGCGGGTGATCGGGTGGTGGTGGCGGGCAAGGTGGCCGCCTCCCGGTACCCGCCCGGCCGGGAGATGGTCAATCCCCAGCAGGAACCGATGCCGACCCTCTCCGCCCCGCACCTAGGCGGCCTTCGCCCCCGCTACCACCTCACCGCCGGCCTGACCCAGGCCAAGCTCGAAGGCTGGATCGGCCAGGTGCTGCCGCTGGCCGACCAGGTCTCGGACTCGTTGCCCGAGGAGGTGCGGGCGAGGCGGTCGCTGGTCTCCATCGGGGAGGCGATCGGCGCCAGTCACAAACCGGCCGACGAGGCCGCCTGGGCGGCGGCGCGGCGGCGCATGGCGTTCACCGACCTCTTCGAACTGCAGGCCGGCTTTCTGCTCGCCAAGGGCCGGCTGGTGCGGGAGCGAGCCACCCCCATCCCCTACCTGCAGGGGGTCATCGACACCCTCAAAGGCCACCTCGGATTCGAGCTGACGAAAGCCCAGCGAAGGTCCATCTGGGAGATCTTTCAGGACCTCGAGCAAGCCCGACCGATGAACCGGCTCTTGAACGGTGACGTGGGGTCGGGCAAGACGGCGGTGGCGGCGGCGGCGGTGGCCATGACCCACGCCGCCAACCTCCAGTCGATCGTGATGGCGCCCACCGACATCCTGGCGCGCCAGCACCTGCTCAAGTTCCGCCACGATCTGGAGCCCGCATTTGCTGACCTCAAGGTCGAGCTCCTGGTCTCGCGGCAGGGCGCGGCAGAGCGCCGGCGAGTACTGGCGGCGGCCGCCAGCAACCAGTGCGGCCTGCTGGTGGGAACCCACGCCGTGATTGAGGAATCGGTCCAGATGGCCTCGCTGGGTCTGGTCATCGTCGACGAACAGCACCGATTCGGCACCTCTCAGCGCGAGCTCCTGCGGACCAAGAGCGGGAGCTCACATCCCCATTTTCTGGCCATGACGGCAACCCCCATTCCGCGCTCGCTGGCCCTGGCCTTGTATGGGGAGATGGAGCTATCGATCATGGACGAGATGCCCCCCGGCCGGGCCCGGGTGGAGACCCAAGTCCGTCTGGGCGAGGATCGGGCGGAGGCCTACGAACTGATTCGACGCGAGGTAGCGCTGGGCCACCAGGCATTCATCATCTGCCCCTTGGTGGAGGAGTCCGAGGCGTTGGCGGTAAAGGCGGCCACGGCCGAGTTCGACCGCCTCCGCCAGGACGTCTTCCCCGATTTGCGCATGGCCCTGGTGCACGGCCGCATGCGCGACAAGGACCGGGTCATGGAGGCCTTTGGCTCTGGTCTGGCGGACGTGCTGGTGGCGACGCCGGTGATCGAGGTCGGAGTCGATGTGCCCAACGCCACGGTCATGGTGGTGGAGGGGGCGGACCATTTCGGGCTGGCCCAGCTGCACCAGTTTCGGGGGCGGGTGGGGAGGGGCAGCGCCCCGGCGCACTGCCTACTGCTGGCTGACGAGGCGGGGGTCCGCGGCCTGGACCGTCTGGAGCTCATGACCCGAATCTACGACGGCTTCGAGTTGGCCCGCGAGGACATGCGGCTCCGCGGCGCCGGCCAGCTGATGGGCGCTCGTCAGCACGGCGTCTCCGACGCCGCAATGGACGCTCTGCTCTCACCCGAGCTCTTGAACGAGGCTCGCTCGGAGGCGGAGCTGCTGGCCCGCCAGGACCCCAGCTTCGAACGCTGGCCGGAGCTGCGAGCCGCCATCGCGAGGCGTTCTGAACGGATGTCGATAAGCTGAGTCGGATGCGGATGGCAACCGCGGCCGCCCCCAACCGGCTCACCTTCGTGCCCCCGCCCGACCCGCCTCGAGCGTGAGCCGCGCACGGCCCGGTCAGATTCGGATCCGGGGCGGACAGGCGGGGGGACGCGTGCTCAGCGCACCGGATGCGATTCGCCCCACCCAGGCCTTGGTGCGCGAGGCGATGTTGAACATGCTCGCCCCCTGGGTTCGCGGGGCACGAGTTCTGGACCTCTTCGCCGGCAGCGGTGCCCTGGGCCTTCAGGCCCTCTCTGAGGGGGCCGATTTCGCCACCTTCGTCGATCGCGCCCCAGACTCGGTGGCGGCCATTTCCGCCAACCTCGACCGGCTCGGCTGGGCGGAGCGCGCCCAGGTCGTGGGGCTCGACTGCAGGGCCTGGTTGACCCTTCACCCAGCGCAGGTGGCGGAAGTCGGCATCATGCTCTTGGACCCGCCCTACAATGACCCCGTCTTGGAGGCTGTACTGAACGTGCTGGACGGGCTTTGCTCGCCCGGAACGCGGGTCGCAGTCGAGCACGCGCGGGGGCACCCGCTGCCCCCTCTGAACCGTCTGGTGACGATTCGCGATCGACGCTACGGCGTGGCCCGGGTCAGTCTGCTGGAGATGCGGTGAGCCGGGTCGCGGTGTACCCGGGGAGTTTCGACCCGGTCAGCAACGGGCACCTCGACGTGGTCATGGCCGCCCTCGACCTTTTCGATCTCGTCATCGTGGCGGTCTTGGACAATCCCGAGAAGCGGTCTCCGCTCTTCAGCGCCGAGGAGCGGGTCGAGATGCTGGCCGAGGCACTCTCCGACCAGCCTCGTGCCCAGGTCCGGAGCCTGCGCGGCCTGACCGCCGACTTCGCCCACAGCCAGGGCGCGGTGGCCATCGTCAAGGGACTGCGCAGCGGTTCCGATTTTGATTCGGAGTTGCAGCAGGCGATGATGAATCGATCGCTGGCGCCCTCGGTGCGCACCGTTTTCCTGCTCTCGCAGCCCACCCACGCGCATCTGGCGTCGAGTATTCTCAAGGACGTCGCCGCCCACCACGGGGACGTTTCCGGATTCGTGCCCGCCGGGGCCGCCCGTCGGCTGAAGGAGAAATTCAACTGAAGGTCGACGAAGTCTTAGATCGATTTGAATACCTGGTTCAACACGCGCGGCACGTTCCCTTTTCGAGTCAGGTCATGGTCGACGAGGACGAGATGATGGACTTGGTCGATCAGTTTCGCTTCAGCCTCCCAGAAGAGATCAAGCAGGCCAATTGGACGGTTCAGGAGCAGCAGCGCCTGATCGCCGAGGCTCACGCCGAGGCGGCCCGGATCATGAATCGGGCCAACGAGCGCTCGGAGGAGGCGGTGACCGACCACGAGATCCTGCGCCGCGCCGAGCGGCAATCGCAGCAGACGCTGCGGGACGCTCAGGTACGCGCCGACCAGATCATCCGCGAGGCCGAGGAATACGCGCTGGAACAATTGCAGCAGCTCGAAGCCCACCTCGGCCGAACCCTGTCCACCGTCAAGCGCGGCGTGGAGGCGCTGCAGGCAGGCCAGCCCGCGGTGGGCGCGACCGAGCCCGGCGCGCAACCCGGGGAGCCCCCGCGCCAAGCCCACTTCTGACCCTCGGAGCGCAATTCCGGTAGACTCGCTCTTCGCTCATGGGACTGCCAAAGGTAAAACTTTCGAAGGGCCGAAAAGGCCGCCGCCGCTCCCATCTGGCGCTGCATCTGGTGGACCTCCAGCCCTGCCCGCAGTGCCGCAAGCCGCGTCGCCAGCACACCATCTGCCCCAACTGCGGTCACTACGCCGGGCGTGAGGTCCTGAAGACCGATTAGCCCTCTGGTCTAGCGCTTGGCTGGAATCGCCCTCATTTTCCCGGGCCAGGGATCGCAGCTCCCGGGCATGGGCGCCGAACTGCTGGCGGATCCAGAGCTTGAGCAACTGGCGCGGAGCTGCTCATGGGCGGCGGGCGTGGATCTGCACCACCTGCTGGTGGACGCGACCGAGGATGAGTTGCGCTTGACGCAGAACGCTCAGCCGGCGCTCTTATTCGTCGGCATGGGGCTGACGCGGTTGCTGCGCCGACGCGGCGTTGTGGCCGTGGCCAGCGCCGGCCACTCTGTGGGCGAATACGCGGCCCTGGATGCGGCGGGGGCGGCATCGTCGGAGGACCTGATGCTGGCGGTGGCCGAGCGGGGCCGCGGCATGGCCTTGGCCGCGCCGCCGCAGGCGAGTTCGATGCGAGCCGTGCTGGGCATCTCCGCCGCCGCCGTCGAGAGGGCTCTGAAGGGCCTCCCGGAGGTGTGGCCGGCCAACTACAACACACCCACCCAGACCGTCATCGGGGGCACGCTGGCGGGATTGGAGGGGGCGGAGGGTCGATTGATCGAAGCGGGCGCCAGGCGCATCCTGCCGCTCAACGTGGCCGCCGCTTTCCACACCCCGCTCATGGTCCCGGCGGCCAACCGTCTGCGGGAGGTCCTCGACCGGGTCGGGTGGGAGGAACCGGTCTGGCCGGTGGTGGCCAACCTGACCGGGCGCGTGCATCCCGGACCAGAATCGTTTGCCAAGTTGCTCCAGGGCCAGCTGAGTCAGCCCGTGCGCTGGGCCGACTCGGTTGCCCAGCTGCTCGCCTTGGGGGCCGACGTGTTCTTGGAACTGGGTCCCCGCCGAGCCCTGACGGGGATGATGAAAGAGTTGGCGCCGGCGGCTCGGGCCCAAACCGTGGCCTCGCCAGGGGCCGTCGCCGAACTGGATCTTGATGCGCTCTTGGGCGCCGGGGAGGCGCCACAGCACCCGCCCGGGATCGGCTGATACAGTAGGTCAGCAATTTCGGACCCACAAGGAGGGTGTCACCAGTTTGGAAAATAAGCTCAGCCTCGAGGACTTCAAGAACATCGTGATCGAGCGCCTCGGCTGCGAGCCGGAGCAGGTCACCATGGACGCCTCATTTCAGGAGGATCTGAACGCGGACTCTCTCGACCTCGTCGAGCTCATCTACGCCTTTGAAGAGAACACCGGGCTCGAGATACCCGACGAGGACGCGGAGCGGATCACAACCGTGGGTCAGGCGTGGGAGTACATACAGGAGAAGTCCGGCTCATAGCCAAGACCGAAGGCGTCCGGGGGCGCCGCCTGGTGCAGGATCCGCAGTTACCGGTGGGCAGCCTGGACGACCTCCAGGCGCAAATCGGTATCGCCTTCAAGCACCCGGACCTGCTGCGCGAGGCGCTCACCCACAGCTCATTCGCCAACGAGAGTCCGCACGTCTCGCCGGTGGACAACGAACGCCTGGAGTACCTGGGCGACGCCGTCCTGCAGCTCATCACCGCCGACTACCTGTTCAAGAACCGCCCCGACGCCCAGGAGGGCGAGATGACGCAGGTCCGCTCGGCGATGGTCAACACCAATACCCTGGCGGCGCTTTCCGAAGAGTTGAAGATGGGCGACTACCTCTATCTCGGACGCGGCATCGCCAAGGCCGGTGGGCGCAATCTGCGCTCGCTTTTGGCCAACGCCTTTGAGGCGGTCTTGGGCGCGGTCTTTCTGGACGCCGGTTTCGACGCCGCCTACCACTACTACCTGGACCGCTTTCGGGCCCTGCCCGAACCGGTCGACAACGAGAACTACAAGGGCCGCCTGCAGCAGGTGGTGCAGGAGACTTACGGGCAGACGCCCTATTACGACTCGGGCGGGGCCCGCGGCGGGCGCACCCGTGAATACACCGCGGTCGTCTACGCCGGCGCCGAATCACTCGGCGCTGGTCACGGGCTGACCAAGCAGGAGGCCGAGCAGCAGGCGGCCAAAGAGGCGCTGGAGAAGATCGAGGCGGCCGCCTCGCCGCCGCGCCGGCGACGGGCTTTGGCCCCGCCCTCAGCGGGGGACCAGGAGATCGCCCCGTCTTCCGACTTGGCCCCCCCGGCCGGGCCCGATCCGACTCCGCCGGCGGACTTAGGGGAGCGGCCCGAGGTCGCCGCTGAGGCCCCGACCAAGGCGCCGCCGCGCCCCCGGCGGCGCCGAAGTGCCGCGGCCACGCCACGCCTTGAGTCCGAAGTGGAACCCGCCGCCGCGCCACCCCTTGAATCCGAGTCGGACCCCGCGCCCCAGCCGCCCCCGGCCCCCGCCCCGGCCCCCGCCCCGGCCCCGGCCCCGGTCTCTGCCTGGGCCCAGCCGCCGGCGACCGATCCGGTGGTGCCCGCCTCGGGTCAATGGGGCTTGCCAGCCCCCGCCCCCAGGGCGCCAGACCCACCCCCACTGCCGCCCAGCACGGTGCCTCCCGCCGCTCCCCCTGCCAGCGCTCCCGGCCCGGCGCCCCGGGGGCGGCGGACCCGACCTCCCAGCACGGAGTAGCCCGGCCAAGGCTGAACGCACATGTAGTGTGCGTGGTGTCAATGAGCCACCACATCTGCTAAGTTGGGCCCGCAGATGCAGCTTCGCTCCATCACTCTCAGCGGCTTCAAGACGTTCGCCCGACGAACCGAGATCCGGTTTGACTCGGGCGTGACCGCCATCGTCGGCCCCAACGGTTCCGGCAAGAGCAATACGGTCGATGCATTCAAGTGGGTGCTGGGCGAGAGTCAGGCCAAGGATCTGCGCGGCCGGCGCATGGAGGAGGTCATCTACGCGGGCGGCGAGCGCCGCCCCCGAGCGAGCGCCGCCGAGGTCACGATCGTGATCGACAATTCGGATCGGCGCATTCCCGTCGACTACCTTGAGGTGGCCATCAAGCGGCAGGTCGATCGGGGCGGAGCGAGCGAATATTTCCTCAACGAGACCAGGATCCGCCGCCGCGACCTGATTCAGATGCTGGCCTCGACCGGTCTCACCACCGACAGCTACTCGATCGTCGACCAGCGCGACATCGAGTCGATCATCAGCTCCACCCCCGAGCAGCGCCGGCAGCTGATCGAGGAGGCGGCGCGGGTGCGCGGGGTCAAGGCCAAACGCGGCGAGGCCATCGATCGGCTGCGGGAGTTGGCCACCAATCTGGTCCGGTTGGAGGACCTCAAGGCAGACGTTGAACCGCGCCTGGAGCAGGTCCGCGCCCAGGCCGCGGCCGCAACTGAAGCCGACCTGGCGCAGCGGCGGCTGGAGGTCCTGCGGGGCAGCATCGTCTACGAGCAGTGGCGGCAGGCCCGCGACCTGCAGCGTCGGCAGCAGACTCAGATCGCGGCCCTGGAGCGGCGCCTGGCCGAGGCCGCGAGCGCGATCGAGGCCTCCGAGGGTCTCCACAGCCGGGCGCGGGCCGCGCTCGAGGCGGCTCAGAATCAGCGTCTGCAACGGCAGCGTCTGATTGGCGATCGTGAGCTGGCGGTGGCGGGCGCCGAGCACGCGCTGGCGCTGGCCGAAGAGCGCGCCCAGAGCCAGGCGGCGCTGGCGACGCAGGCGGCCGGGGAGCGGGCCGAGTTGGAAGCCCGGGCGGCCGCGCTGGCCCTGCGCAGAACCGAGACCGAGGACCTCCTCAGCGCCGCCACCGCCGCCATCGACGCGATCAGACCTCCCCTCAGCCCTCCCCCAGCGGCCGATGCCGAACTGCCCCGGAGGGCCCAGGCGGAGGCCGAAAAGGCCCGCCGCCGGTTGATCGACGCGGTCGCCGCGCGGGGAGCGCTGGAAACCCGCCTGCGCTTTCTGCGCGATTCGGTGGCCAGCCTGGAAGCGCGGGTGGCGCCCGCCGAAGCCGGATTGAGGGCCGCCGGCGAGGGTCTCAAGGAGGCACAGGAGGCAGCCCAACTGGCGACCGAGGCGGCCACGCGCCTAGCCGCGGCGGAGGCGGAGTTGGCGGCCCTGGAGGCGCTGCGGCCGGCGCCCCCGGAAGGCCTCCAGCGACTCGGCGACGTGCTGGCCCCCAGATCCGGTGCGGAGCCCTTCCTGTCGGCGGTCTTGGGCCCCCTGTTCAGCGCCTGGGCGGCACCCGACCGCGAAACCGCGGAGCGCACCGTCGCACAGGCCGTCGAGCAGGTGACGGTCTTCTTCCCGGAGCCGGGGGCCGCCACCGAACCGGACTCGGTCCTCGATCAAGTCCGCTGCGATCCCGGTTTTGAAGCCCTCGGCCAACGGCTCTTGGGTTCTCTCGTGCCGGGTCGGGAGGTTGGTCTGGATGGGGTCCTACGCGTCCCCGGCATGATCCGCGGAGGTAACGACCCGAGCGTTCAGCTGGCCGTGCGCCGCCGCACGGTGATGGCGGAACTGGAGGCCGCGAAAAAGCTGGCCGGCCTCCAATCGAGTAGCCAGGAACGGCTGGCTGAAGCCCAGATGAGGTTGCAGACGCTGCGCTCGGCGGCGGCCGAGCGGGGCCGGCTGGATGAAGAGCGCCGCCAGCTCGAGCTGGGGGCCGCCGAACAGACCGGTCTCGAGGCGTCGGCGCCGGCCCTCCAGGAGGCGGCGGAGCGGGCCGAGGCCGCGGCCTTGGAGCTGCGCCAAGCCCTGACCGAGGGCGAACAGCGGATGGCCCAATACCGGGCCGAGGTGGGGCGGGCGAGTCAGGAGAAGGCGCGAGCGGAGGATCGGCGGCGAGACCTGACTCGACAGCGGCAGGCCATCGATCAGGAGCTGCTGGCGCTTGGTTCGGCCCTGGCCGACCGCGACCAGAAGGCCAATTTGGCCCGGGTCAAGATGGCGGAACTGGCCGCTATGGGGCCGGCCCAGCTTGCTGCCCTCCAGCAGGCGCGGTCGGAGCTGGCCCGGGCGGAGGAGCGGTCGCCGGAGGGAGAAGTGGAGCTGGCGGCCGCCGCCAAGGAGCTGACGGTGGCTGAGGAGGCCCGCGTCGGGGCCAGGATCTCGGCTTCGCGCCTGGAGGGCAGTCTCCAACTCCTGCGGCGCGAGCACGAGGGGGTGGTGCAGGAGATGAACGCCCTCCGGGCCCAGATGCCGGAGGGGATGACGCCCGACGAGGTCCCCGGGGGCAAGGCGCGGGAGCGCGAGATGCGCCAGTTGGAGCGGCGCCTGGACGAGATCGGACCGACCAATCCCCTGGCCGAAAGCGAGGCCCGCGAGCTGGAGGAGCGCTACCAGACGCTGGCCACCCAACTGCAGGACATCACGCTCGCCCGGGCCGACCTGGAGCAGCTGATCGGACGCCTGCGGGCGGAGGAGGACGAGCGCTATGGGGCCGTGTTCGGAGCCGTTGCGGCCGGCTTCCTGGAGCTATTCCAGGAGCTCAGCGGGGGCGGCAAGGCCTCCTTGCGGCACACCGCGGGCAGCGACGGCCCGCAGAGCGGGGTCGAGATTCTGGTCCAGCCGCCGCGCAAAAAAGCCCAGAACCTGACCCTCCTCAGTTCCGGGGAGCGCTCCCTCACCGCCCTCGCCCTGGTCTTGGCGCTGGAGGCGGTCAACCCGGCCCCCTTCACCATCCTGGACGAGGTCGACGCCGCCCTCGACGACGCCAACGTGGGCCGCTTCGGCCTGCTCCTGCAGCGCCTCGGCAGCGAGCGCCAGCTGCTGGTCATCACCCACAATCACGCCACCATGGCTACCGCCTCGAATCTGTTTGGGGTCCATCTGGACGAGAGCGGCTGCTCCCACCTGGTCTCGGTCCGGTTGGAGGATGTGAGCGGCCGCGACAAGGGGCGGTCGGCCCAGAGCGCATGAGGGTGGCCGGGGGGCCCGGCCGCGGTGGCGATTCGGTCGGCTCGACGACAATGACTCGGTGAGCTCGCTTTGGCAGCGCGTCGCGGGCCGAACCCATGACCTCTTCAAGGACGGGCTGCGTGCCCTCTCGGGGCCGCTCGACGACTCCTTCTATGTTGAATTGGAGGAGGTCCTGATCCGCGCCGACGTCGGTCCGGCGAGCGCGGCCCGGCTCTGCGCGGGTGTCCGCGGGCGGTCCCCCAAGACCAGGGCGGAGGCGGCCCAGGCTCTGCGTGCGGAGGTGGTGGCGATGCTCTCGCTGCGCCAGCGACGCCTGCGCGTGGACCAGGTGCCGGCCTGCGTGCTCATTTATGGGGTCAACGGGGCGGGCAAGACGACCACCGCGGCCAAGCTGGCTCGACGCCTCAAATTGGAGGGAAGAAACCCGCTCCTCATCGCCGCCGATACGTTTCGCGCCGCCGGCATCGAGCAACTCGAGATCTGGGCGGAGCGGGTCGAGGTGCCCTGCTTCGCTGGTCGCGCCGGAGGCGATCCGGCCGCGGCCGTGTTCGACGGCCTGGCCATGGCTGTGGCCAGGGGTCACGGAGTGATCGTGGTCGACACCGCCGGCCGCCTGCATACGCAGCAGAACCTGCTCGGCGAGCTCGCCAAGGTGGGCCGGGTGGCGGCCAAGGCGCTGCCCGGCGCGCCCCACGAGTCGCTCCTGGTGCTGGACGGCAACCTCGGGCTCTCCAACCTCTCCCAGGCCCAGGCCTTCAATCGGGCGGTGCCCGTCAGCGGTCTGGTCGTGACCAAGTTGGAGGGGAGCGCCAAGGGCGGAGCGCTGATTTCGATTGAATCCGAGCTCGGGGTACCGACCAAACTGATCGGGTGCGGGGAGGGCGTCGACGACCTGCTGGCCTTTGATCCGGTCGCCTACGCAGAGGGGCTATTCAGCGAGTGAGCATCGCCGATCCCCACTGCCACACCGTCGCCTCGGATGGCATGGCGACGCCGCGGGAACTCATCGCCGCCGCCCTCTCGGCCGCTATCGACCTGATCGCGGTCACCGATCACGACACCATGCACAACGTCCAAGAATGCGTGGAGCGCGGCGGTGAAGCCGGCTTGATGGTGGTTCCGGGCCAGGAGGTCACCACCGCCTGGCCCGCCCAGACGCACCTGCTGGCCTGGTTTCTGGAGCGCCCCATTAAGAGCGGCATGTCGCTCTTGGACACGGTTCGGGCGGTGCGCGACCAGGGTGGACTGGTGATCATTCCCCACCCTTTCATGCCCACCTATTTCGCCTCCTGCCAGCCCGGCATGCTGCGCCGCCTGATCGAGGTCGAAGCAGTGGATGGAATCGAGATCGTCCACACCGCGCCCATGGGGGGGCCCCGCCAGCGCCGGCTGGAGGCTTTCTATGCCCAGCATCGTCAGCGCCTGGGGGCCGCCATCGGATCGAGCGATTCTCACTTCGGTGGCCACGATTTGGGGGGTGCGCTGACCGCGTTCGAGGGCCAGACGGTGGCCGACTTTCGGGCGGCCGTGGAGTCGGGCCAGACCACGGCGGCGCGCGGCCGACCCCGCCAGGTGCCTGCCACTTTAGCCCTGCGGCAGCAGGGGCGAAGCCTGGTCTCCCTGCCCCTGCGCCGTTTGCTGGGCCAGCTCCCATAGGAGGCCTCCCGAGGGGGGTAGAAACCGGGGCCAAACCGGGCCCAGACGAGCGCGCCGGGCGGCCCCAACGAGTTTCGAAAATGAGCGGACCGCCAGCGCCGACCGCGGGCGTTCAGTCCTCGGCGCCCAGCCCGAACATGGCGTCCAGATCGTGGCGCGAGAACTGCTGGAAGGCGACCATGGTGTGGGTGTCCTTGACCCCCTCCATCGAGGCCAGTTCGCCGGTCACAACCTCGGCCAACTGTTGCTGCCGGCGAACTCTGACCAGGGCCACGAAATCCCACTCGCCGGTGACACTGTAGACCTCGCTGACACCATTCACGGCGGCCAGGCGAGAGCCCAATTCAGCCAGCGCCGAACGCTTCGACTTGATCAGCAGCAGGGCGGTCAGCACGGCATTGAGAAGTCTAGGCCAGGGTCTGCCAGACTGATCGTCCCGTGCCCCTGGTCTTCGATGACCCCTCCTTCCCCGATCCCGGCTTCGCCGACCTCTACGCCCTCTTACCCGACGCCGAGGAGTTGGAGCCCTGGCTGGGCTGGGCCCGGGCCGGCGGCGGTCCGGTGCTCTATCTGGGCGCGGGGTCGGGCCGCCTGCTGGCGCCGCTGCGGCGGCGGGGAATCGATTTCGTGGCTGTGGACGCCCATCCGCTCATGGCCGACCGGCTGCGCCGGCGCCTGCCCG
>Ga0207933_1000452_pt1 | contig 40191 bp, 28 predicted proteins | sample NGESurdeep092012_4_FD_184488 | JGI IMG/M metagenome (GOLD analysis project Ga0207933, IMG submission 184488) | Arctic peat soil microbial communities from Barrow, Alaska - NGEE Surface sample F53-3 deep-092012 (SPAdes) | ecosystem: Environmental > Terrestrial > Soil > Wetlands > Peat ... | reverse complement strand
GCTACGATGGAATAGCCTTTCAGGCTACTTATTTTTTGGGTGTTGTCACCCTGTTGCCGTCGCCAATTGCGCAATGTGCGCCAATGTTATTGTGATTTGCTATACATTCAACGCCTTTGAAGCGTTCTTCAACCATTTTTCTTTTTGCAATCTTGAGCGTGAAAAAATTCGTCATTGAATCCGCTCGCGAGTCGAATAGAATCGCCGCTTCAATGGTTCGGGGCGTAGCGTAGCCCGACTAGCGCGCTGCTTGGGATGTCAAAAACGGCATTTTCTCCATTTTTATCTCTGCTGGGTAATGCTAGTTTTTACCAATAGCCACAATGGTTTTATGCGTTTTCTGGTTTAACTTTCCCTGAACAGTTTTTAACCTTGAAAATGGCAAATGATATAGAAAAGCATTCAGCTTCCCTGGCTTGAATTTCGGATACTGTTTCAACACGCAGTCATTATGGGTTTGAAACGGTGCGCCAGCACGTCAAATTCTTCACCACCGAGCCGGGCAGATTTCGCAAAATGGCCGGAGCCTGATTCTTTTTGAATTGGCTCCGGCCGTTGACAAGCACGCGGAGTGTTCAGCTTATTTGCGGCGGCGTAAAAAAAGAAGACCCGAAGCACCCAGCCCGCTAATAAGCGCCCAGGAGGAAGGCTCTGGAACCGAAGTTATTTCTATGCTGCTAATTTCCAAATTGTTGGCCGTATCGTTCGGCCCCGCTGAAAGGCCGTCGTATAGCCGGAAGTTGACATAATTGATCGCCCCCGAGTAGGTTCCATTATATGTGTAAGCACCGGATGGATTGCTTAATGGCGTCAGGGTGAGAGTATAGGCGGTCGCAGAATCCAGCGTGAGACTGAGATCCATGCCGGCCGCACCGGTGGTGGAAGAAGAAAGGGTGGTCGCATGGTCAGTGGGATCGTTGATACCCCAGTTATTTCCAAAGTAATTAAACACAGAGGCCCGAATTACTGAAGCATTGTTACCTGCAGCATTGTTGTCCGTGGCGTTATTGAACAAGACATCAAACCCGCCATAAAAATTATACGCGGTCGGATTCTGGATGACAGTCAGAAACGTCTGACCGACCTGCAACCCGCCGGGTTCAGTAATGGCACGCCCAGTATCACTAATACCAGAGCCTCCGGGCGCACTTCCAAGGTTGAACATTGTCCACGCCGTTCCGATGGAAGACAAGCTGCTCATCGTTTGTTGAGCACCCGGGTCGGCAGTGCCGCTGGGATCAGTAGTCCCATTAAAGCTCCAGGCTCCGAAGCCGGATCCTCCGTTTTGCCCCGCCGACCAGCCGCCGGAGTAGGTGGAACCGCTCGCGCTATCATAAGCGATCTGTGCAGAACCGATGGTTGTCATCATTGCCGTTGCGCCTGTCACCGCGCACGCCAGAGCGGCCCGACTGCCAATCCCGAACTGGATTCCCCTTTTCATTTTTCTAACCGGCGGGGGCGTGAATTCGATATTTCTGCTGCTAATGTTGAAATGACTTTTCATATTTGGTCTCCTAGCTGATAGGGTTTCGGTTATAGTATTGTTTATTATTTTTCTGGAACATTTGAATCTTACTAGAAACTAATTGTGCTCACAATAGCTCAATCGGACTACATGCCGACGGAAACTTAACCCGTCACGGAAATATATATCCAAGGCATTTCCGCCGCCTGGATGGAATTGGTTTCACTAACTCTCACTGCCTCCTTCCGGTTTCCGAATTGAGGAATCAATGGTATTCGAATGCCTTGAAAAATCGCTCAAGCCTCGGCAGATAAGGCTCCAAAAACTTCTGATAATTTCTCCAGCGGCCGACTGCTGTTCGGTAAAGCGGCTTTCGCACGTCCGCGTGGGACGGCGAATTCACCCGCTTCGTGCGCGCGTGCTCGTAAAACTTCAGCACGTTGTCCTCGAAGCCCACGCCCAGATAACCGAGCACGGACCGAGCTACCGCCGGAAGGTCGTCCACCATTTTTTCGTAGCGAACATACATCCATTGATTTCCCATGCGGGGAAGCATCTCCAGCCAGAATCCCATCACATTGGCATATTGATTTACCGTCCCCTCAAGACTCAAGTAGGAGGAACTGATCGGCGTGAGGGGCAGGGCTTGCATGAAGCAACTCACGACCACATCGCGCGGGTCGCGAAGCGCAACGAGGAATTTTGTCTCGGGGAAAACCCGCACCACCATTGGAATCATTAAATTCAACGCCGGGTTCTTGTCCACCAGTAGGCGACTGCCGATTTTCCGGCGCAGGAACAGTTCGGTGCAACGGAAATAATTTTCACGCGCATGGCAAATGAGGCTTGGCGGAACCGAGTCGAGTGCCTGGAGGATACTGGTTCCCTCCGGAAAATCCCGAAGGAGAGGCAGATAGGCATCGTCGTGCATCATCTTCGTTTCTTCGGCGGTGGTCACATCGGTGTGCGCGTCAAGCACCTGCTCGAGGAGAGTTGTGCCCGAGCGCGGATGACCGCAGAGCAGCGCGATGCGCCGGAGCGGTTGGAGTTTGGCGGCGTCGGCACGCCAGCGCTCCATGACCGCCGTGGTAATGGTCTGCTCCATTTCCTTGGCGCGGCTTTGCATGTGCTGAAGAATGGTGGCGTGAGGCGCTGCATGAACGCGTAGAAGCGCCTTCGCTTCCAACAACGCGGACATGGCTTCATCATAGCGGCCCTCGCCGTCCAAGATCGCAGCCAGTTCGTATAGCGTGCGCACACGCACCGAAGTGCCAACTGCGGGATGTGTGAGGAGATTGCGGAAGATCGGCTCGACCTCCTGGCTCATGCCGCGCAGACGCTTGACCACCCCCGATTCGAACAGCACGCGAGGGTCCTTTCGATCAATCTGTGCCGCGCGCTCGATGAGTTCGGCAGCCTCGTCAATACGCTTGTCACGAAGGTAAATGTCTGCCAAGTTGATCAACGAGTCTATTGAAACGCCCTTCTTCTGATTGGCGCGATCGAAATATTTGATGGCCAGGTCGGGATTGTCGAATTCCAGACAAACTTTCCCTGCCGCCCCAAGAGTTTGGGCACGGGCCTGCGAAATCTTCACCGCTTTTTCAATAAAGCGCTCGGCCGCAGGATAGTCGTAACGTCGCCCGTAGGCACGCGCGAGGTCAAGGAGAAGGATCGGGTTGTGTGGCTCTTTGTGGGTCGCCTGTTCAATTAAGCCGATACTTCTCTGGTAATCCTGTAGTTCCCATGCCTCTTCGGCTTCGCGGTAAAGTCGTTGGATCGCCAGATTAGTTTTATCTTGGTGCGAACGATTCATTTCGGATACATGGACTTGATTCTTGAGGGCGGGACTGGAAATGTCTATTATATTTTGGTTTGAATGCGTTTCAATTGATGACAAACTGGAAACGTTACAAGACCAGTGGCTCTGGTCGCCAATGCCACATACGTTTGCCCTGCGCGAGTTCAAAAATGAAACGCAATTTAACGACGAAATATATTCTGGTAACATTCGCTTGCCTGTTGCTGACGCTGCACTGCACGTTAGCCGCCGATTTTCCCACCAGTCTGGCCAATGGCGATTTTGAAAACGGGCTGAACGGTTGGCAGGCGGAAGGCGATGTCAAGCTGGAGACAACCGCGCCGATGGAGGGCAACGCTTCACTGCGCATCGGTCCGGGCATCGGGTCTGTTTCCCAGCGCGTGCGGACTGGCAACGGCGATCATCTTGAAGTCTCGGTCATCGTCAAATCAGAACCAACAAACACGGCAGATTTGATCATCCGCTATCTGGACAAGAACGGGCGGGAATTGATGCGGTTGGATTCCGCGAGTGACATCAAGCTTGACGACAAGGTGAAACCGGGGACGCTTGGTTTTTACATGAAGGAGCATCCGCTCACCGCCGATGTCGAAGTAATCATTTCCAAGAAAAATTCGGGCGGTTATGTCCTCGCGGACCAGGTCAAATTTGTCGTCTCGCATGACAACTCACCGGAACTTAAACCGACTTGTAACCTGGATCAATACATGCAGCCTTTCTGGCAAAGCAAAACGATCTACAACGAGACTGTGCTGATGTTCTCCAAAAACGGCCAGCCCGCCACCGGCCGGCTGATGTTCAAACCGTCGCGGATCATCTCGGTTAAAAATTACGGACTTACCACGAACTATACCGAGGGAACGGACTACACCTTGGACGGGCGCGACTTGATTTGCACTCCATCATCCCGCATAATAGAGGTAAAGGACGTAAATCTACTTAAAGAAGAGTTCAGTTGGAACGAGATGACTGGCAAGCAGATCGCGGTGACCTACGAACACAACGACACTTGGACGGGACTGGTGCAAAACTTCGTTGGCGACAGCCTGCCGAACACGATGAAGAAACTCCGCGCTGCTGCACCGTTGCGGATAGTGGCTTACGGCGATAGCATCACTTTCGGATTGGGTGAAAGCCGGCTGATGCACATTCCACCCTACATGCCGCCGTATCCGGAACTGTTCGTCGCCCGGCTGAAACAAATTTATCACGACGACGCCATCCGACTTTTTAACTCCGCCCAAAGCGGCGCGACTTCCGATTGGGGCGCGCGAATGGCCGGCCGCATGGTGGCATCGCTGAATCCGGATCTGGTAACAATCGCGTTCGGTCAGAATGATTTCTGGAGCATTCCGGCGGACACGTTCGCAAACAACATCTCCAACATTATCCAAACAGTGCGCACGAAAAATCCGCGCGCGGAATTTCTGCTGGTTTCCACCCTGCGCTTTGATCCCGCCTACACGACCAATGCCGGATATTGGAAACTGGTCGGTGAATATGAGGCAAAGCAAAAGAGCATGGTTGGCCTTGGCGTGCAATTCGTGGATATGACCGCCATCAGCGAGGCAGTTTACGCGGCAAAAAAGCCGAAGGATTGCATGAACGATCCATTGCATCCGGATGATTTTCTTGCCCGTTGGTATGCCCAGAGTCTAGTGGCGGCGTTGGACCCGGCTTCTGGCCGGCGCGTCACAGTCAGCGGCAATTAGGTGTCGGATGAGAAAAGCGGGGCGAAGGGTTCTCAGTGCCCAAATTTGGACGCGGTTCATTGTGCCTGGAGATAAATCAAATCGGAGGCTCCGAGGCCGTTCAGTTCCACCTTCAGCCCTTCAGTCATCAGCTTCGCGCCCATGACCTGGTTGAACGCCACCGATCCGTCCTCGGACCAGACTTTGTAGGAAGCGGCGTGATCGAGTCCCTTTAATCTAAAAACATGGCTCGTTTCGGCCGCCTTGGCGCCGCGAAATGCGAAGACGATTCCTTTGCCTGATTGGGAATTAAAGTATTGCATTCCATCCCAACGGGCCTCATCGGGCCGGGACGAAATGTGAAACAAGTTGCCGTGGTTGATGAGCGGACGAATCCATTTTTTGTAAATCTCTATCTGTCGCCGCGCGGCGTTGTGCTGTTCGTCCGACCACGCCCTGGTGTCGCACATGAGCGTGCACCAGCCCATCATGCCGCTCCGCAGCATCGTCTTGAATGTGGCCAGTGACGGCCCCGGCTGGTTTTCGATGTAGCATTCACACATGGAAGGCGGCAGCGGATAGCTGGCATCGTAAAACGCGCGCCGGTTGCTTAGCGGATCGTAGGTGTCAGTGATGCTGATGTAATGCACGCGGCGGACGATGCCGAAATCCACCGTGTGCCCACCATTCACGCAATCTTCGAAAAGCAGATGAGGATACTCCTTGCGCAGTTGATCATACACCGAGTAGTAGCCGCGGGCCGCATGATAGGCAATGTCCCCCGGCGACGTAGTGTGGCCGTGGTCGGTCCGGTCGCACTGATCAACAATCATGAACTGATCGTGTTCAAGGAGATCGAGTTTGCAGGAAGTCACGATGCGTCTTAATTCATTGAGACACCAGGCGCGGGCCGGTGCATCACCGAGACAGACGGTGGCACCGGTAAAAGCGGATGGCTTCCAGTTCGCCGGGTAATCGTGCGTAAACCAATCGCGTTGCTTCGGGTTTGTCACCGCCAGCGTTTCCATGCCACGCGACTCCGTCCCACCCTGTGTCCAGCCCACCCAGAGCCCGAACAACATTCCCTTGCTGTGAGCGTAATCACTCACCGGCGCCAGGCCGTGGGGAAACTTCCCGGGATCTGGATACCAGTCGCCCACGGCGCGAAACCAGCCGGCGTCGATGTGAAACAACTCGACACCCAGCGCCGCCGAATCGTCGATCATGTGCCGCGCCATGGCTTCGTCCACCGCCAGGCCGCTGCCCCAACTGTTATTCACGACCAGGGGATAACGTGCATCCGGCACTGGTGGACGCAAATGCGTCGCGACAAAGCTATGCAACCGGTTGGCGCCATCATCTACGTCGCCGCGATAACAGCCGACAAACAGGGTGGGAGTCACGAAACGTTCGCCGTCCGCCAGACGACTGCGAAAGTCGCGCTCCGAAGGATCCAACCCAGCCGTGATGCTCACCTTCAACGGTTGTCCTGCGGCGCTCACGTCGAAGCCCACGCGCCCGCTGAATTCGATGCCAAAATATACGCCCGCACTTCCAGTCACATCGTGAATAGACATCCAGGGGATCATCTCGCGGTTTTCCGCATACGGAGTTGAACGTCCGTTGAACCGGTAGCCATCATTGATCGGTTCACGATGCGTGCCAGCATCCGAAGGCCGGTCACCACCTTTTTCCACCCACCAGTTTTCCAGGGAATGTTCAGCCGGCGCGGTCAAGGTCAGGGCGAGGCTGGGCTGCAGGGGCACTTCGATCACCTGGCCGCTCCGGTTCACGATTTCAAAATGATGCTCGACCGGTCCCGGACCGGGCTGCGCCTGCCAGATGGAAAGCAGTTCCAGTTTTGGTTCGCTGGAAATGAATTGCAGGGTTGTTTCGCCGACAGTGTGGCTTCCTAGTTTGCCTAAAAACTTCCAGCGCACCGGTTGGGAAGTGTTGTTGATGAATATATGGTCCAGCAAAGGAAAGCGAACCGATCTTCCAATCCAGTTCGATGCATTTCCGGTGAAGGATAACGACGTGATGGCCAGTTGATCGGCGTTGGCCGTCACCGTCAGCGAAGTATCGGCGGTTTTGAGCGCCCATCGCTGCTGCGCGTGAACAACAGGCGTTACCGCTAAAACGAGCGCGAATTGAATAATGCGTGCTGTAGTCATTGAAGCATGCTCCAGTAATTTTAAAAGGTGCAGTTTAAGCTGGCCCACTGGACAAAAATGCAAACATGGGCAAATCAATCCAAGCCCGCAACCTCGGAGTAGTCGGATTTTCATATTTTCCCGATCCTGCCGGTGAGGGGCACTCCTTTACTATATCCGCAGACGCCCAAGCATTGAAGTTATTTTGATTGCTCAATCGGACTATTGCTCCAAGGGACATGAATCTGATTCACTCGTTTGGCCGCAAGCGCTGTTCCTCCAAGAATAATGGCTTGGGAACCGTCAACAGGCCAAGTTTATCATGCGAACAATTTTTATCACAATGAGCCTGCTGGCGTTGAGTCTTCTACGCGACGTGGCGGCCACGAACGCCCCATTTTCCATCCAGCAACACGATGGCATTTTCTGGCTGGCCAAACCCGACGGCGAACGTTTTTTTTCGCTGGGCGTTTGTTGCGTCAATCAAGGCGAGTCGCGCAAAGAATTCAACCCGACAAATCCCGGCTATGCGGCGTTCCAGCATTACGCGAATTCAAATCGTTGGGCTGCGGCCACGCTGAAGCGGCTCAAGTCGTGGCAGTTCACGACCGTTGGCGGATGGAGCGATTACGCGGCGTTGAAAAACAATCACGATGCGGACGTGGCTTTCATTCCGATGCTGGCCGTCGGCATGTCTTGCGGCGTCCCGTGGCGGGACATGTGGGACACAAATATCATCGCGCAAATGTATAAAATCGCACGCCACCAGATTCTGCCGCTGCGCGACGATCCGCGCGTGCTCGGATATTACAGTGACAACGAAATGGGCTGGTGGAACGCGGCGCTTTTCAAACTAACTCTCGAGCAGCCGCCCACGAGCGGCCAGCGGCAACGGTTGCTGCAACTGCTCCGCGAGACTTATCACAACAACTGGTCTGAACTACTTAAAGATTTCGAGCCGGATAGCGTCGGAAGCTTTAATGAACTTGATCAACACGGAATGCTCTATCTTCGGCCCGGCAGCAAAGGTATTTATACTTACCGCCGCTTCCTTGGCTTGATGGCTGCCCGTTACTACTCGCTCGTGCGCGAAATTATTCATACCTATGACTCGCGGGGATTAGTTTTGGGCGACCGTTACCAATCTTTTTACTATCCGGAAGTAGCGCGAGCGGCCGCTGCGTCCGTGGATGTGATTTCCATGAATCTTAACGCGGCATGGAACGACGGTTCTTTCCCTCGCTTCTATCTGGATACGCTGCATGCGTTGAGCGGCAAGCCGATTTACGTAAGCGAGTTTTATATGTCTGCCGAGGAAAATAGCACCGGCGACAAAAATGATTGCAGCACCTTCCCGGTAGTGGCAACGCAAAAGGAACGCGCCGCCGGATTTCGCAATACCGTAGAGGCTCTTGCGCGATTGCCTTATGTCGTCGGCGCGGATTGGTTTCAATACTACGACGAGCCAGCGCATGGACGTAGCGACGGAGAAGATTACAACTTCGGACTGGTGGACATTCACGACCAACCTTATGAAGCGCTTACGGCAACGGCGCGGTCGCTCAATCTGGAGGCAATCAAAAGCAAGTCGCGCGCCGCGCGTCCTGACGCTTCGCTTGGAGTGCCGCCGGCGCCGCCGGATCCGCTCGGGCATTTTACCATCCGGCTGGCGCTCAAGGATTGGGATCGTGAACGCGGATTTGTGAAAACGGTCTCGGAATTTCCGGTTGCGGACTTGTATGTGTGCTGGGACAGCAAAGCAGTTTATCTGGGACTGTATGCGCAGGACATCACCGACGCGGATTATTATCGTGACAAAATTGTGCCGTCGGTTGACCGCTCCCAATGGATTATTTTTCCCGGCAAAACTAAAAAACCGATTCATGTGGGAATCGGACCCGGCGAACCGCCGGTTTGTGACCAGGCTGGCATACGCGTGGTCAATCTGGCCGGCGAGTATATGAATACGCGCAATATTGCCGCCATGGAATTGCCCGCAAAGCTGTTCGGTAAAACGGAATTCAAACAGGGCGACACAATCGAATTTGATTCAACGTTTCTCTCACAATGCCGGGCGGACACCGTGGAGTGGAAAGGCAAATTTATTTTGCGCAATTAAAGGCGGCAGGTTCACCGTGCTTTGATGATGACGGTGGCAGACTTGAGTCCTGGCGAGCGGGCCTGAATGGCAATGTTTCCTTGTGTGCGGGATGATTGGACAATGGCAAGGCACAAGCCGTTGAACGCGCGACGTTGTTTTCCCTTGTCCGGCTCATGGCAACTTGGATCGCCATTGCCCAAGCCGATCAAATGTCCCGCGCCTGTGACATCGAAAGTAATCTCATTGTTCGCCACCGGAACGATGCGGCCCTGACTATCTACAATTCTCACAGTGACGAGCGCAACGTCCCCGCCGTCGGCGGTGAGGTTTGTCCGGTCAGGTGCAAGCATGATAGCTACAGGTTCGCCGGTGGTTTCCACCTTGGTTTCGGCGATGACGTTGTCTTTGTCGTCATAACCCGTCGCGCTTAAAGTGCCCGGCTCATATTTTACGTTCCATTGCAGATGCGAATATTGCGGCATGGTTTTTTTTCCGAGGCTTTGTCCGTTCAGGAATAATTCCACCTGCTTGCAATTGCTGTAACACCAAACGTCAATGCCTTGCCCCTGCCTGCCCGGCCAGTTCCAATGTGGAAAGATGTGCAGCACCGGTTGATCAGTCCACCAGGATTGATAGTAATAGAACACGTCCTTGGGAAAGCCGCAGGTGTCCAAGACGGCGTATTGGGAACTGACATCGGGCCACTCGAATGGCGTCGGTTCACCCCGATAATCAAAGCCACACCACACAAAGCCGCCCGCCATCCATGGACGTTTGGCAACCGCCTGCCATGCTTCTTCAGCAGTTTCAGCCCAATCGGGCGCGTTCACGTCATACGCCGAAACCTGGCAAAGTGCGGGGTCTCCCTCGTAATGGGCGGTGTCCGTGGGCACAGTGAATGGTTTGCAGGCATAGACGCCGCGCGTGCCGACTGCCGCCGCAATTTCCGTCGCGACAAAGGGTTTATTTGGAAACGCGCGATGCAACTGGTCGTAGGTCTTCGGGTGATAATTGAAACCCTGAACGTCCAACACTCTCGTCAAGCCGTGGCCGATGCCGTTGTTCATCGCAGCGGTGATTGGCCGGGTGTTGTCCAACTGCCGGATTAATTTTACCATGACGCGCCCCTGTTTTGCGCCCAGCTCACTGCCCTGTTCCTTTTCCTCGTTGCAGATGGACCAGAGCACGATGCCGGGATGATTCCGGTCCTGCCGCACGAGGCTGTCCAATTCGCCAAGGATTTCGGGTGAATCACCCAAGTGACGATTTTCCGCCATCACCAAAACGCCGAGGCGATCACAAGCGTCAAGAAGTTCGGGCGCCATCTCATTATGCGAAAAGCGCATGGCATTGGCGCCCATCTCCTTTAGTTTTTGCACGCGAAACTCCTGGATGCGATCCGGCAAGGCCACGCCCACCCCGGCGAAATCCTGATGGTTGCAGGTGCCTTTGATCTTGACCGGTTTGCCATTCAAAAAAAATCCGAGGTTTGCATCGAAACGAATCGTGCGCGCGCCAAAATCCGTGGTGATTTGATCAACCGTTTCTCCATGAATCAATACGCTGGTGCGGAGATGATAGAGATAGGGATGCTCGCAAGACCATAAATTCGCATTGGACAACGCGAGCGATTGCTGAAAGTCGCGGCTGCCTTTGGCTGCGAGCCGGTGAGTGGTTTTGTCTGCTGCCACCACTTTGTCATCGGCATTGATGACCTCGCTCAACACGGTCATGCGCATGGTGGCGGCGTCATCGTTCGCGAGAGTGGTGGTGATTTGCAATCGGGCGTCGGCCGACACGCCGTCACCCGGATTGCCCACCCTGGCAACCACGTGAACGCCCCAGGGCGACACATGCACGGGGGCGACGGAAATCAGACGCGTATGCCGGTAAATGCCGCCGCCCTCATACCACCAGCCTTCAAATTGTGTCGGATCAACGCGCACAACCAGCAAATTGCTCGCTCCAAACTTCACGAATTGGGTGACGTCGTAATTAAAACTGGTATACCCGCTGACATGTCGGCCAAGGAAATGACCGTTGAGCCACATCTGGCTGTCGCGATAAATACCATCAAACTCAAGCCACAGCCGGCGGCTCCGGTCGGCGGCGGGAATCGAAATTGTCTTGCGATACCAGCTCGGTTCAACTGGCAAGTAACCGTGCTGTTTTTCAGCCTTCGGGTCAAAGGCGCCTTCGACAATGTAATCGTGCGGAACATTAACTTTTTGCCATAAGGAATCGTCGTAGGTTGAACTTAAAAAGTCCGCTGCCGGAGACAAATCCTGGTTGGTCGAGTCATTGGGCAGGACGCCGGGAAGGTCGCCGCGATGAAATCGCCAGTTGAAATCGAGCGAGGTTACTTGGCGCGGCGCGGCGGACGCGCTGCCAACGGAGACGGCCAGAGTGAAAAGTAAAATTAACAAACGGTTCATGGCGTAAAATTATTCTTATTGATTCTCCGTCAGCGAAACAAGCCGGATCCGGCGTGTCTGGAACACGGCGACGATATTCAGACTGATTCAACCTGCTGAAACAATGGAGATTCAGATGGAAACATTATGTCATCAGGGTAGCGGCGAAAGAATAGTCCAATTGAGCTATAGGGTCGCGACTAATAATCTGTAAGCATGCAGTTGTCCATGATGTGGAAATTATTTTTCAAGCCGCCGCCGCCCGCTTTGGCACGTCTGCACATTATGATAGTGGTGGCCATTGCGCTGTCGCAATCCGGCGGTGCGCTCGCGCAGACGAACAACCGCTACCAAACATTTCGCTTCGGTGTGTGCTATTATCCTGAGCAGTGGCCGGAAAGTTATTGGGAAGACGACGCGCGCCGGATGCAGGAGTGTGGCGTGAACACTGTCCGCATGGGTGAGTTCGGCTGGGCGCTGATGGAGCCGCGCGAGGGCCACTACGATTTCAGCTTGTTCGACCGTGCCATCGCAACAATGGGAAGGCACGGAATAAAAACTATTTTCGGCACGCCCACCGCTGCGCCGCCCAAATGGCTCACGCAAAAATATCCTGAAGTTCTCGATGTGTTTGAGACAGGCCAGGCGGCGAACGACCAGTCGCGCCGCCAATACTGTTACAACAGTCCGGTCTATCGCCAGCTTTCCCGCAAGATCGTGGAGGCGCTGGCGCAACACTATCGTAATAATACCAACATCATCGGCTGGCAGATTGATAATGAAATGAACAACGAGAACCCCGAATGTTTCAGCGAAAGCTGTCGCGCCGCGTTCCGCATCTGGTTGCAAAAGAAATATGGGACGCTTGATGAATTGAACGCACGCTGGGGCACGGTGGTCTGGAGCCAGATTTACTCCGACTGGTCACAGATTGACCTGCCCTTTCGCACACCGGCGTTTCATAATCCGGCGCTGATGCTTGACTATAAACGGTTCATTTCCGACTCAGCCACGGACTATCTAAATGACCAGATCAAAATCCTCCGCCGTTATCGGCCTGACGATTTCCTCGTGCATAATGGAGTATTCAAGAATATCAACTATTACGATTTCAGCCGTGGGCTGGATATTTATGCGCTCGACAATTATCCGACTTTCCAGGATTCACCCCGATATTCAACAGGCGCGGCATTGACGCAAGCGCGCGGCTTCAACGGACGCATGATGATTATGGAACAACTGACCGGGCCCGCCGGCCAGACCTACCTGCTGCGCACGCCGCAGCCGGGGCAGATGCGGCTTTGGGCGATGCAGGCCATTGCCCATGGCGCGGACGGGCTGCTGCACTTTCGCTGGCGTTCGGCGCTGCGTGGTGCGGAAGAATACTGGTTTGGCGTGCTGGATCACGACAACGTCCCGCGCGCGCGTTTCGAGGAGTTCAAGCAGGAAGGCCGCGAGTTGCAAAAAATCGGACCGCAGATTGTTGGGTCGAAAGTTGTTTCGAAGATTGCCGCAATCAAGGACTTTGAAGATGAGTGGGTTTTCGATTATCAATATCTGACGAAGGAGATAAACATCGGCGGGGTTTATAATGCGTTGTTCCAGGCCGCCTCGGAACAACGTTACAACATTGATTTCGTCAGTCCTACCGCCGACTTGAGGAAATACAAACTGATTTTTGCACCCCAGTTGGCATTGATGGATGATGAACTGGCGGGGCGGTTGCGACAGTTTGTCGAGCAGGGCGGCACGCTCGTCATGTCCGCCCATAGTGCGATCAAAGACCGGGACAATGCTTTCACTACTTCCGCCATTCCCACCGGCTTGACAAATGTGTTCGGACTTGAAGTTGATTCGTTTCAAACTTATCAGCCGCCATCTTACACAAACAACACGCTCCAATTCGACGACGGCAGCGCCCTCCCGGTTAGCGTCTTTGCTGAAGTCCTCCATACCACGACGGCGCGCGTGATCGGACGCTGGGAACAAGATTATTTCAAGGATGATCCGGCGGCAACGGAGCAACCGTTTGGAAAGGGAAAGGCGATTTATTACGGCTCGCTTTTTAACCTGGACGCGGCGCGCTACCTCATCAGGCGTTACGCCGGTGAAATCGGGCTGAAACCGTTGCTGGCCGGCGTGCCCGAACAAGTCGAGGTTACGCGCCGCACTAAAGGAGACATTGATTTTTATTTTCTACTTAACCACGGCGACTCGCCGGTAACCGTGAATGTCGGTGATGGTTTTGTTGATGTCCTTTCTGGCGGGACGGCCTTCGCGAGCCTCACCCTTGCGCCCTTCGACTATCGCGTGCTCAAATGTGAGCGATCAACCAAAATAACAAGGCCGTATCTCTCCAACACTGCGACCAACCGCCAGTTTCGGTTAAATACCGCCAAGACATTTTGAATCTCCCATTCAAACCGACGCGGAACAGTTAGCTATAACAGTTCAAATCAACATTGGCACATTCAGGCCAACGGCCTGAACCATCGTAGCCGAGGGCCTCGCCCTCGGAATAAATCCAATGTTCATGCGCCCTGAAAGGGCGATCCAAACTCTGATCCCGTTTGGTTTGCCCTTTCAGGGCGAATAAAAATCCATTGACGATACCGAGGGCGTTGCCCTCGGCTACGATGGAATAGCCTTTCAGGCTACTTATTTTGGATGTTGTAACCGTGTCGCGTCCCGATTGCACAACGTGCGCCAATGTTATTGTGATTTGCCATAGGTTGTATGTTGCCGATTCGCAATCGCAGTGAACGGCAACATGCTGATCGTTCCGCCAGCAGGCAACGCCGGATTGCAGAAATGTTCTCCGCGAAATCTTCCGTGAAAAGGCCATGATCAATTATCTTTTCGCTCCGCTGCTGGTTTGTCAATTAACCGGCACGCTCGCGCGGGTTTCGACCCATGCGCCGTCTGCGGTGCCGGCTCCCGACGTGTCGGTGCTGAACGCGGGCCACGAGGGATGAGTAGCATACGTCACAGGTAAAATGGTGCAGACCTTGCTTTTGAATTTGTGGACTTCTGAATGTCCATCGGCAAAGGCAAAGCCACCGGCGCCGTCATGATAGGTAGCCGGCAAATCATCCCAGTGCGAAGAGGTTGGATGAGGATTGGTTTGTAAAAAACCGTCGTTGATGCTGTCGGGGTGTTCATCCAACATCACAAAAAGTCCTGACGGATTCGGAATGGCTCCCGATTTTAGAAACTGGCGGTAGTCCGGGTATATATTGTTGGCACCATTGTTAACCGGGTTCACCTCGGGCGGCACATACCAGCCGAAGAAACTGTTCATCGAGTAGGAACGCGGACGAGCCGTAATGCCTGCCGCCGATTGAGCCGGGCTGACATAATGGTCGGCCGGGCACTTATAGATCGCGAGACTTCCGGCATAATTGTAAAAAGGCGCCTTCGTGATGCCATCGGTATTAGTGATCGAGTTGCCGCTCGGGTCGGTTTTACCCCAACCCATATAGTCGTTGACCCAACTGCGGTAAGTCTTATTTTTTTCCTCCTGCTGAACAAAAACACCACCGTAGTTATTCACAAGCTGGTCGTTGTTATCGTTGTAATATTGAATCCAGGCAAGCATCAGTTGCCGAGAATTGCCCATGCACTGGATCGCCTGCGCTCTGACCTTTGCCTTGCTCAATGCCGGCAATAACATCGCGGCAAGAATTGCAATGATGGCGATGACTACCAAGAGTTCAATCAACGTAAAGGCCTGGCTTTTTTTTGAACCAACTTCGCCGGGACAATTGAATTTTGTTTCAGGCATGATGTGTTTGAATTAATTGAAGAGCGATTGCTCACTGCTGAAGCCGGTAAAACTGATGGGTGCCGGCGATGGGATTGGTCACGACGTTTTGCCCGTTGATGACGGACGGAACTGTCGAATTGGTGTTCCAAACCGCCGCCGGACCGAGATTAAAGGTGTATTCAAGGAAGGAAGTGGTGAAATTGGTCGGCCACGTCAAAATGACATTTGTGCCGACCTTCTGGATATTCAACGCGAACGGGGGTGGCCCGGTGATCGTCATGCTCTGGATATAAAAATCCGTGCGCTGAGGATTTGCGCAAGCACTCGGAATCCCGTTGGTAAAATTATAGAAGTCCGAGTCGGTGTTAAAGAGCTGATACGTTACCCAATTAATGGGCGTGTTCGTGAAGGTTCCATCCTCCGAGTAGGCATTTTCAGGATTGCCCAGCGGCGTCATGACGAGATGATAACTATTTGTGTCGGTCAAGGTGACGTCTAGCTCCATCCCATTTGTGGTGGTATCTATGTCGAAGAGGCCGGTGCCGCCAGTCGTGTAAGTCGGCAAGGTATACCAGCCGCCGGGCACAGAGTAGTCAAACATGCCCGCCACGATTGACGTGCCCGCACCGCCATATACAACGTTATCGCCGCCGGTAGAAAGTATGATTGTATATCCACGGAAAAATTTGCGTTCCGTTGGATTTGAAATAACGGTGCTGAATGTTTGACCAACCTGCAACCCGCCATTCGGAATTGCGCGACCGGCTCGAGCAACATCACCCTTCGGTGCTCCAGTCCCGGTATCTGGTGGGTTAAGACTGCCGACCGCCGGACCAATGGGGGTGTAAAGTGTCCACGCCACACCAAATGGGTCATACGGCGACGTGCTGTCCATGGTATTTTGACTTGTAACGCCGTCGGTGATTGGGTCAGTGGTAAAGCTCCAAGCTCCGAAACCGTGTCCGCCGTTTTGCCCTGCTGACCAGCCGTCGGCGTAAGTGGAATTGGTGGCGTAGTCGGCGGCTATAAAAGTTTGTGCGGCGCAGTTACCGTTCATCATGGTTGAGGCGCCACCGGCAACAACGCAGGCTATGGCCGCCCCGCTGATAAAGTGGCTTCTCATCCTGGCTCTCCCGGCTGATGAGGGTATAAAATGACTTTTCATGATTGATGTTAATTATTTGCCGAACATTTTTGTCCGAATTTTCAGGGAACGTATGAAATTAGCACAAACCAAGTATCTCCACCATTGCTCAATCGGACTACGCCGAAGGCGGGCGTCAATGCAACAGAAACAAGTCAACCCGATGGTTTTCATGTTGAGGAAACTTCATCTACGTCCCTCACCCCCCAATTCCTGAGTCATGGATTTTGAAGAATTCAAAAACTTCTTGACCGCCTCCGTCCGCCCGCGCACATGAAGTTTTTCGTAAATATGCCGGAGATGCGCCCGCACTGTGTCGTAACTGATTTTGCCTCGATCGGCGATTTCCTTGTTGCTAAGGCCCTCGGAAAGCAAGGCGAGGATCTCAGCTTCGCGTTGGGTGAGTCCGTCGCCGGACGTCAGGTTGGCCGGTTTCTTTTGAAACGCCTCAACCAACATGCGGGCAATTTCACTGGTCATTGGCGCCCCGCCGGAGCGGACTTCGGCAATCGCTTTCAGAAGTTCCTCCGGACTGGATCGCTTCAACAAGTAACCACAGGCGCCAGCTTGCAACGCCTGAAAAATCAATTCCTGATTGCGGTAAACGGTCACGATGATGACTTGAACGGCAGGCAGTGCTTCCTTCAGCCGGGCTGTGCAGGCGATGCCCGATTCGCCCGGCAAGTGAATGTCCATGAGCACGACATCCGGCTTGAGCTGCGGAATTTCAACCAGTGCTTCCTCGGCGTTGGCACAAGCACAGACACAGCTAAATCCCGGCGTGGCATCAATCCATTGACGGAATGTTTTTCGCATCACGGCGTTGTCTTCAACAATAGCGACGGTAGTCATGGTAGGTTATTAGGGACTGGCAGCGGTAATTGCAAAGAGACGGTTGTGCCCGCGCCGGGAGAGGATTTCAATTCGCAATGGCCGCGCAAGTGTTCCAGCCGGCGGCGGAGATTCAAGAGGCCATGTCCATTCGAACTTCCAGAAGTATCGAAGCCGCTGCCGTTGTCGGTGACTGAAATCAACAGCCGGTTTTCCAGCACGCGCACCTGAAAGCTAATCTCAGTGGCGCCCCCGTGGCGAATGGCGTTGTTAAGCGCTTCCTTTACGGCGAGAAAAAGATGGTGGCGCACTTCGCCGGAAACCATCTGGTCGGGAAACGAATTGGGAATTTGCACGCGGCACGCGACCTTCAAACCCGCCAGATACTCTTCGGTGTAACTCGCCAGATACCGTGGCACCGAAGCGAGGGTGTCGCGCTCTGGGTCCGCGGCCCAGACAATTTCGTCCAAGGCATTTACCAGCGAGCGGGATTTTCCCGCGATGGTTTCCATCCGTTCGGCGGCCTCATCCCCGGGCAATTTTAGACCGGGGCTGGCAGTAGCCAGCATGGTAATCTCGGTCAGGCTGCTGCCCAAATTATCGTGCAAATCACGCGCTATGCGCGCACGCTCCTGCGCCAAACTGTGCTGGTGTTCAGCTTTTTCGCGGTCGTGCATTTCCTTCTGAAGTTGAACCGTGCGCTGTTGAACTTGATGATGGAGAAGCCGAATCCAAACCAGTGCCAAACCTAGCACGCCCAGCAACGCGCCGACCAAAACCAGCAGTCGCTGCAACGTCCAAAACGGTGGCCGCGCCACCACTTGGATGTCTGCCGGCGAATTTAATAACAACTCGAAATTTGCAACATCCGTGTCCGTCGTTCGGTTTCCCCCGTGGCCCGCGTAAACGCCGGTCAATTCCAGCCGGCTTCCTATCGGCAAATCAATGCCTTTCAATTGTCCGGCTCCAGACGAAGCGGATTGGAACGCATCACCATCCAAACGGGCTACAAAGCGCCGCAGGCCGGACTGCAACTCCAGCGTTCGTTGGTCTGCATTCAAATTCAACAGCACGGCCTTGACACGCACGCGGGTGGCGTCATTGGCGGCCTGGAATAAATTATCTGCCTCAAGCGGGCGGGCATCTGGCAAGGGATTCACACCGATTTTTCGCGCGAGTGCCTCCTGCAAAACCGGCGACGGCCCGGTCAGGTTCGGAAAACCAACTACTTCCACCAAATCACCCATCGCGAGGCTGACGGTTTCTTTTGGGATGAAGCGAAAGCCGTTTGTCCGATCCATCGCATAATATTCCCCATCGCGCTCATGCACGATTTGCCCGAAGACTTTCACCCGTTTCAACGCGCTGGCTTGGGGATCGAACAGCAACAAATCCGTCGCGCGTTTCGCCTTGGTCGCGAACACATTCACCGGCGCCGGTTCATCCACAATCACCGATGGAGCAAACATGCGAACCTCGCTGACATTAACCTGATGCGTCGCCGGATCCCAAGATGCAAACAAACAACCGCGCAACCGAATGAGCGCGTCCTGGTATCGTTTTAACGTGACCACGTTCATGCCGCTTTTCAGGCCAAATAGCCGGATATTGATTTTGCCGCCATGCGTAAGCAGCGTGACGCCGTCGGCGTGAACCGAGGTGATGATTCCCTGAATCTCGACGAACTGCGTGTCCAGACTGCCATTGATCAACTGGTCCCAGTAAGGACGCAGCGGCGGCGGCAATTCGCCCGTTCCGAGCCGGATGATCTGGACGGCGTGCAGGCGAGGCGCGAAATCGCCCGGATCAGTGGTGCCCTTGACCTCCACCAATTCTCCCACCTGCGGCGTCACGCCAAGCGATGGATTCCAACGATCAACGTAAATTCCTCCGGTGGAGTCCTGAACCACGGCCGCATTGATTTCAGGCAACGCGCATGTAATCACACCGCGGATCAACGCGGGCCGGCCACTGGCAGCCTCCTCGCGTGTAAGCCAATGGATTTGTTCCACGTTCGTCAAAACTGGAAATTGTGGTTCAAATTCGGGCGGAGCGGGCTGATTAGTTTGCACAAACTCTGAAGGTTCGCCGACATCCGCGACAGCCAGGATCAGAAACGCGAAACAGAAAATCGCGTTCAAACGTAGATGGAGCACATTGTGTGTCATGTGAAATTTGCGGGGCCGATGAACCAGACGCTAGCACAATTGCCCGGCGAGGAAAGGCAATTAAAAAGTTCGACGCCGGCCGTCTTTGAGCAGCGCTTCCGAATTTGTATCCTGAATGGCCCTGATCCGCGCTTCCAATTTACCCAGCCACTGCGCCGGATCAATGCACCGTTGTTTTGCGTCAACCTTGACTCCGTTTACCGTAACTTTTGTCGGCGGAAGGGCATTTTCTGAAAGCTGCCGGAGATCATCGGCATCCGACTGGAGTTGCCCCAAAAGTCTGGCCTTCTCATCTCTATTTGTAGTTATTGATTCCCTTTTAAGTCGCAAGTAGGCAAGCTCAATCCGGGTCATTACCCTAGTGTAATCCAAAGTTGCTTCGAGTTTGGTTCTTAACAAATTATAGGCCTCGGGCGAAAGCTTGTTTCTGGCGGAATCGAGAATCTTAAGCGCCTGTTCTCCCTGCTTAATCGCCTCGGCGCTGGTTTTTTTCTTAAGCGCGATAATAAGTGGATCGCCATCCCTGGTGCGTTCATACAAGGGGATCAAGCTCGCGTCCCATTTCCAGTTACTCCAGTTACAATCGAAAGCATCCCGATCAGCGAAAGGCGGATATTCCCTGGTGTCGCCGAATGTAAATGGCCCCACATTCTGGGCTTCCGCAACCATTGCGCCCGTCGGCTCAAGAGCCTTGATTACATCAGGAGCCGCTGCTGGCCCATAATAATGATTGGCGTAGTTTCCCCAAATGTTACTCACCACATCCGTCTGGCCGGAAGCCGCCCGTCCAAGGGCCCAAAGATTAACTTCCTGCGGGTAGCCTAGAATATTGCAATCAGCGCGGTCTACCCGCGCGCAAACGCCAACGATTCCATTGGAAAGACCGTGGTTAAACTGCCGGATAACTTGATCAGGAAAGCAGTTGGCCAGATAGGTCTTTTGAAAATATTCGCCGCAGAGATCGTATTCGATGATCTGCCGATGATTTCCAACCGCGCCGATGGCCTGGTTGTCAATCCCGCGCATTTGCCAGTCTTGCGGAACGACTTTGGTCATAATAACAACATCGTCAGGAAGATTTTGAACGCAATCCATGACGCCTTGAAACTCTTTTGGATACCAAACAAAAGTGCGCACCACGAGCTGCTTGCCATATTTTTTGCACTTCGCCTCCAAAACCTCGACCAGCTTGCGCATCAAGGCAGCGTCCGTGATCCTGATGTCAGTCTCCACCACCGTCAGCACCCAAGTATCAACCTTGGGAAGTTCCCTGCCGAGAACCCATTCATAGCGATCACCCAGCAGCTTCCACAATTTTTCGTTCCCGATGGAAATTGGCCCCCGGTCTTTTGGCATATCAGACAATTCATGTATCCACACACTGACTTTCATTCCAAGGTTGTGACATTCCTTGATGTAATGCTCCCGATCATCCCTGGCTTTGAAAGCTTGAAGCGACTTCAGGGTGGAACCTTCAAGTTGGAACTGCACCTCGTTAAAACCCAATTTGTGCGCAAGTATGATCAGGTCTTTATTGGCCGTTCCGTTGTCAAAGGAAATAATACGATACGGAACTGGAGCGCTTGAGAGGTTTTTTTTGACAGCCTGCTCAGCCGACAGCGGCAGCGGCAAAAGCAGGCATGTCAGACATAAAATTGTAAAGAACTGCGTTTTTCGCCGGCTCGTAAAATAGAAGAATTTAGATTTCATGCGGTGGCCTCAAGTAGTTCGATGTTAATACCAGCCTATTTTGCCAGATCAAATTCCACCGGCTCGCCGGAGACAGAATCTTTGGAAATCCACAATTGAAATTTCCCTGGCTCGACAACCCAGTTGCCTTTCGTGTCGTAACAACCGAGGTCATGCGATGCGAGCGTAAATTTCACCTCGCGCGTTTCGCCCGGTTGCAACAAAATTTTTTGGAAGCCTTTCAATTCGCGCACCGGCCTCGGCCCGGCGGAGCACGCGAGGTCGCGAATGTAAAGTTGCGCGACCTCCGTTCCAACCCGCGAGCCGGTGTTTTTAATTTTCACCTGCGCGGTGATGGTTCCATAGGTTTTCAATTTCGCCGCCTCCAGTTGCACTTTTCCATATTCAAACGTCGTGTAAGCCAGCCCAAAACCGAACGGGAACAGCGCCGTCGGCAGGCCGTCAACGTAATTGCCCGTGTCATAGCTGATCCCAGGCCGACCGGTGTTGGAATGATTATAATAAATCGGCACCTGCCCGACGCTGCGCGGAAAGGTTGTGGTCAAACGCCCTGCCGGGTCAACGTTGCCAAATAGAATGTCCGCCACGCCGTTGCCGCCCTGCACGCCGGGGAACCATGCTTCCAAAATCGCCGCCGCCGTGTCCTGAATTTCCGGCAGCGCGAGCGGCCGGCCATTGAATAAAACGACGACAACCGGCCGGCCAGTCGCGGCAACGGCGTCAAACAATTCCTGCTGATGACCCGGTAAGCCAAGTGTGCTGCGGCTGCCAGCCTCACCACTCCAATCACGCGGCTCGCCCAGCGCGAGAATCACCACATCCGCATCTTTTGCCAGCGCGACCGCTTCAGCGATTTCATTCGTGCCGGTCGGAGTTTCGGTAATGTTGGCGAAAGTGTTGAGATGACGGCGCGGTTTTCCGGCACCGGGTTCGATGATGGAACAGCCGCGCGCAATGGTTAATTGAGCGCCGGCGGAAAGTTTCGCGCGAAGACCGTCCGCGAGCGAAACAAGGTCGTTGACGTTCCCGTGCGAAGACCACGGCCCGACAAGTTCCTCCGCGTCCTCCCCAAACGGCCCGATCAGCGCGAGCTTTTTTATTTGCGTGGACAGCGGCAGCGCTCCGTTTTCATTTTTTAACAAGACGCAGGATTTCGCCGCCGCTTCACGCGCAAGAGCGATGGCGTCCGGCTGAAGAAACGCGTTCCGCCAGCGCGTCTCATCCGTGTAAGGATGGTCAAACAATCCTTTCTCAAATTTTACCAGCAACACGCGCCGCACAGCTTCGTCCAAAATATTTTGCGGTATGTTTCCCGACTGGATTTGCTGCTTGAGCGTGTCGGCATAAGTGGTTGAAAGCATTTCCATGTCCACGCCGGCCGTGAGCGCGAGCCGCGCGGCCTGCGCGCCATCCGCCGCGACGCCTTGCGGAATCAATTCATCAACCGCATTCCAATCGCTGACGACGAAGCCGGGAAATTTCCATTCGCCGCGCAAGATTTCTGTGAGCGTATGACGATTGGCGCTCGCCGGCATTCCCGAAAGTTCATTGAAGGCGCTCATCACCGTCAGCGCGCCGGCATCCACGCCGGCCTTGAATTGAGGCAAATAAAAATTGCGCAGCGTGAATTCGGAAATTTCCGTCGTGTTGTAATCGCGACCCCCCTCCGCCGCGCCATAGCCGACAAAATGTTTCAGGCAGGCGACGACCCGATCCGGAGCGGCAACATTGGTTCCCTGAAAACCGCGCACGCTTGCCGCCGCGTCGAGCGCGCCGAGCCATGGGTCCTCGCCGAAGCCCTCGGCGATGCGGCCCCAGCGCGGATCGCGCGCCAGATCCACCATCGGCGCAAATGTCCAGTCAACTCCCGCCGCCGCCGCCTCGCGCGCCGCAATGGCCCCCGTCCGCTCAAACAATTCCGGTTCCCAGGCACACGCCTGCGCCAATGGAATCGGAAAAACCGTGCGGAAACCGTGGAGGACGTCGTTCCCAAAAATAAGCGGGATGCCCAGCCGACTTTGCTCGACAGCAATGCGCTGCAATTTATTCCGCATCACCGGGCTTTCACCTTTTTCGCCGAGAAAAGTGCCGAGGAACGAACCGATGCTCCCTTGCTGCAATTGTGCGGCAAATTGTTTATCCGAATCCGCATCCGGGCCGAGCGAAGGCTGCCGAAGCTGGCCAATTTTTTCGTCCAGCGTCATCCGCTTGAGCAAATCACTGACGCGTCTGACAATCGGCTGCGACGAATCTTCATAATCGTCCCGCTTCCCGTTTTTATTCAGATCAATCCAACTATCGTGATAAATGACCGGAGCATTCGCAGCGGATGCTGCCAGGCAAAAAAGCAAACCAACGGCGAATAATGTGAATTTCATGCGTCACAGTCTGCCCGCGAGGAACATAAAATCAAACTGATTTGGTTCGAAGAACCACATAGTATAAATGAGTATAGAATTTAATTGATGCTTGTATTTTTGATGCCGAATCCATTTTCTGAGCTTCAAAGGCAAAAATCTTATTTTCACTCCATTTTATTTTAATACACAGGCGAATCTGCTTGCCATTTAATTTCATCCGAGCACAATAAGTGTCCAATGAAATTGGTATATTTTATCATTCTGATTCGAGGGCTGGCACGGTTGCATTAGAGGCAAGTGGCCTTCGGTTCACCAAGTGAAATTGTTAGATTTCCCAATAAATTTATGGTTCGGGGCGTAGCGTAGCCCGGCTAGCGCGCTTGCTTGGGGTGCAAGAGGTCGCGGGTTCAAATCCCGCCGCCCCGACCATTTTTGAATTATTCCGTGAGTTCGGGCGTGAGCGTAAGATTCAAATCGCCGATGGCGATGTCAAAAGATTTTCCCGGACGGGTGACAATTTGGGTGACGCTCAAGCCGGCAATTTTTCCATCCGGCCTTTTTGATTGAAGCGACAGGGTGAGTTGCAGGTCTTTTCGATCGAGCAATTTGGGCTGGATGATACAACTCTGGCCGCCGCCGAGTTCGACGCAGGTTTCATAATGATTGGTCAGCGCAAGTTCGCCCAAATCCCGGTTGGTCGAATTGACGGTGGAAATATAAAGGGTGCCCGGCGCCTTCGTTTGTTTGGGCATTGGCACTTTTCCTTTTGTGCTGGTGCAACTTGAGGGAAGCAATCCCATCAAGATTACCATTGCCGCTGTGAAAAATTTAGTCAGCCACATAATGGATTTCAAAAATAGCAAATATCAGGCCGTTTGAAGTAAGCTTGAAAAGTTGAAAGCGTGTCTAAAAATCAGACTGAATCTGTCTTGGATTGTCTCAAAAATGGAATGAATTCGCTCGCGGAACGGCATTTTGCGCTCAATTCAGGCTGGCCCGCATTTTGCTTAATAGCGGGCATGAAAACAGTTGTTAATAAAGTGAATCGTAGTGGAGTTTATTATTTGATGACCACCGTGGCGCCCGCCGATGAAACGCGCAACGCGCGGTTTGATATTTGGGGCGCGGCGATTGTGGTTACTCTTTTAATGGGCTTGGGGGCCGTGATGCGACTGGTTTTGACGATGTGATTTGCGCCGGGCGCGGAATCAGTCTTCTTCGTGTTCGAAAATCATCGTCGTCTTGTCGTCTTTAAGGGTCAATCGCCCGCCGTCCGTCTTCGCCGTCATGGATTTATTTTCTCCGTTGCTGGAAAGTGTCAGGTCGTAATTCGTGGTGTCTCCCGTCCAAGCACCTTTCCAATTCTCCATTTCGGTGACAGGCGGCTTGCCGGGTTTCAGATGCGGCAAATTTTTAAGAAAAGCCTGACCGTCAGTGCCAGCCACAAAAGTCGTGTCCGCGTAAGATCGGGTCATCCATTCGCGGGCGGCGCGCATTTGACTGGCCGGAATATTCGGTTGCGCCGCGCGCAACATGGCGATGGTGACCCCGACATCAAAATCCCAGTGCCCTAAAATTTTTTGCGAATCATATTTTTCCGACTTGCCAGTTTTAAGATAAGCCGTCAGGTCGTCCAAATTCGTTTGCACCGTCATCCAAACGGCATTGACCAGGTCATGATTTTTCAAAATGGTTTTGACTTCCGGTTCGTTCAGGATTTGTCCCATCGGCGCGTGCGAATCCCAGGCGTTCGTAAAATCGCTGTCATGCGCGAGTTGTTGGAGATCATCGCGCTCCGTGAGTGAAATGAAGGCGGGATAATCCGCGAGCCGGTCGCTCAATTGTTGGTTTTGGCAAATCAATCCCGCGAGATCGGCGACCTTGTAAAAATTATCCGGCATCGTCGCGACCGAATGCGCAGCTTTATCCATGCCCGTGCTGTCCAGATCGCTTCCGAGACGATTGATCAACCGGGTCGTTCGCGTTTCTTCGCCCGACGACGCGATTTGCGCCGTCCAATAACTGAAATTAAAAATGACAAAACAAAGGAGCACCAGATACGCCGCGCCGTTCAAAACGCCGACGCACGCGCCCAGCCGCGCGTTCAAACGTTCCCACAACGACAGCCGCAAATCGCCCGCCTTATATTTATAATAAACATTTACTTTGCGATGAACGTAAAAGCCCGCCGCCTTGGACAAAATCAGCACCAGCACAAAAGCCTCGATGGGCGCAATCATCCAGATCAAAGTTGCGCTGTGAATGCCAACGTGCGGCAGCAGCGGCCTGAATAATTTTCCAATCGGCGCCGCCAGCAAGAACGCCAGCAAAATGCCGACAAACGAAAACGCCGCGCGAATCGCGCCTTGCCGATGACCGAGCGCAATCGCCGACGCCAGCAAAATCAAAGCAAGAATCCAAATGGTCATGCCTGTTAATTAAAACCATTTGCAAAAAAAAGCACGCGCAAAATGAAATGAAATTATTTTTTTGCCACTTTCAGGCGTTCAGCGCGCGTTGAAGCAAAACTTTTTCACGCCCGCCATAATTCAATTTCAACGCCTCGGCGCGCGCCGCTTCCGTCATTTTCGCCCAGCTTTTTTGCAAGGCATTGATGGTTTTGTCCTCGGCGGTTTTGGCGGCGAGATCGGCAAATTGAAATTCGAGAAAAACGAGGCAAAGCGCGTCTTCAAGAATTCGCGCCTGCGGATCGGCGGAAAAATTCTTTTTAAGATTCAAATCCTGAACGCGGCGGATCATTTCGTCGTCGTAGCCGGTTTCGCGCAAAATTTCGCTGGCTTTTTGCGCGTGGAATTTTTTCAGGTTCGCGCGCCATTTCAAATAACCGGCGCGCGTCAGCGGATAAGATTCGCGCGGAATTTCCCAGCGACAAATATGCTGACAGCGCGCGGCCAGACGCAATTCCTCGCTCGCATTCAGGCAAAGGCGCAAAATCCAATCGGTCAGGCGTTGCGCGTAAAGCAGTTCGCGCGGATAAGAAATGCCGCTGGCGATTTCACGATTCGGATCGCGGGAATTTTCTTCGTCGAAACGGCGCAGCGCCGTTTCAAATTTGGCGTCGGGTTGAAAAGTTTCAGGCACGCGAAAATAATTTTAACGCCCGATGGATTCCCTGAATTGTTTGGCGGACATTCCGGTGGCGCGCTTGAAAGCGATGCAAAAGCTATTGGTGCTTTGATAGCCGCACATCCCCGCGAGCGTTTCAATTTTGTGATGCGATTCCGCCAGCAGTTTTTTCGCGCGATTGATGCGCACGCGCTGAAGCTCCTGGCCGGGCGTTCGTTCCAGATGTTCCAAAAAAGCCTTGTGCAATCCGCGCCGCGACATGGCCGAGACGCTGACCAAATCTTTGACGCAAATCGGTTCGTGGCAATGTTCCCAAATGAAGCGCAAACTTCTGGAGACGCCGCGATGGGTGATGGCCAGGATGTCGCTGCTTTTGCGCGCGACGACGCCGATGGCGGGAATACGAATGGGATTTTTGGGCGCCGGTTTGCCGTTCATTAAATTATCCAGCAATTCTGCGCCGCGATAACCCAACATTTCCAGATTGGTGTCCACGCTGGAAATCGGCGTGTGCATGGCTTCCGGCGCGAGCAGATAATTTTCCGCGCCGACAATGGCAACTTGTTCGGGAATGGCGATGCCGACGCTTTCGCAGGATTCCAGCACATCCATCGCCTGCTGATCGTTGGCGGCAAAAACGGCCAGCGGCTTGGGCGATTTTTTCATTTCCGCCGCCAGCCATTTCCGCTTTTGCTTCCACTCGTTGCGGCCACGCGAAAAAGCCGGCGATTGATGCCAGCGCAGCCACGCGCATTTGTGGCCGGATAGTTTCAGCGCGTGAATGAAACCTTCGCCGCGTTCTTCGTAAGACCAATTATCCACGTCGCTGTAAAAAAGAAAATTGGCAAAACCGCGCGAGAGAAAATGTTCGGCGACCAGTTGCGCGGCGTGGGCGTGATCTTCCAGCACGCGGGGAAATTTTAATTGCGGACGACGCAAACTAAAATCCACCGTCGGTTTTTTGACTGCCTGCACAAATTCCGCGAGATCATCGCCAGCGCCCAGCCATGCCAAAATCCCATCGCCATCCCAACCCCACGGGATGACTTTTTCCCGCGCCAAATCCGCATAAAGATGCCAGCCATGCTCCTGGGCATATTTTTCAATGCCCTGATGCAAATGATAATCATACCAGCCCAGCGCCAGCAGCACCCGTTTTTGTTTTTTTGCCATGAATTCGGCTTGGCACAATAAAATAGAACGGTTGTTTTTTCAAATGTTTTGTAAAGCCGCGAGGAATAAATTTCGCGCTTCAAACGGTTTTTCGACCATCAGTTCCTAAATTTCAAATATTTTTGCAATTAAAGACGGCTGACAGAAGGATGATCCGTGATATTTTAATTGAAAATCCATGAACAGTTGGTGTCAAAAGATTCACAATTTGAGTCATGCCAGAGGCAGTTTTGTCGCGTTTTATTAAAAACTTTAAGAATTAAGAAATGATATGAAAAACCCCAAAATTCGTTTTCTATTGGTCGCATTCACTTTCGCCGTTTTACTATGTCCGAGGGTAAGGGCGACTACTTTTTTAACCGACCAATTTGTAAATTATGCCACGGGATCATTGGGCGATTCCGGCACGGGTAAGACTGGTGGCAGCCCTGGCTGGAACAGTTCGCAAACCGCCATCACCGTCACCAATGGAAGCGGCAGCCTTGATGGAACAAGTTTAGGTCTGGTATCTTCTGCCGGGGACGATGTTAATATTACAGCCACCAATCTTTCCCAGACTACGTCGCCTTTTAATCCAAATGGATGTTACAATTTATTGACCCAAAAAACACCAGCCGCATACCCCCCGAATGTTACTTCTAACATGTATACTTCATTTCTGTATCGGTTCAACGCGGGCATTGATATTACTGATACTGTAATGATCGCCTGCATGGAACTCGAAAGCGGCGGCATTCAAAGCGGTAGCGGTGTTGATGCCTATTGGCAGTTATTCGCAACGCGGGTTGGAAGTAACATCCAGCTCGGTATCGCTAAAAATGTTTTTAATAATGGTGTGGGAATTGTGACCGGAATCACAAACTGGGCAGCTACTAATCTGGTTGCGGGACAAACGTTTTTTGTGGTCGTAAGACTGCAAATCAATGCAACCAATGGTGTTTCTTCCGTAACCAATGGGGTTGACGATATAGCTGATTTGTTCATCAATCCAAGCCCCTCTTTGTTTGGCGCCGATGAAACCAGTGTTCCTACTCCTAGTGCAAGTTCTCCCACGGGCGACGGCACTGTTCCCACCAGTCCTACCGGGCCGGGCAGGTTTTTTATAGTGGCGTCTGGGCCCAGTGCTACTTTAGATGAGTTGCGTGTTGCTTCAACTTGGCTGGAGGTAACTCCTCCGCTAGGCCAATGTGTAAGTGCGGGCATCAGTGCCGATCCGACCAACATAACGCAAAGCGCAGAAATATCGGCAATTTTAAGAGCTGGCATAAGCGGCACCGGGGCGACCAATCAGTGGCAAATTAGCGGATCAGGCAGCAGCACATGGACAAATATCCCTGGCGCGTTTTCCACCACTTATGTTACTCCCAATCTGTCGTTAGCCAGTGACAATGGAAATAAATACCGAATAATTGTTGGTGTTCCGTGCGATGGGTCGTCAGCCACTTCCGCCGTTGCCACCGTAACGCTCACGGCGCCCGTAGTGACTTCACCGGGCGTCGTTATGGATGACTTCTTTCAAGATACCCTTCGCGGAAATACTCCAGTCACGCCCGACAACTCGGTTTGGGTCACATCCGATACTTCTCCGTCAAGTTCGCAAGATTTGAACGCTGATAACGGAAGTTTGGTTGCCAGTCCTATTTCTGGAACTTCAAGTTTGTATGTTGGTGGTTTTGTGGACGAGTCATCCACCAATCTGCCTATTGATATTGCCGTAGGAAATACAATTAAAGTAACCCTCCCGTTTATAGCGAATTCATTCAATTCTCATACCAATAATGGAGCTTTGCGTTTCGGCTTGTTTGACTATGCGGATGGAAACACATTGCCTACCGTAGATAGTTCCGCATTCACAGGAAGCCTGGGCGATGGTCTTGATGTTAGAGGATACATGCTTAGTGTGGATTTTGGCCCGACTTTTACCACCGGTTCGCCTTTGTCGCTTCTTGTGAGAAACGGTCTCAGTGACAATAATCTCATGGGAACAACTGGCGATTATTTGTCCATGCAGAGCGGGCCTTCAGGAGGCGGGTATTCAAATGCGCCTGCTTTTACAGCTGGGGTTACTTATACTTTAACATTTTCTGTGACACGCACAGATGTTAACACTTGTTCCGTCACCGCAGCCATCAGCGGCGGCGGCACTAACTGGATGTTCACTGCGACGGATACCAACGGTTTGGCATATCATCGCTTTGACGCCTTTGCGATTCGCCCCAATACACTTGAGACTTCTGCGGATCAGTTTACTTTTCCAGAATTTAAGGTTGAAGTTATCGCGGCTCCGCCTACGCCACAGAGCATCATGATCACCAATGTTTCTCGCAATGGAAATAATGTGACCTTGACTTGGAGTCCCAATCCATCTGGAACTTATACTTACACCGTGCAAAGCAAGGTTCATTTGACTGATGCTACTTGGACCACATTGCAAACTGATATAACCACGACGTCTTATACGGACATGATTGCTTCCGGCAGCACGGGTTTCTATCGTGTGAGCAGCCCGTAAAATTAATTGAAACAGTGTAACGCCCTCAAGCTTCGTGTAAGCCGGGGGCGTTTTTAATTTTAATGACTTGCTCATGGTCATTATTTGATACAATTTGTGTGAATTGATTTGTCCAATAGCGCATGAGCAATTCGACTTCCCAATCACCATCGTTTTCAGCTAATTCATTCAGCAGACTTAAGGATTTTAGTGTATGTGTTCTGTTAGTGATGGCGGTGTTCATTGTCTTTGGCCAGACTCTTCGATATGGCTTCGTCAATTATGATGATGACCAGTATTTCTATTCCAACTCTCATGTTAAGGCTGGATTGACTTGGCATGGCGTGATATGGGCTTTTCAAACCGAATATGCCAGTAATTGGCATCCACTCACATGGCTGTCTCTTATGCTCGACGCGCAATTATTTGGGGCCGGCGCAGCAGGACCGCACCTCACAAACGTGCTTTTGCATGCAATCAATGCCGTGCTTCTGTTTTTCTTATTAAAACGACTGACTGATGTTCGCTGGGGAAGCGCATGGGTCGCGGCCGTTTTTGCCATTCATCCGTTGCATGTGGAATCTGTGGCCTGGGTATCAGAACGCAAAGACGTATTGAGTGGATTGTTTTTCATGCTGACGCTATTGATGTATACGCAATACGTTGAAGGAATTCGGACACGGAAAGCCAAAACATTTTATGGCCTGACTTTGCTTTTTTTTGTGTTGGGATTGATGAGCAAGCCAATGCTGGTGACGCTGCCGTTTGTATTGTTGTTGTTGGACTGGTGGCCTCTGAAACGTTTGAGTCACTCAATTTTAAGCTTTAGAAATCAGATTTTACGCTTGGCATTGGAAAAGTTGCCGTTCTTTTTATTGAGTGCTGCTTCGTGCGTGGTAACGGTTTTTGCGCAAAGAGAGGCGGTCAGGTCAATGGTGGCGCTGCCGCTCGCCGCCCGATTCGGTAATGCTTCAATTTCTTGCGTCATTTACCTTGTGCAGATGGTTTGGCCGGAAAACCTAACTGTATTTTATCCTTATCGTTTAGGTTTGCCAGGCTGGCAAGCTTTGGGAGCTAGCGCATTTTTATTTTTTGTGGTCTTAGTGGCGATTTTAACAGCGCGGCGATTTCCTTATTTTTTTGTCGGCTGGCTTTGGTATTTAGGGATGCTTGTCCCGGTGATCGGGTTGGTGCAAGTAGGTGACCAGTCTCATGCGGATCGTTACACCTATTTGCCGCAGATTGGACTGTATCTCCTGGTTACTTGGGCGGCAAAAGATTTAACAGCTTCATGGCATCATCACCGTCAGTTGTTTGGCGTGACAGGATGCGGTATGATAGTAGTTCTGATGGCGTGCGCTTGGAAACAAACTACCTATTGGCACGATAGCGAATCATTGTGGAGGCATAGTCTCACTTGCACTGCTGGAAATTATACGGCCTATAATAATTTGGGTTATGCGCTGGCGGCACAGGGGCGGATTGCCGAAGCCATCTGGCATTATCAAAAAGCTCTTGAGATTTATCCCGACTACGCACAGGCCAATATCAATCTAGGCAGGGTGTTTCTTGATGAAGGGAGACTGGATAATGCGGATAAATATCTTCAACGGGCCATTGAGATTGAACCCAATTCTGCAGAGGCTCATAACGATCTTGGCATTCTGCTAGCCACACAAGGTAAAACCGACGAAGCCGTGGAACATTACCAGAGAGCGATTGCACTCGACCCTGACCTGGCAAAGGCATACAACAATCTGGCCATCCTATTTGCTTCACAGGGACAGTTTACTGAAGCTGTCAGATATTACCAAAAAACTCTGGAACTTGCGCCAGACTATGCGGATGCGCACGATAATTTTGGCATTTTACTAGCCAGGATGGGCCAACTCACTGAAGCGATGAAACAATTCCAGATAGGCCTCAAAATTAGGGGTGGCTCGGCGGAAGCATATAATGATTTAGGACTTTTGCTTGTCTCCTTGGAACAGACTAATGAGGCCACCAAACAATATCAAAAAGCTCTTGAATTAAAACCTGACTATGCTGAAGCGCAATACAACATGGGAATAGTTTTGGGCGATCAAGGTCACTATGCAGAGGCGTTGGAATATTTCCGAAAAACTCTTGAGCTGGCTAATAATCAAAGAGACTCTACGCTGGCTGTGGCAGCTCGAACACAAATCAAGTTCTATGAGACCAATTCTCCCCATCTCTCAAGACCGTAATGCCAAAGTTTGCCCTCCAAAACAACCATCATTGCAATTTATGGCTGTAGCGCCGCCTTAACATGACGAAAGGTAACGATACCATTTCCGGTTGACTCTCCGATGGCACCTGAATCACCTGTTTTGCCCCAATAGTAGGGCTTTGTGCTGTTGTAAAGATTAAATGATGAAGGACTTGTCCGGGCACTTTCCCAGGCAACATGGGTATCACCAAAAAGCGCATTCATGCCGGAGACGCTCCCCATTTTATGGGGAACCGTGTCGTAACCCTGCGTCTGATCGGTGAAAATTGCCTTGCTGACGTCCAGATCATTTTGATTTAAGCACGCTTTGGGAGCGCGTTCAGCGCCGCTGATTAATTGCAAATTCTTGGATTGCGGAAAGTAATCATAGGCTACTCGAATCTCTACATGGGTATCTCCCGTATCGGCTTTCGCTAGGGGACCCGATAATGTAGGCCAGGGATCGCCGCCGGCTGCATTGTCATAATAATCGTAAGTCATGTTTTTACCAACGACTGAAGCGCCAACCGGACAATAAAAAACCTTGGCGTTAGCAACAAACTTATTTTCCCATTCATGGCCAAGATTCCACCAGCCAGATTGGGTTTGTCCCGCAGTAGTCCCGTCACTAGTAGCCATTGTAGAGGTGCCAGCCACTACGCGTTCTATTTCATGAGTTCTCCATGGACTGGAGGGACTGCCTTTGCTGTCATCTTTATTATCCACACAAACGCCCGGCCAATTGCATGGCATCAATGCATTAAAATCGCTTGAATACATGGTCCATCCTACGCCGATTTGTCTAAGATTACTGGTGCAATTAATCCGCAAGGCCTTTTGTTTGGCGCTGGCGAGCGCCGGCAAAAGCATCGCCGCCAAAATGGCGATGATGGCAATCACCACCAGCAATTCAATCAATGTAAATGCAAGCCTGGATTTATGCGGTGGCTTTGGCGCAATGGAAAAACCGCTTGCGCGTGTGAACGAAATCATATTTTCCATAGTAATGACTACTTAAAACCGATGTTCGGGATTGATAAGAGAAATTATCATCCCTGATGATTTTCAGCAACGCCGGTTTCTGCAATCAGAATTGAAAAATGTGCACTGGAGGTGGTTGAGGGCTGGCTCTAAACAATTGGAAGTTGAATTCCATTAATGATGGCAGCCGCAACCTTCTCCGCACGAGCCTTCTTCCAAGTCTTCGGCGGTGGGGATGCGACCAAGCTCAAGCGTTTTGGAAATTTTTTTGTGGATTGAGTTTTGGATGGCGTGCAATTCTTCCTGCGCATCCAGAAAACCGCTCGCCACGGGATTTTTGAGCAGCAGCTCGCGGCTTTTTTCAAAATCGGAAACCTCCGCGCTTTCCAGCGGCTGGCCGCGATGCTGTTTTTCATGGAGCGCCTGCCCTTTGGCCGTCAAAGTTTCATATTGGCTGCGCGCGGAATGATCGGCTAAAAAAGTGTCAACCCGTTTGCGGATGGATTGCATTTCCGGTTGCGCGATGAGGATTTCACAAAGTTCACGCGTCTTTTCTTCAATTTTTGTAGGCATAAAATAATTAAATTGCGCCATAATGAAGCACAATTTCATAAAAAAGCAATAGGATTTGACATCCCCGTGGCAAACCGCTAAAACCTTCCGCACAAAAACCTATGCAACCTATCCAACTTCAGTGGATTGATTACACCATCCTCATCGCTTACGTCGCCTTTGTATTGGGCATCGGCTGGGCGCTCGCGCGCTATGTCAAAACGTCATCGGAATTTTTAACCTCCGCGCGTTCGATCCCGACGTGGGTCACCGGCCTCGCATTTATTTCCGCGAATCTTGGCGCGCTGGAACTCGTCGGCATGGCCGCCAGCGGCGCCAAATATGGCATCGCCACGGCGCACTTTTATTGGGTCGGCGCCATTCCCGCGATGATTTTTCTCGCCGTATTCATGATGCCGTTTTATTACGGCTCGCGGGCGCGTTCCGTTCCTGAATATCTGAAAATGCGTTTTGACGAACGAGTCCGCGCCTTGAATTCAATTGCCTTCGCCGTGATGACCATTTTTGCCTCCGGCATTTCCATCAACGCGCTGGCAAAATTGCTGACCAATTTGCTGCCGTGGCAATTCGATGTAAAAATCGGGCTGCTACATTTGGGAAGTTACGACGCTTATCTGTGGATTTGTTCCGGTGTCGTGCTGCTTTACGTTTTGAAAGGCGGATTGACCTCGGCGATTTATACGGAAGTTTTGCAATTTTTTATGATCGTGCTCGGTTTCGCGCCGGTCGTTTATCTCGGCCTCAAGGACGTGGGCGGCTGGCACGCGATGAATCATTCGCTGCAAACTGTGGCGGTGCATCCTGCCGCATTTTATCTCAAACCGCCCGGCACCAGTTACGCGCCGGATGCGTGGAACAGCGCGTGGCGTCCGGTGCTCGCCGGTTCCGCGCACAATCCGATGGGCGTGGATTGGTTCGCGATTATTTTTGGCCTGGGTTTCGTTTTAAGTTTTGGTTATTGGTGCACGAACTTCCTCGTCGTCCAGCGCGCGATGGCGGCAAAAAATATGACCGCCGCGCGCAACACGCCGCTCGTCGCCGCCGTGCCAAAAATGCTTTTTCCATTTCTCGTCATCGTTCCCGGCATGATCGCCGCCGCGTTGTGCACGTTGCCGAACAAAGATTATCGCATTCCGCCGCCGATTGTTTCCCCGGCCAATTACAACGACGCCATTGCCGCCGTCAGAAACGCCACGGCTGCGGACGACAATAATTTCAACGCCGTGAGCGCAGCCATCGGCAAGAAATTGGACCATGATAAAATTCTTTCGCTGATCGCCGCCAACAAAACAAGTCAATTGACCGACACGCAAATCAAGCAGGGACTTTACAACAGCGTCGCCGAAAATGATTACGATGAAGTCATCCTTTCGCTCGTGAAAAAATACTGCCCGCCCGGCTTGATGGGGCTGGCGCTCACGGCACTGCTCGCGTCGTTCATGTCGGGCATGGCCGGCAACGTCACGGCGTTCAATACTGTTTTCACTTACGATCTTTATCAGGCTTACTTTGCGCCCGGCAAAAGCGATAAACATTATTTCTGGTTCGGCAAATTCATCACCGTCGTCGGCATCATCTTAAGTATTTGCGCGGCCTATTTTGCCTCGATGTTCTTAAATGCCATGGACGTGATCCAGCTCGTGTTCGGTTTCGTGAACGCGCCGCTCTTCGCCACATTTTTGCTCGGCATGTTTTGGAAACGCACGACCGGCACCGGCGCGTTTATTGGTTTATTTTGCGGCATAGGCAGTTCGGCTTTGTTTCAGGCGTTGACCACGGTTCCTACAAATCTGAACGCCGCCGGCCACAGCATCAGCGTCGTCAAAGGCGGTTATCTGGGTGTGCTGAAAGTTTTTCCGAGTGAAATGGCGCAAAATTTCTGGCTCGCCACTTTTGCCTTCATCGTCTGCTTCACGCTCACGGTGGTCATCTCGCTGCTGACGCGGCGCGCAAAAAGTGACGAGGAATTAAAAGGCCTTGTTTATTCGCTCACGCCAAGGATTGTGGACACCAACCTCCCGTGGTTTCGCCGTCCGGCGGTCGTCGGCATTTTGCTGCTGATCGCCTGCGCCATCTTGAACATTATTTTCTGGTGAACTAAACTAAACTGAAAGGAAAAAATTTATGGGACTCGATATTCGCTGGCCAATCGGCCTCATGTTCACGCTCATCGGCGTGTTGCTCACCATCTTTGGCGCGGTCAAAAAATCCGCCTCCACTTCGCTTGACATCAACATCAATCTGATCTGGGGCATTGTGCTCCTCATCTTCGGCATCTTGATGTTGTGGGGCGCCATTCGCGGACGGAAAAATCCACCATCCGTTTGAACTGAAATTATTGGATGCGCCGGAAGTTTTTTCCCGGCGCTTTTCATTCCCATGACGAATTTGCAACAACTTTCCGCCGACACCGCGCAGCAATTCCTAAAAATTTACGGGCGTCCCCCGCGCTGGCTCGTCGCCGCGCCCGGCCGCGTCAATGTCATCGGCGAACATACGGATTACAATGAAGGTTATGTTTTGCCGATGGCCATTGAACGTTACGCGGTGATGGCCGCCGACCGCGCCGCCGATGGAAAAAATATAATTCAGATCCGTGACACGTCTGACGTGGAACCGACGTTGATTGATCTTTCCGCGCCGATCACGCCGGCATTGCCGAAATGGGGAAATTATCCGCGCGGCGTTGTCGCCGGCTGTCTGGCGCGCGGCATGAATCCGGGCGGACTCGATGTGTTGCTGAATTCCACCGTGCCGCTGGGCAGCGGACTTTCCAGCAGCGCGGCGCTTGAAGTTTGCGCGGCCACTTTGGTCGAGGCGACCACGGGAAAAAAAATTGATCCCGTGGAAAAAGCGATGCTCTGCCAAAAAGCGGAACACGAATTTGCCAACGTCCCTTGCGGCATCATGGATCAGTTTGTTTCGATCATGGGCCGCCAGAACCAATTGCTCTTGATTGATTGTCGTTCGCTCAAAACGCAACTGGTGCCGATGAGCGACGCTTCCGTTGCGGTGCTCATCATCAACACCAATGTCAAACACGACTTGAGTTCCGGTGGTTACGCTTCTCAACGCGCCCGCTGTGAAACCGCCGCCAAAATTCTCGGCGTGCCCGCCTTGCGCGACCTGACGCCGGAAACTTTGGAACAGGCAAAGGGCAAATTGGACGAGGCGATGTTCCGTTGCGCGCGCCATGCCGTCAGCGAGATTCAACGAACCGAACAAGCCGCCAAAGAAATAAAAAATTCCAACTGGGACGCCGCTGGCCGGCTGCTTTACGCGAGCCACCGCTCGTTGCGCGACGATTACCAGGTCAGTTGCAAGGAACTCGACACCGTGGTTGAAATCGCCGAAAGCATTGGCATTAAAGGCGGAGTTTATGGTTGCCGCATGACCGGCGCCGGTTTTGGCGGCTGCGCCGTCGCGCTGGTGAAAACGGAAATGGTCGAGGCGATCTCAAAACAGATCGCCGCCGATTACAAAAAGAAAACCAAAATCGAGCCGACCATTTTTGTTTCGCGCCCGGCCGCAGGCGCCACCATTCTTAAAGCCTAATCGCCCAGGCAGGTTCCGACCCGACGCGCGGTTTCGATCCACGGATGATTGGGCGGAACAATTTTTCTCTTGCCCGCGACTTTTTCCAGCGGCACGGGTTCCGTGCGGTCGCCGCGCGCGGCCACCATCACGCCAAAAACTCCTTCGTGGATCAAATCGCCGCACGCGCTGCCGAGCCGCGTCGCCAGCAAACGGTCGGCGGGCGAGGGCGTGCCGCCGCGCTGGACGTAACCGAGAATCGTCAGGCGCGATTCCAGCCGCGTGAGCTGCTCCAATTGATGCGCCAGCCGCAAAGTATTGCCGACATGCTTCGCTTCCAGCGTGGCGATGTCCACTTTTGCCGCGTGTTTTTCTTTTTGGTTGCGCGCCTTTCCCTTGCGCGTTTCCGCCGCGTTATAGGCGCGCGCATCGTCACGGCTCATCGCGCCCTCGGCCACGGCCACGATGCTGAAATTCGTTCCGCTCTCGCTGCGGCGGCGGATGGCGGCGGCGATTTTTTCAACGTCATAAGGAATTTCAGGAATCAAAATCACGTCCGCGCCGCCGGCAATTCCTGAACCGAGCGTGAGCCAGCCCGCGCGATGTCCCATGATTTCCGCGACGATGATGCGATGATGACTGTGCGCCGTGCTATGCAGCCGGTCAATCGTCTCCGTCGCAATGTCCAGCGCCGTCGCAAAACCAAACGTCGCATCCGTCAACGCCACGTCGTTATCAATCGTTTTGGGCAAGGTGATCACGTTGAGTCCGGCTTCGTGAAGTCGCAACGCGCTTTTTTGCGTGCCGCCGCCGCCGAGACAAACCAGCGCGTCCAATCCGTAACGCTTGTAATTTTTCACGATCACCTCCGTCATGTCATGCGTCCGCCCGTCAATCATCATGCGGTGCGGCTTGTCGCGGCTCGTGCCCAGAATCGTGCCGCCGACCGTGAGAATTCCCGCGAGCGTCGTCTTGTCGAGCTTCAACCGCCGGTCTTCGACAAGGCCGCGAAAACCGTCGCGAAAACCGATGATTTCCATGCCGTAAAAACCGAGCGCAGTCTTGCCGACACCGCGAATCGCCGCGTTGAGTCCCGGACTGTCGCCGCCCGCCGTCAAAATGCCGATGCGTTTTGTGTTGGCCATTTGCGATGACTATTTGAAATCAGAAATTTATTTTGTCGAGCAGAAGTTTGAATTTTTTTGACCGTTCGCGCCTTGACTGGCCGCCAACCGCGTCAAGCCGAACTGCCGCCCGGGTTTCAAACCGCCGAATTTCTGCTCGACCACGGTTTGATTGACGCCATCGTTTCCCGCAACGCCATGAAATCGCAACTCGTCACCTACCTGAACTTTCTTACGGCGGGAAAAAAGGCGGCGGCTTCTTGATTGCAGGATAATTGGGACTGACCCCTTTTCTTTTTGTTTCAGATTGTAACTCTATAACCGTATTCGTTGGTTCAAAAATTGGTGATTCTTTTATGCTTCGTTTAGTCAGGCATATCAAAACAATTGCAATTACCGCCAGTGCCAATAAGGTGTATGGAAGTTTTTTCATTTTAATAATTAAATAAGATTGCAGGGAAGGTTGAATAAGTGACCGCCCTTGTTGTCAACGGCACGGAGACTTGACTGGTTTTATCTGTCAGCAGCATATTAATCCAAGTGTCCCAGATGCCATAAGTGGAAGTCGTTATTAAGGATTAGGTATAATCATAAAATTGATAACCCATGGCTTTTCATTGCTATAACCTCCTATGGTTTGAAAGCTATAAAATCTATTACCAGTTCCATACAAGGGCGCATCCAGCCAGTGATTTCCAACTTTGTCACACCAAGCTAAAAAACCGGATGGGTCTTGTCCCAACATATTGCAAAGTTGCAAACCCAACTCTCGTGTTTCATCAATGCTCATAATTGGACTGTGCAACTGGGCTTCTAAAATATCGCCGTTTCCATTTTTAATGCTAATATCAATGAATTGAGCCTTGTAAGAAACCGTCTTGCCATTTTGTTGAAGAGTTATGGGGATACTTGTAGTTAAATTTGTCTGCTCCATATCCCAACTTTCTGATAACCCAGGCATTTTATGCAAGCCTTTTATTATTGCCTTCCATTGTTCGATATTCGTTGCCATTAGAGCATTTGTCAGGGGCGCAGTTGATTCGATTGTATTTGTCGGCTGTTGCACCGCCTGCACAGGAACAGCATTGGATATAATCTCGGCCTCATTTGTTTCATGTTGAGATGGCTGTGGCATAACAATGGCATTAAGCGGTTCAGGCGCTGGAGATTTCTGTGGAGTTTCTTTGTTTAGGCAAAGCCAAGCTACCACGGCGACAGCTAACACGAGCAAAAAGCATATGAGTTTTTTCATTTTAATAGTTAAATAAGATTGCAGGGAAGGTTGAATAAGTGACCGCCCTTGTTGTCAATGGCACGGAGACTTGACTGGTTTTATCTGTCAGCAGCATATTTATCCAGGTATCCCAGATGCC